>JACCDU010259262.1_pt1 | contig 107356 bp, 105 predicted proteins | sample 7446081 | NCBI WGS metagenome assembly JACCDU01 (sample SAMN15323447, study PRJNA562643) | freshwater metagenome | isolation source: river surface water | place: USA:Blue River Watershed | collected 2017-08-17
CCATCGACGAAGCTGCTTTGAATTGGGGCGTGAAGGTGTTGCGCTACGAAATCAAAGACCTCACACCCCCTGCTGAAAGTTTGCATGCCATGCAATCGCAAATTACCGCAGAGCGGGAAAAACGCGCCCTCATTGCCGCTTCCGAAGGACGTCGCCAAGAGCAAATCAATATTGCCACCGGCGAGCGTGAAGCGTTCATCGCGCGCTCAGAGGGTGAAAAGCAAGCAGTCATCAACAAAGCCGAAGGCGATGCGGCGTCCATCATGGCTGTTGCGGAAGCCACCGCTCAAGCCATTGAGCGTATTGCATCTGCCATTCAAAAGCCGGGTGGCGAACAAGCGGTGCAACTCAAAGTGGCCGAGCAAGCCGTGCTGGCCTATGGCAAAGTAGCCCAAGATGCCAAAACCACCCTCATCGTGCCCAGCAACATGACCGAGGTGTCCGCATTGATCACTTCAGCCATGCAAATGGTAGGAACTGGCAAAAAAGCAGATCACAGTTAAGCTGCTTGTAAATTTAAGAAACTCGACAAATCAAATACAGAGTTGGGCGCAATCGGTCGCAGGACTGAGGGCAAGGGTTTGAAGTTCATGGCCATCGACTTTGATGGCTTTGTTGAACCAGCATCTGGCTGCTCGGTTAACAAATTCAAAAGCGGAAAATTTTGTAGGAATTCTTTTTCAACCTGGTAGGCTTCTTCTGCAAGCAAATTGGTCAATTGCCATTCAGGTGAGGATTGGGCCTTCTCGTTGCCCGCACTGGCAAAACCAAAGCCATTGACGACGTCCCAAACAGATAAATCATTCAAAGAGGCAACCAGTTTGTAGCCGCCGCCGGGGCCGCGGGTAGCTTGCACCAAGCCCAACTCTCTAGCATCTTTCAAGATGCCTTCAATATAGGACAAAGAAACGCCAGTGGCAGTTGCGAGTGAGTCTGCCGTGGTGGTTCTGTGGCTTGGGGTACTGGCGATTTGCGCAATGACTTTTAAACCTAGTGAAGCACGCTTGCTGATCATTGGAACTCCTATTCAAGACCAACAGAATTTATCATGCGTAACTTTAAAATTGCTCAAATATGTGAAATAATTCAAAAAATCTACTCAAAAACAATTCAAACAAATATATGAATAACAAAAAATTAAGCAATCTACACAAAATTGGCGCAGTTTCAAGCCTCAGTGGCGTTCCGACCCCCACCCTTCGCGTCTGGGAACAGCGGTATCAAACTTTTCAACCTCAAAAAACAGAAAGCAAGCATCGTCTGTTCACGGACGACGATGTTTTGAAGGCCACTTTGCTCAAGCGACTCACAGAGCAAGGTCATGGCATTAGCAACATCGCCAATCTAGCCACGACAGACCTGAACAACTTACTGCAAAAACAACAAGACACCAATCAAAGAAAAGCCAAAACGGGATTGCAAGGTCAGTCTGCCTCTGTGGCGGTCATTGGCCTGACGCTTGCCGCCAGAATTGAGTCAAAAAAATTCACATTGAGTTTTAACAATCAAGCAATTCGCATCACAGATATCTTTGAAAACCTGACTCAAGCGCTCGCGACCACATTCCAAACAAAAACACAAATTTTGCTCATCCACACAAACTCTTTGGATGCTGGGGTTCAGGTTGACATTCATCGCTTGGCAAAGATCAACAACAGTTTGCAAGTGATCGTTCTTTACAACTACGGACAAGAGCCGATCATTGAATCGATGAAACGCAGTGGGATGATTGTTCGCAGGGAGCCAATCAGCGATTCAGACTTGGCAGATCTCATCAACTCTCTTCGAATGGTAGATACCGAATCAAGCGCCGCTCATTTACCGTCTGGCACCATCATTCCAACCCGAAAGTACGACGATATTGAACTCCTGCGGATTGCAGGCATATCGAGTGATATCTTGTGTGAATGTCCGCGTCATGTGGCAGAAATCATCACCCAACTTGCAAGCTTCGAGCAGTACAGCCGAGATTGCTTGAACAAGTCGACAGAAGACGCACACCTTCACTCCTACCTCAGCACAGTCTCTGGTTCTGCCAGGGCACTTTTTGAATCGGCACTTGAAATGGTTGCCAAACACGAAGGTATCGATTTGCGAGCATTGTCAAAATAACTGCGCCTGTCGCTGGTCAGATTCTCACATGAGCTACGAATTGGTTTGGTTCAAACGCGACTTGCGTTGGGAGGACCATACCGCTTTGGCGCAAGCGTCTCGAAAGGGACCTGTCCGGTGCATCTATGTCATTGAGCCTGACTTATGGTTGCAGCCCGACTCAGCCCTGCAACACTTTGAGTTTGTCAGGGAGTCATTGGAGGCTTTGGACAAACACTTGAGAACCCTGGGAGGTTGCATCGAAATCTTCACGGGAGAGCTAACCCAAGTACTGCATCAAATCTGGCAAGACGCACCATTTACCAACCTTTACTCGCACGAAGAAACTGGCAACGCCTTCACCTACGCTCGCGACTTGAAAGTCGCTTCATGGTGTCAGTCTCAAGCCGTGACTTGGCATGAGTACCCCCAATTTGGCGTTGTGCGTGGCCTCAAGGATCGCAATGTGTGGCAAAGCGCATGGGAGCGGCATATGTCGGCTCCCATCAGTACGGCAGAGAACTTGCGGTTCTGGCAAGCGCCACCACAAGCAGCCATGTTCATGCGCGCACCACCCCACTTGAAGCACAACCCGCCAAGGCGACAACGTGGCGGACGCCCTATGGCCATGGCCACCCTGCATAGTTTTATCAATGCGCGCAGCTTGGGCTATCGGGGCGGTATTTCTTCGCCTTTGTCTGCGCCAGATGCTTGCTCAAGGCTTTCCGCTTACTTGGCTTGGGGTTGCATCAGCATGCGGGAGGTGGTGCAACACACGCGAGCGCAGCTAGCCTCTTTGCCACCGCAAGCCAGCCGACACAGAGCGGGCTTAACGGCATTTGTAAGCCGGCTCTATTGGCATTGCCACTTCATTCAAAAACTCGAAAGTGAACCCCGCATTGAGTGGGACAACATGCACCGAGGCTATGACATGCTTCGCGAAAATGAGTTCAACCATGCAAACTTTGAAGCACTGAAAGCGGCACAAACAGGTTGGCCAATGGTGGATGCCTGTGTGGTCATGCTGCGTGAAACAGGTTGGCTTAATTTCCGGATGCGAGCCATGCTGGTTTCTGTGGCCGCCTACCCACTTTGGCTCCACTGGCGCCCCGTCGGTGAATGGCTTGCCACACAGTTTTTGGATTACGAGCCTGGCATTCACTGGAGTCAATTGCAAATGCAATCTGGCACCACGGGTATCAATACCACGCGGGTTTACAACCCCATCAAGCAAGCCCAAGATCACGACCCACAAGGCACGTTTGTCAGGCGCTGGCTCCCTGCCATGAGAAGCGTTCCTGATACTTGGTTGTTTGAACCATGGATGATGCCTTACCTTGAGTCAACAGAGGCAGCGCAAACGCCAGAAATAGTCATACCCTTGGTAGACCTTGCCATGGCAACCAGAACAGCCAAACAACGTGTTCACGAAAGACGGCGTGACCCGGAGGTTAAGGCTGGAAAAAAGGCTGTGATTGAAAAGCATGCATCACGTCAGGGGTTTCGCTCAATGAAAAAAACAGCCAAAGCGCAAACCACTGATACCCCACAAATGGGCTTTGATTTTTAGAAATTACCCATGAAAAACCCCGCCGAAGCGGGGTTCTGGGAGCAAGGACACATTGCCTTTGAAGGCAATCAGCCCATGTGCAAACCGCCATTGACGGAGAAGTCTGCACCAGTGGCGTAGCCACCTTCTTCAGACGCCAACCAAGCAATGATGGAAGCAATTTCGCTGGGCTCACCCAAGCGCTTCACAGGCACGGTGGCCACAATTTTTTCCAGCACATCAGGGCGAATGGCTTTGACCATGTCGGTACCAATGTAGCCTGGGCTCACAGTGTTCACAGTCACGCCTTTGGTGGCCAACTCTTGTGCCAACGCCATCGAAAAACCGTGCATGCCTGCTTTGGCAGCAGAGTAGTTGGTTTGACCGGCTTGGCCTTTCTCGCCGTTGACGGAAGAAATATTCACAATCCGACCCCAACCTTTTTCAACCATGTCGGCCACCACTTGCTTGGTGACGTTGAACATGGAGTTGAGGTTGGTTTCAATCACAGCATCCCAGTCTTCGCGTGTCATTTTCAAGAACATGCGATCCTTGGTAATGCCAGCGTTGTTGACCAACACATCGATGGTGCCATGCTCTGCTTTGGCTTTGGTGAACGCATCAACGGTTGAGTTCCAATCACCCACATTGCCTACGGAGGCGTAGAAGGTGTAACCCAAAGCTTTTTGCTCGTCGAGCCACTTGGTGAAATCGCGCGTTGGGCCGCAACCCGCAATCACCTTGAAACCCTCTTTGTGAAGACGCTGGCAAATAGCGGTTCCAATGCCGCCCATACCACCTGTGACGTAGGCTACTTTTTGACTCATGGTTTGTCTCCTTAAAAATGAGTTTTAGTTTTTGAAAAATTTATCGCTCGAGTGTCAATGACACGCCCATACCGCCACCAATGCACAAAGCAGCCAAGCCTTTCTTGGCATTGCGGCGCTGCATTTCGTGCAGCAAGGTGACCAAGATACGGCAGCCAGACGCACCAATGGGGTGACCGATGGCAATGGCGCCACCGTTGACATTGACGCGAGAAGGATCAATGTCCAAAGCTTTGTTCACTGCACAAGCTTGCGCAGCAAAGGCTTCGTTCAATTCAAAAAGATCCACATCGCTGGCTTTCCAACCGGCGCGCTGCAAAGCTTTTTGCGATGCAGGCACAGGGCCCATGCCCATGGTGGCTAGATCTAAACCGCTGGTGCCAAAAGAAACAATGCGAGCCAGAGGCGTCAACCCCAAGGCGGCAGCTTTCTTGGCAGACATGACCACCACAGCCGCTGCACCGTCATTGATACCGGAGGCGTTGCCCGCAGTCACAGAGCCGGCTTTGTCAAAGGCGGGGCGCAATCCGGCCAAAGCTTCTGCATTGGTTTTTTTGTTGATGAACTCATCGGTGTTGAACACCAAAGGGTCGCCTTTGCGCTGTGGAATGAGCACATCGACAATTTCGTCTTTGAATTTGCCTGCGTCTTGCGCGGCGCTGGCTTTTTGCTGGCTGCCCAGTGCCAAAGCATCTTGCATGTCGCGAGTAATGTTGTGCGCCTTGGCCACATTCTCGGCCGTGATGCCCATGTGGTACTGGTTGTAAACGTCCCACAGGCCATCGACAATCATGGAGTCAACCATGTTCCAGTTGCCCATGCGCTGGCCTTCGCGAGAGCCCATCACCACGTGGGGCGATGCGCTCATGTTTTCTTGGCCACCCGCCACCACAATTTCGCTGTCGCCCCAGGCCACAGATTGAGCGGCCAGCATGACCGCTTTCAAACCTGAACCGCAAACTGCATTGATGGTGAGCGCAGGCGTTTCCTTGGCAACACCCGCTTTCATCATGGCCTGGCGAGCAGGGTTTTGTCCTGAGCCAGCCGTCAAAACTTGTCCCATGATGACTTCGCCAATTTGGTCCATGCTTAGGCCCGAACGCGCAATGGCTTCGCGAATGGCAATGCTGCCCAATTCGGGGGCTGAAACTTTGGCCAATGAGCCACCAAACTTACCCACAGCAGTGCGAGCTGCTGAAACAATGACGATATCTTCCATTTGTCTTCCTTTGTTAAACGCAATTTGAATCGTTGAATTTAGGCACGCGCCTTCACATATCGGCCTGGCGCGGCTTCAATGGTTTTGAATTTGGCATCCTTGCCATAGTGTTTGGGTGCAGCAATTTGCTTGCCAGCATGTGACTTCAGCCAATTAGACCAATCGGTCCACCAGCTGCCGGGCAATTCTTTGGCACCAGCAATCCACTCGTCTGCCGTAGCGGGAAATTTGCCATCCTCGCGCAACCAGTGGCTGCGCTTCTTGGCTTCTGGCGGATTGATCACGCCCGCAATGTGGCCCGATGCACCCATGACAAACCGTTTCTGACCAGGCAGGTGCTGAGTCGATGCATAGGCACCACCAATGGGCACAATGTGGTCTTCGCGAGAGCCATAAATGTAAACAGGCATAGTCACCTTGCCAAGATCGATGGCTTCACCGCACACAGTGACAGCACCCGGACTCACAAATTTGTTTTCCAAATAGGTGTTGCGCAGATACCAAGCATAGAAGGGCCCAGGCAAGTTGGTGGAATCGCTGTTCCAGTAGAGCAAGTCAAATGGTGGGGGCGATTCACCTTTGAGGTAATTGCCCACCACATAGTTCCATACCAAATCGTTGGGGCGCAAGAAACTGAAGGTCGATGCCAAGTCTTGGCCTTTGAGCAGACCACCCTGCCCCATTTGCATTTCACGAAACTTCACAAAGTTTTCATCGATGAACACATCGAGCACGCCGGTGTCGGTAAAGTCGATCAGGGTGGTGAGGAAGGTGGCGCTGGCCACAGGTTTTTTTCCGCGAGCAGCCAATACGGCCAAGGCATTGCTCAAAATAGTTCCGCCAACGCAAAAGCCCAGCGCGTTGATTTGCTTGGCGCCTGTGATGTCTTGAACTTGGCTGATGGCCTTGATGGCTGCATTTTCAATGTAGTCATCCCAAGACTTTTGCGCCATGCTTTCATCGGGGTTGCGCCAGCTGACCACAAATGTTCGGTGACCTTGACTCACGGCATAGCGGATGAAGGAGTTGTTGGGCTGCAAATCAAGGATGTAAAACTTGTTGATGCAAGGGGGTACCAACAAAAATGGTTTTTCGTAAACCTTGGCCGTCAGAGGCTTGTACTCAATCAATTGAAAAAATTCATTTTCAAAGACCACAGCACCTTCAGTGGTGGCCACATTTTCACCCACCACAAACTTACTCTCGTCTGTCATAGACACATGGCCCTGCTGCATGTCGTGCAACAGGTTTTGAATGCCTTTGGCCAGACTTTCACCTTTGGTTTCAATGGCTTTCTTTTGAGCTTCTGCATTGAATGCCAAGAAGTTGCTGGGCGCTGAAGCTGCAACCCACTGTTCCACTGCAAACTTGATTTTGTTTTGCGTGTGTTCGTCGGCCTCAACAGCCTCTGCCAAACCCATCAGGGTTTTGGCATTGAGCAAATAAGCGCCGGCTGTGAAAGCCGCCATCGGATTACCCGTCCAAGCCTCAGAGGAAAAGCGGCGATCTTTGATATCGTGTTTGGCCTCAAGGCCATGATTCCAAAGCGCGGTGGCTTCTTCCAAATACGCGGCCTGTAATTCCTTCAACTTTTCTTGAGAAAAAGAAATAGGCGGGACAGCGTTTTCTGCAGGAGGCACAATGCCACCTAGATCCATGGTTTGAAAAGTTTGCATGGCCTGGCCCCAGCTTTTGGCCAGGTTCTGCTGAAACTCTTCACTGGCGCGTGACCAAAACTCATTGTTTGAATTTGTCATGTGCTTATCTCCCCTCAATTTGAATATCAAAACTCATGTACATCGTTGCAATTGCTTGGATTTATGTTGCTCTCATGATGAGCGTGGCTGAGGCCACCAACACCAATGGCACCGTACTAGGAGGCATTGTGACCTTCATTCTTTACGGGATCCTTCCAACATCAATAATTATTTACATCATGGACGCACCCCGTCGCAGGCGAAACAGATTAGCACGTGAGCGTGAAGCTTTTGAGGCAAACAAAACCCCCAATCGGCCCGAAACTGAGGCGGCCTTACCCAAGCCACCAGAATCTAATTTGTAATCCAGATGTAAGCGGCCATTCGCCCTGCGCCACCCTTTAGCAAAGCATCTCGCCGGTGCGAGTGGTAAAGAGCTTCCTGGCGATACGTGCACCAAGAAAGTGTGCTGTCATTGCCGCTAATGACTTCAAAGCCTGCGGCCTGCAGGCGCCAGCGGGCAAGACCTGCCAAATCGGCCCAATACTTGCCGTGGCCTTTGGCCACGAACAGATTGGCGAAAGCCTGTGGATTGTTGGCAGATTTCAGATCGCTTTGAAAGGCCTGAACCACATCCTCGCCCACTTCGAAAGCTGTAGGGCCAATACAAGGGCCTAACCACGCCATGCAATCGGCCGTATTCAGTCCTTGTGCTTTTGCACCTTCAGACAAGGTTTCCACCACACCATGGCCACCCGATCCTGCCAGTCCTCGCCAACCAGCATGGGCAGCGGCAACCCACTTGACCTTGGGGTGACAAACCAAAATAGGCAAACAATCTGCAGCCATCACGGTGCATGCCACACCGGCACGCGTGGTCCAAACCACATCAGCTTCCAGTCCTGGCGGTGTCTGCGGGTCAATGCCCAGACTTTGCACACCATGTACCTGCCTAAGGTAGATCGCAGGCACGCCCATGGCACTTTGCACCAAGTCACGGTTCTTGAGAACGTTTTCAGCGCTGTCGCCAGAAAATAGGCCCAAATTAAGGCTATCCCAAGGCTGAGGCGAGACCCCACCCTGCCGAGTGGTCATCAGCGCCCTCACGAACGGCGGGGCGGGCCAGTCTGGGGGAAATCCGATCAAGTCATCACTCAGCGTCTGGGCAAGCCGAAGGTTGGGCTTTTTGGAAGGCGTCTAACTTCATGCATGCATCGAAAGCAGCCATGGTGAGGGGCAGACCATCAAAGCTGACAGCAAACCTTTTGCCATTGAAGATTTGAGGAACCAAGCAGCAATCGGCCAAGCTTGGTGTATGACCAAAACAATAAGTTGACTTCGGACCTTGAGCCAGCTGACGCTCAAAAGCTTCTAGCCCGTCCCGCACCCAGTGGCGATACCACGCATTTTTTTGATCCTCGTCCAAGCCCAGTGTGCCGCTTAAGTACTTCAAAACACGCAGGTTGTTGATGGGGTGAATTTCACAGGCAATGGATTGCGCCAAGGCACGAACGTGTGCTCTACCCAAAGGGTCGCTTGGCAGAAGTGCGGGCTCTGGGTGGGTCTCATCCAAATACTCAATGATGGCCATGGATTGGCTCAAGTGCTCACCGTTTACCACCAAGTTGGGCACCAAATTGTCTGCGGCGACACTGCTGTAGGCCGCTTGCTTGTGCTCACCCTTGGCAATATGGACTGGGATATATTCGTAAGGCAAGCCCTTCAAGTTCAACGCAATTCTGACGCGAAATGAAGCAGAGGAACGGAAGTAATTGTAAAGTTTCATAGGCAATAGCATAAACTGGAAACATGTCGGCCGACACCCTGCAAAATCATCTCCCATGGATTGAAAGCCATCACCCACTCCCTTCGGTTGAAAATGCCTGGGGCAGAGACACCGACGCCCCCGGTTTACTGGCTGCAGGCGCTGACTTAGGGGTCGACCGTTTGCTTGAGGCTTATGCCAAGGGCGTTTTCCCTTGGTACAACCCCAACCAACCCGTCCTGTGGTGGAGCCCAGACCCCCGAATGGTGCTTCAAATACGCAACTTTAAATTGCACCGCTCGCTTCGCAAAACGCTCAGCCGATATGCAGCGAACCCCCATTTTGAATTGAGCTTTGATCGCGCCTTTGACGAGGTTATAGAGGCCTGTGCCAGTAGCCCCAGGGAGGGCCAAAACGGGACCTGGATCGTGCCGGAGATGGTGAAGGCCTATCAAGCCTTGCATCGCGCAGGATTTGCGCACAGCGCAGAGACGTGGCTGGATGGCAAGTTGGTTGCTGGACTTTATTTTGTCTGCATCGGCAAAGCAGTTTTTGGGGAGTCGATGTTCAGCACCCTGAATGACGGCTCCAAAATGGCACTGGCTGCCCTCGTTCATGTGTGTCAACAACAGGGCATTCAAGCCATTGATTGCCAACAAAACACAGCTCACTTGGCATCCATGGGCGCTCAAGAAATGACCAGGTCTGCGTTTTTAGAAATCAGCGTTCCGGCCTTGACGCAGACTAGCCCCGATTGGAAAAATGCCCAAATTGATTGGGATCTTTGGCTGACAGTCGCCCCATGACGCACCTCAAAGATCTCCCCTTCAGCACCTTGCAGTTTTACGCCACTGCGGCCTACCCTTGTAGTTATCTGGAGGGGCGCGAGGCACGCTCACAAGTCGCAACACCCAGTCATTTGATTCAAAATGATGTTTACTCAGACTTGGTAGCGCGTGGCTTTCGAAGAAGTGGGCTTTTCACCTACCGCCCCTACTGCGACGGTTGTCAGGCCTGTGTGCCTCTGCGCGTTTTGTGCCAAGAATTCAAGCCCAATAAAAGCCAAAGCCGTGCCTACCAAAAACACAAGCATTTGGTTGCCAGAGTTTCTCGCCTAGGCTTTGAATCTGAGCATTACGAGCTTTATTTGCGCTACCAAAACAGCCGACACTCTGGCGGAGGCATGGACCACGACAGCGTCGAACAGTACAAACAGTTTTTGTTGCAAAGCCGCGTCAATTCAAGACTTGTTGAATTCAGAGAGCCCAGCCTCAATGGTCATGTTGGTGAACTCAAGATGGTCAGCATTGTGGATGTGCTAAACGATGGACTTTCTGCCGTTTACACCTTTTACGCGCCTGAGCCCCATACCAGCTTCGGCACCTACGGCGTGCTTTGGCAAATTCAGCAAGCCAAAGAACTGGGCCTAGATTACGTGTACATGGGGTATTGGATTGGTGCCAGTCCCAAAATGCAATACAAAGAACGCTTCAAGCCCTGTGAGAGTCTTCAACATGGCCAATGGAAAACTCACCTCGGCGTGCGATGAGCGCTCAGGCCTGGGAGATGAGATCTACCCAAACGCCATTTCATCTTGTAAAATAAAATTTCGCAATGTCTTTCCAGCAGCTCTGAGTGGAAGACTTTTACGCTTAGAAATCGCCCGAGGTTCAGTCCCATGAGAAAAGCTGAAGCACATCAGCCTGTCGCGCCCACCATCCAAGTGATCGAACGGCTCTTTTCGCTCATGGATGTCTTGGCTTCCAGAGAAGATGCCATTTCTTTGAAAGAAATCAGCGAGAAAACAGGGCTTCATCCCTCCACTGCACATCGCATTTTGAACGACCTCACCATTGGCCGATTTGTCGATCGACCAGAACCGGGCAGCTACCGCTTGGGAATGCGTTTGCTGGAGCTGGGCAACATGGTGAAGGCTCGCCTCAATGTGAGAGACGCCGCTCTGGCCCCCATGCGCGATTTGCACAAACTCATTCAACAGCCCGTTAATTTGAGCATGCGCCAAGGCGATGAAATTGTTTACATTGAACGCGCTTACAGCGAACGCTCAGGCATGCAAGTGGTCCGGGCCATTGGGGGTCGTGCACCGCTTCACCTCACCTCTGTGGGCAAGTTGTTTTTGTCCGTCGATGAACCCATGAAGGTTCGCAGCTACGCCACCCGCACTGGTTTGAATGGTCATACCAAAAACAGCATCACTCAATTGCCCATTCTTGAGCGCGAACTTTCCAAGGTGCGGCAATATGGCATTGCTCGCGACAATGAAGAGCTGGAATTGGGCGTTCGCTGTATTGCCGCAGGCATCTACGATGATCAAGGCAAGCTCTTGGCTGGGCTTTCTATCTCGGCGCCGGCCGATCGATTGGACGAAGCTTGGCTAACCAAGCTTCAATCGACAGCGGAAGCAATCTCCCAAGCACTGGGCTACAAAGAATAAAAAAACCCGTCAATGACGGGTTTTCTTTTGGGCCACTTGATTTAACCTGAGTTTTTGACCATTGCAACTTCGGTTCGTGCATTCTGATTTTCTACCCAGCGCCGAACTCTCTCTGCATCTGCAATGCGGCTCAGCTTACCGGCTGAGTCAAGAAAAACCATGATCAATTGACGTCCTGCCACCTTGGTTTGCATCACCAGGCACTGGCCTGCTTCTGAGATGTAGCCTGTTTTTTGCAGTCCGATGTCCCAGTTAGGACTTTTGACAAGGCGGTTGGTGGTGTTGTATTGAAGAATTCGACGACCCACGGCCACTTCTCGGCCATGCGAGGTGGAGAGCTCACGAAGCAAAGGAACGTTGTAAGCAGCACTGACCAACACAGCCAAATCGTTGGCGTTGGACTGGTTTCGACTTGACAAACCTGTGGGCTCGACAAAATGAGATGAGTCCATGCCAAGACCTTTGGCACGCTCATTCATGGCTTTGACAAACAAAGACAAACCGCCTGGATAGGTGCGTCCCAATGCATGGGCTGCACGGTTTTCACTGGACATCAAAGCCAAATGCATTAAATCGCCTCGGCTTAGCACAGAGCCCACCGCCAGACGAGAAGTGCTCCCCTTTTCGGTGTCCACATCTTCTTGGGTGATGGTGATCATGTCGCTGTGCGACAAATTGGCATCACTGATGACCAAGGCGGTCATGAGTTTGGTTAAGGATGCAATGGGCAAAACGGCATTGTCGTTTTTGCGAATAAGAACTTCATGAGTATCTTGGTCAATGACCAGCGCCACGCTAGAGCGCAAATCGAGATCGTCATTGCCCTGATGCAACCCTGCTAGACGACCATGTGAAACTCTGGTGTCTTGTGTAGAGGCCTTGATGACTTTGCGTGGCGCATTGGAGGCTTTAGTACTGTTCTTGGTATTTCCGGTTGCTTTGGCTTGACCGGTGGGTTTGGCATTGGCCGCAGATTTACCATTTGCGGTTGATTTTGAAGTCGCTGCCGTCTTTTTGGGCTTGTCGTTTTCAGAGGCTTGCGTTGAAAAAGACATTGGAACCAGCAAACACACTGAAATGCATAAGCCGATGGCACGATGTGAAAACAAGCTGTGGAGTGACGTCAAAACAGTACTTTCTTTGGCCAAAATCAGTGAGAATTTGGCGAGTGTAATAGAAACTTGACGTAGTGTACATAAATAAAAAAAGTCGCGCAAGATCAACACCTTGCGCGACCTTCTTGAAGACATTTTGAGGCCTTCTGCTAAATACCCTTAACCTTGCGCAGCCACCCTGTCAGCTTTGCTTTGCAGTTTGTTCAGGGCACTCAAATAGGCCTTGGCTGAAGCCACAATGATGTCTGGGTCGGCGCCAACGCCGTTCACCACACGACCACTGTTTTGCAAGCGAACCGTGACCTCGCCTTGGCTTTCAGTCGATCCGCTGATGGCGTTGACTGAATAAAGCACCATTTCTGCACCGCTTTCAACAATGGATTCGATGGCTTTCAAAGAAGCATCGACCGGCCCATTGCCGTCCGATTTGCCATGAACTTCCTTGCCCTGAATTGTGAAAACAACGGAAGCATGAGGCCGCTCGCCTGTTTCACTGTGTTGCGACAAAGAGACATACGCATATTGCTCCTTGTCCTGGGTGACACTTTCTTCGCTCACCAGGGCCAAGATGTCTTCATCAAAGATTTCACTCTTGCGATCGGCCAATTCTTTAAAACGCGTGAATGCGGCATTCAATTCTGATTCGCTTTCGAGCACAACGCCCAGCTCTTGCAAGCGTTGTTTGAAAGCATTGCGACCACTCAATTTACCCAACACAATTTTGTTGGCCGACCAGCCCACATCTTCTGCGCGCATGATTTCGTAGGTGTCGCGTGCCTTGAGCACGCCGTCTTGGTGAATGCCTGAAGCGTGTGCAAAGGCATTGGCACCCACCACCGCTTTGTTAGGCTGAACCACAAAGCCCGTGGTCTGACTGACCATGCGGCTAGCGGCCACGATGTGGATGGGGTCGATGTTCATCTCAAGGCCGAAATAGTCTTTGCGGGTTTTGACCGCCATGACAATTTCTTCTAAGGAGCAATTGCCTGCGCGCTCGCCCAAGCCATTGATGGTGCACTCAACTTGACGTGCGCCGCCCAACTTCACACCGGCCAAGCTGTTGGCCACCGCCATGCCCAAGTCGTTGTGGCAATGAACAGACCAAATGGCTTTGTCAGAGTTGGGAATGCGTTCACGCAATGTCTTGATGAACTGACCGTACAGCTCTGGTACGGCATAACCTACGGTGTCGGGCACGTTGATGGTGGTGGCACCTTCTGCAATGACTGCTTCCAACACTTTGCACAAGAAGTCCATGTCGCTGCGGTAACCGTCTTCTGGGCTGAACTCGACATCGGCCACCAAGTTGCGCGCAAAGCGCACAGATTGTTTGGCTTGCTCGAGCACCTGATCGGGCGTCATGCGAAGCTTCTTTTCCATGTGCAAAGGCGACGTGGCAATGAAGGTGTGAATGCGGCCGCTGTTGGCGCCTTTCAAGGCTTCGGCCGCTCTGGAAATGTCACGATCATTGGCACGCGACAAAGAGCAGATGGTGGAATCTTTGATGGCGTTGGCAATGGCCTGCACGGCTTCAAAGTCGCCATTGGAGCTAGCGGCAAATCCGGCTTCGATCACGTCGACGCGCAATCGTTCCAATTGACGTGCAATGCGCAGCTTTTCGTCACGGGTCATGGATGCACCTGGCGACTGCTCGCCATCACGCAATGTCGTGTCAAAAATAATCAATTTATCGGCCATGTTTCACTCCTGGTATAAAAATTCAAAAAGCAAACTTCAAAAACAAAAAAGCCCGCTGCTTTTGGCATACGGGCTAGATGGGAAACTGAACAGCGCGCGCTATACATCCCGCCCGTGAGGCGTCAGCAGTAGTGCTAGCAAATTCGTTTTCATGGAAATACTGTATCACAACTTTTCGAAAACGTCATCACTGATGAAGACCGCGTTCATCAGGGTCTTCTGTTGACGTACTGATGACACTGGTTTGTTCACCCTTAAAACGGCGCCATCCGTAGAGGGCGTAACCGCTTAAGCCGTACAAAACAAACAAACCAAACAAAACCATGGGAGGGTGAATGTTGACGGCAGCAATGCCCAAAGCAATGAGCACAATGACCGCAAAGGGCACACTTTGCTTCATGCTGACGTCTTTGAAACTGTAAAACGGCACATTGGTGACCATGGTGAGGCCCGAAAACAAGGCCACCACGAACATGGGCCAGGCCATGCTGGCTGGCGCCACTTCTGCATCGGACATGATGGCAATAAAACCCATCACAAGGGCTGCAGCTGCCGGAGAAGGCAAGCCCTGAAAAAATCTTTTATCAACCACAGCTGTGTTGACATTGAAACGCGCCAAGCGCAAAGCAGCGCATGCGCAATAAACGAAAGCAGCAATCCAACCCCAACGGCCTAAGCCTTTGAGGGACCACTCATAAGCAATGAGTGCAGGCGCAGCGCCAAAAGAGACCATGTCGGACAAAGAGTCCATCTGTTCTCCAAAAGCGCTTTGCGTGTTGGTCATGCGGGCCACTCGGCCGTCCAAACTGTCGAGCACCATGGCGCAAAACACTCCAATGGCTGCCATGTCAAAGCGGCCATTCATGGCCATCACGATGGCGTAAAAGCCACCGAACAGGGCTGCCAACGTGAACAGGTTGGGCAAGACGTAAATGCCCTTGCGGGGTTTACGAACTTGACTCGCCTGGTCGGCGTCGTCGGGGGTTTCAGTGCCATCGTGCATGCGACAGTTCTTTCTGGTTAAGTGACCAACAAAATCAGTTGCGTGATTTGTCGACCAATTTGTTTTTAGCAATCCAAGGCATCATGGAACGCAATTGTGCGCCGACCACTTCAATGGAATGCTCTGATGTTAAGCGACGACGGGCTGTCATGCTTGGATAGTTGGTACGGCCTTCCAAAATGAACATCTTGGCGTACTCACCGGTTTGAATGCGCTTCAAAGCGTTGCGCATGGCTTCGCGTGATTGTTCATTGATCACTTCGGGGCCTGTGACGTACTCACCATACTCTGCGTTGTTAGAGATGGAGTAGTTCATGTTGCCAATGCCGCCTTCATAGATGAGGTCGACGATGAGCTTCAACTCGTGCAAGCACTCGAAGTAAGCCATTTCGGGGGCGTAGCCAGCTTCGACCAAAGTCTCGTAACCCATTTTGATGAGTTCAACAGCGCCACCGCACAAAACGGCTTGCTCACCGAACAAGTCGGTTTCTGTTTCTTCTTTGAAGTTGGTTTCAATGATACCGGCCTTGCCGCCACCGTTGGCCATGGCGTAGCTGAGTGCCAAGGCACTGGCTTTGCCGCTCTTGTCTTGGTGCACCGCCACGAGGTGGGGCACGCCGCCGCCTTGTGTGTAAGTGTTGCGCACAGTGTGACCGGGGGCCTTAGGCGCCACCATCCAAACGTCGAGGTCTTCACGGGGCACCACTTGGTTGTAGTGAACGTTGAAGCCGTGAGCGAAAGCCAAAGAAGCACCCTTTTTGATGTTGGGTTCAACATCGTTGCGGTACACGTCGGCGATTTGCTCGTCGGGCAACAAAATCATGACCACGTCAGCAGCTTTGACTGCATCAGCCACTTCCATGACTGTGAGGCCAGCTTTTTCAACTTTGGGCCAGCTTGCGCCGTTTTTGCGCAAACCCACAACCACTTTCACGCCACTGTCGTTCAAGTTTTGTGCGTGTGCGTGGCCTTGTGAGCCGTAGCCAATGATGGCCACTGTTTTGCCTTTGATGACGCTGAGGTCACAGTCTTTGTCGTAAAACACTTTCATGGGTTCTCTCCTTCAAAAATCGTTCAAAAAATCAATGGGTAAACGCGGAAAACGCGCTGAGTTAAACGCGCAAAATGCGCTCACCCCGACCAATGCCACAGGCACCGGTTCGGACTGTTTCAAGAATGGCGCTGCGGTCGATGGCTTCCAAAAACGCATCGTTTTTGGATTGGTCGCCCGTCAGTTCCACGGTGTAGCTTTTGTCGGTGACATCAATCACGCGACCCCTGAAGATATCGGCCATGCGCTTCATCTCTTCACGTTCTTTGCCAACGGCGCGAACTTTGACAAGCATCAGTTCGCGCTCGGTGTAGGCACCTTCGGTTAAGTCAACCACTTTGACCACTTCGATGAGGCGGTTTAAGTGCTTGGTAATTTGTTCAATGACGTCGTCGGAACCAGCCGTTTGGATGGTCATGCGTGACAAGCTGGGATCTTCGGTAGGTGCCACACTGAGAGACTCAATGTTGTAACCCCGTGCGGAGAACAAGCCCACCACCCGTGACAATGCGCCGGGTTCGTTTTCTAGCAAAACTGCGATGATGTGTTTCATGTGCGATTCCTCTTTTCGCCGCCCTCCCCCGCACACGGTAATGTGCAGGCTTGGCGGTCAATAGATTCTTCTAAAGTTAATTCAATAAATGACGTGACTCAAAGGTCTTCAGGACTCAGCAACATTTCTGTAATGCCCTTGCCTGCTTGAACCATGGGGAAGACGTTTTCTGTGGGATCAGTACGGAAGTCCATGAACACCGTGCGATCTTTGAGCTTGCGTGCTTCACGCAATGCTGGCTCGACGTCTTCGGGGCGCTCAATGAGCATGCCCACGTGACCATAGGCCTCGGCCAACTTCACAAAGTTGGGCAAAGCGTCCATGTAGCTGTGGCTGTAACGGCCGGAGTATTCAATTTGCTGCCACTGACGAACCATGCCCAAATAGCGGTTGTTCAATGACAAGATTTTGATGGGCGTGTTGTATTGCAAGCAAGTCGACAGTTCTTGAATACACATCTGCACAGAACCTTCGCCCGTGACACAGAACACTTCTGATTCGGGCTTGGCCAATTTGATGCCCATGGCATAGGGAATGCCCACACCCATGGTGCCCAAACCACCGGAGTTGATCCAGCGACGGGGTTCGTCAAACTTGTAGTACTGGGCAGCCCACATTTGGTGCTGACCCACATCCGACGTGATGTAAGCATCGGCGTCTTTGGTCATGCAGTACAAAGTCTCAATGACTTTTTGGGGCTTGATGACTTCAGTGTTTTCGCTGTCGTACTTCATGCAATTGCGTTGGCGCCAGCCATCAATGGTGGACCACCAAGCACCGAGTGCATTGTTGTCGGGCTTGAGGCCGGACTCTTTGATCATGGCAATGAGTTCGGTCAACACATCTTTGACATCGCCCACGATAGGCACATCAACCTTCACGCGCTTGGAAATGCTGGAGGGATCGATGTCGATGTGAACGATCTTGCGTTCGTTTTGCGCAAAGTGCTTGGGGTTGCCAATGACGCGGTCGTCAAAGCGCGCACCCACGGCCAACAACACATCGCAGTGCTGCATGGCGTTGTTGGCTTCCCATGTGCCGTGCATACCCAGCATGCCCAAGAACTTGGGATTGGTGGCTGGGAATGCCCCCAAGCCCATGAGGGTGTTGGTGACGGGGTAGCCCAGCATCTCAACCAATTGGCGCAATTCTGCTGAGGCATTGCTGAGCAACACACCACCGCCGGTGTAAATGTAAGGACGCTTGGCCGCCATCAACAACTGAAGGGCTTTGCGAATTTGTCCGCTGTGGCCTTTGCGCACAGGGTTGTAAGAGCGCATTTCAACGGTTTCGGGATAGCCGGTATAAGGCACCTTGTTGAAAGACACATCTTTTGGAATGTCGACCACCACAGGACCAGGACGGCCGCTGCGCGCAATGTGGAACGCCTTCTTCATGACTTCTGCCATGTCGCGGGCGTCTTTGACCAAGAAATTGTGTTTGACGATGGGGCGCGTGATGCCCACAGTGTCGCACTCTTGGAAGGCATCAAGACCAATGGCCGCAGTGGGCACTTGACCACTGATGATGACCATGGGGATGCTGTCCATGTAGGCCGTGGCAATGCCAGTGACCGCATTGGTCAGGCCGGGACCTGAGGTGACCAAGGCCACGCCCACATCGCCAGTGGCACGCGCATAGCCATCGGCTGCATGAACTGCAGCTTGTTCGTGGCGAACCAGCACGTGCTGAATGGTGTCTTGTTTGAAGAAAGCGTCGTAGATGTGCAAAACGGCACCACCTGGATAACCCCAGATGTATTTGACGTTTTCGGCTTGGAGCGCTTTAACGAGAATTTCGCCACCACGCAATTCGACGGGTGACGAGGAAGCTGCGGCAGCAGCAACGTTGGCCGCGTTGGCCATTTCAGCTTTGGAGATTTCCATATTCAACCTTTGTGAATTTCTCTAACGAAAAACCTTGGGTGCTCATTTGCGGGACTCTTGTGAAGTCGCATCAGAACTTAAGACCACCAACATAGACCTGCACATGTAAGTACCTTGGCCGGATGGTGATCCGTTTGCGTTTTTTCAATTGCAACCCAGCATTATAGGGCCCAGAATGCCATAATCCGACTCGCACAAAACAGGTGCAAGCTGTGGCCACCGAACAAGAACTTTCAGATTTCCTCAAAAACACGGAGAAGCGCGCCTTCAAACGCACGCTTTACCACGTGCGCAACGAGGAGTCGGCCTTGGACATCCTGCAAGACAGCATGATCAAGCTGGCCACCCACTACGGCGACAAGCCCGCCGCCGAGTTGCCCATGCTTTTTCAGCGGATTTTGTCCAATACCACCCTGGATTGGTTCCGCCGTCAAAAAACACGAAACGCCTTGTTCTCCAACATGGGCGACTTTGGCACCGATGCAGATGGCGAAGATTTTGACTTTCTCGAGAATCTGGGGGGACTGGGCGAGCCCGGGCTTGGCGAAAGTACCGAAGACCAAACACACCGCAAACAGGTTTTTCTTCAAATAGAAGCTGAAATTCAAGAATTGCCACCACGTCAACGCGAAGCCTTCCTGCTGCGTTATTGGGAAGAGATGAACCTTTCCGAGACGGCTGCAGCCATGGGTTGCACAGAAGGCAGCGTCAAAACGCACTGTTCTCGAGCTGTTCAGGCGCTTAGTAAGGCCCTTCGCGCCAAAGGATTAAACACATGAAATCGCAAGCCAATCTAGACATGACACGTGTCGACCGGGTGGGTCAGGCGCTAGCGCGCCACTTAAATGACCATGCCCCAGACTTGCCCCACGACATTAGCGAGCGTTTGCGCGCGGCTCGCATGCAAGCCCTCGCCCAGCGCAAACGCGAGCCTGTCAGTGTCTTGCTTCCGCAGTTGGCCATGGCAGGGCACGCCAGCAACGCCCCCCAAGACGAAGGCCTGAACCTCTGGAGCCGCTTGGCATCGGCCTTGCCCCTTTTGGTTTTGTTGTTTGGCCTTGCCAGCATTTACATGTTCCAAAACGAGTACCGCACCAACGAAATTGCCTCGCTCGATGCCGAATTACTTATCGACGATTTGCCACCCGACGCTTACACAGACCCGGGCTTTTTGGTGTTCCTCAAATCCAATCCGCTTCCTACAAAGGCCCCCGATTGATTGCAAAGCGCGTCATCAAGGTCTGTATAAGCGCACTGATTTGCACAGGGCTGGCGCAAGCTTGGGCCCAAAACGCCCCAGCCGCCCAGAACACAAAGCCGGCGGCGCAAGCATTAGCCAATGCAGAATGGCAAAAACTCTCTGCTTCGCAAAAAACAGCCTTGGCCCCTTTGGCCTCACTTTGGACTCAAATCAGCCCAGCCCAAAAGAGCAAGTGGCTGGCCATTTCGAATAACTTCGACAAACTTTCGGGCAAAGAGCAAGCTGTGCTGCACGAACGCATGGCCAATTGGGCAGCCCTCAGCCCGCAGCAGCGAGCCCAAGCACGACTCACTTTCAACGAAACAAAGAGCCTGGGTTCTGACGAAAAAAAGACGCATTGGGAAGCCTATCAAGCGCTCAGTGCCGACGAGAAGAAAAAATTAGCAGCACAACAAAAAACTGGCATTCAAGGTGCAGCCACTGCATCACAAGCGCCACCGCCAGGCAAAGTTATTCGCTTGCCGGGCAAGTCCACGCCGGCCCCAGCGCCAGGTAAATCTACGCCAGGCATCGTGATCGACAAAAAGACACTGCTGCCTACCCCCGTTGCCATTCCAGAAGGCACCTGAGTTGAGCGATTCTCAATTTCCCAACCCCGCACCACAGGCATCCAACACAACCGACGCCGCAAGCCCTTTCAAAACGCCCTCGCTCAGACGCCGAATGGCTTGCTGGCTTTATGAGGGCATGCTTTTGTTTGGCGTGGTTTTCATTGCAGGTTATTTGTTTGGAACCCTCAGCCAAACCCGTCATGCACTTGACAACCGACATGGCCTGCAAGCCTTTCTGTTTTTGGTCTTCGCCATTTACTTCACCTGGTTTTGGTCCAAGGGTCAAACATTGGCCATGAAGACTTGGCACATTCAGCTTTTGGACACTTCGGGCAAACGTGTGACGCAAGGCCGCGCGTTTTTGCGTTATGTCCTCAGTTGGGTTTGGGTTTTGCCCCCCCTGCTCTTGGCAATGCCCTTCAAACTACCGGCGCCAGAGGTTGGCGTCTTGATGGTGGGATGGATCATCGTGTGGGCCATCTTGAGCAAATTCCAATCTCGTCGACAATATTGGCACGATGTGTGGGCGGGAACTCAGCTGGTTGATGTTCAAAAACCGCCTACACCCCCTTTGTCTACCTAATCTCTTCATGAGCACCCCCAACGTCAATCCACAAAAAGACCGCAAAGGTTTGTCTCGCATCTTGCACGCGGGTGGCTACTCGCTGCAAGGTCTTCAAGCCGGCTGGGGAGAAACGGCCTTCAGACAGGAGGCCATCTTGGCCATCGTTTTGTTGCCGCTGGCTTTTTGGCTGGGTCAAACTTGGGTCGAGGTGGCCTTGCTGTGCGGCTCTGTGGTGTTTGTCATGGTGGTTGAGTTGCTCAACACTGGCATCGAAACCGCCATTGACCGCATTGGCACCGAATGGCATGCCCTGTCAAAACGCGCCAAAGACATGGGCAGTGCTGCTGTTCTTTTAAGCCTCTTGCTTTGCCTGGGCATTTGGGCTGCAGCCATCTGGAAATTCATCCATGGCTGAGCCGGCCTTTTCTGTCTGCGTTTACTGCGGCTCCAAGCCAGGCAATTTGCCTGCCTTTGCTGAATCAGCCAAGATGGTGGGGCGCTGGATTGGTCAGCACGGCGGTCAATTGGTCTATGGCGGTGGCAGAAACGGTCTGATGGGCATCGTCGCAAACGCAACATTGGCAGCTGGCGGCCGTGTGGTGGGCGTCATTCCAAGGGCCTTGGTCGAAAAAGAATGGGCGCACACCGAGTGCACCGAATTGCATGTCGTCGAGACCATGCACGAGCGCAAGCAAATGATGGCGCAAAGGGCTGATGTATTTCTAACCCTGCCAGGCGGTATTGGCACTTTTGAAGAGTTTTTTGAGGTCTGGACATGGCGCCAGTTGGGTTACCACAACAAACCCATTGGCCTTTTGAACCTCAACGGGTACTACGATCCGCTTCTGACTTTTTTAAACACCGTGGTGAGCCATGAGTTTATGGGCTCATGGCAAATGGATTTGGTCCAATCTCACCATGACGCACGGCAATTGCTGCCCAACCTGGTCCAAGCTGCAGGATTGCCTACAGCGTTCCAAAGTGACGCAATTTAAACTTGATTGAGACGGAAGATTAGACCGCGTCGTCGTCCAATTCGCCGGTGCGAATGCGAATGACGCGTTCTACGGAGGTGATGAAGATTTTGCCGTCGCCAATTTTGCCTGTTCGTGCGGCTTTCACGATGGCATCGACGCAGCGCTCAACATCGCCATCTTTCACGGCCACTTCGACCTTGACTTTGGGCAAAAAGTCGACCACATATTCGGCACCGCGATAAAGCTCTGTATGGCCTTTTTGACGGCCAAAGCCTTTGACTTCAGTGACGGTCAGTCCGGTCACGCCGCATTCAGCAAGCGCTTCTCGTACTTCTTCCAGTTTGAAGGGTTTGATGATGGCTGTGATTTGTTTCATGAAATAAGTCCAGACTGAAAAAATTAGGCTCGAAATCGATTGGTTATAGGATAACGCCAATCTTTGCCAAAACTGCGGTGGGTGACGCGAATTCCCACGGGTGATTGACGGCGCTTGTATTCGTTCAACTTGATCAAACGGGTGACCTTTTCCACATCGGCACGTTCAAAACCGTCGGCCTCTAATGCGCTGATGCCCTCGTCATTTTCCATGTACCTTTGAACGATAGCATCCAACACCTCATAAGGCGGTAGGCTGTCTTGGTCCTTCTGATCGGCACGCAACTCGGCACTGGGTGGCCGTGTGATGATGCGCTCGGGGATAGGACAAGAACCGGTGCCATAGGGATCGTTTTGGTTGCGCCACTCGGCAAGGCGAAAGACTTGTGTTTTGACCACATCCTTGATCACAGCAAAACCACCAGCCATGTCGCCGTATAAAGTGCAATAGCCAGTGGCCATTTCGCTCTTGTTACCTGTGGTTAAAACGATGGCGCCTGTTTTGTTGGACATGGCCATGAGCAAAGTTCCGCGCACGCGCGCTTGGATGTTTTCTTCTGTTGTGTCTTCGGCCAAGCCTTTGAACTGATCGGCCAAAGCTGTTTTGAAGCCTTCAAACAAAGGTGCAATGGAAATTTCGTCGTATTGCACATTGAGACGCTTAACCATGTCGCGGGCATCTATCCAACTGATGTCTGCCGTGTAAGGCGATGGCATCATGACCGCATGGATTTTGTCGGCACCAATGGCATCAACAGCCAGCGCCAAAACCAATGCGGAGTCGATGCCGCCTGACAGTCCCAAAATTGCCCCGGGAAAGCCGTTTTTGCCCAAGTAGTCACGAATGCCCAAAACCAGGGCATGCCAAAGGTCCTCTTCCCAACTGCTCTCAGGCACCACTTCACGACCTGTTAATTGAACCGCAGCCAAATCCTTTGTCGACAGGACGTCGACAAATTGCAAACATTCTTTGAAGGCAGGTGCACGCGCCACCACCTCAGCTTGCGCATTCATGGCGAAGGATCTACCTTCAAAGATGACTTCATCTTGTCCGCCAACTAGATGTGCATAAACAAGTGGTAATCGGCAAGTAGTTACTCGGCGAGCCATTTGCACTTCGCGCTCCAGCCCCTTGCCGACATGGAATGGCGAAGCATTGAGGACCAATAAAACCTGTGCGCCCGCATCGCGCGATTTTTGGGCAGGCTCTTCAAACCAAGCATCTTCGCAAATGAGAAGGCCCAACTTGACGCCATCGACTTCAAACACACAAGCTTCGTGGCCGGGCGTGAAATAGCGGCGCTCGTCAAATACTTGGTAATTGGGCAATTCTTGCTTGGCATAACTGGCCAGTACCTGCCCTTCACACAACACAGTAGCGCGGTTGAAGCGCTTCGTAATGGCCACGCTTTTGCTTTGAATGCCCCCACCTTCGGGGTGACCCAAAACAACGTGCATGCCTTTTAACCCAGCCAACTCACGGGCCACTGTTTTCAAGGCATCATCGCAGGCATCGATGAATGCAGGCCGCAACAACAAATCTTCAGCGGCATAGCCACAAATGGCCAATTCGGGCGTGACCAAAACGCGCGCGCCTTGCGCATAGGCTTTTTTAGCAGCGTCGATAATTTTGCGGGCATTGCCCGCCATGTCACCCACGACGAAGTTGAGTTGGGCGATACAAAGTTGAAGGGTCATACAGGTGCAGGAATTCAGTTCCAACAATTATGTCATCGCAGTGCAAGATTCCATGCGAAATATCACTGCGCTCGCTTGGGATTCTCTGTTGGCCACGCAATCCGAGCCTACCCCTTTCATGCGACATGCCTATTTAAGCGCCATGGAAGAGAGTGCATCGGCCAGCCCAGAGACGGGTTGGACCGTCCGTGTTATCTCTCTCAGACACACAGACAGTGCGGCAGATGCGCCACTGGCCGCCGCCGCGGTGATCTACATCAAACCCCACTCTTATGGGGAATATGTGTTTGATTGGGCCTGGGCCGACGCTTACCAACGCCATGGTTTGAACTACTTTCCCAAAGCGGTTGGCGCAGTGCCGTTCACGCCAGTACCGGGCTCGCGTTTGCTGGCCGACAGCCCTCAGAGCAAGGCGTGCCTGATTGAGGCCATGGTGGCCTTGGCCAAGCAATGGCAATGGTCATCTGTGCATGTTCTGTTTTTGTCAGAGGACGACAGGCAAGCCACAGAAACAGCTGGGTGGCTTAGCCGTTACACCGTACAGTTTCATTGGCACAACAACAGCCATGCCGACTTTGAGCATTTCTTGGCGAGTCTCAGCCAAGAAAAACGCAAAAAAATCAGACAAGAACGCCGCAAAGTGAGCGAAGCTGGCGTGACATTTACCAGCCTTGAAGGCCAAGCCATTCAAGCCGCCGATTGGGATTTCTTTTACAAATGCTATGCGCAAACCTATTTTGAGCATGGCAACGCGCCCTACCTCAGTCGCGACTTTTTTCAGCGGATGCAAGACACCATGCCAGAAAACTGGGTGTTGTTCATTGCAGAAAAAGAAGGCCAGCGCATGGCTTGCAGCCTGATAGCCGTTCAAGACAATGTGGCTTATGGTCGCTATTGGGGCGCCCTACAGCGCGTGGACTGCCTGCACTTTGAGACTTGCTACTACCAGCCCATTGCTTGGTGCATTGCCAAGGGCTTGGCAAGGTTTGAAGGCGGTGCGCAGGGCGAACACAAAATGGCGCGTGCACTGCTTCCCGTGAAAGCCAGCAGCGCGCATTGGTTGGCACACCCAGACTTTGCCGATGCTGTAGAGCGCTACTTAGAAAAAGAAGGCCGCGGTGTAGCGGCCTATCTAGAGAATTTGGAAGCCAGGTCGCCTTTGAAAAAGGCCTGAACCTGGTTCACCGAACCCATTCGGGCTCGGTTTTGAGCTTAGGCGTTGGCCTTTTGATAATTGGCAATACCGTCCAAGATTTCTTTCTTGGCAGACTCTGGGCCTTCCCAGCCCAAAATTTTGACCCACTTGCCAACTTCCAAGTCTTTGTAGTGTTCAAAGAAGTGGGCGATGGTTTTCAAACGCAAAGGGTTCAAGTCTTCAGGCTTTTGCCATTGGGTGTAGATGGACAAAATTTTGTCGGTGGGAACGGCCAACACTTTGCCATCTTCACCGGCCTCATCTTCCATTTTCAAAATACCAATGGCGCGGCAAGGCACCACGACACCAGGAATCAAGGGCACAGGGGTAATGACCAACACGTCGACGGGGTCGCCGTCGCCGCTGATGGTTTTGGGCACATAGCCGTAATTGGTGGGGTAATGCATGGCCGTGCTCATGAAACGGTCTACAAAAATGGCGCCAGTGGCTTTGTCCACTTCGTATTTCACGGGATCGGCATTCATCGGAATTTCGATGATCACATTGAATTGCTCAGGAACTTTGCTGCCAGGGGTAACGTTGTCTAGGGACATTTTTCTGAAAATTTAAAGAGTTGAAGTAAATCTAAGAACCTTAGGATTAACCCCGATTTTACTTTCACAGGGCTTGCGTCTTGGCAACAATCCTCTTTTAATGAAATTGTTGGCCAATCGTCTCCTCCGGGAAACGAGGAAGCAACGCCGGGAGGTGTTTCTCGAGCGTTGCACCTCTTTTCAGCGGTAACAACTAAGGAGATTAATTTATGACTGGCAATTCAGCGTTGATTTTGGCGCTTGTTTGCGGACTGATCGCCGTATTTTATGGCGTTTGGGCCCGTGGATGGATTCTCGCCCAAGACCCCGGCAATGAGCGAATGCAAGAAATTGCAGCCGCCATTCAAGCCGGTGCAGCAGCTTACCTTGCAAGACAATACAAAACCATCGCCATCGTGGGCGTGGTTCTGGCCATCTTGATGGGTGTGTTCCTCGACATGACCACAGCCATTGGCTTTGTCATTGGTGCGGTGCTTTCTGGTGCTTGCGGTTTCATCGGCATGAACGTTTCTGTTCGCGCCAATGTGCGTACTGCGCAAGCCGCCACCAAGGGCATCGGCCCTGCCCTTGACGTCGCCTTCCGTGGCGGCGCCATCACCGGCATGCTGGTGGTGGGCCTGGGTCTATTGGGCGTCACCGGTTTCTACTGGTTTTTGGCGGGCAATGGCAACCTCACGCCTGGCGTCAAACTGTCTGTCATCTTGAACCCGCTTATTGGCTTTGCCTTTGGTTCGTCCTTGATTTCTATCTTCGCCCGTTTGGGTGGCGGCATCTTTACAAAAGGGGCTGACGTTGGGGCCGACTTGGTCGGCAAAGTAGAAGCCGGCATTCCAGAGGACGATCCTCGCAACCCCGCCGTGATTGCAGACAACGTGGGCGACAACGTAGGCGACTGTGCCGGCATGGCCGCCGACTTGTTCGAAACGTATGCCGTGACCCTCATTGCCACCATGGTGCTGGGTTCCTTGCTGATCACGGGTGCACCCGGTAACGCCGTGATGTACCCCCTTGCTTTGGGTGCAGTATCTATCGTGGCGTCCATCATTGGCTGCTTTTTTGTCAAAGCCTCTCCTGGCATGACCAACGTCATGCCTGCGCTTTACAAAGGCTTGGCCATCGCCGGCGTTTTGTCCTTGATTGCCTTCTACTTTGTGACGCTTTGGATCATGCCGGACAACGCCATTTCGGCCAGCGGTAGCCAAATGAAACTGTTCGGCGCCTGTGCCGTTGGCTTGGTCTTAACGGCCGCCTTGGTCTGGATCACTGAGTTTTATACGGGAACGCAATACAGCCCAGTTCAGCACATTGCGCAGGCCTCCACAACCGGCCATGGCACCAACATCATTGCAGGTTTGGGCGTTTCAATGCGCTCTACGGCATGGCCCGTGATTTTTGTCTGCCTTGCCATCATTGCCTCTTACAGCCTTGCAGGCCTGTATGGCATTGCCGTGGCAGCCATGTCGATGTTGTCGATGGCGGGCATTGTGGTGGCCTTGGACGCTTATGGCCCCATCACAGACAACGCTGGCGGCATTGCCGAAATGGCCGAATTGCCCAGCAGCGTGCGTGACATTACCGACCCGCTAGATGCCGTGGGCAACACCACCAAAGCCGTGACCAAAGGCTACGCCATTGGCTCTGCAGGTTTGGCATCCTTGGTTTTGTTTGCAGACTACACCCACAAGCTGGAAACCTACGGCAAGGCCATCACCTTTGACTTGTCCGACCCTCTGGTCATTGTGGGCTTGTTCATTGGCGGCCTCATCCCCTACTTGTTTGGTGCCATGGCCATGGAAGCCGTAGGCCGAGCAGCTGGTGCTGTGGTGGTCGAAGTGCGTCGCCAATTCAGCGAAATCAAGGGCATCATGGAAGGTACTGCCAAGCCCGAATACGGCCGCGCGGTCGACATGCTGACCACTGCGGCCATCAAAGAGATGGTGATTCCAAGCTTGTTGCCTGTGGTGGTGCCCATTGTGGTGGGCTTGTTGCTTGGCCCCAAAGCCTTGGGCGGCTTGCTGATGGGCACCATTGTGACGGGCCTGTTTGTAGCCATTTCCATGTGTACTGGCGGCGGCGCTTGGGACAATGCCAAGAAGTACATCGAAGACGGCCATCACGGCGGCAAAGGCTCTGAGGCGCACAAAGCCGCTGTCACAGGCGACACCGTGGGCGATCCTTACAAAGACACGGCAGGCCCAGCCATCAATCCGCTGATCAAAATCATCAACATTGTGGCTCTTCTCATCGTGCCCTTGGTGATGAAGTTTCACAGCTGATTGAAGGCCCTTGTATCTGGCGTACCATGGGTACGCCATGTCAGTGTCACAAAGCCCGCGCATGGTCTTCATCGCGGGCTTTTTTACGCGCAAAATAGCACCATGCAACTGAACTTCATTCACAACCAATCGGTGACCAGTCAAAGCGGGCAAACATTGCCTGTGATTGACCCGTCTGATGGCCAAATCTTTGACCACATCCAACGCAGCAATGCGCTGGACATTGACGCAGCCGTCAAATCATCACGCGAATGCTTCGAAGGCCCCTGGTCCAAATTGAACGCGGCAGAACGCGGCAGATTGCTAATGGCCCTGTCTCGCAAAGTTGCCGAACATGCCGATGAATTGATGCAGCTAGAGCAACGCGACTGCGGCAAGCCTACGCAGCAAGCCATGGCCGATGCGCGCGCACTGGCTCGCTACTTTGAGTTCTATGCGGGCGCTTGTGACAAGCTGCATGGCGACACCATTCCTTACCAAAACGGCTACAGCGTTTTGACATGGCGCGAGCCCCATGGCGTCACTGGCCATGTGGTGCCCTGGAATTACCCCATGCAGATATTTGGCAGGTGTGTGGGAGGTGCATTGGCAGCGGGCAACGTTTGTGTGGTCAAACCGGCTGAAGATGCCTGCTTGAGTCTCATCCGAGTTGCACAATTGGCCGCTGAGGTGGGCTTTCCGCCAGGTGCCATCAACATCGTCACAGGCTTGGGACATGAGGTGGGCGACGCACTCGCCAAGCATCCGGGTATTGATCACATTAGTTTTACAGGCAGCCCACATGTGGGCACCTTGATCCAGCAAGCTGCGGCCGCAAGGCATTGCCCCGTTACCCTGGAGCTGGGGGGCAAAAGTCCGCAAATCATTTTTGCAGATGCCGACTTAGATGCGGCAGTGCCGGTCATCATCAATGCCATTGTTCAAAACTCTGGCCAAACTTGTAGCGCGGGTTCCCGCGTACTCATTGAGAAAAGCATTTATGAGCCTCTGCTGGCAAGACTTGGCGAGGCGTTTTCCAAACTTCGCGTTGGGCCCGCAAGCGCAGACTTGAATTTGGGCCCCCTCATCAGAGCCACCCAAAAACAACGTGTACAAGGTTTTTTAGAAGAGGCTCGGGCAGCAGGCATTCCAACCGTTGCGCAAGGTACGGTGGTTGCCGACGCACCAGAATCAGGCTTTTACCAGGCCCCCGTTTTGTTGCGTGATGTGCCCGTCAACCACCGTGTAGCCCAAGAAGAAGTGTTCGGGCCCGTTCTGTCTGCCATGTGTTTTGAAGGCGAAGAACAAGCCATCGAGTTGGCCAATGCCACGGCCTTTGGACTGGTGGCTGGCGTTTGGACGCGCGATGGTGGACGTCAATTCAGAATGGCCAAGCGACTGCGCAGCGGCCAAGTCTTTATCAACAACTACGGCGCCGGTGGCGGTGTTGAATTACCCTTTGGTGGCGTCAAGTCTTCTGGCCACGGCCGTGAAAAAGGTTTTGAAGCACTGTATGGTTTCACCACTTTGAAGACAGTTGCCATTCACCACGGCTAAAGCCTAGCTTCAAAAACCACAGGAATTATCATGAACATCAATCAAAAAGTCGTTATTGTGACGGGCTCGGGTGGCGGCATCGGTGAAGGCATCGCCAAACACTTTGCCGCGCACGGTGCCAAAGTTTTGGTCAACGACATCAATAGCACGGCAGGACAAAAAGTTGTGCAAGACATTCAAGCGGCAGGTGGTACCGCCGCATTTTTTGCCGCCGATGTCACGCGCTCAGACGATGTCAAAAACATGGTGCAAGAAGCCGTCAAGCTTTGGGGCCGGCTAGATGTGATGATTAACAATGCGGGCTGGACACATCGCAACCGCCCTGCCCTAGAAGTCAGCGAAGACGAATTCGACAAGTGTTACGCGGTCAACATGAAAAGCATTTACCTGTCCACCGTGCATGCAGTGCCCGAATTTCGCAAAACAGGTGGCGGCTCTTTCATCAATATTGCATCAACTGCTGGCATTCGCCCTCGACCTGGTCTGACTTGGTACAACGGCTCTAAAGGTGCCGTCATCACCACCAGCAAATCACTGGCAGCAGAATTAGGCCCCGACAACATTCGCGTGAATTGCATCAACCCGGTCTTCAACCCCGACACTGGGTTGTCCGCAGAGTTTGCGGGCGGTCCTGTGGACGAGGCCAAGCGCGCCAAGTTCATGGCCACCATTCCATTGGGGCGCTTCTCAACATCCCTTGATGTGGCCAATGCAGCTTTGTATTTGGCCAGTGATGAAGGCGCCTTCATCAGTGGTGTTTGCATCGAAGTTGATGGTGCGCGTTGTGTCTGAACGAGTCATTCCAGTCATCAGTCAGCCGCTGGGCAATTTGCCAATTCCACAGTTGCAGTTGGCCCCAAAAAGTTTGTCGCATCTGTCCTTGAAGGACCGGTTGAACAGACCTTTGCGAGACCTTCGCATCAGTGTGACCGATCGTTGCAATTTTCGCTGCAGCTATTGCATGCCCAAAGAGGTGTTCAACAACGATTACAAATATTTACCGCACAGTGCGCTGCTCAGTTTTGAAGAAATCACGCTTGCTGCAAAAAGCTTCATTGCCTTGGGCGTTGAAAAACTCAGACTCACGGGCGGTGAGCCACTGCTCAGAAAAAACTTGGAAGTTCTGATTGAACAACTGGCGGCATTGCGCACTGTCTCGGGTGAGCCCTTGGACATCACACTGACCACCAACGGCTCTTTGTTGGCGCGCAAAGCCCAAAGCTTGAGAGATGCTGGCTTGAAGCGGGTCACCATCAGCTTGGATGGTTTAGACGATGCCGTCTTCAAACGCATGAATGACGTAGACTTTCCAGTCAGTGACGTTTTGGAAGGCATTGCCGCTGCGCAAGCTGCCGGCCTTGGCCCCATCAAAGTCAACATGGTCGTCAAGCGCGGCACCAATGAGCAAGAAATATTGCCCATGGCACGTTACTTCAAGGGCACTGGCATCGCACTTCGGTTCATTGAGTACATGGACGTTGGCGCCACCAATGGCTGGCGCATGAACGAAGTGCTGCCCAGTGCAGAAGTGCTGAAAATTTTGCAATCCGAATTGCAACTGACACCCTTGTCACCTGCCCAAAAAGGTGAAACCGCAGAGCGTTGGGGCTATCTCAATGAACAAGGTGTGCTAGACACCCAACTAGGTGAAATTGGATTTATCAGCAGCGTCACCAAGGCTTTTTGCAGCGACTGCAATCGCGCTCGGCTAACCACAGAAGGACAGCTTTATTTGTGCTTGTTCGCCAGCCAAGGCTACGACCTTAAACCCGTCATCCGCAGCAGTCAACAACCAGAGGCTCTGACCCAAGCCATTGCGGCCATATGGTCACAACGTACCGACAGGTATTCTGAATTGCGCCAACAAGAGCCGGCCCTGGCCTCAACCGAAGATGGCAGCTTGCTCAAAAGACGCAAAGTCGAAATGAGTTACATCGGTGGCTAAAACTTTGCAGATGGCGCTTTGACTTTCCTTATCTCTGAATTGTTTCTTTATGCATGATCACAGCATCACGGGTTTAATTCTGGCAGGTGGCAAAGGTGCGCGCATGGGCGGCATCGACAAAGGTCTGCAAAACTTCAATGGCACACCCTTGACCTTGCATGCCTTGATGCGCCTGCAAATGCAAGAAGGCAGTCCCCTGTCGGACATCATGATTGTGGCCAATCGAAATTTGTCCGCTTATGAGTCATTGGGCGTTCAAGTCTGGCCCGACAGCACCGATGGTTTTGCGGGTCCCTTGGCCGGCTTTCTGACGGGTATGGAGCGCTGCGAATCAGAGCTTTTACTCACGGTGCCTTGTGACAGTCCACTTTTTCCTTTGGACCTTGTGCAAAAACTTCAAGTTGCTTTGGAACAAGAGAATGCGGACATCGCGGTTGCAGCAGCCAAAGAAGAGGATGGCAAGGTCAGACCACAACCTGTTTTTTGTTTGATGCGTACCCGCTTGTTAGAAAGTTTGGTCAAGTTCATGCAATCTGGGGGCCGCAAAATTGATGCTTGGACATCACAACACGCGTGTGTGGTAGTGCCCTTTGACGCACCCAACACCGACCCGCGCGCGTTTTTCAACGCCAACACCCTCGAAGAGTTGCATCGTTTAGAACAAACCCCATGACCCAACCTAAGTCATTGGCAGAAATTGCTGCCCATTTGCAAGGCTACGATCCACAAGCCTTGCCTGCATCGGATGTTTTGAATTTTCTTGCGCAGTTGGTCACCCCTTTGCAAGACACAGAAGACGTCGCCATTTTTGAAGCCCTCAACCGGGTCATCGCAGCCGACGCCATCAGCCCAGTTGATGTACCACCACACGACAACTCAGCCATGGATGGCTTTGCTTTCGATGGCACACAACTTAAGGCTGACACAAGTTTAGTGCTCAAGGTGGTCGGTACCGCCCTTGCTGGCAAAGCCTGGCAAGGCACCGTCAAAGCTGGTGAGTGCGTCAAGATCATGACTGGTGCCATCATGCCAAGCGGACTTGACACAGTGGTGCCACAAGAACTTTGCAAAGTCACGCCAGAGCAGATCACCGTGCCCTCCAACATGCTAAGTGCGGGCGACAACCGTCGTTTGTGCGGAGAGGACTTGAAGAAAAACAGCCCGGCTTTGCGCAAAGGAACGTTTGTCACGCCTGCGGCCGTTGGTTTGTTGGCCAGCCTCGGGCTGCCCACCGTCAAAGTCATGCGCAAACTCAAAGTGGCCTACTTTTCGACAGGCGATGAAATTCTCAGTTTAGGCGAGGCACCTCGCGAAGGCGCTGTTTATGACAGCAACCGTTACACCGTCTTTGGCCTGTTGCAAAACTTAGGCTGCGAGATGATTGACATGGGTGTTGTGCGCGACGACCCCAGATTGTTAGAGCAAGCTTTTTCTAAAGCAGCCACACAGGCAGACGCCGTGATCACCAGCGGCGGCGTCAGTGTTGGCGAAGCCGACTTCACCAAGGCCATGATGAAAAAGTTAGGCGACGTGGTCTTTTGGAAAATTGCCATGCGACCTGGCCGTCCCATGGCTGTGGGACGCTTGACGCAAGGCAATCACTCTGCGGTGCTGTTTGGTTTGCCGGGCAATCCTGTGGCAGTCATGGTGACTTTTCTGGCGTTTGTCAAACCTGCATTGCAACAAATGATGGGAATCACCGAGCCAGCCCCACCCCTCATGCGAGCCAGGTCTCAGGAGGTTTTACGCAAAAAACCGGGGCGAACAGAGTATCAACGCGGCATTGCAACTCGCAACGCGCAGGGTGAATTGCAAGTCGTTACCACGGGCAATCAGGGCTCTGGTGTGTTGAGCTCAATGGTGCAGGCAAACTGCTTGATTGTGCTTTCACACACCCAGTCGACCGCACAAGTGGGTGACTGGGTGGATGTATTGATGCTCTGATCTATTTAAATAAACCAGAGACTTGACTTAGGCTGATGGCTATGCGTGATTCGCAGCAGATGGCGATTCGAGAGCTTCTTTTTTGATAGGACCCGGCACCGATTGACGCGCAAACAAGCTGTACATGGTGGGCACCACAAACACGGTGAGCAGTGTGCCAAACGACATGCCGCCCACAATGACCCAGCCAATTTGAATGCGGCTTTCGGCGCCAGCGCCAGTGGCAAGGGCCAACGGCAAAGCACCCAGCACCATGGCGCCTGTTGTCATCAAAATAGGACGTAAACGCTGGCCTGATGCTTTGACGATGGCATCAAAAGTGTCGACGCCTTGCTCGCGCAGTTGGTTGGTAAATTCCACGATCAAAATACCGTGCTTGGTAATCAGACCGACCAAAGTGATCAAACCAATTTGCGAGTAAACGTTGAGCGTGCCCCCCGTTAATTTCAAAGTGATCAGCGCCCCAAACATAGACAAAGGCACCGACAGCATGATGACAAACGGATCGATAAAACTTTCAAATTGAGCGGCCAAAACCAAAAAGATAAAAAACAAGGCCAACACAAAAACGATAACCAACGCACCCTGCGAGCTGCGGAATTCGCGGGATGTCCCGTTTAATTCCGTGGTGTAACCGGTTTTCAAAATACCTGCTGCGGTGGTATCCAAAAACTTCAAGGCATCACCCAGCGCGTAGTCGGGGGACAAGTTGGATGTGATGGACACTGAGCGACGCTGGCCAAAGTGATTCAATTCGCGAGGTGAAACACTTTCGCGGATCTTGACCAAAGCAGACAATGGAATGACGGCATCGTTGCGCCCACGCACATAAATGTTGTCGATGTCATCAGGAGAATTACGGCCACTGGCTTGAGTTTGAACAATCACATCGTATTGTTCGGCGTCGCGCTTATAACGCGTGACGGTACGGCCGCCCAACATGGTTTCAACGGCGCGTGCAACCACATCAACATTGACGCCAAGCTCTGCCGCCTTGACACGGTCAACATCAATTCGCAATTCTGGTTTGTTGAGTCGCAAATCGACATCAGGCGAAATGAAACCTGGATTTTTGGCAATGGCATCCATCATTTGCCGCGTCACAGCATTCAAATTTTGATAGCTGTCGGAGGTTTGAATGACGAAGTTGACAGGACGCTCGCGAAAGCCTTGTCCCAATGAAGGCGGCGTAATGGGGAAGGCATTGATGCCGGCCACTCCATTGAACTTGCCCTGCATTTCTCGGGCGATTTCAAGCGTGGTGCGCTTGCGCTCGTCCCAATCGACAGCGCGGTAAATCACGCTACCCTGCGCCACAGTGGGGTTGCCCAAGTTAGCAAAGATACGATCGAATTCAGGGTAGGCACTGCCAATTTTTTCGAGGGCTTTTGCGTACTTGTCGGTATAGTCCAAAGTAGAGCCGTCTGGTGCAGTGACCGTTGCCAACACAGTGCCCCTGTCTTCCAAAGGTGACAACTCTTGTTTCATGGTGGGGTACACCAAAACAATGCCAACACCACATGACGCCATGATCAAGACCACTACCCAACGGGCTTTTTTCAAGACCCATTTGAGAAAGTTTTCATAGCCATTGGACAAGCCTGTCAGAGCCCGTTCCATGAAGCGATCAAATCGGTTCGGATTTGGGTTGTGGCGCAACAACAAAGAACTCATCATGGGCGACAGGGTTAGGGCCACCAAGCCCGACACCAACACCGCACCCGCCAAAGCCAACGCAAACTCACTGAACAGCTTGCCAGTGCGGCCAGGGGTGAATGCCAAAGGAGCAAACACTGCGGCCAAGGTCAATGACATGGCCACAATGGCAAAGCCGATTTCTCTGGCGCCTTTGATGGCGGCAGAAAATGGGTCCAATCCTTCTTCGATGTGCCGATAAATGTTCTCCAGCATCACGATGGCATCGTCCACAACCAAACCAATGGCCAACACCAAAGCCAAGAGCGTCAAGGTGTTGATGGTGAAGCCAGCCAAGGCCATGATGGCAAAGGTACCAATCAAACTAACGGGAATGGTAATGATGGGAATGATGGAGGCGCGGAACGTCCGAAGGAAGACGAAGATGACCAAGGCCACCAAAACAACCGCTTCCACAATTGTTTTGAAAACACTCTTGATGGATCTGTCAATGAAGACCGAGTTGTCGTTGGCCACGTCGATGCCCAAATCGGCGGGCAAATCTTGCTTCAAGCGGGGCATCATGTCGCGCACGCCTTTTGACAACTCCAAGGGATTGGCCGTTGCCTGTCGAATGACACCAGCAGAGATAGCGGGCTTGCCGTTCAGACGGACACGGCTGCGGTCGTCTGCAGTCCCCTCTTCTACCTTGGCAACGTCGCGAATTTTGATGGGAAAACCATTGACGTTGCGAATGGTGATGTCACCAAATTGTGAGGCTTTGATCAGGTCAGTTTGAGATGTGACGCTGAATTCACGCAACTGTGATTCGATGCGACCCGCCGGTAACTCTAAGTTGCTGCGCCTGATGGCGTCTTCCACATCTTGCGACGTTAAACGATAGGCGGCCATGCGACTTGCATCCAACCAAACGCGCATGGCGTATTTGCGTTCGCCATAAATGCGAACATCTGCTACGCCCGTAACCGTTTGCAAACGGGGCTTGACCACTCGGTTGATCAAATCATTGATTTGCAAAGGCGACAAAGTGTCGCTGGAAAATGCCAACCAAATCACTGGAAAAGCATCCGCTTCTACCTTGGCAATGACAGGCTCTTCAATGGCTTGGGGCAAGCGGCCCCTGATGCGGGAGGTTCTGTCGCGCACTTCAGCTGCTGCGGTGTCGGCGTCTTTTTCTAAGCGGAAGCGAACGGTAATTTGCGACTGATCGGCACGGCTGATGGACGTGATAACGTCAACCGCATCAATGCCGGCAATTGAGTCTTCTAGTGGCTTGGTGACTTGGGACTCAATCACTTCAGCCGATGCACCCGGGTACTTCACACTGACGGTGACGGTGGGTTCATCGATCTTGGGATACTCACGCAGTGACAAGCGATTGAAACTGACCGCACCAATCAACAAGATCAACAGTGACAACACCGTCGCAAAGACGGGCCGGCGGATGGAGGTTTCAGCGAGCTGCATTCAGACCTCGTAAGCAGGGGTTCTCGCCTGCAACTGCTGGCATTTTTGACTTGCCTTTGCCTGCACCTCTGGCTTCGTTAGGTTCTGCAGGCTTGGCGGCATTCGGGCCACCTGCGGCATTGGCAGGCGCTCCGCCTGGTGCATTGCCAGCACCACCCCCTGATGCATTGGCGGCTGCTTGACCCTTGGCGGTATCGATGATTCGAACCAAGGTGCCGTCTTTTTGCAGACGCTGCTGACCTGCAATGACCACCGAGTCATCCAAAGACAAACCTTCCAAAATTTCGACTTTGCCCGGCTGACGCAAACCGATTTTGACTGTGACACGCTCAGACACGAGCTCATCTTTGTTGGGTCCTGACACCACTTTGACCACTGTCGATCGACCGCCTTGGGGTACGATGGCTTCTTCGGGAATGATCAGGGCATCGGCTCTTTCGCCAAACACTGCGTTGACACGTGCAAACATGCCGGGACGCAGTTGCATCTGGCGATTGTCGATACAACCTCTGACCCCCACAGATCTGCCATTGGCATCGATCAAGGGGTCGACGGCTTGAATGACGGCTGTAAATTTACGGCCTGGCAGCGCGTCCAGTGTGACTTGTGCTTTTTGACCTGGTTTTACTTTGGCTTGAAAACGCTCAGCCAAACGGAAATCGAGCAAGACAGCTTCAATGTCTTCAATGTTCACCATGTCTGCGCCGTCTTTGAGGTAGTCGCCCACGTTGATTTGACGCAAACCAGCCACGCCATCAAAGGGGGCCACAACCTTGAGGCGCTGCAAAGTTGCCTGCGCCAAAGAAAGCTTGGCCTGTGCAACTTGTAACGCAGCATCGCTCTCATCCAAAGAGCGCTTGCTGATGAAGTTTTGCGCCACCAATTCTTGGTTGCGCTTGTGATTGGCTTGGGCAATGGACAGCTCAGCTGTCGCCTGCATCACTTGGGCAGCTGGCAATTGGTCGTCGAATTGAACCAACAACTGACCTTTTTTGACGCGCTGACCATCTTTGAACAGCACCTGGCTGACTCGCCCCCCCACTTCAGGCCGCAAAACCACACCCTGATTGGACTTCAAGCTACCGACCGACTGGGTTTCATCAACCAACATGGCTTTTTCAACCTTGGCCACCTCAACAGCAGTAGGTCTGGCGGGGCCACCTGCAGCGGGGGCACCTGCAACGCCACTGGCCGGTGGGGCCCCAGCAGGGGTAGCACCAGCGCCAACACTGCCGGCAGGTGTTGCGACCATCTCGGTGGGTTGGGTGGGTTTATTTTGGAGCCACCATGCTGCACCAGAAGCTGCAGCGACACCAAGCAAAGCAATCGCAAGATAAGGTTTTTTGAAGGACATCAATGTTTCCAAGCCGGACCTAAAACAGTTCTGAAATGTAACAGTACTTGGGGTTGTCCCGCATCGGCAAAAACCTCAGGTGATTCGCTAAAAACTCACGCTTTGGACTAAATTCACAAAATTTGCCCTTCTGTGCAAAAGATGGTCCTGAATTCAGCGGCCTAAAGCTTTTTCAACGCCCTGGTTGGCCAGGGCATCAGCCCGTTCATTGCCGGGGTCGCCTGCATGCCCCTTGACCCATCGCCATTCAATTTGGTGACCTGAATTGGCCACCAAAGCGTCTAGTTTTTGCCACAAATCGGCATTTTTCACGGGCTGCTTGGCAGCCGTTCGCCAGCCCTTGGCTTTCCAGCCATGGATCCACTCCGTGATGCCTTTGCGAACGTATTCACTGTCCAAATAAAGGGTCACTTTGCAAGGGCGTTTGAGCGCCAAGAAGGCCTCAATGACCGCTGTCAGCTCCATTCGGTTGTTGGTGGTGTCTAGCTCGCCACCGAATATTTCTCGAACATTCTCACCCGATCGCATCAAGGCGCCCCAACCGCCCGGCCCAGGATTGCCCTTGCAAGCGCCGTCGGTGTGTATTTCAACGTGATTCACATTCTTTCTTTCTTTGAAGGCTGGTATCGCCTGACGGCTTGATGTGCCTTTGTGCAATGCTGACAGCAGCCTTGGTTTGTGCTCGCTGGGTTTTCCAGCGGGCCCCCAAAATACGGCCCCCATGTACTTTTTTGACGGCCACAATGATGTAAGCACCGCCCAATATGGGCCACCACTGAGACCCCAAGCGGTCCATCCAAGACCAACGTTGAAACCAATTGGCTTTGTCCAATGCTGGGCGCCAGCAGCCAAACTGAGTCACTTTGACTTCGAAGCCCAACAAACGCAGCCAATCTCTTAGCCGCCAATAACCGATCATCTCTTCGCAGGGTGGCGCACTCAGTCCCTTGTATCCCCACTTTTGGTACCACTGCGAACGTTTGTGACGCCAGCCCCAGAGGCTGGTGGGGTTCAGACCCGCAATGACCAAATGTCCTTCTGGCACCAAAACTCGTTGGGCCTCACGCAGGCAAATGTGTGCATCCAAACTGAGTTCTAGAGTGTGCGGCATGACCACCAAATCCAAACTGTCTGCCTGAAATGGTAATGCAACACTGTGCGCCGCAAAATTCAGAGGCTTGTTGTCAAGGGCAGCGTCGAGATCGGCGGACGCAAGCCATTGATGGGGCATGCGATTGTTTCTGAGGGCATCCAACTCGGGCATGCCCAATTGGAGTGCGTGGTAGCCAAATACATCGGCCACCATGTTGTCGATTTGCGCTTGCTCCCATTGCAACAAATGGCTTCCTGCAGGCGAACGCAACCATTCACGCCAATCGTGCGTGTCAAAGCCACTTTCTATAATAGGATGAGTCATGAAACTTATTCCGTTGCCCGCATTCACAGATAACTACATTTGGTTGTTGCAACACCAAGGCCATGCCTTGGTGGTCGACCCGGGGGACGCTGAGCCCGTCACACAATGGCTCACCGACAATCAACACCAACTTGATGGCATTTTAGTCACGCACCATCATGGCGATCACACGGGTGGCGTCCTAGCCCTGCAAAAAAGTACGGGCGCACAAGTGTATGGGCCTGCCACCGAGGCCTTGTCATTTGAATACACGCCCATGCAGCAAGGCAGCCAGATGAGCTGGATGGGGGTTAGTTTCGAAACACTCGATGTACCGGGACACACGGCAGGTCACATCGCTTACTGGTCACAACCCCATGAACAAGACCCCATTTTGTTTTGTGGCGACACCTTGTTTTCTGGTGGATGCGGCAGAATTTTTGAGGGTACCCCTGCTCAAATGCTCAAAGCCATGGACACTTTGTCTGCGCTGCCTGGCAACACGCGTGTTTGTTGCGCGCATGAATACACCTTAAGCAATTTAAAATTTGCCCTTGCGGTCGAGCCCCAAAACATGACGCTCAAAAGCCATGTACAACATTGTGAAAATTTGCGGTCTCAAAATTTACCGACCTTGCCAGCTCAATTGGCCAACGAACTGAACATCAATCCTTTTTTGCGAAGCCGACACCCAACTGTCATTCAAGCAGTGAAGGCCTTTGCACCTCAAACATCCAATCAGGAAGTTGACATCTTTGCCAACTTGCGAGCTTGGAAAAACGACTTCAAATGAACCTATTTTTTTCGCGCCCCCTTTTTCAGTGGACTGGTTTCACACTCCTGGCCATGGCACTCACAGGCTGTGCCAACCTTGATAAATCCACAGAAACCAGCTTGACCCCAGAGCCTACAGTGGCCGCTGCCTCCTCTAGTGCGCCATCTACTGCGCCAGCGCCAGTAGTGGTCAGACAAGCGACAAAACCACCTACTAAGTTAGATCTCAACAACGAACCCCCTGCAGACATTTGGGTGCGCATTCGTCAAGGTTTTGCCATGCCAGACCTCGAAACTGACCTCGTCAAAGACCGCGAGGAATGGTATGCCGCTAGGCCAGATTACATACTGCGCATGACAGAACGTTCGCGCAAATACATGTTTCACATCGTTGAAGAATTAGAACGTCGAAACATGCCCACTGAACTGGCTTTGCTGCCATTCATCGAGTCTGCATTCAACCCCGAGGCAGTGTCATCGGCCAAAGCTGCAGGCATGTGGCAATTCATGCCAGCCACAGGCAAGTACTTTGACCTTAAGCAGAATATTTTTCGAGATGAACGCAGAGGTGTAATTGAGTCAACGCGTGCAGCCCTCGACTATTTGCAAAAGCTGTACGGCATGTTTGGCGATTGGCACCTGGCCCTGGCCGCTTACAACTGGGGCGAAGGCAGTGTGGGTCGCGCACTGGCCAAAAACAAGGCCGCAGGTCTAGGCCTCAGCTATACAGATCTGAACATGCCCACCGAAACTCGGTACTACGTTCCCAAGCTGCAGGCTGTTAAAAACATCATCTCGCAGCCCGAAAATTTCAATACGCGTTTGCCATTGATTCAAAATCACCCCTACTTCAAAACCGTCAACATCACGCGTGACATCGATGTCAAATTAGCTGCCAACTTTGCAGGCATCAGTTTGAATGATTTCAAGGCGCTCAACCCGTCCATGAGCCGCCCGGTCATTTTGGCCGCTGGTACACCTGAAATTTTGCTTCCTTGGGACAATGCCGATAAATTTCTGCGACGACTTGAAGAGCACGCCAACAAACCCTTGGCAAGCTGGACGGCTTGGTCTGTTCCCAAAACCATGAAGGTTTCTGAAGCCAGCAAATTGGTCAACATGACAGAGGCGGAACTCAGAAGTGTCAACCCTATTCCCAGCGGCATGCAACTCAAGCAAGGCTCTACTTTGCTGGTTGCACGACAAGGATCTTTAGACAGTGACGTCACAGAACACTTGGCTGACAACGCACAGCTTTCTTTTGCACCTGAAGTTGTATTGCGTCGCATCATGGTCAAGGTTTTAAAGGGCGACACTTTGGCAACTTTGGCCAACCGACACGACGTTTCGCCGGCCAACATTGCCGCTTGGAACAAATTGAAGATGCCGGTGGCACTCAAGCCAGGTCAGAGCATTGCCATTTTGGTGCCCACCACAGCCAGCAGCAAGGGCAGCAAAGTGCTTGCCAAAAAGAGCAGCATCAACAAAGGGGCCAAACCTGCGCCAAGTTCTGGCGCTGTTAAAAAGCAAAATACCAATGCGGGAGCCAAGTCAAAGAACCAAACCAATTCTCAGGTTCAAAGTAACGCCAAAGTCGCTTCTAAAAACAACGCCTCACCGCGCTAAGTTAGATGTGCAATTTGCGTTTGGCCAACATGACAAATTGATTGGTAAAGCTTCGGTCTAGCGCTGTCAGACTGCCCTGGTCTGATCCCATTCGAATCGCACGGGCCCGCCATGCGGTTTGGAGGGACTCGTTGCCAAATAAGCCATCCAAGCTGTAGCTTTCTCTGACTTTTTCTAGCGCCCCCAAATACATGGCGCGATCGCCCATCCAGTGGTTCGAGGGTACCGATTTCAAGATGTCGGAGGGGCCAGCTGTTTTGAGCCAACTCAAGGCCCTGACCACTCCCAACGCTAGCGCTTGCGTCAACTCTGGTCGGCGTTGCATGAAATCAACTTTGCAATAAAGACAAGCAGATGCCAACGCACCGCCAAACATGCGCTGCGTGTTGTTCAATGTTCGAACGTCTGCCAAGATGCGAAGTTCATTTTTTTGCTCTAAATAATGCAAGATTGGATCGACGTGACACAGCGCATCGACTGCGCCAGCGCGCATGGCCTCCATGACGGCGGAGGTGCTGCCGCCCAATTCGACAAACTGCACAACATCAGACTGCAAACCCACTTGACGCATCCAATGTTGCGCAACCCAATGGGTTGCAGAACCTTTGGCAGAAATGCCTAGCTTCAAGGCTTTCAATTCGGCAATGTTTTTGACACCGGACGCCTTACGACTGGCCAAGCCCACGCTGAGTTGGGGTGCGCGAGCCAACAACACAAACGCGCGAAAAGCAGACCCTGTGGTTTGCAAATCCAAAACGTGTTCAAAAGCACCCGAAACAATGTCTGCTTGGCTGTTGACAGCCATTTGCATGGCTTGGCTGCCTGATTCGCAATCTAGCCAATCGATGAGTACCCCTTCGTTGCGAAAATAACCCAATTGATCGGCCAAAACCAAAGGCAAGTGGTACAGGGTGTTGCGGGCCGCTAAAGCAATGCCAACGCGTTGGGGTGAAATGGCGGCAAAAGATGGCACCGGCGCACCCAGCAAAGTGGCTGCCGCCATGGCTGTGAAATTGCGACGACCCTGCCTGTCAAGCACCTCAATACCCCTTGAATAGTTCCCATCGATGAAGGGTTCAGCATACAAAGGTACTGGTGTTTGCGCATTGGGAAACTTCCCAAGCGGGTAATTACGTAATGAAGAATACTAGGTGGTGGGCCACAGAAAGTGGCGCTTGGTTAGCGTCGATCGACCAACGCATGGGCAATGGTTCCCAAATCGACGTACTCCAACTCGCTGCCGGCTGGCACCCCTCGCGCCAAACGGGTGACCCGCAAACCGCGTTTTTTAAGCATTTCGGCAATGACATGGGCGGTCGCCTCGCCTTCCCCTGTGAAGTTGGTGGCTAAGATAACCTCTTGGACAAGACCGTCACTGCATCGCTCTGACAACTTGGCAAAGCCTAGGTCATTGGGGCCTATGCCGTCTAAAGGGCTGAGTTTGCCCATGAGCACAAAGTACAAGCCCCGAAAAGTCGAGGTTCTTTCGATGGCGGCTTGGTCTGCCGGTGTTTCGACCACGCAAAGTTGTGCACGGTCTCGCTCTGGGTCGGCGCACATGCTACAAATTTCGGATTCGGTCAGGGTATGGCAAGTGGTGCAGTGCCTGACGTGATCGCACGCATGCTCCAACGCCCTGGCCAATTGCAGCGCCCCGCCCCGTTCGTGCTGCATCATGTGAAACGCCATGCGTGAGGCCGACTTGGCGCCAACGCCAGGCAACACACGCAGTGCTTGGATCAGCGCGTCGAGTGCATGTGGCGTTGGTTTTTGCATGGTGTGATGCGATTTAAGACGTTTTGATGCGATTGAATCAATTGTCTGAAAATCTAAATTAGAAAGGCAACTTCATGCCAGGCGGCAAGCCAGCCGTGAGCTTGCCCATTTTTTGTTGCGAAACTTCTTCAGCTTGACGAACCGCATCATTGAACGCTGCCGCAACCAAATCTTCCAACATGTCTTTGTCGTCGGCCAACAAACTGGGGTCGATGGTGACACGCTTTACGGCATGTTTGCAGGTCATCAACACTTTGACCATGCCGCTGCCGGAGCTACCTTCCACCTCGACAAATGCCAATTCATCTTGGGCTTTTTTCAGATTGTCTTGCATGGCTTGTGCTTGTTTCATCAAGCCTGCGAGTTGACCTTTGTTGAACATGTTTTTCCTTCGATCAATTAAGAGATAAGTTTGATGCTGCCAGGCACAATTTTGGCGCCAAAATCTTGGACCATGGCTTGGACCAGAGGGTCCGAATGGATGAGGTCTTCTGCTGCTTTTTGTTTTTCTGCCAAAGCAACAGCATTTCTTTGCGCGGGCGAATCGGATACTTTACCAATTTCAACCACCAATTTGACGGGATGACCTGCATCATGCAAGGCCGTTTGCAAACGCTCACGTGCAACGCCTTGATTCAGTGATTCGCTTTCAATTCTCAAGTGCCATTGGTCGGTATCGCGTGCAATGAGTTGGGACTGTAAAGCAAACTCTCTGACCAGTGCATTGATGGCTTCTGAACTGATCAAATTGCGAACCGTTTGCACCCAAAAGTCGCCCTCTTCGGTTGCCACCAAGGCACGGGGTGTGGTTCTTTCTGTCGGCTCACTGGCTTGCCTCACCTGCAAAGTTTGCACTGGACGAGGTGCCGTCATCCTTGGCTCTTCTGGCTCGGGGGCCGGTGTGGGCGCCAAATTTGCAAGGGTTAGAGTTTGAGGCTCGTCAATGGGTGAAATGTTTTCAGGTGGCGGCGTCTGCGCTGTTGCTAGAGTTTTTTTTTGAGCCATTGGCACAGTGCCGGAAGCCACTAAAGCTGCTGAGGCCACTGAGGCCTGCTTAGGCTTAAAGGCCAACAAACGCAACAGCACCATGGTCAAGGCTGCGTACTCATCGGGTGCAAGGCCCAATTCGCCGCGGCCATGCAAACACAAGCTGTAAAGAAGTTGGGTTTCATCTGCGGGCATGGCTTGCGACAAACGCAGCATTTCGAGGTGATCCGGGTCATCGGATTCGGCTGCAGCTTGTGGCACTGCTTGCAACACCGCCATGCGCTGAAGCGCAACAGACATGTCTTCTAGGGCAGAGGCGGCGGACAAACCATTGACGCGCAAGGTTTCTGAAATACGCACCACCTCAGCACCATCTGCGCGGGCCAAGGCATCAATCAAACCCAACACATGGCTTTGGTCAACGCTGCCCAGCATCAATCGAACCGTGGCTTCTTGCAATTGGCCACTGCCAAAAGCAATGGCTTGATCCGTCAAGCTGAGCGCATCGCGCATGGAACCCCGAGCGGCTCGGGCCAGCAGTTTGAGGGCCATGGGTTCGGCCGGCAAACTCTCTTGAACCAGCACCTTGGTGAGGTGCTCGTAGACCGTTTCAGGCGCCATGGGTCGCAAATTGAATTGCAAGCAGCGAGACAACACGGTGACGGGCACTTTTTGTGGGTCGGTGGTGGCCAAGACAAACTTCAAATACTCTGGGGGCTCTTCTAAGGTTTTCAACATGGCATTGAAAGCCGTGTTGGTGAGCATGTGCACCTCGTCAATCATGAAGACTTTGAAGCGTCCTTGCACGGGCTTGTAAACCGCTTGCTCTAACAAACTTTGAACTTCGTCAACACCGCGGTTGGAGGCCGCATCAAGTTCGGTGTAATCGACGAACCGACCTGAATCAATGTCTTGGCAAGCCTGGCACACACCGCATGGCTCTGCCGTAATGCCGCCCTGGCCATCAAGGCCTTGGCAATTGAGGGATTTGGCCAAAATACGCGACACCGTGGTTTTGCCAACGCCTCGGGTGCCAGTGAACAAATAAGCGTGATGCAGCCTTTGCTGAATCAGGGCATTGGTCAAAGCTTGCACCACGTGCTCTTGCCCCACCATTTCGGTGAAGTTGCGAGGACGGTATTTTCGTGCAAGTACTAAATAAGACATGTGCTGATTCTATCGGTGTCTTACAATAACACCCGACGGGCCTTCCCGCATGGTAAAGCGGCCAACCGAGTCAGGTGGGGAACCAAGCAGCTCTAACTGTGGCGCCAGTGCCGGGGTCAAGGCTCGTCACCTTTCATTTTGTTATGCAGCGCCTTGGCTGCATGTACTCCAGTGGCCATGCTGGCTGTTAGCAAATAGCCGCCTGTGGGTGCTTCCCAATCGAGCATTTCGCCTGCACAAAACACACCAGGCAAAGCCTTGATTTCATGGCCAGCATGCATCGCATCCCAAGCCACGCCTCCCGCAGAACTGATGGCCTCGTCGATCGGTCGAGTGGCCGTCAGCCTGATCGGCAAAGCCTTGATGACCTCTGCCAACTTCAAGGGATCATGCAGTTGCACAGGGGTCAAGAGTTCGTTGAGCAATGCCATTTTCACGCCCTCTAAACCCAATCGACTTTTGAGGTGCGAAGACAAGCTGCGTGTGCCACGCGGATGTGACACCTCTTTGCTAATCTGCACCAGAGAGCGATCTGGCAGCAAATCCAATTTAAGTTCAGCCTGGCCCAAGGAATTAATTTGTTCACGCAAATCAGCCGAGGCGGTGTAAACCAAACTGCCTTCGATGCCGTAGGAAGTGGCAACAAATTCGCCCTGCCGTGTCAATGTCTGTCCAGCTTGTGTGCGCCACGTGATGGCCACAGACTTGAGGGGATGGCCCGCAAAGCGCGATTCAAAAAACGGCGTCCAACCCTCCCCCATGCGGCCTGCCACATGAAAGCCGCAATTGGAAGCTTGCAAAGGATTGACATGCACGCCCAAAGATTGGAGCCATGGAACCCATGCACCATCCGATCCCAAGCGAGCCCAGCTTGCACCACCCAGCGCCAAAATGACGGACTTGGCACTCAGCTTCAGGTTTTGTGCATGCGCCGAGGTCAAACTCTGAACATCGAAGCACAGGGAAATTGGGCCCGTTTGGGCTTGCCTGTCAGCCGACAATCCTGTCAATTTGTGACGCATGTGGAATTGAACCGGCACCCCAGTTGAAGGGTGACGCAAACGGTGCAACCAAGCCCGCAACAAAGGCGCAGCCTTCATCTCTTTTGGAAAGATGCGGCCCGAGGTGCCCACAAACGTGTCAATGCCCAAGCTGTGGGCCCAGCTCTGAAGCTCTGGCGCACCCCATGCCTGAAGGACGGGCGCCAGTTGTAGATGATGCGCGCCATAGCGCCCCAAAAACAAATCAGCGGGCTCTGAATGCGTGAGGTTAAGCCCGCCACGCCCTGCCAACAAAAATTTACGGCCAACAGAGGGCATGGCATCAAACACATGAACTGCATGACCCCAGCTCGACAACAGCTCGGCGGCCATGAGGCCAGCCGGACCGCCGCCCACAATGGCCACGTCCAGTGTGGATGAAGCCAATGGCGAGGTGTGCTGAGAAGTCATGGTGTGAGCAGGGGGCAAAATATGAGAAAAGATCGCCCTCTTGTCTGAGCGGCTAATGGGTTTCTGTCAAAATACGCACAGTTTACTAAGGCACATTCGTTGCAATTCACATTCAAACAAGGAAAAGGCCATGGCCAGCGATTTGATCAAACACACTTCTGATGCCACATTTGACGCCGACGTTATCAAGTCAGCGACACCTGTGGTGGTTGATTTTTGGGCTGAATGGTGTGGCCCTTGCAAAATGATTGCCCCTATTTTGGACGATGTCGCAGGCGCCTACCAAGGCAAATTGCAAATCACCAAAATGAATGTCGACGAAAACCGTGACATTCCAGCCAAATATGGCATTCGTGGCATCCCTACCCTGATGATCTTCAAAGACGGTCAATTGGCCGCAACCAAAGTAGGCGCCATGAGCAAAGCCCAACTGACGGCTTTCATTGACCAACAATTGGCCTGACAAACCCCAGCCTCTAGCAGGGCGGGTCTCCAAAACCGTCCTGCTGATTAATTTCCTGTCATAATCGCCAACGTTGTTCCCCACAAGGGATGCATCACAGTTTCAAGATAGCAACTTAAAAAGCCACCCGCGTCGGCTTATCCCCCTCGACGTATCTTTCCAGGCTTTGGTTTCTAGACGTTTGAAATTTCGGTTTCCTCCTCCCCCAGATTTTTTTACACCAACCCATGCGGGTTGTTCTACGCAGGTAAATCCATGCACTTAAACGAACTCAAGGCACTCCACGTGTCTGAAGTCCTCAAGCAAGCTGACGAGCTCGAGATTGAAAACACGGGCCGCATGCGCAAACAAGAGTTGATGTTTGCCATCATCAAAAAGCGCGCCCGCGCAGGCGAACAAGTGTTTGCAGATGGCGTTTTGGAAATCTTGCCCGATGGCTTTGGCTTCTTGCGCAGTCCCGACACCAGCTACACCGCCAGCACTGACGACATCTACATCAGCCCCAGCCAAGTGCGCAGATTCAATTTGCACACAGGCGACATGATCGAAGGCGAAGTACGAATTCCAAAAGACGGTGAACGCTACTTTGCCCTCACCAAGCTTGACAAGGTCAATGGCGATTTGCCAGAGAACAACAAGCACAAAATCATGTTTGAGAACTTGACGCCTTTGTTCCCAAACATTCAGATGCGCCTTGAGCGCGACATCAAAGCAGAAGAAAACATCACCAGCCGTGTGATTGACATCATTGCCCCCATTGGCAAAGGTCAGCGCGCCTTGATCGTGGCACAGCCCAAGTCTGGCAAGACCGTCATGATGCAGCACATTGCACATGCCATCACAGCCAACAATCCTGACGTACACCTCATGGTGTTGCTGGTTGACGAGCGCCCAGAAGAAGTGACAGAAATGCAGCGCACGGTGCGCGGTGAAGTGATTGCCTCGACCTTTGACGAGCCAGCTGCACGCCATGTGCACGTCGCCGAAATGGTCATCGAACGCGCCAAGCGCTTGGTCGAGCTCAAAAAAGACGTGGTCATCTTGCTCGACTCCATTACCCGTTTGGCCCGCGCCTACAACAACGTCGTGCCTAGCTCAGGCAAGGTCCTGACCGGCGGTGTCGATGCCAACGCGTTGCAACGCCCCAAGCGTTTCTTCGGTGCTGCTCGCAATGTCGAAGAAGGCGGTAGCTTGACCATCATCGCCACGGCACTGGTCGATACCGGTAGCCGCATGGACGAGGTCATCTTTGAAGAATTCAAAGGCACTGGCAATTGTGAGATCCATTTGGAACGCCGCTTGTACGAAAAACGCGTCTTCCCAGCCATCAACTTGAACCGCAGCGGCACACGCCGTGAAGAGCTTTTGTTGCAGCCCGAAGTACTGCAAAAAACTCGCATCTTGCGCCAGTTCATGTACAACATGGACGAAATTGAGGCCATGGAAATGGTGCTCAAGAGCATGAAAGCCACGAAGAGCAACGTTGAGTTCTTCGACATGATGCGCCGAGGCGGCTAAAAAGTAGGCATTTCAAGCATCCGTTGGCATGCAAGTCATTGATTTCATGCCATAATCTCGTTTTTCGCGAAAAGTACCCTGGAATGGTCCGTGGGCGGCTGTCGCAACTGAAGTCAAGGAAAAGACCATGAAAGAAGGCATTCACCCCAACTACCGAGAAGTTTGCTTCTTGGATTTGTCTAACGGTTTCAAGTTCGTCACACGTTCTTGTGTTAACGCCAAAGAAATGGTGAAAATGGACGACGGCCGCGAGTTGCCCTTGTTCAAATTGGACACCTCCAGCGAATCACACCCCTTCTACACAGGTACACAAAAATCTGTGGACAACATGGGTGGCCGCGTTGAGAAATTCCGCAATCGTTTCGGCAAAACGTCTGTCACCAAGTAATACTGTCACACAGTGACTCCACAGGGCAGCCCGGGCAACCGGCCTGCCCTTGTTTTTTGGGCCTTTATTTGGACCTTTAATACGTTCGCCTTCTCTGCTATCTTCTAAGCCGTGACCTTCAACGCCGCCGAATCATCTTCCAATCCAGCCATCGTGGCTCAAAGCGCCGTAAGACGCTTACCACGCTGGGTACTGCTGACTTTTTGTTTGGCCTATGTGTTGCCAGGCTTTGTCGGAAGAGCGCCTTGGAAAGCAGACGACATGGAAGCCTTCGGCTTCATGCTGCACTTGGCACAAGCCTTTGGCCCCGAAGCAGTTTCTTGGCTTAAACCCAGCTTGTTAGGACAATCAGATGCGCATGCAGCACTTCTGCCCTATTGGCTAGGTGCATGGGCCATTCAAATCAGTCCAAATCTAATGCCCATGGACTTGGCAGCCCGTGTGCCATTCATGGGCCTCTTGGCCATCACACTCATCGCCACTTGGTACGCCGTCTATGCCTTGGCCCGCACGCCTGCAGCCCAACCCGTGACGTTTGCCTTTGGTGGTGAAGCCAGGCCTGCCGATTACGCCAGGGCCATTGCCGATGGCGGCTTACTTGCCCTGCTTGCGTGTTTGGGCTTGGCAAGGCTCTCGCATGAAGCCACGCCAGCACTTGCACAGTTGTGCTTTTCTACGCTGTTGTTTTTTGCATTGGCCAATTTACCTCGCAAACGACTGGGAGCCTGGATCAGCTCGGCCATCGCCATCGTGGGTCTTGCACTGTCTGGTGCGCCAGCATTGGCCATGATTCTGGGCGGTGGCGGCGCCATTGTCATGGCGCTTGACGGCAACAAACCCAGCGCGTTGCGCGCCAGACGTGTCGATGTTGCTTGGGTGTTGCTCATTTGCTTGGCCACCGCAGCCCTTGTCAGCGCGCTTGGCCTATGGCGTTGGCGTTTGGCCTACTCGCACATTTTTGACGCCCAAGCCATGACGCGATTGTTGCTTTGGTTTACATGGCCCGCTTGGCCTTTGGCCATTTGGACACTTTGGCGATGGCGCTATCAGCTACAGCATTTGACCGCCAACCCTCACCTGTCTTTGCCTCTGTGGTTTGTGATGGTTGCCATCTGCTCAACTTGGCTGTCGGGCTTAAGTGACCGTGCCTTGTTGTTGGGACTGCCTGCCATGGCTTCGTTGGCAGCATTTGCATTGCCTACCTTGCGACGCAGCATGGGCGCTTTCATTGACTGGTTTACGCTGCTTTTTTTCAGTGCAGGTGCCTTGATCATTTGGGTGGTTTGGTTGTCACTGCAAACGGGCGTGCCGGCTCAACCCGCCATCAACGTCTCGCGCTTGGCGCCCGGTTTTGAGCCTTACTTTTCTTCTGCGGCATTCACCTTTGCCTTGCTGGCTTCTTTGGTGTGGGCCAGCTTGGTCAAGTGGCGTGCAGGACGCCACCGTTCAGCCATTTGGAAAAGCATGGCCTTGCCTGCAGGGGGCGCAACCTTGTGCTGGCTATTGGTCATGACGCTGTGGTTACCAGTGCTGAACTTTGCGCGAAGCTACGAGCCTTTGGTGGTCAAGGTGCGCAGCATGATGGGCGATGTTCAATGCGTGCACTACTACGGTTTGACGCGCGCGCAAGGCGCCGCCTTTGAGTATCACGGCAAGTTGAAACTTTTGCCTGTGCCTACCATTGCCTCTGGCGGTACCGCCATCAATCCAGAATGTGATTGGCTCATCGTTGACACCCAAGCCATTAACACCTTGGGCAAAGAATTGCCCACCTCGGTTTGGCAGTATCAGGCCACAGTGCGCCGCCCAACCGACAACAACGAAGACATTGTTTTGTACAAAAAGCAAATCACTTCATTGGTCACAAAACCCTGACATTGAAGTGTTGAATGTTTGAGGCAAGAACCATTGTTCGCCACGCAGGCACCGTCCTGGTTGGCCAGTTGGCGGTCATGGCATTTGGCATTGCCGACACACTCATTGCAGGCCGATATGACGCCTCTGCCTTGGCGTCGCTGTCGGTAGGTTCGGCGATTTACATCAGCATCTACGTGGCCTTAAATGGTCTGATGCAAGCGCTGTTGCCCGTCTGGTCCGAGTTGCGTGGTGCCGGACAAAAAGCCGCACTGGGCCGTTCGGTTCGTCAGGCTTTGTATTTGTGTTTAGCGGTCAGTTTGCTGGGTACGCTTGCACTTTTATGGCCGGATCCTTGGCTGAATGCAACGCAAGTACCCCTGGCACTGCAGGCAGATGTTCGCGCCTATTTGCAAGTCTTGGCCGTTGCTGTTGGCCCCTCTTTGTTGTTTCGAATGTATGCCACTTTGAATCAAAGCTTGGGCATGCCCTTGCGCGTGACAACACTTCAAATTGCCGCCTTGGGCATCAAAATTCCGTTGTCCATTTGGTTCACCCTAGGGGGTTGGGGCTTAGAGGCCCAAGGCGTGGTGGGTTGCGCATGGGCCACCTTGTTGGTCAACACTTGGCTCATGTTGATGGGCATACATGATTTGCGACGCGAAACGCTTTATGCAGACTACAAAATTTGGCAACCCCTAGAAGCCATTCATTGGCCTACGCTTCGACAATTCTTACATTTAGGCATTCCTTCTGCACTGTCCTTGATGATCGAAGTGACGGCCTTCACACTCATGGCATTGTTCATTTCTAGACAGGGCGTGGTCGCAGCAGCAAGCCATCAGATTGCAACCAGTTTGGCCAGTCTGATGTACATGGTGCCCTTGGCCTTGGGCATAGCCAGTAGCGCGCGCGTGGGTTTTTGGTTGGGTGCCAACCAAGCCAGGCGTGCTGAGCAAGCCGCCCATACAGGCTTGAAGCTTTGCTTGGGCTTGGCCCTGTTGTGCAGTGGCCTGTTGGCACTGAGCCGAGACCCACTAGCCCATTTATTCTCTGCCAACACAGAGGTGGCCATCGCAGCCAGTGGTGTACTGGCATGGGTGGCCATTTATCACTGGGTCGATGCGCTACAAGCGGTCTGCGCTTTCATTTTGCGTTGCTACCGCATGACCTTGTTGCCTTTGGCCATTTACAGCGTCATGCTGTGGGGCGTTGGTTTAGGCGGCGCATACGTTTGGGCATATCAAGGCATCGGCGCTTGGCCTGCACGACCAGAGGTCAGTACTTTTTGGGCGGCCAGCAGCTTTGCGTTAAGCGTTGTTACCGTGTCTTTTGTCAGCCTGGTGTTGTGGGTTGCCAAACAACGACGACTTTAATTTGCCCATATCATTGAGTTGTCCACCCCCCGTTTTCATCAAAAGGTATTTCATGATTCTCGAACTTGCCGACATTCGCATCACACCTGGCCAACAAGATGCCTTTGAAGAGGCCATTGCACGTGGCTTGAAAACTGTTATTTCTCGGGCCAAAGGGTTTCAAGGTGCCAAGGTCAATCGCGGCATCGAAAGCCCTGATCGTTTTGTCTTGCAAATTTTTTGGGACACCTTAGAGGACCACACAGTGGGCTTTAGAGAGTCTCCTTTGTTTGCAGAATGGCGTGCCATTGTGGGTCCATTCTTTGCAGCGCCCCCAGTGGTTGAACACTTTGAATTGACGTACAAAAGTTAAGCTGCCTCACCTTGAGGGCCATGTGCTTCCAGATGTTGTGGCCAACTGGGTTAACTAGGCTAAGCCTAGGGTGCTTCGTTCTCTGAATGCCGCTCGTGGCCTGCAACCAATTTGGACAACAACGCCAGCAGCGTTTGAGACTCTTCTGGCGTGAGAGGCGCAAGTATTTTTTCTTGCACCAAATCGACAGCGCGTTTCATTTGCAAGGTGGCCTCGTGACCCGCAGGCGTCAGCCATAAAAGCTTGCGCCTTCGATCGGCCTGATCGGGCTCTCGCCGAATCCAAGCTTTGGCTTCTAAGCGGCCAATGACAGAACCCGATGTCGCGGCATCGAACGCCACGCGATTGGCCAGCGTAACTTGATCGACGCCGGGGGTGTCCATGACCGCATTCAAGATGGCAAATTGAACTGGCGTGACATCATCTTGCGCCAATTCACTCATGAACAGTGCCACCGCAATTTGATGCGTCCGCCTCACCAAATGACCAGGCGCGTGTGCAAAATCAAAACTTTTGTTCATGAGACGATGTTGGATTTTTTTGGGCAATTGTTCGTTTTCATAAGTATACTTATGAAAAGTTATTTTGCCCCCTTTAAAACTCTTTGACTGAAAGGTTTCCCCATGAGCTTTGTCTTTGCGCCAACCGAGGTCGCCGCTGTTCCCGTTTTGGGACAAGCAGAACGCTTTCCCGTTCGCCGTATTTATTGCGTTGGCCGCAACTACGAAGAACATGCCAAAGAGATGGGTTTCACAGGCCGCGAGCCGCCTTTTTTCTTTCTCAAACCAGCCGACTCACTGGTGGTTGTCAATGCGGGCGAAACAGGTCACATGGCCTACCCTAGCTTGACCAAAAATCTGCACCATGAAATTGAATTGGTCGTTGCCATTGGCACTGGTGGCCGAAATATCAAAGCGGCAGATGCCGAAAAACATATTTTTGGTTATGCAGTTGGCTTGGACATGACGCGCCGCGACCTTCAAAACGACATGAAAAAACAAGGTCGTCCTTGGTGCATCGGCAAAGCCTTTGACGAATCTGCACCGATTGGTCCCATCACCCCCAAAGCACAAGCGGGTGACGTCAACAATGCAGCCTTAGACCTGTTGGTCAACGGTGAAGTGCGACAAGTGAGCAATGTTGCCAAACTCATTTGGAATGTGGCCGAAACCATCGAGCATTTGTCTGCCGCTTGGGAACTTCAGCCCGGTGATTTGATTTACACCGGCACGCCAGAAGGCGTGGCCGCTGTCGTAGCGGGCGACACTCTGGTCGGTCAAGTGGCCGGATTGGGAACATTGACCGTCAAAATCGATCCAGCTCACACTTGAGGCAAAAAAATCTAACGGGGCTCAAAGCCCCGTTATTGGAAATGACAAATGAAAATTCTTGAATTACTGGCCAAGTTTTGCAGTGTGTTGTCAGGCGTTTTACTCACCTTCATCACACTCATGACGTGCTACAGCCTGATTGGCAGAAACACCACAGGCGACACCATTGTGGGCGACTTTGAACTGACAGGCGTGGCCACGGGTGCTGCCATCGCCTTGTTCATGCCCTTGTGTCAGCTCAAAAAAGCCAACATCATCGTGGACTTTTTCACAGCCAAGGCCAGCGAAAGCACCATCGCCCAATTGGATCGCCTAGGCGCCTTGTTCATGGCCTTGGCTTTCGGACTTTTAGCATGGCGCACCTATTTGGGAGGCATGAACGCGTGGGTCTCCCAATCGGGATCCATGATGCTCGGGTTTCCCGAATGGATTGTGTACGCGGCCATGACGCCCCCGTTGGCCTTGAGCGCAGTCATTGCATTGACGCAAACCATCATGGGTGACAAGTTTGTGGTTTCAGAGGGAGCCACAGCATGAGCGCCCTCACCCTGTGCTTGATTATTTTTGGCGCCATGTTGGTCTTGATGGCCTTGCGTGTTCCTATTGCCGTGGCCATGTTTTCTGCGGGCACTCTGGGCTATCTGATTCAAACGGGTTGGGGTGCTTATTCAAGCTTTCTGAACAACTTGGCTTTCGCACGATTTGCCAGCTATGACTTGTCGGTCATTCCTTTGTTCATCTTGATGGGCCACTTTGCAACTCAAGGCGGCATCAGCAAAGCTTTGTTTCAATTTGCAGCCAGTGTCATGGGCCGATTCAAAGGTGGTTTGGCCATGGCCGCCGTGTTGGCCAGCGCGGCGTTTGGCTCCATCTGCGGTTCCTCGGTGGCCACTGCCGCCACCATCACCGGTGTAGCACTGCCTGAAATGAAGCGCCATGGTTATTCCGGCCGACTGTCAACGGGCACCCTGGCCGCTGGTGGCACACTGGGCATTTTGATTCCGCCCTCTGTACCCTTGGTCATCTATGCCATCTTGACCGAACAAAACATTGCCAAACTGTTTGCTGCGGCAATGATCCCGGGCATCATTGCCATGTTTGGCTACATGATTGCCATTGCCATTTATGTACGCCTGGTACCTGGACAAGCGCCTGAAGTTGATGACAACATTGAGCGCTTTACATTTGCGGCTTTGAAAGGCATTGCTCCCATTGCTGCCGTGTTTGTCATTGTGTTCGGCGGAATTTATGGTGGCTTCTTTACACCTACTGAAGGTGCGGGTGTCGGTGCGGCCTCCACCTTTGTGGCAGCGCTTCTGAAACGAGAGATCAATTGGGCTAAATTCAAACAGTGCTTTTATGCAACAGCTGAAAGCTCAGCCATGATTTTCATGATTTTCATTGGTGCTGATGTGATGAATTCCTCTTTGGCACTCACCCAAGTTCCCAACCAATTGGCCGAAGTGGTCAGCAGTTGGGGCTTGGCACCCTTGATGGTTGTCACAGCCATCTTGTTGTTCTATGTTGTGTTGGGTGCCGTGATGGACGAGCTGAGCATGATTTTGCTCACCATTCCCATCTTTTTCCCACTAATCATGGGCTTGGACTTTGGCATGGGCAAAGAAGCTACGGCCATTTGGTTCGGCATCATGGTCTTGATGACTGTTGGCTTTGGCATGTTGGCGCCTCCTGTCGGCTTGAACGTCTATGTGGTCAACAGCATGGCCAAGGATGTACCCATCTCGGAAAGCTACAAAGGTGTCATGCCTTTCCTGATCAGCGACACCCTGCGAACCACATTGTTGCTGTTCTTCCCCGGGATTTCCCTGTGGCTGATTCAATACGTCGGTTAACGAGATTTGAATTTTTGGCACTTTGATCCGTTAACATTCAACTCATAATTAATTGGAGACTTTCATGATTAAACGTCGTTCACTTTTAAAGTCTGGTGCAGCAGCGGCCCTTGCAGCGCCAGCCCTCACTGGTTTTGCCCAGCAAACCGTGACCCTCAAATTTCACACCTTCATGGCGCCCCAATCCAATGTGTGGCTCAACATGCACAAAGCATGGATGAACAAGGTTGAGAAAGACTCCGGCGGCCGCATCAAATTTGAAGCTTACCCTGCCATGCAATTGGGCGGTACGCCGGTGCAGTTGTACGATCAAGCCCGCGACGGCGTGGTCGACATCATCTGGACATTGCCTGGCAATACCGCAGGTCGTTTCCCCCGCGTTGAAGTGTTTGAGTTGCCTTTCATGATGACCAACGCAGAGGCCACCTCCAAAGCCTATTGGGAATATGTGCAAACCATGGCACCCGATGAGTTCAAGGAAACACACGTCATTGCCTTGCAAGTACACGGCCCTGGCGTTATTCACACCACCGACAAAGCTGTCCGAAACGTGGCAGACATGAAGGGTTTGAAGATGCGTGCGCCAACCCGTCAAGTGACCAAGCTAATGGGCACTCTGGGTGCAATTCCTGTGGGCATGCCTTTGCCTGGCATTCCCGATGCCTTGTCAAAAGGAACCATCAATGGTGCGGTCATTCCTTGGGAAGTAGTTCCTGCTGTGAAGGTTCATGAACTGACCAAATTCCACGCAGAGTTTGACCCTGCTGGTGGCAGTCTTTACACCACCACCTTTGTCATGGCCATGAACAAGGCCAAGTACAACTCGCTGCCACCTGACCTGAAAAAAATCATCGACGACAACAGTGGCATGGAGACATCTGCTTGGTTGGGCAAAGCTCAACAAGAGGGTGATTTGCCAGGACGCAAAGCAGCCAGCGACCGCAACAACACCATCTTCACAGTCAGCCCAGCAGAAGCCCAAGAGTTCCGCCGCAAGTCTCGCGCCTTGGAAGTGGAGTGGGTAGAAGACATGAACAAACGTGGCTATGACGGACGCAAACTTTTGGACACAGCCCGCGCCCTGATTGAAAAGCACACCAAAGCGCCAGCGGCCAAAGCCCCAGCGAAAAAAGCTTGAGCTATCAACGTCAACTGATCAAATTCTGCCGAGCCTGTGGCTCGGCAGTTTTGTATCGACTGCCAGACGACGGAGACACCAAACAACGTGCTGTTTGCACAGCCTGCAATTTGGTTCATTATGAAAATCCTTTGAATGTGGTGGGAACCGTGCCACACTTTGGCGAGCGCGTGCTCTTGTGCAAGCGAAACATTGAGCCACGCAAAGGCAAATGGACACTTCCTGCAGGCTTTATGGAATTGGGCGAAAGCACCTCAGAAGGCGCCGCGCGCGAAACCATCGAAGAAGCAGGCGCTCTTTTTAATATGGGTGAGCTGCTCACCGTCATGAGCGTGCCTCGCGTGGGTCAAGTCCATCTTTACTATTTGGCCGAGTTGACCAGTGATCAATTCAATCCAGGGTTTGAAACGCAAGAAGCGCGTCTATTTTTAGAGTCCGAAATTCCATGGGAAGAGCTCGCCTTTAGAACGGTCCAAGAAACCCTCAAACATTATTTTGAAGGCAGGCAGACCGGTGAATTTAAAGTTCATGCCTTCAACATTGATTGAGATCAGACGGCCCTGCTCTAATTCGCTGTATTCTCTTCTTGTTTAGTTTTTGAAAGAAGTTCCATGTACAAGTTCATCATCGCCAGTGCTTTGAGCGCCATCAGCTTAGCCACTTTGGCCCAAACCCCTGCACCCACGGCGCCTGTCGTTCCCGCTGCGCCCGCTGCCGCGCCGGCAAACGCCCCCGCTGCAGCACCGGCTGTCGCGCCAGCCAAAACTGCTGCTGACGCCCCCAAAGCAGCCAAAAAAGTAGCCAAAAAGAAAAAAGCCAAAGCTAAAAAGAAAGCCGCTTAATCTTTTCATGCATCTGACCAAGCCCTGTAAAGCAGGGCTTTTTTATGCCTGATTCAGGCTGAACTTGGGTGAAAATAGACCCGTGGCCATTCCTCAATCATTTATCCAAGAACTGCTCTCCCGCGTTGATGTCGTGGAGGTTGTCGGCCGCTATGTTCAGCTCAAAAAAGGGGGCGCCAATTTCATGGGCTTGTGCCCTTTTCATGGTGAAAAATCGCCAAGCTTTACGGTCAGCCCCACCAAACAATTTTTCCATTGCTTTGGCTGTGGCAAAAATGGAAATGCCCTTGGTTTTCTAATGGACCATGCAGGCATGACCTTCATTGAAGCCGTGAAAGATTTGGCCCAACAAACTGGCATGACAGTGCCAGAAGACGACATATCTCCCCAAGACCGTGCCAAAGCAGCAGAGCAGAAACTCAAACAGACCACGCTGACAGACATGTTGGAACAAGCCGGTGAGTCTTACAAGCAGCATTTGAAAAAAGCGCCTAAAGCAGTTGCCTATCTCAAAGGCCGAGGTCTGTCGGGTCAAATTGCCAAACGCTTTGGCCTAGGCTATGCGCCCGAAGGCTGGCGAAGTTTGGCCAGCGTCTTTCCAAATTACGACGACCCGCTGTTGGTTGAGAGTGGCTTGGTCATTGTCAACGAAGACGACGAAAAGCGTTACGACCGTTTTCGTGACCGCGTCATGTTTCCCATTCGCAACATCAAGGGCGAATGCATTGGTTTTGGCGGGCGTGTCATGGGCGATGGCACCCCAAAATATTTAAACTCGCCAGAGACACCCGTCTTTCACAAAGGCCGCGAGTTGTACGGTCTGTTTGAAGCCCGAGACAGCATTCACAGCGCGGGTTATGTTCTGGTCACCGAAGGCTACATGGACGTCGTGGCCTTGGCGCAATGGGGCTTTCCAAATGCAGTCGCCACGTTGGGCACTGCCTGCACACCCGATCATGTGCAAAAACTGTTCAGGTTCACAGACTCGGTGGTTTTCAGTTTTGATGGCGACAACGCCGGCCGGCGCGCAGCTCGCAAGGCCTTAGACGGCGCCTTGAGTTATGCCACCGATGTACGCAGCATCAAATTTTTGTTTTTACCGCAAGAGCACGACCCTGACAGTTTCATTCGCGAACAAGGCTCAGAAGCATTTTCACAATGCGTTGCACAAGCAACACCGCTTTCCAAATTCTTAATTGAAGTGGCCGGTGAAGGATGCGACCTTCAATCGGCCGAGGGGCGCGCACATCTTTCGAGCAACGCCAGTCCGTTGTGGCGTGCATTGCCCGACGGTGCGCTCAAAAGGCAACTGCTTTCTGAGCTTGCCAACCTCATTCAACTCGATCCTGCCGAATTGGCGGGTCTGTGGCTGCAACAAGCTGAAGCCGCAGCAACACGTGGTCAAGTACGCACAGGCCCTGCAAACACTGCGGCTAGCTCGGCCAATGGCCTGCGAGGCTCCTTAGATGGCCCGGTATATAGCAAGGACAAGGGCTATGACCCAGAAGGACAACCGTCGCCCTATGAATCGGCCAACACGGGGTTTTCTAAGACTAAGGCACGCCAGCGCCCAGATGGTAAATCATGGCAACAAGATGCCAATGGCAAATGGCGATTGGTAGGCGGTAGCGATGCCCCCAGCAACCTAGGTCCAAGAACCCAACCCGCCAACCGAGCCGATCATGCAGTCCGTTTGGTGCTGGGCAACATGGCCTTGTGGGACACCCTCTCCTCGGAAGACCATGCCCTTCTTTGTGATTTGTCTGGACAACACGGCGAATTGATGCGATGGCTAGAGAGCCAATTTCACGATCATGGCCCTTTGGCCTGGGGAACGCTTCAGGCAGAGTTGCAAAGTCAGACATTTGCCAATTTAGCCGCCAAACTGATGGGAAGTCATTTGCCTGTTGCACCTGGCGCAGTGGCCGAAGGCGAGCCTGGTGAAGCACACAAAGAGTTGCGGCAATTGCTCAACTTGATGCTGATCGACCAGCTCAAAATGTTAGAAACTGAAGCCTTAAAGGACGCTGAAAGCAGTCAAGACCCTGCTGCATTTCAACGTTGGCGTGATCTGCATCAAAGGCGCAGAACCCTGATTGGTACGCAAGTCTCTTGAAATTAGAAGGGCGACTTGGGTATAATCCTTTTTTTCAAGCAAGAGCGACAGCAGCACCTCCGGACCCGGCCACCGCCACCGCGCAACTCCCGCCAAGGGAAGGCCAATTAACCGCAAGGACTGCATTCCAAATGTTCGCCCAGACATCTTGCCCAAAACCTTGTCAATGACAGCACCTGTTCGCAGGTCGGCATTGGCATTTCATCTCGCGTCAGAAGTTTGTGACGCAGCGTTTGTTTCCTAGTTCATTTGCAGTATTGAGGTCCATCATGCCCGCTCCAAAGCCGAAGAAGCCCGTTAAAGCACAAGTGACATCTGGCGCTAAAAAGTCCGTCAAACCCATTGCCAAAGTTGCTGCCAAACCAGCCGCCAAGCCCAGTGCCAAGCCCGTCGCCAAAACAGCACCGGCCAAAACCACAAAGCCAGCGGCCAAAGTAGCCACCAAAGCAAGTCCGGTGAAAGCCAAACCAGTCGTTAAAGCACCCCCCAAAGCAGCTGTCAAAACACCTGCCAAAGTAGCTGCCAAGCCGGTTGTAAAAGCGACTCCACCGGTCAAGAAAGCCAGTGCAGTGCCCGTTTCCAAAAAAGCAGCGCCCGCGAAAGCGGCCGCAAAAGCAAGCCCCAAAACCATTGTAAAAGACACGGCCAAGGCCGAAGTTAAAGCCGAAGTTAAAGTCAAAGTGACAGCCTCAAAACCTGTCAAAACAACTGCGCCAGAAGCCGTGGACAAAAACGCTGGCGCCAAGCGCGGTCGTAAGCCAAAGGCAGATGCAGCGCCCATCGAAGAAGATTTAAGCGACATTGAAGACGACCTGGCAGGCGAGCCTGTTGCAGAGTCCACTGAAAAAGTCAAACCTCTGCGCATGAAAATCAGCAAGGCCAAAGAACGCGCCTTGATGAAAGAGTTTGGACTCGACGAAACCGTCTTGTCCGAAGAAGACATGGCCAAAAGACGTCAACGCCTCAAGGCCTTGATCAAGTTGGGCAAAACACGTGGCTACCTCACCCACGGCGAAATTTCCGATCACTTGCCCGACAAGCTGGTCGATGCAGAAACTCTTGAGGTGGTGATTGCCACGCTGAACGATTTGGGTGTGGCTGTTTACGAGCAAACACCCGATGCCGAAACACTGATCATTACAGACAACGCGCCCACAGGCTCCACAGAGGAAGAAGCCGAAGAAGCGGCTGAAGCTGCTTTGTCTACAGTCGACAGTGAGTTTGGCCGCACCACAGACCCCGTACGCATGTACATGCGCGAAATGGGCACCGTCGAGTTGCTGACACGTGAAGGCGAAATTGAAATTGCCAAGCGCATCGAAGGCGGCTTGATGGACATGATGACGGCCATCAGCGCATCACCTGCCACCATTGCAGAAATCTTGCGATTGGCTGGAGAAATTCGCGAAGGCAAAATCGTCATCTCAACCGTGGTCGATGGCTTCTCCAACATCAATGAAGCCGACGACTACGTGGCCGAAGAAGACTTCGACGAGTTTGACGAGTCAGATGACGACGACGGAAAAGGTGGCTCCAAAGCCCTCACCAAGAAATTGGAAGAGCTAAAAAATCAAGCCTTGGAACGCTTTGACCGCATCACTGAACTCTTCGAAAAAGTTCACAAAATTTCTGCCAAAGAAGGCTGGGGTACTCCCGCCTACCAAAAGGCCCAGAAAGAATTGTCTGACGAATTGATGACCATTCGATTCACAGCCAAAACCATTGAAAAGCTGTGCGACATGGTGCGTGGCCATGTCGACGATGTCCGTAAAAAAGAACGCGAATTGCGTCGCATCATCGTCGAGAAATGCGGCTACCCCCAAGACTTGTTCATTGCAGAGTTCAGCGGTCGCGACAAAAACAACCAACGCATTGCCTCTCACTTGCTAGACCTCAAATGGATTGAGAAGCAAGCTGCTGCCGGCAAGCCTTGGAGCGCCGTCATGGGCCGCAACATTCCGCCTGTTCAAGATTTGCAGCAAAAGCTGACAGACTTACAGACCAATGTGGTGGTGCCTTTGGACGAACTCAAAGACATCAACAAACGCATGAATGCAGGCGAGCGTGCCTCACGCCACGCCAAGAAAGAAATGATCGAAGCCAACTTGCGCTTGGTCATTTCCATCGCCAAGAAATACACCAACCGTGGTTTGCAGTTCCTCGATTTGATTCAAGAAGGCAACATCGGTTTGATGAAGGCCGTGGACAAGTTCGAATACCGCCGCGGTTACAAGTTCTCTACGTATGCCACTTGGTGGATTCGTCAGGCCATCACCCGCTCCATTGCGGACCAAGCCCGCACCATCCGTATTCCCGTTCACATGATCGAGACGATCAACAAGATGAACCGCATTTCGCGTCAGCATTTGCAGGAGTTTGGCTTTGAACCCGATGCCAGCATCTTGGCCGAGAAGATGGAAATTCCGGAAGACAAGATTCGCAAGATCATGAAGATTGCCAAAGAGCCCATCTCCATGGAAACGCCGATCGGTGACGACGACGACAGCCACTTGGGTGACTTCATCGAAGACAGCGCCAACACAGCGCCCATCGATGCCGCCATGCAAGCCGGTCTACGCGATGTGGTCAAAGACATCTTGGACAGCCTGACACCACGCGAAGCCAAAGTGCTTCGCATGCGTTTTGGCATTGAAATGTCGACCGACCACACCTTGGAAGAAGTGGGCAAACAGTTTGATGTGACGCGTGAGCGCATTCGACAAATAGAAGCCAAAGCACTTCGCAAGTTGAAGCACCCTAGCCGCAGCGACAAACTGCGCAGCTTTATCGATACGATGTAAATTGACTAGACCACAAGACTGCCTTCAAGCAGTCTTGCATTCATTAAAAAAGCCCCTCAAGCAAACGCTTGAGGGGCTTTTTTTGTGAGGTTAAATCAATTACTCGCTGGCCATTACAATGGCAGCGCTCATGGCCAGAACACCGCTAGGCACAGTCCAATTTGATTTCTCTTGAGGCTGGTCTGCGGTCACAGGATCCAAATTAACCGCCAATTTGGGACGACGTGCGTCAATCACCCGTGCCGCACCCACTTCGGCTTTGACTTGTTTGGTCAACTCTGTCAGTGAGCCATGGGCAACGCGCACGGAGACCACATTCCCGCCGCTCTCTAGTTTTCGAGTCAACTCGGAAGTGGCTTCTTGCGTCCATTCTTGACGCCATTTCTTTTGTGCCGTGTGCGTGAGCCAACGACCGGTGTGACGATTCAGCCTAGGCGGACAGCCAATCAAAACCCAATTGGCCGCCTGCGGCGATTGCTCATTCGCTGGCAGCATTGGAATAACTTGTTGGAGTGCATATTGCTTGTCGTCTATGTAAACAATGAATGTTTCCATTATTTTTCTCCTGGTTAAAAAATTTGATTAGATGGACTGCGTCTCTGTTTCTTCTTGCACCTGTTTGCGAGTTGCCAACCAGCCAGTTCCCAACACACCCGCAATGGCCAAAATGTAGGTGGCCGCACGGGCGATGTGATTGACGGTTTCTCCACCATCAAATACAGGGTCTAGTAATTTCTCGTTGATGATCATTTGCGCTGCTGTAAAAGCCAAGACAGCTGCACCCAAATGGATAATGACTGGCCATTTTTCGACCAAGCGCAACACCAGTTTGCTGCCCAGCACCACAATGGGAATGCTGATCAACAAACCAATGACCACCAAGTCAAATGAGCCATTGGCAGCACCGGCAACGCCAAGAACGTTGTCTACGCCCATCAAGGCATCGGCCACCACAATGGTTTTCATAGCACCCCAGAAAGTGGTTGCACCACCACCTTCATGCTCGTCTTCAGAAGTGTCTGCAATGAGCTTGTAGGCGATCCACAAAAGACCCAAGCCGCCAACCAGCATCAGGCCCGGAATTTTGAGCAGCCACACAACGCCAACTGTCATGGCAGAGCGAACCACAATGGCACCGACAGTGCCCCAAATGATGGCTTTGTTTTGATGTTCAGGTGGGAGGTTGCGAGCAGCGAGCGCAATGACGATGGCGTTGTCGCCAGCTAAAACCAAGTCGATAAGAATGATGGCCAGCAACGCTGACCACCACGGGACTGAAAACAATTCCATGAAAGACCTTCAATAACGATCCGAACAAGACACATAGGCGCAAGTTGCACCTGTGTCACGAGAGATCGAAGGTCTTGCTTTGCTTGTTATGAATCAGTTATATGCCCAACAAACCGGAAGTCCTAAGCTTCGTAATGACGATTTGTTGACTTCTTCGTGCTGCCCGAATTAAATCCGAGCTTTTTCACTGAACACAAAGAAGTTGAGCTACTCCCCAACGATTACCTGATTAGAAATGATGCAGCTTATTTTGCCAATCTGCTGCCAAATTAAACCCAATAATTGTGGGGATTAAGTGTCAACTTTGCTTAACTCTTTTTGGCAACCAAAGTAAGAATGTCATAACTGGCCACCAATTCTTTGTCTTGGTTGGTCACTTCGACATCCCACGCCACAACGCCCTGCCCTTGGCCGTTGGCGTCCTTTTTGTTGCGGTCAATTTTGCGCTTGCAAGTCAGGCGAACTTGAATGCTGTCACCCAAGCCAACTGGCTTGACGAATCGCAAAGTGTCCAAGCCGTAGTTGGCCAAGACAGGGCCCGGCTCGGCCACCACAAACAAACCGGCGGCATCGGACAAGACCAAATAACCATGTGCAATGCGCTTGCCAAAGGCTGAAGCTTTGGCCGCCTCGTCGTCAAAGTGCATGTAGAACATGTCACCCGTGAGTTCACCAAAGGCCTTGACGTCGGCTTCGCCAATGACCTTGGAGGCAGTCAACAAGGACTCGCCTATTTGCAGTTCTTCAAAGTAACGTTTGAAGGGGTGCGTACCAGTTTCAATGACCTTGGCGCCTCGCGCATATTCACGCGTGATGGCGGTCAGCATGGTGGGAGAACCCTGTACCGCAGCGCGTTGCATCATGTGTGTGACTGCGCGAATACCGCCCAACTCTTCACCCCCGCCCGCGCGGCCAGGACCACCGTGTTTCAGTGATGGCAAGGGTGAGCCATGTCCTGTTGATTCTCCCGCAGATTCGCGGTCAAGGACATGCAAACGGCCATGGTTGGCTGCAAGACGTGGCACCACTTGGGCGGCCACTTGCGGCGTCTTGGTGATCAAGGATCCCACCAAGCTGCCTTTGCCGCGCTTGGCCAAAGCCATGGCTTCTTCCATGTTGTCATAAGGCATCAGCGTGCTGACTGGGCCAAAGGCTTCAAGGTCGTGAACGCTGTCGGTGCTCATTGGTTTTTGGCACAGCAACAATGTGGGTTGGAAGAACGCGCCATTGGCCACGCCCTCGCCCACGAGGCTGAAATTGGCGTCACCACCGCAAACCAACTCGGCACTTTGACGCAACATGGCCACACGCTCTGCGACGTCTGCTTGTTGTGATTTAGAAGCCAAGGCACCCATCTTCACGCCTTCAACCGAAGGATCTCCCACCACCACTTTTGACAAGCGGGCTTTGATTTTTTCTGCCACTGCGTCTAAGTGTTTGCGCGGCACGATAGCGCGGCGAATGGCGGTGCATTTTTGACCGGCCTTGACCGTCATCTCGCGCACCACCTCTTTGACGAACAAATCAAATTCTTCGTCATCAGGTGTGACGTCATCGGCCAAGATGGCGCAGTTCAAAGAGTCGGCTTCTGCATTGAATGGAATGCTGTTGCGAACCAAATTGGCATTGACGCGCAATTTGGCCGCCGTGTCTGCTGAGCCCGTGAAGGTGACCACATCCTCCACCTCCAAGCGGTCTAGCAAATCCCCAGTGCTGCCAATGACCAATTGCAAGGCGCCTTTGGGCAAGATACCCGATTGGTCAATCATGCGCACCAAAGCTTCTGTGAGGTAGCTGGTGGCGGTCGCTGGCTTGCCAATGCAAGGCATACCGGCCAAAAAGGTGGGCGCGAATTTTTCTAACAAGCCCCACACCGGAAAGTTGAACGCATTGATGTGCACAGCCACACCACCCCGGGGTACCAAAATATGGGTGCCCGCAAAAGTGTTTTTCTTGCCCAAAGAAGCTACCGGGCCTTCATGAATCAAATTGCCACTGGGCAATTCACTGGCGGCCATACCTGCATAGGCAAACAAAGTGCCTGTGCCCCCCTCAATGTCGACCCAAGAGTCGATGCGGGTCGCGCCTGTGTGTGCGGAAATGGCATAGAGCTCTTCTTTGCGTTCGCCTAAATATTTGGCCAAAGCGCGCAGCGCGGCAGCACGTTGCTGAAAGTCCATGGCCAGCATGCCTTGCAGGCCAGTGTTGCGTCCGTAATGGAGCGCTTCAGCAAAGTCGAGGCTTTCGGCATGCGCAAATGCCACTTCTTTGCCATTGATAGCGCTGTGCAAGGCTTGAGCTGCTTGCTGACCCATCCAGCGGCCGGCGACGAAACTTTGGAGAACGGTGGTCATATGTGGTTGGCCTCAAGGCAATGGAAAATCAGATGAAAAACATGCAGTCGAAAACCATTTTAATAATTAACCAACCGCACAGACTGGAAATATTATGCATGTTTATGACTTTTAAAGCGACAAATCAAAATACGGGTTAACCCTTGTATCGTGTCACTTTCTCATATGGGTCAATCACGCATTGGTACGAGAAAATTTCCAAATGCTCGAAAGACGAGTGTCTGCAAAAGGTTTGAACACATGACACAATGTTTTGATGCGATCAGTCCTCATGATTCTTGTCATCACGTCACTTCATGGCATGGTGCGCGCAGAAACTCAAACCTACAGCGGTGCAGGCTACGACATCATGACCTCTCGACAAGCAGGCAATTGCATCGCTTGCCACGAGCTGCCAGGTGTCCAAGGTATTGTCAGCAATTTAGGCCCCAGTCTGAAAGGTGTCGGCGCACGTTGGAACCGGTCCCAACTGACACAGTGGGTAAAAGATGCGCGGCAAATTAACCCACACACCCTGATGCCCCCCTTTGGCAATGTTGCCAGCCTGACAAAAGCTAACCCACCGCGTGCCATCTTGTCAGATGCACAAATTTCACAAGTGGTAGATACTTTGCAATCATGGCAATGAATACCTCTTCAACGCAGTTGCACCTGCAGGACCCTAAGCGCCGACACGGCCTGCTGTTGGCGGCTGGTGCATGGTGGCTAAGCTCACAGGCAAATGCCAAAGATACGCCCCTGTCATCTCTGTCAGCTGAAGGCGTTGAGCTTGTTTTCCCCAGGTTGGCGGATACAGGCAATGCCGTTCCGCTTCAGGCCAACATTCGAGCGCCGCAAGGGGCTCACCTGAAGTCTCTGCGCGTGATCTTGCCAGAGAATCCCAACCCGCTTGCCCTGCAACTCAAGTTGCATGGCGACATGCAAAGCTACCAACTCAACACCCGACTGCGCCTGTATGCCAGCCAGTCAGTTTGGGTGGTGGCTACTTTCAGCAATGGCCTAGAGCGTGCCAACAGCGCGCCCACAGTCATCACCTCCACCGCTTGTTTGGACGATTCCTGATGAGCAAAAACATTCCGACGCGATTGGCTTTTGCGGGCCCCCTGAAAGAAGGTGCCACGATTGAAGCGCGGTGGTCTGCGGCCCACCCCATGGATTCAGGCTTTCGGATCGATGACTCTGGCAACAAAATTGCACGCAACATCATTCACACGGTCAAAGTACTGCTCAATGATCGTTTGATTTTGGAAGCAGATTTAGGCACGGCCATGACCTCGCCTGTTTACTTGGCTTTTCCCTTGCAAGTTCCTGCTGGCGGCGGCGTGGTGCGCGTGTTGTGGCAGGATGATACGGGTCAAGTGGGCGAGACTGTTCAGCGTCTGATTCTTTAAATCATGCCATCCATACGTTCATCGGTGCAATGGTTTTGCACTTTATGGCTGCTGTTGCCCGGGCTACTTTTTGCACACAGTGGCAATGCTTTTTTAAGCCCCGACCTCTTACAACTCCAAAACGATGCATCGCGCAATCCTACGCAATTGTGGGTCGAGCAAGGACTAGAGATTTGGAGCACGCCAGACAAAAAAGGCGCTTGTGTTGACTGCCACAAGTCTGCCAATCAGCTACAAAATCAGGTGACTCAATTTCCCAAGTGGTCCGTTGAAAAACAACAGTTAATCAACCTTGAAGATCAAATATTGGCCTGCTCCAAACGCAGTGGACAAGATTACAAAAGCTTAGAGCATCCTCAAGTTTTGGCACTGAGCGCGCTCCTGCATCAAAACGCTACTGGCAAAACTTTCAATCTCAAACCAAGCCCAGGCCATGAAGCACAATGGCACGCGGCCCTCAATGCAGGCGCACAAGAATTCACCCAGCGAATTGGCCGTATGAACTTGGCTTGCAACCATTGCCATGACCAAAACATTGGCAAACAAATGCGCGCAGATGTCATTTCACCTGGGCACCCCACTGGTTTTCCAATATTCAAAATGAGCTGGCAAGGCATGGGATCGATTGACCGGCGCTTGCGAGCTTGTTACTCGGGCGTGCAAGCAGAAATTCCAGCGCCCGGTAGTCCTGTGCTGCGGCAACTTGAGTTGTTCCTCAAAGTGCGCGCACAAGGACTGCCCATCGACGGACCGTCCTTGCGTCGCTAAATTGCGCTAGGCCAACCCATGGGCTGGCCTGTTTGCCATTAGACGAACTTCAAGCCCGCGTTCTTCAAAGGAAGATCGCGAATTGGCTTGCCAATGGCCGCCGAAATTGCATTGATCACAGCAGGTGCCACCACACAAATGGTGGGTTCGCCCACGCCACCCCAGAAGTCGTAAGTGGGCACCAAAACGGTCTCCACTTTGGGCATTTGAGCCAGCTTGAGCAACTGGTAACTGTCAAAGTTGGTTTCTTTGATGCGGCCATTTTCAACGGTGCACTCGCCAAAGAAAGTAGCACTGAGGCCCATCACCACACCGCCCTCAACCTGAGCAGCCACTTGATGCGGATTGACAAAGTGCCCTGCGTTGGTGGCCAACACCATGCGCAAAACTTTGACTTCGCCTTTGGGGCTAACAGTAACTTCTGCAACGGCTGCAGAATAAGCACCGTAGCCCATGAACTGGGCAATGCCTCTGAACACACCGGGGGCAGCAGGTTTGCCCCAGTCGCCCTTGTCTGCTGCGGCATTGAGGACTTGCAAATGTTTAGGGTGCTTTTGCATCAAGGCCTGACGGAACGCCAAGGAATCTTTGCCTGAAGCGCGGGCCACCTCTTCAATGAAACACTCCATGTAAACACCGTTTTGGTTGGTGTTGACACCGCGCCATGGGCCGACGGGCACATGGGTGTTTCGAATGGCATATTCAGTCAGCAGATTGGGTATGGTGTAACCCAATTGAGCGTCACCTGGTTGGGCCCAAAAGCCTTGCAATTGACGCTCGTCTTTGCCGTCTTTGATGGCAGAAGGATTCACCCATGCGTTGATGGATTGACCGGAAGAGCGCAGCGTAAGGCCCACCAAGTTGCCTTTGTCGTCTAAGCCAGCCTTCAGGTGGCACTGTGAAACGGGGCGGTAGTAATCGTGCGCCTGGTCTTCTTCGCGGGTCCAAATCATTTTGATGGGCGTGCCGGGAAACTGCTTGGCAATTTTGACCGCTTGCGCCACGTAATCTTGCTGGCCACCTTTGCGGCCAAAGGCGCCGCCCAAATCAGTGACAAAGACATCACATTTGTCTAGCGGCAAGCCTGCAGTTTCGGCCAGCACTGCCAAAGAGGCTTCGGCATTTTGAGTGGGAACCCAAACTTCAGCCTTGTCTGTGGTCCAACGTGCCGTGCAATTCATGGGCTCCATGGGTGCATGAGACAAGAAGGGCGTGCTGTAAATGGCTTCGACTTTCTTGAAGGCATTGGCAACTGCATTGACGGCATCGCCTTCGTTGCGACCCGCAAAATCGCCACGTGCTGTGAGGCCTTCGCGCACGTGCTCAGCAATCATCGCGCTGTTGACTTTGGCATTGGGACCTTCATCCCAAACGATGGGAAGTTGAGCCAAGGCGTTTTTGGCGCGCCACCACGTGTCGGCCACGACAGCGACTGTGGAGGCATCCACCCGAACAACAGCTTTCACGCCGCGCAATGTTTTGACCTTGCTATCGTCAAAGCTAACAAGCTTGCCACCAAACACGGGACAATCCATCACGGACGCGCACAACATGCCATCCATCTTCAGATCGATGCCATAGATTTGCTTGCCATTGATCTTGTTGGCAGAGTCCAAACGTTTGAATGATTTACCTGCAATTTTCCAAGTCCTTGGGTCTTTCAAAACCACGGATTTCATGTCTGGCACTGGCAACTTGGAAGCAGCTGCAGCAACTTTGCCGTAACTTGTTTTGCGACCCGATGCGGCATGCGTGATGATGCTGTTAGAGGTTGTCAGCTCTGACGCGGGAACATTCCACTCATTGGCCGCTGCCTGCACCAGCATCAAACGCGCAACTGCGCCGCCGCGGCGCACGTAATCTTGTGAGCCACGAACACCGCGACTGCCGCCGGTACTCATGTCTCCCCACGCGCGCTTGCGTTTTAAATTCTGACCTGGTGTTGGTGACTCTGTGGTGATTTTGGACCAATCACACTCTAATTCTTCAGCCACCAATTGGGCCAAGCCTGTGCGAGTACCCTGCCCCATTTCGGAGCGGACCACGCGAACAACACATGTGTCGTCAGGCTTCACAACCACCCAAATACCTACTTCAGGTGCCGTGTCGGTGCTTTGAGCCAAAGCGTCAGTCGTTGTAAGAAGGTTAAGGCCCAAAGCCAGGCCACCACTGGCCATGGCAGAGGTGCCAACCAAAAAACTGCGGCGAGAAATTTGCGCTGGAGATGTTTGAATTTGATTCATGTTTTTTCTCCTTAAACTTTAATTTGTTGCACCAAGGCGGCCACTTCACCGCTGTCTGACTTGGCCAGTTTCTTGGTACCTGCAGCCACATGAATGGCCTCGCGAATACGCTGATAAGTGCCACACCGACAGATGTTGGTCATGGCCTCATCAATGTCCTTGTTGGTGGGTTTGGGTTTGCGTTTCAGTAAAGCAGATGCCGCCATGATTTGACCCGATTGGCAATAACCACACTGAGGCACATCCACCTCTGCCCATGCTTTTTGAACGGGGTGGTTACTGTCCTGAGAGAGGCCTTCAATGGTGGTAATTTTGCGACCAGCCATGCTGGAACCTGGCACTACACAAGAGCGAATAGGTTGACCATCGACATGCACGGTACAGGCGCCGCATTGGGCAATACCGCAACCAAATTTGGTGCCAGTCAGGCCCACAACTTCTCGAATGACCCACAAAAGTGGCATCTCTGGTTCAGCGTCAATTTTTTGGGCTTTGCCATTCACATTGAGGGAATACATTAGCGTCTCCTTTTGGGGGATGATTAATCAATCAGTACATTGTGCTGATTTCTCATTCACCGTGCCTCATGTGGTGTTGAGTTTTATTCACGAAAAAAAAAGAGGACGCGGCCTCTTCAAGGGTTTTCACCCATTTCATTCAAGTGAAGTATCTAAACTAGTTTTCAAAAACCTCAGTATCAACCTCCGAGTTGGCTTGCGCGTTGTATCGGCTGCCTTGAACGGTGCGTTCGTTGATGAGGGCTTCGAGTTTGGCAAGCAACTCTGCACTGAGTTGCACCTTGCTTGCACCCAAATCGTCTAACAAATGCTGTTCGCTGGTGGTACCAGGAATAGGAATGATGTGCGGCGCTTTGTGCAACAACCAGGCCAATGCCAACTGTGCGGGCGAGCAACCTGCCTCGTGAGCCAATTGCACATAAGGCGCAAAAAGTTTGAAATTGGCTGCGTAGTTCTCAGGTGTGAAACGTGGCATCGATTTGCGGATGTCTTTGGCATCCAAGGCTTGAATGTCCAAGGGACCACACAAAAAGCCGCGAGCCACTGGACTGAACGCCACAAAGGTGGTGCCCAATTCTTCACATGCCTTGAGCACTGCAATTTCTGGATTGCGCGTCCACAGTGAGTATTCGGTTTGAACGGCTGTGATGGGATGGACCGCATGGGCTTTGCGCAAAGTACTGGCAGAGACCTCTGACAAGCCAATGCTTTGAATTTTGCCTTGGCGAATCAAATCACTCAAAGCGCCGACGCTGTCTTCAATAGGGACCTTTTTGTCCCAGCGGTGCAAATAATACAAATCGATCACATCGGTTTGCAAGCGCTTCAAAGCGTCTTCACACGTTTTGCGAATGGTTTCGGGGCGACCGTCAATTACCCTCACCAATTTGCCATCGCCGTTGACGTCGACACCTGTCATGCCGCATTTGCTGGCCAAGGTGAACTTTTGACGGTGCGACTTCAAGACTTTGCCGACCAAGCTTTCATTGGCACCAAAGCCATAGAGTGCAGCAGTGTCGAAAAAAGTAACGCCTGAATCCAAGGCCGTTAGCAGCACTTTTTCGGCTTGTGCTTCGGCTACGGGCGCGCCATATGCATGGCTGAGATTCATGCAGCCCAAGCCAATTTCACTGACCTGAAATTGACCGAGTTTTCGATTCTTCATACGTTTACCTTGTGTAAATTTTGGGCCCAATCTGGCAAAGGTGCCGATCTGTGCAAGACATCTTGATGCAACCATGTTGCGCTTTTACGCGCACGCTCGGCCACAGTCTCTAGCGGCAATTGTTGGTAATCGTCGTTAAAGACTTCAAAGCTGTAATCGCCACGATAACCGATTCGCTCTAATCTGAGAACCAAGTCTGCCAATTGGTCACTGTGCACGCCCTCACCAGGAAAAACACGGAAGGTTCGCGCAGTGGTCATGCGCTCTTCAAAAGACGGTGTTTCGTGCCACATGAAGTCAGACAATTGGGCCAGATAAATTTTGTCAGGATCGATGTCCTCAATGGCGTCGAGTGGTGTCTTGGCGGCAAAAATATGGAATGAATCAATGCCAATGCCAAGGTTGGGGCAATCTGCACGGCAGACCACATCCCAGCTGGTGGTGAATTCATTTACAGCTCGACCCCAAGACAAGCCCTCGTAGGCAACTTTAATACCCAAGGGTATGGCCATCATGGCCAATTTCTTGAGGTCTTTGGCAATAGCGTCTAAATCATCTGTGGCATGCCGTGAGGTGGAAGAGCAAGCCAACAAAACTTTGCTGCCCGTCGCGGCACACATCTCCAGCATAGACTTGGCGATGTCCACTTTGTAGCTGTGCAAATGACCAGATAAGCCCTCAAAGTCTCGCAGAACTTGAAAGCCTGTGGGTCGCAGTCCACTTTCTTGCACTGCTTTGACTGCAGCTTTGACACCCCCGGGATGTCCTACCAAATCTCGCGCCATGAGCATCACTTGCGAAAAACCGACGCTTTTCATGGCCTCAAGTTTGGCCTCTAATGGCCCCGCCATGGTGATGGTGTCCATGCCATAACCGTCAAGCATTTTCATGGCCAGTCCTTAAGCAGTTTGGTGAACCAACTCAAACGACACAGACCCCAAGGCACTGCGTGTCAGGGCACCGCGGTCTTCAGGATGCAGTTCTTTTGACTCGACAAATTCAACACCATTGGTTTTGAGTGTTTTGACAGCTTGTGCGACATCTTTCACGCCAAAGCCAATGCGCTTCAAAGACTCTGGCGCATCGTCTGCGTCCATCCAGGGATCGGGCTCAATCAATTGCCAAAGGAATTGACCGCAAGGGCTTTTCATCAACTTACCCTTGGGCAAGATTCCGAAGCGTTCTTCATCGGGAATGACTGAGAAATCAAACATGTGCTCGTAATAGGCCATCCAGTCTTCACTGCGTGAAGCACCAATGTATTGCACGACCCCAAAGTAGCTCATGTCTTCAACTGAAGCGGGATGCTGATCAACCGTGGGGATCGGTTTGAAATCGATGTCGTAAATAGAAAACTCTTGCCAGCGGTCGACGAAGTAATAGCGTGTGCCACCTGGACCATGAATGGCAGGGATGTGCAATTCCATGGCTTGCGCATGACTGGCCACCGACCACGCACCTAGATCAATGCAGCGCGTATGCGCCTTCAGGGCATCTTGCACACGAAAGGCAACAGCAGAGATTTCGGCTTGACCATCAGCCGTCGCAGTCACTCGGGCATCGTCTGGGTTGGCATTGACCACCAAGTTCATACCGCCTTGTCTGTACAAGGTCACCTCGCGCGAGCGATGACGTGCCACTGGCCTGAATCCCATGGACTCCAAAACCTGGCCCAAAGCCTGCGGGCGATTGGTTGCGTATTCAATGAACTCAATGCCCTGAATGCCTAGCCGATTGGGCATTTCTGGCACAGCTTCTCGATCAGTTGCGCGTAAATTCATGGCTCACTCCCATTTCATGCTTCAGCCCAATCGGGCCAGGTTACGAAGTACTTCAGCAGTGGTTGTCTTGAAACCGAAGTATTCCAGATAAGCAGGGATTTGTTCAAACAACATGTCTGACCCCACTTGAACGCGGCAGCCCCTTTTTTGTGCTGCCAGCAAGAACGCAGTCATTTCGGTGCGCATCACCACTTCCCCAACAAATGCTTCTGGTGCAATGCGCGCAACATCCATGGGCAGAGGATCGCCCTCGTTCATCCCCATGGGGGTGGCATTGACAACCAAGTCACAACCGTCAGGATCATTTGAACCTGTTTCAACTTGGATGTGTGGATATTCGTTCACAAGCCTTTGTGCCAAGCCCTCACATGAGGCTGTGTTGAGGTCAAACAAACGGATGGCTGAAATTTTTTCAGCAGCCAAGGAGGCTGCAATGGCCGAGCCAACGCCGCCTGTGCCGACCACCATGACGCGTTTGCTAGCCAGGTCGAATTCTTTGCGTTGAATGCCGCGAACAAATCCAGCGCCATCAAACATGTCACCTACCAAGCGCCCTTGCGCATCTCGTTTGACGGCATTGCAAGCACCTGCCACTTTGGCAGTTGCAGACACCTCATCCAACAAGCCCATTGTGGTCACTTTGTGGGGCATGGTAATGAGCGCGCCCCGAATGTTGGTCAGTTGAAAAACCGATGTCAAAAATGAAGGGTAATGCTCGGCTTTGCAACCCATGGGAACCACCAGCGCATTGATGCCCGCTTGTTCAAAATAGGGGTTGTAAATCAAAGGCGATTTAAAACTGTGAGTTGGATAGCCAATGTGCGCGATCAACTCTGTATTGCCGTCGATGTTCATGATTCAAAAATAAAAAAAGCGAAGCTCTAAGACAATCTCAGAGGCTTCGCTGTGTGATGACATCAAAGATCTTCAGTCAGATCTGATCAACGTCTGTCAGTTACTTGCGCAGCTTGGTAAGTTCAGCTTGCAACTCGGCCACAGTGGCCGCGATGGCTTCACCATGCTTGGCAATCACAGGCTTCATTTTTTCACGCAAGATGACCATTTCAGATTCTGGCAATGTGGTAACTGCCATGCCATTTTTCTTCAATGTTTCAAGCGTACCGGCTTCCAAAGCGCGAGCAGTCGTGCGTTGGAATTTAGAAGACTCGGCAACAGCATCAGACACAATTTTCTTCTCTGCTGCAGACAAAGTGTCCCAGAACTTCTTGCTGATGACCACAGACTGTGGGTTGTATTGGTGACCTGTCAACGCCAGGTTTTTCTGAACTTCATAGAGCTTGGCACCATTGATGGTAGCCACTGGGTTTTCCTGACCGTCAACGGCCTTTTGCTCAAGCGCAGCATACAACTCAGGGAATGGCAGTGGTGTTGGGTTTGCGCCCAATGCCTTGACCCAATCCACGTTAATCGGATTTGGAATGACACGCAATTTCAAACCGTCGATGTCAGACACTTTATTGATGGCACGCTTGCTGTTGGACATGTGGCGAAAGCCCAGTTCGTAGTACCCCAAGCCCACCAAACCTTTTTCTTCCAATTTGGCATGCATTTTTTTACCGAATGCGCCATCGACAACTGCATCAGCTTCTTTGCCGCTGGCAAACATGAAGGGGAAATCGAAGACCGCAAAGTCTTTAACTTGGCTGGCAAAAATACCAGAGTTCATCGATGCCATTTCCAACGCACCGCCTTGAATGGCTGACACATTGGCTTGGTCGCTGCCCAAAGCACCGCCTGGAAAGACGTTGACCTTGATTTTGCCGCCAGATTGTTTTTCCACAATCTCTTTGAATTTTTCCATGCCTTGCACAATGGGGTGACCCACTGCGTTTTGATTGGCAAACTTGATGGTTTTTTCCTGAGCGGATGCAATGCCCATGGCCGCCAATGCGACGGTGGCCAGAACTGTCTTGATCAAAACACGTTTCATGTCTGTGTCTCCTGATGAAATTGATGGTCGTACGCAGAACAAGGATTCAACTGTATGGCGTACCCGGACACACAGTGAATGGAAAAAAGATCAGGCGGTCAATAAAACCATCTTGCTGGGACCATCACGATGGACGGAAACAAAACCATCAAGAACATGACCAAGAATTGAACGGCCATGAAGGGCATCACACCTTTGGTCACTTCATCCATGCGCATTCGGCCAACACCCGCCACCACATTCAAGACGGTACCCACAGGCGGGGTGACCAAGCCGATGGAGTTGTTGATGATGAACAAGACGCCAAAATAAACAGGGTCAATGCCTGCTGCTTTGACAATCGGCATTAGGACAGGCGTCAAAATCAAAATGGTGGGGGTCATGTCCATGGCAGTTCCCACAATCATGACCAACAACATGATGGCCATTAAAAGCAAGGTGGGATTGTCGAGCAACGGTTGTAACAAATTGACCACTTGACCCGGCAAATTGGCCACAGTGATCAGCCAAGCAGACACCATGGCAGCAGCCACCAAGAACATCACCACTGCCGTGGTGCGCGCAGCGGTTTCAAAGACTTGATACAACTGGCGCCAATTCAGTTCTTTGTAAATCACAGTGGCCACGAACAGCGCATAGACAGCAGCCACAACTGCTGCCTCCGTTGGGGTAAATACACCCATGCGCAGTCCCACCAAAATGATCAATGGCAACATGAGGGCCCATCCTGCATCTCTCAGGGCTTTCAAAACTTCTGCAGTTGTTTTTCTGGGAGGTGGCTCAAGATGCTCTTTGCGAGTTAACCACCACCATGTAATCCATAAGCCTGCAGCCAAAAGGATCCCGGGAAAAATCCCAGCCAAAAATAACTTGCTGATTGACACATTGGCTGCGACGCCAAAAATCACAAAGCCAATTGAAGGCGGAATGATGGGGCCAATGACGCCACAAGCCGCAATCAAACCACTGCTTCTTGATTTGTCATGCCCTGCTTTGACCATCATGGGCAAGAGCAAGGCAGTTAGAGCAGCTGCATCGGCAACTGCGGAGCCAGACAAGGCAGACAACAAGATAGCGGCCACAATCGTCACATAACCCAAGCCGCCACGGATATGGCCCACTAGTGCTAAAGCAAAGTCGACAATGCGACGAGAAAGACCGCCGGTGTTCATGATTTCACCCGCGAGCATGAAAAATGGCACCGCCAATAATGGGAAGCTGTTGGCACCTTCGATCACGTTTTGCGCCAAAATTTGCGCGTCAAACATGTTCATGTGCCACATGAGAGCAGCACCACAAATGAGCAATGAAAAAGCGATCGGAACGCCCAACGCCATAGCGGCAAGCAAGGACCCTAGGAAAACAGCGATGGTCATGGTGTTCTTTCTTATTTCAAGGGAGCGGGCGCATCAATGGGCTCTTCTTCAGATTCCCGAATACCAATCAGCTCACCATCTGCCAGTTGTCCTCTTGCCAATCGAACCAATTGATTCAACAAAATAACGGCACCAGAGACAGCCAAGACCAAGCCACAAGCGTAGAACATGGCCATTGATACTTCCATCACTGCACTGGTGGTGGTCAAGTTGATGATGACTTGTTCGTATGATCCTTTGAACAACAAGTAGCAAATACCCAGCATCAAAAGATGGCCCAACACAAAACAAACTTTTTGCTTCGCCACAGACAAACGAGAGACCAAAGTGTCTGAACCCAAATGTGCCCCCTCCTTCATGGCCACAATGGCGCCCAAAAAAGTCACCCATACAAACAACCAACGAGACAGCTCTTCTGAAATGGTCAGACCAGAATTAAAGGCGTAGCGCAAAACCACATTGCCAAACACCAAGACCACCATGACAGCTAAAAACGCAGCCATGATGACCTTGAGAAACTTGCAGTAGATGTCCAGTAACTTGTTCATGGGAGCCTTTGAAAAAATGGAGGACCGCGTAAAATGTACAAAATAGTTAGTTTAGTAAATATAAGTAAAAACCCTATATTTAAGCCACATAACAAGCTACCTGTTATGCCAAAACGATCTAACCCACAGGCTTGGCAACAAAATTCAAAATCAAACTCACCACATTCGCACGTGGAAGCGTCTGAGCTTTTCCTGGTGCACTTTTCTTTTTAAAAATGAGCCCAAAAGTGTGTTGGTTTGAAACGTTGAAAAATGTCAAAGCCGAGATGGCAGAGTGAATGTCCAAGGGTGTCAGTCCAGGCCGAAAATCACCGCTCTTCACACCTCTTTCGTACAAATTTTGAAGTGTTTCAATGGCCGAGCCATTGAGCTGTTGAATGTCTTTGCTTTGACCAATGTACACGCCTCGCTGAATGTTTTCGCTCATAACCAAGCGAATGAAATTCTCGTTCTGTTGGTGATGGTCGTAAGTAAACTCAACCAGCGCTTTCAAGGCTTGGACGGGCGGCAAGTCTTGCAGATGCAAATCCGATTCGATTTGACGCATGCCCCGATAGGCTGCCTCTAATACCGCCAAGTACAAGCCTTCTTTGCTTGCAAAGTAATAGTAGATCATCCGTTTGCTGGTGCGCGTCGCAGCCGCAATTTCATCAATTCGCGCCCCCGCCAGGCCTTTGTCAGCAAACTCTTTGGTGGCCACGGACAAGATTTCAGCCATCGTCCGTTCAGGGTCGTTGGTTCGGGTCTTTTGCTTGCGGGCAGTTTGTTTTTCAGAGATCGCCATGCGCGAAATGTACCATTTAGTTCATGGTCAATTCAATGGCAACCGAAAAAAATGGCTGTGAAAATCACAGCCATTTTGTGAAGCGCACAAGCTTACGCGTTCAATTGTTGCTCGAGATTGTGCAGCACCTGATAGCAAGGCAGTACTTGCGCCACGCTCGAGTTGGGTTCACGGCCTTCTCGAATGGCGGCAAAGAACTCACGGTCTTGGAGTTCAATGCCATTCATTGACACGTCCACTTTAGACACATCAATTTGCTCTTCCTTGCCGGTGTACAAGTCATCGTAGCGTGCTAAGTAGGTGCCCGTGTCGCCGATGTATCGGAAATATGTGCCTAGCGGGCCGTCGTTGTTAAAGGACAAGCTCAATGTACAAATAGCGCCATTGGCTGCTTGCAACTGAATGCTCATGTCCATGGCAATGCCCAGCGTTGGATGAATGGGACCTTGAACTGCATTGGCTTTAACGATTGGACTGCCCGCTTGATAGGCAAACAAATCGACAGTATGCGCAGCATGGTGCCATAGCAAGTGATCGGTCCAACTGCGCGCTTGGCCCAAAGCATTCATATTGGTACGGCGGAAGAAGTAGGTCTGCACATCCATTTGCTGGATGTTGAATTCACCCGCCTTGATCTTTTTGTTCACCCACTGATGGCTTGGATTGAAGCGACGTGTATGACCGCACATGGCCACCTTACCAGTTTCTTTGGCCAAGCGCACCACTTCTTCTGCATCTTTCCAGCTGTCTGCCAATGGGATTTCAACTTGAACATGCTTGCCCGCTTTCAAACAAGCAATGGACTGCGAGGCATGCATTTGTGTTGGCGTACACAAGATCACAGCATCGACCTCTGGCAATGCCAAGCTATCGGTCAGGTTGGTGGTGACGTGTGCGATGCCGTATTTGTCGGCTACTTCTTTGGTTTTGTCGAATTCACGGCCAATCAGTGACACCACTTCAACGCCATCAATATTTTTGATGCCATCCAGGTGTTTGATACCAAAAGCACCGGCGCCAGCCAATGCAACTTTGATGGTTTTAGACATGTTGTATTCCTCTGTTCAAAATTTATTTTCTAGAATCAAATGGCCCACTGCTGTGTTTGAAGCAGGCACGTGATAGAAGCGCTGTTTGAGCTCAGGTGCTTTGCCGCCCGTTACATCGTTCATGGCGCCACGAGCAATTAACCACATCACCAATTCAATGCCTTCGCTACCTGCTTCGCGCACATAGTCAATGTGAGAGATATCGGCTGCGGCTTGAGGATTGCTGATGAGTTTGTCCAAGAAGGCGTTGTCAAATTCTTTATTGATGAGGCCTGCACGTGCACCCTGCAATTGGTGACTCATACCGCCAGTTCCCCAAATGTGCACATTGATGTCTTGGTCGAAGCTTTCGATTGCTTTGCGAATGGCCTTGCCCAAGTTGAAGCAACGTTGGCCACTTGGCACTGGGTACTGAACCACATTGACAGCAAATGGAATGACAGGACATGGCCATTCAAATTTGTCGGCCGGGGGTTGACCACACATCAAGGACAAGGGTACGGTTAAACCATGGTCCACGTCCATTTTGTTGACGATGGTGAGGTCAAAGTCTTGCTGAATAACAGACTGGGCAATGTGTGAAGCCAACTCCGGATGACCTTTCACCATGGGAACAGGGCGTGGACCCCATCCCTCATCAGCCGGCTGAAATTCAGCGGCGGTGCCAATCGCGAACGTTGGAATAAAGTCCAGACTAAAGGCTGTTGCGTGATCGTTGTAGACCAAAAAGATCACATCGGGTTTGTTGTCCTTCATCCATTGCTTGCCGTACTCGTAACCTTTAAAAACGGGTTGCCAATAGGGTTCTTGCGTTTTACCCAGATCCAGGGCCGCACCAATGGCAGGCACGTGCGATGTAAAAACGGAGGCTGTGATTTTGGCCATGGTCAATTTACTTTCTTACCGGCTGAGCCTTGGGGTTGGTTTTGCGCTTGTGCATCGCCGTTCTCGCCCACAAAACGATTGCCTTCGACGGAGCGGCCGCCGTTGATCATCATGTTGCGGTATTCCTCTTCTGTCATGCCCGTCATAGAGCCCGCCATTTGCTGGAAGCTTTTGCCATCGGTGGCACCAATTTTGGCCAAGAAGTAGATGTTGCCGCCCGTGCGCATGCACCAGTTCAAATCGCGCGCCATGACCGCTTGTTTTTGTTCTTCGGTCATTTGCCACTCATCCAAGTAGGCACGCTCATCGGCTTTGAAACGTTCACGATTTTCGGCCTTCATGAGTGACATGCAAAACTGGTTGATCCAATAACCTTTGCGACTTTGCTCGGCATCAAAAATGATGGTGCCAGGCACATCCAAATAAGGTTTTTCTAGAGCCATTAAATTTTCTCCTCTGGCCAATACAAACGCATTGGATTGTCGACCAACAATTTCTTTTGTTTCTCGGGCGTGGTGGCAATGTGGGGAATGAAATCAACCAACAAGCCATCGTCTGGCATGTGTTTTTTCAGGTTAGGGTGCGGCCAATCGGTGCCCCACAAAACGCGGTCTGGAAACTCGTCCACAATGGCTTTGGCAAATGGCACCACATCTTGGTAAGCATTTTGTTCGCCATTCAAGGCTGGCGCACCCGTGACCGACAAGCGCTCAGGACAGGTCACTTTGCACCACACATTGTTGTGCTCGCGCATGAACTTCAAGAACAATTGGAATTGAGGTCCATCTACCGGCAATTTCACATCGGGCGTGCCCATGTGATCAACCACCACCGTGGTGGGCAAACCCGTGAAGAAATCCCATAATTCGGGCAAATCGACAGCCTCGAAGTAAATCACCACATGCCAGCCCAACTTGGCAATGCGGCCGGCAATTTCCATCAATTCTTCTTTGGGTGTGAAATCGACAAGACGCTTAACGAAATTAAAGCGAACGCCGCGTATGCCAGCGTCGTGCAAAGCTTGCAACTCTTCATCACTGACAGAGCGCTTGACGCATCCCACACCCCTTGCTTTGCCTTCAGAATGCAGCAAAGCATCGACTGTGGCGCGGTTGTCTGTGCCGTGGCAAGTTGCGCCCACCACAATGTTTCGAGCAAAACCCAAGTGATCACGAAGCGCATAAAGTTGCTGCTTAGAGGCATCACAAGGCGTGTATTTGCGCTCAGGTGCATATGGGAATTCAGCGCCTGGACCAAACACGTGGCAATGCGCGTCGACAGCACCTTCAGGCAATTTGAACTTGGGTTTGCTAGGGCCAGAATACCAATCTAGCCAGCCAGGGGTCTTTTGAAATTCCATCACATCTCTCAATCAGGTTATATACAAATCGTTTTAGGGGTTGAATCTCAGTCGCGCGCAGTACCGCGCAAGCCCGAACGTTGAATGGCCTTGCTTAAAAACCCATTGGTCTCGAGCTCTTTGGCAAAATTTTGAACGTAAGGTCGAGCAACATCTCGACCTTTAGGGATGGCAATGGCCAGATTTTCTAAGCCCCAACGACCGTCTATCACGCGGCTACTGGGCAAAGTGTCAGACATCTCAAACAAGATGCCTTTGTTGGTTGCAAAAGCATCAATCTGTTTGTCCTTCAACATGGCCTGCGCCTTGGTCAAGGAATCGGCGGGTATCACTTTGGCTTGTTTGTAGAGTTGCGTCAGTGCGCCTTGTGAAGAGCTCCCCTGACTGACACCAACACGCATGCCTGCCTGATCGATCTGATTGACTGACTTCAGGGGGCTGTCTCCCACCACCAAATAGCCCAACTCTAATTTCACCATGGGCAGTGTGAAGTCCATGTCTTTTGCACGGACTGCCGTGGCATTGGTGAAAGTCAGGTCAACTTTGCCCGCTTTCAAGGCCTCTAATACCAGCGCCAATCGGTCAAACTCCATCACCTGAACAGGCACGTTCAAACGCTTGGCCAACTCTTTGCCCAGGTCTAACGCAATGCCTACGCTCTCACCTGTCTTAGGGTCTTTGACCCAAGATGTTGGGCTGCCTGGGTAAACACCCACGCGCAAGACCCCAGTGGGAGCCAAGGCTTGACGTATTTCGGGTGGTGCAGTTTCTGCTTTAACAGCCGCCGTAATTTCGGCCTTTGGATTGACAAGCGTTAAATTGAAGCAAGCCGCAAGCGTTGCACTCAAACAAAGTACAAGGGCCAAACGCCATGCAAAGTAAATGTGTTGAATAGATTTCATGAGAGGTTCGATTCAGTTCAGTCGATGTATTTCAAGCCAGCCTTGGCCAAAGGTTCACGCATGTTGTACATGTCCAAGCCCAAAACACCTGCAGCCAATTTGGCGCGCTTCTCGCCCTCATTGGCTTCACGGGCTTCAGCAGCATCTGCTACTTTTTGCGCCCATGCTGCAGGCACAACCACGACACCATCATCGTCGGCCACAACTGCATCGCCAGGATTCACATTGACACCAGCACACACCACGGGAATGTTGACAGAGCCCAAGGTTGATTTGATCGTGCCTTTGGCACTGATGCCTTTGCTCCAGACTGGGAAACCCATGGCCGTCAGTTCACGAACATCACGCACACCGGCATCAATCACCAAAGCCTTGGCCCCCCGCGCCATGAAGGATGTGGCCAACAAGTCGCCAAAGAATCCATCGCAGTTGTCTGCACTGAGGGCGGCAATGACGATGTCGCCAGGTTGAATTTGCTCAGCCACCACGTGCATCATCCAGTTGTCACCTGGGTGCAGCAACACCGTGACGGCTGTTCCTGATACGGGTGCGCCACTGTAGATGGGACGCATATAACGCTGCATCAAACCAACACGGCCCATGGCTTCGTGCACAGTCGCCACACCAAAACGGCCTAATTTTTCAACAGCTGATTTGTCTGCGCGAGAGATGTTGCGCTTCACAATTCCGAGTTCAGTCATGACAGTTCCAATCAATATTTATCAAAGATGAGGTAATGGACTTAAAGGCCTTTAGCCTTTAAGTGCGCATCCAAACGAGGAAACACGCGGCGCGTGTTGCCTTCGTAAATTTTGTAGCGCTGCTCTTCGTTCAGGATGCTAGACGATTGGATGTAACGCTTGGTGTCGTCGAAATAGTGGCCTGTTTCGGGGTCAATGCCGCGCACAGCGCCGATCATTTCAGAAGCAAACAGGATGTTGTCAACAGGGATCACTTTGGTCAGCAAATCAATGCCGGGCTGGTGATACACGCAAGTGTCAAAGAAGATGTTATTGAGCAAGTGGTCTTGCAACAATGGCTTCTTCAATTCTTGGGCCAAGCCACGGAAACGGCCCCAGTGATAAGGCACCGCACCACCGCCATGAGGAATCAAGAATTTCAAAGTGGGGAAATCTTTGAACAGATCAGAAGTCAGGCACTGCATAAAAGCTGTCGTGTCAGCATTCAAATAGTGCGCGCCCGTTGTGTGAAAGCAGCTGTTGCAGCTGGTGCTCACATGGATCATGGCGGGGATATCATATTCCACCATTTTTTCGTAGATGGGATACCAGTGTTTGTCGCTCAAGGGTGGTGATGTCCAGTGACCGCCTGAAGGGTCGGGGTTCAAGTTGATGCCCACATTGCCGTACTCTTTCACACAGCGCTCCAACTCTGGAATGCAGGTGGCGGGATCGACGCCAGGTGACTGGGGCAACATGGCCACAGGCACAAAATTGTCTGGAAACAATTGACTCACGCGGTAGCACAGCTCGTTGCAAATGGCCGCCCACGTTGAAGAGACATTGAAGTCGCCGATGTGGTGGGCCATGAAACTGGCGCGAGGGCTGAACAAGGTGAGGTCTGAACCGCGCTCTTTCATCAAACGCAATTGATTGGTCTCGATAGACTCGCGCAATTCGTCGTCGCTGATCTTGAGATCGGCCACTTTGGGGCCCAGCTCTGGCGTGTTCAAGTTGGCGATTTGGGCATTGCGCCAGTTTTCCAAAGCTTTGGGGGCCGTGGTGTAGTGACCGTGGCAATCGATGATCAAGGGTTGTTGGGTACTCATGAAGTTGTCCAATCGAAAAAATAAATTGAGAAAAAATTAAACGGATGCACCTGACCACAGGGCGCTTGGCACCATGGCCTCGCCTCGCATCAGCAGTCGGGCGGTTCTTAATAAAGCGGCTTGCGTCACATTTTGACCACCCGGCAATTGCGGCGCAGGCTCTGTTTGTAAAGCCACACTGAATTCACCAGTTGGGTGTTCAACAGATACATTTTTGGCAGCACCCGTCGGCATCACGGCAATGCCATCGCAGACAGAGCCCTCCAACACACAGGCTGTGCCCACCGTAACGGCTGCCAAAACACCAATGGCGTCGTGGCAGACGTGAGGAATGAAACTGCGTGTACTGATGGCACCGCCTTTTTGAGGGGGCGCAATGAGGGTCATCTTGGGAAAGTTCTTTTGACTCACATCGCCCAGGCCCATCAACAGCGAAACTTGCAAACGCAGGGCTTCAATTTTAGTTTTTAGCTCGGTATCGGCATTCATGTCTGCAACCGACTCATAGCCTGTTCGACCCACATCGGTGGCCTTGAACATGACCAAGGGCATGCCATTGTCGATACAGGTCACGTCTAGCGTGAAGGGCTCAAAGCCAGCGCCGGAAACTGTCAAGGTGTCTTTAACTTTGCCAGTCGGCAACAGTCCAGAACAAACTGATCCCGCCGTGTCCAAGAAGTTGATGGTGACGGGCGCAGAGGTGCCTGGCGCGCCATCGATTCGTGCATTGCCTTCGTACTGAACCATGCCATCGCGCGTGTCGACCGTGATGTCACACTGCATGTCTGTGTTCAAAGTTAAAACTCGGAAAGTGCTTTGATCACCCTGCACTTCTAGCATGCCTGTCTCAAGCGCAAAGGGAACGACGGCAGCCAGCATGTTGCCGCAATTGGGCGTGGTGTCGACGGTGTCTTTGTCGGGTTGTAACTGCGCAAACAAGAAATCCAAGTCCACGCCAGGAACATTGCTTTTTCGAACAATCCCAACTTTGCTGGTGAGTGGATGGGCACCGCCTAGGCCATCAATTTGACGTTTGTCGGGCGAGCCTAAAGCGGCCAGCAAAACCTTGTCGCGCGTTGCAATATCGGCAGGCAAATCGGCCTCGTTGAAAAAAGGTCCTTTGGACGTACCGCCTCGCATGAGCAGGCAGGGAATTGCGGTTTGTGCGCTATTTTTCATGGTGCAAGTTCTATCGCCAGAAGTGGACAAGGTGCTTCACATTTTCAAGCCTCTTGAGCGCACCACCAAGACTCACTGGGCACTATCAGATAGAACAAATATGCATAACTTAAGGTCGGTTATGGCAAAATATTCGCATGGACCTTAAGCAACTTGAATACTTCGTCAGAGTGGCAGAAATGGGCAGCTTCACCCGCGCGGCCATTGCCCTCAATGTGGCTCAGCCTGCACTGAGTCGGCAGATTCGACTTTTGGAAGTCGAATTGAGGCAAAACTTACTGAAACGAAATGGCCGAGGCGCCACGCCAACCGAAGCCGGGCAATTGCTGCTTGAACACGGCAGAGGCATCTTGCATCAAGTCGATAGAGCACGTGAAGAATTGGCCAAAGCGCGCAGCGGCTTAACCGGTCGTGTCGCTTTAGGACTGCCTCCCAGTGTTGCACGTGTTCTTACAGTACCCCTCACCCGCGCTTTTCGTGAAAAAATGCCCGATGCACATTTGTCCATCAGTGAAAACTTGTCTGCCGGCATGCAGGAAAGCCTGCTGTCTGGCCGCATCGACATTGCACTGCTCTACAACCCCAACAACACGCCAGGGCTAGAACTTACGCCGCTGCTCCGAGAAGAGTTGTGGCTGATTCAAGCTCGCCCGCCCGGTCTTCAAGAAGACCCTCCACCACCCGCCATTTCATTGAAAGAGGTGGCAAGCTTGCCCTTGGTCATACCCAGTCGACCCAATGCCATTCGCATGCATGTAGAAGCACAGATGGCCGATGTTGGTTGCCGCCCCAAAGTCGCGCTTGAAATTGATGGCGTAACTGCCATTTTGGAGTTGGTTGCCGATGGCGCTGGCAGCGCCATTTTGTCGCGCAATGCCGTAACGCGTTCGATCAAACCTTCGGCATTTGTGACGCGCCCTATTGCAGAACCGCGCCTGAGCATTCAACTGAGTACAGCTGTCAGTTCGCAGCGCCCAAGCACCTTAACGCAACAAGCCACCTTGAATTTAATTCGTGACATTGCGCACGAGTTGCTTGAAACACTTTAAAGCAAGCCATTTTTTTGCAACTGCCAAAGCAATAGATTCAAGGTGACAAACGATGCCATGGTGGTGATCAATAAGGCTGCAGCACTCAAACCATCGTGACCATGCTTTTGCGTCAGAATGGGGTAAATGCCAAACATGGGCATGGCACAAGTAAGCAAGGCGGCCGTCCACAAGACGGGGTCATGGATGGGCACAATGAACAGAAGCACCACAAGCATCATCAAAGGGTGTAACAGAAGTTTACCGGCAGCAATTTGCGCAACGCGAGTGCCCATCCCTTGCACGGACAGCCCAACCAAACTGCCCCCAATCACAAACAAAGACAAGGCACCACTGGCCTGCGCAAACAAATTGACAGTGCGACTTAAGCTGGGCGTTAGTTGCCATTCAAACCAAGAAAACGCAAAGCCCAACACAATGCCCCAAATCATGGGGTTGTAAAACATGCCTTTGAGCGTTTGGACAAGAATGGTGTGCCAGCGACTTTGGCCCTGACCCGTCTCAGCCCAAGCTAATAGAAGTGGTATGAGTAACAAGTTTTCGACCATCATGTTCAGTGCCAAAGCGACACCCGCCACAGACGCCAAGGGCCCCAAACTTAACAGCATGACGGGATAGCCCACAAAGCCACTGTTAGGGCAACTCATGCCCATGGCCAAGCAACTGCTAAGGCTTCGGCTGGTCTTGCTGATTCGCACTGCAAAAAAAATACTGATGCCGATGGTTAGCAAAGAAGCCAAGGCATAAGCGCCAACATAGTCGCCATTCAAAATGTCGGCAACTTTTCGTTGAGACAAGGCATTGAACAACAAGGCAGGCATGGCCACCTTGACTACAAACGTACCAAAGGCACGCATGTCGGCCTTTTGAAAAAAGCCCCAACGGGTGAGGCCATAACCTAAAGAAATGGCAATGTAGATAGGCGCCGTGATGGCCAATATGTCAAACATTTAGAACCTACCTGGCTTCACCAGAGTTGACAAAAGCATCATTGTTTGGGAATGCCTGCGCGCTGAATCACTTCACCCCAACGCTTGGTTTCGCTGCTCAACAACTCGGCTGCTTGTTGCAAGGAACTGGGCTGAGGTTCTACATTCATGTCGATCAATTTCTTACGAACATCCGGCGCATTCAACGCATTTTGAATTTCTTGATTCAATCGCTGAACAATGTCGCGTGGTGTTTTAGAAGGCGCGGCCAATGCATTCCAAGAGGCTGCATACAAGCTTCTGACACCGGCTTCTTTGGCGGTTGGTACTTGTGGCAAAGCTGCTGCACGTTTGTCTCCTGTAACCGCCAAGGCACGTAAGGCTTGGCCTTTGATTTGTGGCAACACGGGCGCCAGGATTTCAACACCCACGTCAATTTGGCCGCCCCGCAAAGCCGTCAGCACGGCGGGGGTGCCATTGAAGGGAACCACTTGCGCATCGATGCCGGCGGTAGACTTGAAAAGCTCAGCAGCCAAGTGCTGGGTACTGCCCACATTGATACTGCCAATGTTGAGCTTGCCTGGGTTGGCTTTGGCAAAGCTCAACAGATCGCTCAAATTGGCAAACTTGGACTCTTGTGGCACCACGATGGCAATGTCAAAGGTGCCCAAAATAGACAGCGGCGTGAGGTCCTTTTCGGCATCGTAGGGCAAACTTTTGAAAAGGCCGGCACTGACAGCCGTCGCATTGGACATCAACAGCAAGGTGTAACCATCTGGCGCAGATTTGGCCACTGCATCGGTCGCCACAACACCGCCAGCACCAGGCTTGTTCTCAATGACGATGCTTTGCCCCATGTTGTCGCCCAACTTTTGCGCTACGGTGCGTGCCGTTAAATCGGCAACGCCGCCTGCACCAAAGGGCACCACTATTTTGATGGGCTTGTTAGGATAAGCCTGCTGACCCAGGGCCCATGTGCATGTTGCCGCACAAAAGATCAGAACGAAAGATTTGAAAACATGGGATATGCGTAACATGTCAAAGGGCCTTTTCAGAAACTAACAGACGATCGATGACACGACGTGACATGACGCCACCCGCATCAATGGACAAAATTTTGAGTTGACGCTCTGGGAATGCCAACAGGTTTTTTTGCTGCATCTCCAGCATCTGCAAATCTTCGCTGAAAATTTTGCCCTGCCCTTCGCGAATCTTGGCAGTCAATTCTGCGTCTTCTGGTTTGAATTGCCGCACCATGCCCCAGAAATAATGAATTGAAGTTTCTGTTTCGGGCGTGATGAAATCGACCACCACGCTGTATGCCTTGTCCTTGGGGTCTGCGTTGTAACCACCTTTACCCGCAAGGGCCACACCTACCTCAATCAGCACATGGCTGGGGGGCGTAAATTTGCAAATTTGCCAACGGTCAACTGTGGCCTCAGCGTCTAGGTCATTGGCACGCATGGCCATTTGCCAGAAAGGTGGGGCTTTGATGCCCTCCATAAAACGACTGGTCACAACACTGTTGCCTTCAGTAACAGTACGGCTAGGTGTTTCATCGATTTCTTGTTGGCCAATGCTGGTGCTGTGAACATAGGTCTCGTGTGTGAGGTCCATCAGGTTGTCGATCATCAAGCGGTAATCGCAAGCAATGTGATAAAGCCCGCCACCGTAGGCCCACTGTGGATTGTCAAACCAATCAAATACTGGCATTTGAGCTGGGTCGACTTTGCTTTGATCGCCTGGCCAGACCCAGACGAAGCCATATCGCTCAATGACGGCATAACGCTTGATGGGTTCAAAATTGCGCACCTGGTGGCCAGGCATGTTGACGACATGACCGTCGCAACCCATGACCAAGCCGTGATAGCCGCAGACCAATTTTCCGTTGCAGACACGACCCAATGAGAGAGGCGCGCCACGGTGAGGACAAAAATCTTGGACAGCAGACACGCGACCTTCGGCATTTTTGTAAAAAACCATGGACTCGTTACAAATCTTGCGGCCCAAGGGCTTGTCGGTGATCTCATGCGCCTGACAGGCCACATACCAAGTGTTTTTGAGAAACATGTTGACCCTTACTTTAGTGTTGACAGGGCCTAACTTGTTATCAAAGTCAAGAACCCATCAGCAAGCTTGAATGGAAAATGATTTAATTCATTTTATACGCCCAGATACTTTCCCAAACCTGCGACGGTTTTGAGCGGGTAGCGATTGAGCGTGTACTTCAGCTCACAACGCAAGCAGCAAAATATTGCTTTTTTTAATCTTGATAGGAATTCCCACATGAGCCAAGCTTCTCCAATACAAAACAACCGCAAAGCCGACTTTCCAATTGATGCTCAATTTACAGACCGGTGGTCGCCACGCGCCTACACAGGCGAAGTCATTGCAGAAGCAGACATCATGAGCATGTTGGAAGCTGCGCGCTGGGCACCTTCCTCTAATAACGCCCAACCTTGGCGTTTTGCAGTTGTGTTGCGAAATGATCCGCAATGGGACAGTCTCTTTGCAACCTTGAACCCCGTCAATCAAGCATGGGCAGACAAGGCTGGCGCATTGATCGCGATTGCTTCTTATCAATTGGCGGCCAAAGCAGGCTCGCCCGATCTGGTGCCCAATGGCATGCACGCTTTTGACACCGGTGCAGCATGGGCTTACATGGCACTGCAGGCACACTTGCAAGGTTTCGCGTTGCATGGCATTGGTGGTTTTAACAAAGAAGCAGGTGCAAAGGTCTTGAATTTGCCAGCAGATCACACCTTGCAAATGCTCGCAACTGTGGGCAAGCGCGGCGATGCGGCATCGTTATCAGAAGCATTGCGTGAACGCGAAGCTCCCAATGCACGTAAGCCCTTGAGCGCCTTGGCAAAGCGTGGCTCTTTTTAATTTGCAAGTGATTCAAATTTTAATGAAGGAATCATCATGAGACTGATTAGCTTTATGCACAACAATACGGCATGCTACGGCGCAGTTCACGGCAACAAGGTGTTAAACCTCTCTCCCATTTTGGGCGCAGACGCACCAGACCTGAAAACACTGATTGCTAAAAAAATGTTAGCGCAAGCAGCAGAAGCGTTGAACCACCATGCCCCTGACTTGGTGTTTGAAGAACTGCACCTTCTGCCAGTGATTCCGAATCCAGAAAAAATCTTGTGTGTCGGTTTGAACTATCACGATCATGTGAAAGAAACGGGCCGCGACCTGACAGAAAAACCTGCTATTTTTTCGCGTGTCAGTGCATCACAAGTCGGTCACGGTCAGGCCATCATGCGACCACCCGAATCACATCGCCTTGATTACGAAGGTGAGATTGCCATCATCATTGGTCAAGGTGGTCGTAGAATTTCAGAGACCGATGCTTGGAATCACATTGCAGGCTACGCGTGCTACAACGATGGTTCTGTTCGTGATTGGCAAAATTTCACAACGCAATGGACGGCAGGCAAAAACTTTTGGCGCACAGGTGGCTTCGGACCTTGGATGGTGACCTCTGATGAAATCAAACCAGGTCAAACATTGACCTTGAGCACTCGCTTGAATGGCGTCGAGTTGCAACGCGCCACCACAGACATGATGATCCACAGCATCCCACGTCAAATTGCTTATATCTCCACTTTTCTGCCCCTAGAGCCGGGTGATGTGATTGTCAGCGGAACCCCTGGCGGGGTAGGCAACAAACGCACGCCTCAGGTGTTCATGAAACCTGGCGATGTGGTGGAAATTGAGGTAGATGCCGTGGGCATTTTGCGTAACACCATCGAAGATGATGTGACGGCTTAACGCTCACATTTAACTGAAACTGCGCTGCTGGGCCATCGCGCCCATGCGAGCGCTGATTTCAAAAAACTGAGCCACGGTGTCGTCAATGATGTCCTTGGCCGTTTTGACCGATTCGATCAATCCAGCTGACTGCCCTGCCAATGCAGGTGCCGCTTCCATGTCGCCTTGAAAGTACACATTCAAGATGCCTTTCATGTCATCAAATGACATCACGCCCTGTTCATGAATCGCCGCGGTTCTTTCAGACTTTAAGGCACGAATGCACGGTGTAGATTTGGTGTTCAACATCCAAGTTCCGGTCTCTATAGAAGACACAATGGCGTCTTTGAAATTGTTGTGAACAGGGCTTTCTGCACAACTGACAAAGCGTGTTCCCATCTGAATGGCCTCTGCCCCTAGCGCAAAGGCTGCAGCCATGCCCCGGCCGTCGCAAATGCCGCCAGCAGCAATCAAAGGCACATCGACTTTGGCGCGAATGGCCTGCAACAAGACCAAGGTAGAAACATCTTCTGGATTTTTGAAACCGCCGCCTTCAGATCCTTCCACCACCAAGCCATCGATGCCGGCATCGACACACTTCATGGCCGCATCAACTGTAGGCACGGCGTGGTAAACGGTAATGCCTGCATCCTTCAAGGGTTGAATGAATTTGGCAGGACTGCCAGCCGAGGTCGTCACAAACTTGACGCCCGATGTGCAAACAAATTTGAGCATGGCATCGTCTTTTAAAAACCGAATGGGCAAATTGACACCAAAGGGCAAATTCAATTCGCGCATTTTGGTAATTTCTGCCTGACAGTTGGCGGTCTCGCCCGAAGACGTCTCGATGATGCCCAAACCACCCGCACGTGACACCGCAGATGCCAGTTGTGTCCTGGCAATCCAGCCCATGGGGGCTTGCAAGATGGGGTACTTAGCACCCGTGTGAGCCAAAACGCGGTTCATGCCAATTCCTTTTGAATCAGGCCCAAAAGACGCTGCCGGATTTTTCGTACCAAGAAGCAACTTGATTCTCAACAGATGCTTCAATGCGATTGCGCTTGATTTTCATGGTGGGCGTCAGGTAGCCATTTTCAATTGACCAGGCTTCATTGGCAATGACCAACATGCGCAGTTTTTCGTAGTCGGCCAAATCGGCATTGACGCGCTCAAGCAGCTCCGTCAGTTCGCGCTCGACTTGTGCCTTCACTTCAGGCTCATGCATTTTGGGACGAATGTCTTCAGCCAAAACCACCAAGGCATAAGCTGATGGCTGCGACACACCCGACACAATGCTCATCTCAATGAGAGGGTGCACATTGAGTTTGTTCTCAATGGGCGCAGGTGCAACATATTTGCCTTTGGATGTTTTGAACAACTCTTTGACACGGCCTGTGATTTTCAGCAAACCATCGGCACGTTGTTGGCCTTGATCACCTGTTTTGAAGAACCCATCTTCTGTAAATGATTCAGCGTCCAAATCGGGGCGTTTGTAATAACCCACCATTTGGCCAGGTGACTTGACCAAAATTTCACCCTCAGGGCTGATGCGCGCCAGCACGCCTTCCAAAGGCACGCCCACACAACCGGGGGCATTGACCTCATTGGTGGAATTGTGCGAATAAGCAAAATCTTCCGTCATGGCGTAGCCTTCAAGCAGGTTCAGACCTAACTTGCGGTACCAGGTAATTAACTCTGCCGGAATGGGCGCCGAACCACTGCCTGCCACAATGACTTGATCCAAACCCAGGCCTTTCAAAATTTTCTTGCGAACCAATCCACCCAAAAGCGGAATGCTCAAAAGCACATTGAGTTTGGCCGGCGGCATTTTGCTGAAAACGCCTTGTTGAAATTTCAACCAAAGTCGTGGCACCGAAATGAACATGGTGGGACGTGCACGGTTCAAATCTTGAATGAAAGTGTCAAGCGACTCTGCAAAGTAGACATGGGTTTTGCCATGCACCAAGGAACTGGCGCCAACCCAAGCGCGCTCGAACACGTGTGCCAAAGGCAAATAAGACAAGATGCGTCCGTCATCTCGGTCGCCCATGGTTTCAATGAGGGTTTTCACAATGCCATTGGTGGCAGCAGAAATTCGCTCAAAGTTGTGCATGACACCTTTGGGCTGACCCGTTGAACCAGAGGTGTACATGATCATGGCCAAATCTGTGGTTGACCGCGAAATGTCGCCCTGCAACGGCGCCGTCTGCTTGACGATGTCATCCCATTTCGTGAATGAGTTTTGAGGTGCCAAGGGGAATGCGATGCAAGGGATGTTGGTGGGCACGAAGGGGGCCTGCAATGGCCATGTGTCCAATTTACCGACAAACAAGACGCTGGCCTCGCTGTGGTCCAGCACATACCGAATGGTCTCACCGGCCTCCGTCGGGAAAATGGCGACCGTGGTACACCCTGACATCCAAATGGCCAACTCAGCCATGATGAAATGCGCGCAATTCTTAGAAAGAATGGCCACTCTGGCGCCAGGCGCCAAGTTTTGTGCTTTGAGGTAAGCCGCCATCGACCTGGCCTGCTGCAGGGTTTCACGCCAGGTGTAATCAATGACTTGGCCTTGTCCTGTGGGTTGTGTCATGTAGACACGGTCTGGCGTGTTTTTTTCATGTGCGTAGACATGATCCAAAATCAATTTAACTTGGCTCATTGGAGGGCTTTCAAACAATAATGAACAGAAACGAAAAAAAGGAAACAATGCGGCCTCCAAAGAAGCGCGCATGGGATGGGGGGATTGTGCTGAGAATTGACTCTTAAAGCAGTCTCTAAAAGCCCTATTTGGCTAGGTATTTCCCTGATACGACTCAGGGCAGCTCATTTATGGTCAAATCTGCCCATTGTTTGGTTTTCAAGCAAACCTTTAGCATCCAGCAGGTAACTTCATGTCTCAATTGCTAGTTCGCAAACTTTTGATTGATCTCACAGCCCCCTTTCCCGCCAATTGGTGTGGGGGTGATGCGTTCAAATCTGCTTTCTTCAATGCCTTGTCAATGAGCTTTCCTGTGGGAGAGCAGTTTTTCATCGACTCTGTTCGCAATGGTTTTAAAGTCCTGCCCGAAGTTGAGCAAGCCAAATACAAATCCGAAGTACAAGGTTTCATTGGACAAGAGGCAACCCATCGCCGAATTCATGCGTTGTTCAATGAGCATTTAGAAACCATGGGTTTCAAAAACGTCATCGCACAAAATTCAGCAGCGCGTGTCAAAAAGAATGCGCATCTCAATGTTCGAATGCATTTAGGTGCCACCGCCGCCACTGAACATTTCACAGCCATATTTGCCGAGTGGATCTTGCGTCACCCAGAAGTCTTTGACGGCACGGAAGAACGACTCAAAACCATGTGGCTTTGGCACAGTGCCGAAGAATCAGAGCACCGCTGCACAGCCTTTGACGTCTACAAATCACTGGGTGGCAACGAAGAGTGGCGCATCAGGCTTTTCCACATCATCACAGTTCAATTTTTGTCAGATGTGATGCTGCAAACCATTCGCAACCTTTGGCACGACCGCCAGCTGTTCAAACTGAGCACATGGAAAAGCGGCTACCAATTTCTGTTGTCAAAAGATGGGTTGTTCCGAGGCAATGTGTCGCACTGGCGTGAATACAAATCGGCCAACTTCCATCCGAACCAGCAGGACGACCGCTTGTCACAGGATTGGTTGGCGCAAAACCAAGATCAATTCAAGGTCGTCGGTCAAAGCGCTTAAGCTTTGACGGCCTCATGAGCTCTCACTTGCTAGCCACCTTTGGGCCACTTGTACTTTTGTACTTGGCTTTTTGGCTGTGGTACGGCGGCAATGGGCGGCCCATGTCGACAGAAGAAATTGAAGAGGCGCTGAACAAACTGCGCAGCACCGATCCTGCGCACAACAATTCAGCCGAAGTCGATGACATCCGACAACTTCTGGCGTCTGACGACGGCAAAGAATTTGTGATGCAAAACTTGGTGCGCTATCGCGCCAAGGCACTTTATCCGGAAGGCTCAACTTACAGCGACGATCCGCGTGAAGCCGACAAGCGTTATGGAAAATCCATCATTGGCGACTTGTTGCGCTATGGCAATTTGCTCATTTTCATCGCTCGAAAATCGGGCGATTTCGTCAATCCAGAGGGTGCTGATGCTTGGCACTATGTGGCCATGGTGCGCTACCGCAGTCGACGCGACTTTGTGCGCTTTGCCATCCGCGCCAACCAAGCCGACAAGTTCATGCACAAGTGGGCGGCCATCGAAAAGACCCATGTCTTTCCGGTCAAACCCTTGATCAACTTATTTGCGGTGAGAACTTTGGTTGCACTGTTCCTATTCTCTCTAGGTGTCATTGCCTTAGCCCTAGGCTAAACACTAAGGGGGCTTGCAAAAAAATAGCGCAAGCCTTGGTATGCTGATGGCTTGTTCTACGCTTTTCTGAACGCCAACATGACACACGCTGCCCCTAGCAACGCCAAGCTGCCCAAGCCAGATTTCGATCGCTTTTACAAGCATGACGAACTGACTCAATTACTACAAGACTTTGCAAGCGCCAGACCCGACTTGGTCGAGTTGCACGAACTGGGCCGCAGCTACGAAAATCGCCCCATTTGGATTTTGGTCATCACACGGCAAAGCACCGGCGCTGACGTTGACAAACCTGCCTTCTGGGTCGACGGCAACATTCACGCTGCAGAACTGACAGCCAGTACAGCTTGTTTGTATTGGTTGCATCAATTGCTAAGCAAAGATGGCAAAGATGCTCAAGTGACTGAACTGCTCAACACGCGAGTGATCTATTTGGTACCGCGCCTGAACCCGGATGGCGCAGAGTTGGCAATGGCCGACAAGCCGCGCCATATTCGCTCTTCCACTCGACCCTATCCTTGGGACGAACCTCACGTTGACGGCTTGACCATTGAAGACATGGATGGCGATGGCCGCATTTTGATGATGCGCATTCCAGACCCGCACGGCGGTTGGAAAGTCAACCCTGATGAACCACGCTTGCTCACACCCCGTTTGCCTGGCGAGTTTGGTGGACAGTATTACCGCGTCATGCCTGAAGGAAGTTTGCAGCACTATGACGGCGTCAACATCAAGCCCAATCGAGACATCGAGGGCTTGGACCTGAACCGCAATTTTCCTGCGTTCTGGCGCCAAGAGCACGAACAAGTTGGCGCTGGCCCATTCCCCACCAGCGAGCCCGAGGTTCGCGCCATGGTGGAATTCATTGCCAAGCACCCCAACATTGGTGCAGCGGTCAGTTTTCATACCCACTCCGGCGTTATCTTGCGCCCTATGGGCACGCAAAGCGACACCGACATGACGCCAGAAGACTTGTGGATGATCAAACGCATGTCCGACATTGGCAGCAAGCTCACAGGCTATCCAGCGGTCAGCATTTTTCACGACTTCAAATACCATCCCAAAGAAGTCATTACAGGCACACAAGACTGGGTTTACGAACACTTGGGCGCTTTGTTTTGGACTGTTGAAATTTGGGCACCTAACAAAGAAGCGGGAATCACAGACTACGACTGGATCCATTGGTACCGTGATCATCCGCCTGAAGACGATATCAAGTTGCTCAAGTGGAGTGATGAAGTGTGTGGCGGCAATGCGCACGTCGATTGGTATCCCTACCAACACCCCGATTTAGGTGCCGTCGAGCTGGGGGGTTGGGATCGCATGAACTATTGGCGCAATCCACCAGCGCATTTGCGCGAGCGAGAAGCCGCAAGGTTCCCTGCGTGGTTGAATCAGATTGCGCTCACCTTGCCCAAGTTGGAATTGCTGCATTCAAAAGTAGAAAACTTAGGGAATGCTCAGTGGCGTGTTCAGATGGCCGTGGGCAATGCGGGCTATCTGCCCAGCTATGTGACCAAGCGTGCGCTTGAACGAAAAACGGCACGCCCCTGCACCTTTGAAATTGAATTGCCTCAAGGCGCAACATTGCGAATGGGCAAGCCTCGCATGGAGGGACCTCAGCTTGAAGGTCACGCAGCCAGCAATTCACTTCAAGCGTTTTTGCCCAACAAAACCATTACAGGCGATCGGGCTTTGAACGAATGGATTGTGGAAGCACCAGCAGGCACTGTTCTAAACCTGACAGCGCATGCCGCACGTGCAGGCACTGTCAGAACTTCCGTGACATTGAAATAACTTATTTCAAACCAAGCAATCGAATTGCGTTGTCTTTCAAAATCCCGGGCATGACTTCGGGTTTGAAACCCGCCACCTCAAAGTCTTTCATCCACCGTTCGGGTGTGATGAGGGGGTAGTCGCTGCCAAACAAGATGCGGTCTTTCAGCAAGGTATTGGCGTACTGAATCAACTGCTTTGGAAAGTACTTAGGACTCCAGCCCGACAAATCAATCCATACGTTGGGCTTGTGGGTGGCCACACTGAGGGCTTCATCTTGCCAAGGGAAACTGGGGTGCGCCATTACGATTTGCATGTCAGGAAAGTCAATCGCCACATCGTCTAAGTGCATTGGGTTGCTGTAGGCCAAACGCAAGCCACCACCGCAGCGCATGCCCGAACCAATGCCGCTGTGACCCGTGTGAAAAATAGCCGGCATCTTGTGTTCGTTGATGACCTCGTAAATGGGCCAGGCCATTTTGTCGTAAGGGTGGTAGCCCTGTACCGTGGGGTGAAATTTAAAGCCCTTGATGCCCTCTTCCTTGATGAGTCGCTCGGCTTCGCGTGCACCCATCTTGCCTTTGTGCGGATCGATACTTGCAAATGCAATCATCATGTCGCTGTTGTCGCGTGCGGCTTTGGCAATTTCTTCGTTGGGAATGCGGCGACGACCCAGCTGCGATTCGCTGTCGACTGTGAACATCACCAAACCAATTTTGCGTTCTCGGTAATACGCAACTGTTTCGTCAATGGTAGGGCGGCGATCACTGCCAAAAAATTTGTCGGCAGCACGGTCGTATTCCTCGCCGTAATTGTCGAAGGGATTCCAGCAACTTACTTCTGCATGAGTGTGAATGTCGATGGCAATCAGGTCTTGGTGTTTCATAAAAACTTTCAAAAATACGGGAAAACCCTGTGTTTTTTAGTGCCGCATGGAAAGACAATATAGTTATTGATAATAACCTTTTTAGCAAAGTCTTGCATCAATGCAAGGCCTTATTGGACCCTCCATCATGACTCAAAATCTTCATCCTTTGTTGCAACGTGCAGAAACCAACGGCATTCATTTCGAGATGAAGGGCGCAGTGGCCATGGTGCGTTTAAGCCGTCCCAGCAAACGCAATGCGCTCAATGATGGTTTGATTGAAGCATTGCGCGACGTGTTTCAAAACTTGCCCGAAGAGGCCAAATCAGCCGTGGTTTATGGCGAAGGCGACCATTTCTGCGCAGGCTTGGATTTGTCTGAACTGAAAGAACGCGATGCAGGTCAGGGCGTACACCATTCACGCAGCTGGCACGTGGCATTGGATGCGGTTCAATTGGGCCGTGTTCCCGTCATTGCCGCCTTGCATGGCGCCGTTGTGGGGGGCGGTTTGGAATTGGCCAGCGCATGCCACATCCGCGTAGCAGACGACAGCACATTCTTTGCTTTGCCTGAAGGCACACGCGGTATCTTTGTGGGCGGCGGCGGCTCTGTTCGCATTCCCAAGCTAATTGGCGTGGCACGCATGACAGACATGATGTTGACTGGCCGTGTTTACAACGCAGTCGATGGCGAGCGCATTGGTTTGGCCCAGTACCACGTACCAACCGGAACATCTTTGGAAAAGGCTTTGGACCTGGCACAACGCATTGCAACCAACGCACCTTTAACCAACTACGCCTTGATGCATGCCCTGCCCCGCATTGCTGAACAACCTGCAGATCACGGTTACCTGACAGAAGCCCTGATCTCTTCCATTGCACAAGCAGCGCCAGAAGCCAAAGCGCGCGTCAGGGCTTTCTTGGAAGGCAAGGCTGCCAAAGTTCAAAAGAGCTGATCAGCCATTATTAATCGCAAAAAAATACATCGCCACCCGTTACTGAGAGCTAAGCATGAGCGCACCTAAATTTAGACCCCTGCGTTTTGGCGTGACACGTGTCACTTTGAAAGATGGTGCGCCCGGTACGCACTACCTCAAAGCAGATCAAGATTTGCAGGCATTTCCAGATCGCCTGACAGACCGTCTGCAACACTGGGCACAAATCAAGCCCACTCAAACACTGTTTGCACGTCGCGTTAAATTAGCCGATGGCAGCTTGGGTGATTGGCGCCATGTGACTTACGCAGAGGCCTGGAACACGGCACGCAACATTGCGCAGGGTTTGATCAACCGCGGCTTGAATGCAGAGCGCCCTGTGGTGATCTTGAGTGAGAACAGCTTGGAGCATGCCCTATTGGCATTGGGTTGCATGGTGGCAGGCGTTCCCTTTGTGCCTACCTCACCACCCTACTCCTTAATCAGCCAAGACTACGACAAACTCAAACACGTGCTGCGCACCGTGACGCCTGGCTTGGTCTTTGCCAGTGACGCGCGTTATACCAAAGCCATTGCGGCCACTGTTTCCAGCGACATGGAAATTGTGATGAACGAAGGTGGCATAGAAGGCAAACAAGTTACAACATTTGAAGCCTTGTGCAGCACACCTGCAACAGCGCAAGTCGATGCGGCCATCGCAGCCACTGGCCCCGACACCATTGCAAAGTTCTTGTTCACCAGCGGCTCCACCAAGTTGCCTAAAGCGGTGATCAACACACAGCGTTTGTGGTGCGCCAATCAACAACAAATGGCGCAGTCTATGCCTGTGTTGGCTGAGTCGCCTCTGGTGCTGGTGGACTGGTTGCCATGGAACCATACCTTTGGTGGCAATCACAACTTTGGCATGGTGGTGTTTCATGGTGGCACGATGTACATCGACGATGGCAAGCCCACGCCGGCCCTCATGCATGAAACTTTACGCAACCTGCGCGAAATTGCACCGACTGTTTATTTCAACGTGCCTACAGGTTTTGAAGCCATTGCCCTCGCCATGAAAACAGACGATTTGCTGCGCAAGACTTTGCTGTCACGCGTGCAAATGTTCTTCTATGCAGGCGCCGCTTTGGCACAACCCATTTGGGACAGCTTGTATGAGTCTCAAGAGCGCGAAGTGGGCGAACGCATTGTGATGGGCACCGGCCTTGGCATGACCGAGTCTGGCCCCTTTGGTATTTTTGTGACCAACCCCTACGTGAATGCCGGCGATTTGGGTGTCCCTACACCCGGTTTGGAACTCAAGCTGGTCGACATGGGCGGCAAAACAGAAGTCCGTTATCGCGGCCCCAACATCACGCCTGGCTACTGGCGCAACGAAGAAGAAACCAAAGCCTCTTTTGACGACGAAGGTTTCTTCTGCACCGGCGATGCAGTCAAGTGGATCGACGAAACCGATGTGCACTTGGGTTTGAAATTTGATGGCCGTATTGCCGAAGATTTCAAGTTGGCCACCGGTACGTTTGTAAGTGTTGGACCCTTGCGCGGCAAGATCATTGCCGCAGGTGCGCCCTACATTCAAGACGTGGTGCTCACGGGCATCAACTTGAAAGAAGTGGGCGCCATGGTGTTCCCAACCCCTGCTGTGCGCGCACTGAGTGGCATGGCGGCCGATGCGCCTTTGGCCGATGTATTGGGCAGCGAAGCTGTGTTGGCGCACTTCCAAAAAGTTCTCAATGACTTGGCCAAAACAGCAACTGGTAGCGCCAATCGCATTGCGCGCATGTGTCTGTTGTCCGAGCCGCCCACCATCGACAAAGGCGAGATTACAGACAAAGGCTCGATTAATCAACGGGCCGTGTTGTCACACCGCGCAGACACAGTGGCCGCTTTGCATGAAGAGCGTTTGCACTTCATCTTGAAGCCCACTCTTTAATTTAGAAAGTTGCATCATGACTCAAGCCGGATTTTTCAATGCCTTTGAAGACGTGTGGATGCACGAAGGCGTTCGCACTCCCATGGTGGACTACTGTGGCGCTTTGGGTCACATCTCCCCTACCGACATGGGCATTAAGGCTGCACGCGAAGCCCTCAAGCGCGCCGACATTCCTGCCAAAGACATCGGGTCTGTCATCACAGGCAACATGGCCCCTGGCGACTTCGATCAATTCTTCTTGCCACGTCACATTGGTCTGTATGCAGGTGTGCCTGTTGAAGTGCCTGCACTGATGGCACAGCGCATTTGCGGCACGGGGTTTGAGTTGTTCCGCCAAGCTGGTGAGCACATCCAATCTGGCGCGGCAGAAGCTGCGTTGGTGGTCGGTACGGAAAGCATGACGCGCAATCCAATTGCTGCGTTTGACCACCGCACAGGTTTCAAACTGGGCTCACCTGTCGGTTTCAAAGACTACATGTGGGAAGCTTTGAAAGATCCCGCTGCTGGCATCAACATGATTCAAACGGCCGAAAACTTGGCCAAGAAATACAGTATCACGCGAGAAGAAGTAGACGCCTTTGCATCTGAATCTTTTGCCAAGGCAGTGGCTGCTCAGCAGTCTGGTTTCTTGGCGGGCGAAATAGTTCCGGTCATTACAGAAAAATTTGAACTCGATGGTTACAAGCCACGCGGCATTAAGTTACAGGGCAAGATCACTGAAGTGACACAAGACACACACCCACGCATTTCACCTGCAGACGTGCTGGCTAAATTGCGCCCCGTCTACGAAGGCGGCGTGCAAACGGGTGGCAACAGTTCAGCCTTGGTCGATGCGGCAGCCGCATGCGTGGTCACCTCGGGTGCCTACGCCAAAGCCAACGGAAAGAAGCCACTGGCCCGCGTAGTCGCTGCAGCTGTGGCTGGTGTGCCCCCCGAAATCATGGGCATTGGCCCAGCACCTGCCATTCGCTTATTACTGGCTCGCACTGGTTTAAAACTATCAGACATCAGTCGCTTTGAAATCAATGAGGCTCAAGGCGCACAAACTTTGGCTGTTAGCCGTGAGTTGGATTTAGACCTCAGCTTGCTCAATGTCAACGGCGGCGCCATTGCTTTGGGTCATCCACTGGCCGCAACCGGTGTTCGCTTGACCATCACACTAGCGCGCGAATTGGCGCGCAGTGGCAAACGCTATGGCATTTCCAGCGCATGTGTGGGCGGCGGTCAAGGCATTGCCTTGCTGATCGAGAACCCCAACACCTGAAGCCATCCATTTCAGACAACATCATTTATCAAGAGGACATCATGAACATTCAAGGCATGAGCGCATTGGTCACCGGCGGTGGCTCTGGCTTGGGCGAAGCAACCGCCAGCGAACTCGCCCGTTTGGGCGCCAAGGTTGCTGTGCTCGATCTGAACCTCGAGAACGCTCAAAAGGTTGCAACTGACATTGGCGGCATTGCCATTCAGTGCGATGTCACCAACGCCGCCAGCATGGAAAGCGCAGTGGCCGAAGCAGCCAAAGTGCACGGAGTCGCACGCATCCTGATGCAAATTGCCGGCATCGGCACCGCCAAACGCATTGTCGGAAAAGATGGCAACCCAGCGCCTTTGGAAGATTTTGCCAAAGTGGTCAACGTCAATTTGATTGGCACCTACAACGCAGCGCGAGTGTTTGCGGCTGCCTGTGCCAAGCTCGACCCCATGGAAGACGGAGAGCGCGGCGCAATGGTGTTCACAGCTTCTGTGGCTGCCTTCGACGGCCAAGTGGGACAACAAGCTTACAGCGCGTCCAAAGCTGGCGTAGCCGGTATGACGTTGCCCATGGCTCGCGACTTGGCGCAGCACGGCATTCGTGTTTGCACCATCGCGCCTGGCATCTTTGCCACGCCTTTGTTGAAAACACTGCCTGAGCCCGTGCAAGCCTCTCTAGCAGCCAGCATCCCCTTTCCTTCACGCCTTGGCAAACCTGAAGAGTTTGCACAATTGGCCGCGCATATTGTGAGCAATGGCCACATGAATGGCGAAGTGATTCGCTTGGACGGCGCACTGCGCATGGCACCGCGCTAAGCAAAAGAAAGTTTTCAATGAGCAAAACAGTTGTTTACGAAGTGCAAGTGATGTTCGGCGACTGCGACCCTGCAGGCATCGTTTTCTTTCCTAATTTTTCCAAATGGATGGATGCATCGTCCTTGAACTTCTTTGTGAAGTGTGGCGTTCAACCTTGGCGCGAGTTGGTCAAAACCACCGGCATCATTGGCACGCCATTGTTAGAAATCAACACCAAGTTTGGCCGTCCAGCCACCTATGGAGAAACGCTTCAAATTCACACCAGTGTGCAAGAGTGGCGCGACAAAACATTCATCCACAAACACGTGGTGATGCGCGGCGACACCGTGTTGTGTGAAGGCACCGAAGTACGTGCCTTCTGCATCAAGCACCCTGAAGATCCAGATCGCATCAAAGCCATCCCTGTGCCTGCGGACATCAAAGCACTGTGCAGTTGATCCGACAAATACCTAACAAATTCATTTTCGTTTTTTCAACCACACCAAAGGAGACCAGCATGACCAATCGTCGTGATTTTTTGCAGACCACCATCGGTGCAGCCATCATGGGCAGCACTGCGTTTCAACAAGCTTGGGCCCAAAGCGGACTGCCCATTGAACAAGTAAAAGTTCTTTACGGCTTTCCACCAGGTAGCTCTGGCGACATTTGCGCGCGCCGTGTGGCTGAAAAATTTGCAGGCTCTGGTTACAGCAAAAATGCGGGCGTTATCGACAGCCGTCCAGGTGCAGGCGGTCAAATTGCCTTGAACCTTTTGAAGAGTGCCCCAGCCGACGGTTCCGTCTTGGCCATGACGCCCTTTTCTGCCATTTCTTTGTACCCCCACATCTTCAAGAATTTACAATACAAACCTTTTGAAGACTTCACACCCGTAGGCACCAGCTCCATGATTCACCATGGTTTTGCGGTTGGCCCCATGGTGCCCGCCTCCGTTAAAAACGTGAAAGACTTTGTGGCTTGGGCCAAGGCCAATCCTGCACAAGCCAGCTATGGCTCCCCAGCTGCAGGCTCAACGCCTCACTTCATTGGAGCCTTGTTGGGATTGAATCAAAACTTCGAATTCAAACACGCTCCTTACCGCGGTTCTGTGCCCGGCGTGACCGACGTGGTCGGCGGCCAAATTGCTTGCATGTTCACACCTCATGGCGACTTCATCGCCAACCACAAAGCCGGCAAGATGCGCATCTTGGCCACTTCAGGCAAAACACGCTCGCCCTTTGTGCCCGATGTGGCCACTTTTGCCGAGCAAGGCTTTCCAGAATTGACCGTTGAAGAATGGTTTGGTTTCTATGCCCCAGCCAAGACGCCCGCCAATGTTTTGCAAGCTGCCAACGCAGCGATCAATGCAGCGCTCAAAGACAAGGGCGTTCAAGATGCTTTGACCGTGGTTGGCTTGATTCCTTTCGGCGGCACCATTGCCGACCAACTGAAGAGCTCACAAGTTGAGTTGGAGCGCTGGGGTCCCCTGATCAAGCGCATTGGTTTCACAGTCGATTCCTAATTCATTGGATTGAAACTGCGCAGCCCGAGAGCCCACAAAGCTCTCGGGTCTTAACATCATTTCCCTTCTCGCCATGAGCCACTACCAGCCCAACATTCAAGACATGCAATTTGTCTTGACCCGCGTCTTGAATGCCCCAGTGCAACTCAAATCACTTCAAATGTTCGAGGATCTGGACAGTGATTTGGTTCAACAAGTCTTGGATGAAGCGGCTAAGTTTGTAGGCGAAGTGGTTGCCCCTCTCAACCGCGACGGCGACGAAATTGGTGCGCAATGGCAAGATGGCAATGTCACCATGCCACCCGGTTTTAAAGCGGCTTACGAACTGTTTTGGCAATCGGGATGGCCAGCACTTTCTGCAGCATCAGAAGATGGCGGACAAGGCCTGCCCTCTGTGCTGGAAATCATGCTCTACGAAATGCTATCAGCCGCCAACCATGGCTGGACGATGGCGCCTGGTTTGTTGCATGGCGCCTACGAATGCATCAAGCACTACGCCAGCCCCTCCCTCAAAGAAACCTACCTTAGCAAAGTTGGCTCTGGCGAATGGTTGGCCACAATGTGCCTTACCGAACCCCATGCTGGCAGCGACTTAGGCCTGTCACGCACCAAAGCGACGCCTCAAGCAGATGGTCGCTATGCCTTGAACGGCACCAAAATTTTTATCTCTGGCGGTGAGCATGACCTTACCGACAACATCGTGCATTTGGTCTTGGCCCGCTTGCCAGATGCCCCCCCCGGCCCCAAAGGCTTGTCACTTTTCTTGGTCCCCAAGTTTTATCCCAATGGCGAGCGCAGTGCTGTGCATTGTGATCGCATTGAAGAAAAGATGGGACTGCACGGCAGCCCCACGTGCGTGATGCGTTTTGACGATGCCTTGGCCGACATCATTGGCGAGCCAGGCAAGGGTTTGAACGCCATGTTTGTGATGATGAATGCGGCACGTTTGCACGTGGCCATGCAAGGCATTGGCCTGTTGGATGCTGCCTGGCAAAAAGCCGACGCCTATGCCAAAGAGCGTCGCCAAATGCGTGCCCCTGCTGGCAAAGAAGCCAAAGAAAAATCTGCTGCCGAAGCCGATTTCATCATTCAACATCCCGCCATCAAGCGCATCTTGGACACACAACGTTCTTGGGTGGATGGCGGCCGTGTGCTTGCCTATCAGACTGCCGTCGAATTGGACCGCATCAAACACGCCGATAAAGAGACCGCCGCCAAATCACAACGTTGGTGCGCGCTGGTCACTCCCATGATGAAAGCAGCCTTCACCCACCAAGCCTTTCACGGTGGCAGCGATTGCCTCCAAGTGTTTGGCGGCCATGGCTACGTGCGCGAATGGGGCATTGAACAAATCGTTCGCGATGCGCGCGTCGCCATGATTTACGAAGGC
>JACCDU010391862.1_pt1 | contig 107119 bp, 157 predicted proteins | sample 7446081 | NCBI WGS metagenome assembly JACCDU01 (sample SAMN15323447, study PRJNA562643) | freshwater metagenome | isolation source: river surface water | place: USA:Blue River Watershed | collected 2017-08-17
ATAAATTTGGTTCTTGTGTCAAAAAATTAAAACCTACTGGAGTTACATAATCAAGGCTTTGTGATTTATTTAAAAATAAATTATATTGATTTGTGTGACGAAGCATTGAATTATAAATAGCAGCATCTAAGTGCTTTAAAAATATTTTTTGTTCATCCTCGTTCATGTGAGTAAAATTAACCTCAATTCCAGAAGCAATTGCTGCATATGGGTTTCTTAATAAACATATATTTATACCGTTAGGGTCAAAACGATCTGGTTGATGGTCTACCCATCTAAGTATCATATTAAGATTTTCTCTCATTAGATATTGACAAAACATGTTACCCGATCCTGGGGGTGAATTTATAGTAACTATTTTACGATTATCCATTTAATATACTAAAGTTATACTCTAGTTCCCATTTCCTTACATCATCTTGATCATTCAGTAGGGGTTGTCCCTTAATGTTTAAGCTAGTATTTAATAATATTGGAACTCCCGTTTTTAAATAGAACTTATTTAATACCCTATATAGACCATAGTGCTGTTCTTTATTTACTGTCTGTACTCTAGAGGTTCCGTCCTCATGAACTACTGAAGGTATCTTGTCTGGCTGTAGACATTTAACTGTGTACTGCATATAAGGACTCTTGAAGTCCATGTCAAACCATTTATGGGCATGATCTTCAAGAACTACTGGCGCGAATGGCCTAAATAGCTCTCTCTGTTTAATTAAATTTACTTTATCTTTTATAGAAGGATCTCTGGGGTCTGCAAGAATACTTCTATTGCCTAGAGCTCTTGGACCATACTCTGCTCTTCCTGATGCTACCGCTACTATCCCATCTTTAAGTATTCCATCCACAATTTGCTGAATTGGATATTTTCCTCCTAAATCGTGTCCCAAATAAGGAGTTTTCCAGTCAATGTGTTTACCATATAATGCTGCAGCGGCTCCAAGTGAGCTTCCAGCATCCCCTGGGTTTGGCATAATCCAGACGTCATCGAATATACTCCATAGGATTGTATTTGCAGAAGAGTTAAGAGCACAACCTCCCATAAACACTAGATTTTTTTTACCAGTTATTTTTTTTGCCATATGCATAAACTCTGATAATCTTATTTGATACACATGTTGAACAGCTGCTGCTATATCAAACCTATCTTGATCATTCTCTATAGAGCCCCAGTCGTGTATCCCCTTGTGAAAATTATATTTTTGGTTTATCTTTGAATCAAAATAGCTATTTACTTTTAGGTAATGTTTTTTCCAGTCTCCATAAGCCGCCATTCCCATCATTATATACTCTTCTTGATTTGGAACCAGCCCAATTAATTTAGTAAACGCTGAATAAAACAAACCAAAACTTACTGGGTAGTTTTGTTTAAATCTTAATTTAATCTTTTCTCCTTCGCCGACCCAAATTGTTGATGTGTTATATTCTCCAATTGCATCTAGGACCACGATGGCTGCATCCGTAAACTTACTAGTATAGTATCCAGCACAGGCATGAGAATAGTGGTGGCTAAAATATTTTACTGGCAAGTCCATAGGGAAGTTTGGCTTCCAGTCCCCTGCTCCTCCCCTAAGAACCAATCTGGATTTTTTTAAATATGGCTTTTCATAGTAGGCGATATTAGTAGGTGTTGCATAATTTAATGCATCTAAAATAATTTCTTTATTGTTATACCAATCATTTTTTTGCTTGCTATATCTTTCAGCATGAGCAGCAAATAGTATTTCTCCATCCTTTATTAAGGAAACGGAAGCATCATGAGATGTTTCATTGATTCCAAGGATAACCATTAGTAGTTGTATCTTTTCTTTTTCATTATATTTTTTATTTTTCTTTTAACGATCATTCTTTTTATTATTTTTATCATATAAAAACTCCTCATAAAATTTTTTTGCCCATATTTTGTGAAAGCCTCTGCCAAAATGATATCCGTCTCTTGCCCTTAAGTCCTTTATTCGTATGTCCCAGTAGTCTTTATCAAAATTACTTGTGTTTATGTATCCGTCCAGGTTAGCTACAGAATCTGTAATAGTCCGAGCTGTTGGAGCATGCCATGTTGACCATATTAACTTTATATTATTTATTTTACAGAACTGTATTAAATTTCTTAATAGAAAATAATTAAACAATATATTAACTTTTATAACTTCTGGAGATTCATGATTCTTAAAAAAATGCTCAGTATCAATATCATTATCTATCTCACTATCGCTTACCTGATATTTTGGATACCACCCCATTGATTCTGACCAGGTCACGTATCTGGTTTGATCTGGCAATTGCAAAAATATATAATCTGGACATCCATAATCATATGCATATTGAAATACATTCATTACTACACCAGCTACAGTAAGTCCTGCTTTGCCTACGTTGTAGTAACCTGCAACATCGTTATTTTCTTTAATTTTATGGTAAAGCACATTGGCCCAGACGTCCTCTAGACTATTTGATGCCCCTTCTGTTTCAGAGCATCCTCCAAACAGGATATGCATCCCAGACTTTTTTTTCGTAAAGTCATCGCATCTAAATCCTTCATTATTATACTTATACGTTATACGTTCATCAGGTTTAATGTTTAAATCCTTCTCATAAAACATTATCTCTTCTTCATAATTTGGTTTTGTACGTCCAAAGTATCTTTTTAGTAATGAAATATCAATCTCGTTTAAATTCATTTACCTTTACCCATCTATATTGTTTTTTAAAATTAACTTACCAAAGGTTTCTCTATTTCTTATTTTTTCATGCATTATTTTTGCATCCTTTAACTCCATAGATTCTCCTATAATAATTTTTATCTTTCCTTCTTTAATTAAATTAAACAAATCATTTACTGCAATACTAAGCTTATTTGAGTTTTCAAACATTTTTGTTCCCCAAAAACCAGAAACTATCTTTGTGTCTTTTAATATATCTCTGATTTGAATAGATGGCAATCCTTCCCTAGATGAGGCGCCGTATGAACATATATGCCCTCCAGCTTCCAGCATGAAATAATAGTTCATAAAATGCTTTCCGCCATAAGACTCAAGTATAAATTTAGGCTTTTCTCCTATGCTGCCTAATATTTTTTTTATTTCAGACATGTCGTCTAGGCAAGCAAAGTCGGCCCCTAAAGACTTTATAAAATCTATTTTTTTATCGCTTCCAGTAACACCAATTACTGTTGCTCCTACTATCTTGCATAGCTGTATCAGTATCATTCCCACAGCGCTGGATGCACCATTAATAAGAACTAGGTCTCCAGATTTAATATTACATATGTCTTTAACAATTCCATAAGCAGTTGTTCCTTGACAGACTACAGACAAAGCCTCTTCTTCTGTCACTCCGTCTGGAACTTCAAATATTCTATCTTTATTCACAACAAGCTTTTCTGCATAAGCGCCACTGGCAGTATGACCGACATACAACTTACCATCAATCATAAAAGAAGCTTCTATACCAGGGACCACTGGAGGCAGTGTCTGAACTAGATAGCTATTTTCAGTTTGATAAGTGTCTGCATAATTAACACCTATCATCCTAGTATCTACAAGGATCTGATCTTTTACTGGAACTGGATCACGATAGTCTATATATTCCATTACCTCTGGTCCACCAAAAGATTTAACAACTATTGCCTTCATCATACCCCTAACTCTGATCTATACTCAATAAGTATATCAAATAATAAATCAGAATATGATTTATTAACTATAAGAAACTGGGTAGCATTAGGGCTACACAGCTGTATTAACTCATCATAAGCACTGCTATCTACTTCAAAAAACCATCTTATGTGGTCAATAAATAAAATAAAAAGGTCATGACCTTCTTTTGTTTTTGCAGAAATTCCTAAATCAATTGCTATATCAAATTTATCTTGAAAGTCATATGCTTCTTTTAGCATGACAGTATATTCTTCTTTTGAATACCCCTTCATTTTTTCAGTTGCCTTTATTACCCAAGGATTGCTTGGAAAAGTTTTAGCTATGTTTTGAAATAAAAATCTTCTATTTTCAAAAACCTCTTCTTCAAAATTCAGATTCGTCATCATATATTCCTTCTGGCCTTATAGGAAGCAAGCCTCTCTCTTTTGCAATTTCAAATCCTTCAGAAGACAATATTATTGTAGCTTCTAAATTTTCATCATACTCTACATCTATTAGACCATCTTCATAAAGCTCTAGCAAAGATTCATCAACATACTCCATATGTGACTCCCAAAGTTCTGGGGCAAGTGCTTTTGTTATATCTTCATCTAGTTCAAATATGTATTCTCCGTTAGGATCAATGCCAGCTATTCTTATTGCACCTATTTCAATATAATAATTAATTTTTTCATTATAATAATCTTCATTATTCATTGGAGTTATCACTTGTCATGGATGTGTAAACAATTGTTTGAACATACTCTGAAAAATGTTTACTTAAATTACCTGGGGGCCTATGCCCTATATTTTCCCAAAGTTTTTTGTACTCCAAAACATTGTAGTATGTTGTTGGGCAAAGTGTGATGCCATTAAAATCTTTTAACAATATAGGAAGAGGAACATGCTTGCCGCAGCATTTGCACTCTTTAGCTTTTTCTTGATATATACTCATAATATTTCCATTCCACTTAATGCGTCAGAAAGGTCCCTAGGCATTGCTGAAGGAGCCTTTATTAAATTAGGACTTTCCTTTACTAAACTTTCTCTATACTGTTTTTTTACTGAAGAGTAATCATGAACTTCTATGTCTCCAAATGCTGCTCTTGTTAAACTAATTGCATTATATATAGATCCACAAACAGCGTCTGCTAAGTCTTTTGATCCTTTTCTAGGGTGATCAACTTTATCACGCATAATTCTTAACTCAAGTAGTTCATCTACTAGCAATGGTATATGTGGACCATTCAGTCTTTCTTCTAAAACCACCATAGCCATATCGTCATAATGCTTCTTTGCTACGGATAAAGTTTCTGTGCTTATTCCATACTGTTTTAGTTGCTGCATCATGTCATGAGAATTCCATCTATCAAATGTGCATATTCTAATATTAAATCCTCTTGACCTTAATGATAGTATATAGTCTCTAACTTCTCCAAAGTCCACCGACTTATCTGATGTTGGAGTCCAGTACATTACGGCATCAACCTTTACAATAGGAGCTGGTTGCGAATATGTGTCTGTAACCTTTACGCTCACCCATCTATCAATGTGCGCCATAGAGACTGCACAATGGTCATGTTTTTGTGCTAAGTCTACGTGTATAAAATAATCTTTATCCTCTTCTGGCAAAAACCATTCTTCAAATCTTCCAAATTTATCTACCGCTATTGAAAGATCATTAAATGCCATCTCAACCTTTTCACGAGATTTAAAAAATGCATCTATAGCTTCGGGAGGCATGCAAGCAAATCTTCCTAGAGCATCTGTTACGTCTCTATAAAATGCAATCTTAAAATCTTCAATACTTCTGGTTGGATTAACTTCCCATGTGGGTCTGCGTATTGCATACACTCTAGGATATTTGTATGAAACAATTTGATCTTCATCCCAGAAGATGTCGAACTCATTACCAACTGTGTTCTCTGGTAAATCTGGATCTAATTTAAATCTATGTGATCTTGATATAATTTCTTTTTCAGATATAATCTCATCGTATCTTTGCTGTATATAATCGTTTTTAAAACGCGGGAATGATAAAAGAATTACTTTACCGTAATCTGGAAAACGAGAATCTACTGAGGCCCTATACATGTCATAAATTCCACTTGCAGTTTTTGCTTGATCGTGGCCACTTGTGCTATCTAAAGCAAATCCAGAAATTTCATCAAGCACTGCAACAAGAACGTTATATCCTTCAAATGCTTCTCTTTCTGAGTGTCCAGAGTATACAGTTACGTTCTTATCAAACTTGATTTCTGAAGCTTTTTCAAAATATTTACCTATAAACCAAGGAGAGTGTGTGACTCTATTCTTAAAGCCCTTAAAGAAAACGTTGTTGGCCTGCTGGGCGTTAATAGCAATGTTAATAATATCTATAGAATCTCCTGGAGGTTTGCCATAGTATGAAGCTGGATCCTTTAAGCATAGCAATAGATATACAATATATGCAACAGAGATAGTTGAGCAATAATCTTTACCGCTACCTTTGCCTAGTTGGGCAACAACCTCATTGCATGTTTGCCTATATCTAAGCATGCCTTCTTTTTCACCAAACAGCTTTATCAGTGTTGACTCTTTATATATCTGAGAAGATCTTTCAATCAGAGTATACTGATACTCTGATAATTCTGGCAGCCCTAGATAGTTTTTGTCTGTTACAAATGTTCTAAGGTCAACGGGCCTTTCATCAAACTCTTCCCCGTCCAGGATGTCGATGAAATCATTAAAATCAAACTCCACTGACTTCCTCGATAATCTCTATAGGCTCAACAATACCAGTGATTTGTGATAAGCGTTTAGCAACTTCAATCTTACATTTTGGACAAGATGCAGTTACTTCCTTTAAGATCTTAACCAAGACTTCTTGTTTTCTTTCAGCTTCAGCCATTTGTCCAGCAAGCTCTGCATTATCTAATAAGCCAACCTCTTGAAGCATTCCAATTCTTTTGCCTTCAATATCTGCAATTAATTTAAGTGCGCCAGACTTAACACTAAGCTGCCCTGCCAGATCAGCATCTTCAACTGTTTTCCAAGCTTCTTTGATTAGCATAGCGTAATGCTGGTCCGCACCAGAAATGGCCTCTTTAGCACGTTCACGGGCTGATGTGTCGTTGTGGACAACATTCTTCCACTGATCTATTAGCTCTACTACTTCTGACCTCTTAAACCCAGTTAGGGTGGCAATTTGAGTAGGGTTATTACCTCTTAGTAGCTCTTCAACTACCTTATTCATGCGATCAAAATGATCAGCTAATTCAATATCCATAGATATATATTATACTTCTAGTTGACTAAAAACTCAAACTGACTTTGCTATTTTATATAGAACTAGGTAGCCTATTAGATCATCAATATCATTATCGCCTGCAAAACCCTGATTATTCTTAACTCGATTTAGCTTATCGTCAATACGTACCTTTAACTGCTCTACCGAATCCGCCGTTGAAAATATTCTGGCTGGCTCTAAAGCTGAATTGCCGTAAGATATATTTTTCTCAATTAACATATGGGCAATCTCATGGCAGGTTCTCCATATACTATTACCTGCAGGTGCGCCAGTGGCCCTTAAATAAAGGTCCTCGCAATGAAAATTTTTTACATCTGGAAATACTGAACTAAGAGCCATAAGATTCTTCCACCTTTAAAATTACATAATCTACCCAACGCTCAGAGTCTTCTGGCGTATGGTGTTTCCATTCATCTACAGTTTCAAACATTCTATTAATAACATTATACATTGGCTCTATTGGTTTTGGCAAGCCATTTTCTTCTGATATTTTTCTAAAAATAGGAGACATATCTTCCCACATCTGATAATCTTCATCATCCTCATACTGCCACCATGGTGACATAAAGATTACTTTAGTATTATATTTTTTTCCGAATCTAATTGTTTCGCTAGTATAATTACGAATAACCGATTCCATATTATTATACTTATTATAGTACTGCATGGCAGCATCCATACCACCAAACTCACCAACAATTACAGAGCTTTCGCCTAAATCAGAAATATTATCTTTAAATAAATTTTCTAGGTAATCAAAGTCAACCTTATAAGCGCCTCTGCTTTCTTGCCACAAAAAAATTAAATTGTAACCATTCTTTACTCTAGTGTGGGATCCATATTTAAGATGAGTAACAGGGGATGGAACTTTAATTCCTCCAGAAGCATACGCCACTGCACTATCACCTATAATAAATATGTTTTTAATCATTTCCGTAGTACTCACTGACTTTTGCAATAATATAATCAACTATCTTTTCTGAATCTTCTCGTGTATTATGCTTCCATTCATCTACTACTTCATATTTTCTTTCTAGTACAGTATGCATTATCTCTATTGGGTCTTTTAGTCCATTTTCTTTTGATAGCTTTTTAAATAAATCTGTTATGTCATACCATATCTTGTAAAATTGATCATCATCGACCCTCCACCAAGGGCACAGTATAATTAGTTCTGTATTATGATCTTTACAAAACTTTAACATATAATTAAAATATTTAGTTACTATTTCCTGCATGTTGCCGTGCTTTTGGTAGTGTCCAAATGCTGCATCCATAGCTCCAAATTCAGACACTATTACAGAATTTTCTCCTAAATTATGTATGTGGTCTTTGAAAAAAGATTCTAGGTACTCGTAGTTAATTCCAAAGGCCGTTCTACTGTGTTGCCATATAAATTTTAATTCGTAGCCTGACTTTGATCTTTCAAAAGATCCAAACTCTAATGGCTTTGGAATGCCAGCATTTACCCTGCCGCCAGAAGCAAAGGCTATCTGGCTTTCTCCGATAATAAATATATTTTTTATCATTTTTTTATTAGCCCAAACTTTTCCAAGTACCTTTGAATAGTCATAGCTGAGACTTGACACTCTTTGCCTATCTCAGTTACAGTTTTCTTTTGTACAACATACCTTCTGTATAGCCACTCTTTGCTTTGATAGAACTTCACTCTCTACCCCACTTAACCTTGTTCCATCCTCGCTCATGGAAGTAGTAAAGTATTGTCTTTGTAAATACCTCAAAACTTGCTATTGCTCCAGCCGTAACTGGCTCTTTTGTTATTACCCAAGATATTACAAAAGTATCTGCTGTACCAATTATACGCCATGTAATGGCCTTTATCGCTGATCTTTGCTTGGATACATTCATGATGGCCACTCCATATTATTGTCCTTAGTCATCCAGTTCCAAATTTTAGATACCCATTTCTTTACGTTTTTGCGTAGCCGATATAGCATGAATGTCTGCCCCCAAATCTACTTGTTCAATCTTGTACCCTACATCTCTTCCATATACAATGTTAGTAATGTTTGGTAGTCTTAATACTAATGCACCGTCCATAAATTCATCCTTGGCAATATATTCTTTTACCTGATCAAATTTTAATGGATCCTTTTCACTTGTGTTGTATGTATTGCGTACTCCAAGAAGTACTTGATCTGTTCTTTTGCCAGCTTCTTTATAGAGTGCATGGTGGCCTTCATGCCATGGTTGGTAGCGACCAAGCATTAATGTTGTTGGAGCAGACCAGTCGTGAAGATTAAACTTATTAATTATATAATCTGCTTCTTGTTCAACTGTATAGTCTGCAGGTATTCTTGCATCAAATTTTTCTGGGTCTTCCCACATCTTGTTGGTGTCTTCAAATCTTCCCTGCTTAATTCTATCAACCCAAACTAAAATATCTGGTGTACCAAATGCTGCACGTGTAAGTTCTGTTGGACAGACAAAGTCAACGATTACTGGAGCAACACCTTGCTTGGCAATTAGCCTTGCCATTTCACCCATTCGTCTTGACTGCTCAAGCCTGTCGTCTGGAGAAAATCCTAGGTCTGAGTTTACTGTTGCACGAACTTCATCTGCGTTAAGGTGAATAGCATTAATGCGCTCCTTAAGTGCCTTAGCTAACTCTGTTTTACCTGAGCCTGGGAGTCCTATAATTTGAATAATCATGTTTACCTTTCTGTAAGCACTTTGTTTGCATAGTGTGCAATTCCAAATGAATCTGCAACGTCAAAATCTACTACATCTAATTTATATTTCTTATTAAAATAATCTGCCGTTCTTTGTTTCCTCATATTACGCAGTTGATTTTTATACCATGATTCTGCATAACCAGGATTTTTTACTCTTATTGCCTGCTTTTCATCTTTTGTAGGGTTCTTATTCCCAATATACGACTGCCAGGAGCTGGGAGATATAGTAATAACTGAGGCCCCCGTAGACATTAACTCAGCAATAACAACACCATAGACATAAGATAATTTTATCACAGCATCGGGTGATCTAACAAGTATAGCACCTTCTACCGCAATATAATCGCTCTTTAATTCACCTAGCATCATATGCATCTTGTTTTTAGCATCATGAATTTTCTCATATATATCATTACCTACAAGGTTGATCTTACCCCATTTGATAGGGGTATCATTTTCCATAAGGCAAAATGCTATAGAAGTTGTAGATGCATCTATCCCCAACACCCTGTTTGCTTTTGTTTTAACTAGGCTAGCTAATGTCATTTATCATTCCAATAATCTTTTTTTTATTTTCTACTGATTTATTTTTTTCACACCTAGAGCATATGGTCAAAGAGTTATATCTACTTAAAACTACATTACATTTTTTGCAATTTCTTTTTGCACCATTCTTGATTGCTTTTTTTTCATAATACTTTTCCATTATTTTTTTATTAGTAGCTACTCTACAACATTCATCTGAACAATACTTTTGATTATGTGTCTTTGGATCAAATGATTTTGAGCAATCAGTATTTAAGCATATCATATAACTGGCACCTGGTACTTCTCAATTTGAACTGTTCCGACTGGAGTTTCTTTTGAATAGCATTCTTTTTTAATTGGGCAATATGTACAGGGCATTTTAGATTTAGTTGCACCTGCAGGCCTCATTGGAAGATCGCCATTTTGGAAATTATCCCAGACCTCCTGCATCCATAGGAATGCGTCCTCAATAATCTTTGTATTCTTTTCATTCATTGAAATCGGAATGACTAGTACCTCTTGAGTGTTTTTATTTTCATACAGAAAGAAGCCCTCTTTTGCATTCTTAAGCTTCATATATGTAAGAAGCTGAAGCATATGGTTTGCTGATGATTTCATCTCTGACTGTCTAGTATCCCAGACCTCTTGCTTTGCCGTTTTGATTTCACCAATTACTGTCTCTCCATCGTACTCCATAATTAAATCTATGAAGCCTCTAATAGGTGGGTACTCATTAACAATCTCTTCTTCTTCTGCTCTCCACTGAGGCATAGTCTTAATAAGATTCTGTAATCTTTCATGAGCCTGAGTTCCTTGTGCCATGTTAGCTACTGCGATAGCATCATTGTTATCGATAAACATTGCACCAGAGAATGCCATGTACCAATATCTAGGACATGTTCCGTGGCCATATCCTAGCGAACTAGGGCTAAATGACTTCTTAGTCATATCGCCATCTGCACGTTTTGTATTTCTATACGACTCATCCAAAAGCTGTGCAAAAAGCTCTGGATCAAAAAATTTTCCAGTATGCTTTTTAAACTTTAAATTTCTAACTATTTCTCTACCCATTATCTAATGTCCTCCCAAAAAGCCACAACCAATACAAGAATAGGACCAAAGATAATTAAAGCCTGAAGCCAACTCATGAGTTATACCTAACGACATACTTAAGCGCATCTACAAGTTTGTCTATGGACTCCTTTACTGAATAATATACATTCTTCTTATTATTGTTTACTGTTCCAGCTTTGTCCTTAGCAATTGTAGAATAAACAGAAGCCATTACTGCAAATTTAGTGGACATTGCCTGAAGCTCCATAATTAGCATAGGGGCTTTTGCAGAAGGCACCTCTGGGTTCATCAATATCTTTACAACTATAGCCAGCGCTTTATCCAAGTGCTCGTCTTTCATATACTCATGCAGGTCGTTAAACTCTGTGATATCGCTAATAAGTTGAAGTGTATTTTTATCTTCCGCCATTTTTAATCCTTTTATCTATTTTGTCAATGAATAACCCAAGCGGGTAACCAACTACTAATCCTACCATTACTCCAAATAAAAAGATAGTCATTTCTTATCACCGTATTTAATATGCATCTTTAATCTTTGAACCTCATGCTCTCCGACTTTATTACCTTTATGATCTTTACCTTTTTCATATACTTTAGGCCAAACATCATTCTCAGCATATTGATTATGAATCCAGTCTATGTACTCTGAATCATTATGCAATCTGTATCCCTCATAAACCTCGCCAGTAAAATTAATTTCTGAATTATCAAATGCAGATAGTGATAGTGGCAATACTGATGCTATGGGGGTGCCTGCTGGAATAAAATATTCTTTGTTTGGAACATGAAGCTTCCAGACTATAGGTAGTGCTCCTGTAAAAAATGAAGATGATACTAGACTACTAATAACGTTTGCACCTTCAATAAAATGATTTGGTGGTGGACCAATTAAAATGCTAGTGTCTGGATCAGACTTAAACACTAAATTAGTTTCAAAGCTTACTGTACCAAATGGTCTACCGACCCAAACATTTTCAGATCCATTTGTAGGCTTGGCTGGAGTTAAATTGTCTCCATCCCAAATAAAAGAAACGTCTTCTTCAAAATAAATATAGTACCCTAATAGATTTGCTGAGGTCATTGGGTAGCAGTTGTATGCAAGAGTTTCCATCCAGTCCCTCTTGGCTGTAAGTGGCTTTATCTTTGCGCTCTTTACATTATTCCCTAAATAAACATCAAGTTTATACATTGTTATCCTCCCAAAACTCTATGAGTTCTTCCAGTACGGACCACTCAATAATACCAAGTCTAACTTTAGACTCACTTCCAATAATAATTTTTAAAGCTGGGTGCATATTTCTATTTACTTTAAATGTATCAGTACAGATTTTTGCCCAGTTGTCTTTGTTTAAAGTGAATGACGTTCCAGCTTCTTTGTAATCTACAAGGAACTGATTCCATTGTGCATCGCCTTTTTGGTAATCTCCCCTACCTGAATTTTTTTGAGCCTTAGCTCCGTCTCTTTTGACTTCAGATCTTTCAGACATTATCTTACCTCTACTTCTTTAATGTTAACATTTAAAAATTGAAAATCTTTATCTATAAAATCTTTTTCTGCCTGATGTCCGACATGGTGCTCTTCAGAATAGAAATCTCCATAGTTGTTAGCCACATCTTCTCCTTGATCGTATGTAATAAATAATCTTAAAAAATATCTATCCTTCATATAAAATGGCTTTACTGCATGAAAAAATGGACTAGCAGAGGGCATAACAACTGCATCTCCAGCCACTGGCTTATACCTATAGCTTACATTTAAGTCCTTATTGTAAGCACAGATCTCGCCACCTTCGTAATCGTCATTTAGGTAAAAGTTTATTGTAACTATATTTTTGTATTTCTTAAATACACCGTCTGCATCAAATTCGTCTACATGGTATTTCATTAATAAATCTGATTCCCATTTCATGTTTTCAAAAGATAGGTGGCTATACTTAAAGAAGTCTATCTTATAGTTATCTTGATTTAGATTAGTGCTATCCCAATTTTTTATAAAGGTAGGCCAGACCCCTCTATCACCTGAATAGTCTGACATGTAATCATTTGCAACATAGTCAAACGCATTGCATATGTCTTGTATTGGAGAGGACTCTTCTCCTTTTGTTTTATCAAAGTCTACTGAAGATCTCCATCCATTTTCATACCAGGTTTCCCATTTGACTTCGTCTGCAGACTCAATCATATCTATAATAGATCTGCTATTTGATAAAGCATTTTTATAAACTATAATTTGTGGGGCGATTACAAGCTTTTCTATCATAGGTTAACCTTTACCTGATTTGGGTGCCCACTTTTACATTTCCAGTTCATAGTAAAACTAGAAGCATCCCAGAAATAACTACTGGAAAACTCTTCGCATTTAGAGCATGGCTTTTGACCAGCGATTTCTTCTAAGTTAGCAAACTCAGAATCTTTACTATTTAAAAACTCATTAATATTTGGCATCTATTTCCTTCTGCAAAGACAGAACTACATCTGGATTATCACGTAAATACTGAACAGCCTTTGGTCTACCCTGTATTCTTTCTTTATTTATAGTATACCATGCGCCACCCTTTTCAATAATTCCGCACATTTCAGCAGCATCTAGGGTTTCACCTACGATATCTACACCAAGAGCTTCCCCCTGGTAATAAAAGTCGTATTGTCCTGATAGATTTGGGGGGCCGAGCTTGTTGTAATCAATAATCCAGTTAACTGGTCTTCCGACTCTTTGTTCGATAATTTTGTCGCCAACTTTAACGCCAGCCTTAATAGCATTAGCCTCAGCTTCAGACGACCAGAGCTTAATGACTGTGGAAGAAAAGAACTTGACTGCCATGCCACCTGTTGGGATGTGACTAGCATGCATAGATCCAAACTGATTTCGCTGTTGAGAGATGAGAACAAGTAGTGTGTTTTTGTTTGCATAGTTTAACATCTTGACTGCGTGGGTCATATCCTTTGCTTCTGCGCCGATTTGCTTTGTATCTTGCAAATCCTTCATTTCATTTCCATCTTTTTCAAAATAAATTGCTGGCAACAATGCAGATATAGAGTCTACGACAATTATATCCACTCCTGCATCCATTAGCTTTGTAGCAACATCAACCATATCATTTACTGTTTTTGCTGGAGAATAGATAAGAGAAGATGAATCTACGCCCAATGTCTCGGCCCATGTTTGGTCATATGAAGCTTCTGCATCAATCCATGCACAGGTCTTTCCTTCTTTTTGTGCCAAGGCAATCATCTGCAAGCAAAACGAAGATTTACCTGCAGACTTATTTCCCCATACAAGAACTTGTCGCCCATACCCAAGTCCACCTTTAAGGGCCATATTTAACCCAATGCTTGGTGTCTTTTGCTTTTCAACTTTTACATCTTGTGCTGCTTTTACTCTTGCTCTTGTTTTTGGATCTAGTGCCGCTAGAATATCATCTATTGCTATAGTCATTTTTTCTCTTTCTTTTATACAATTATATCATTAAAATAAATTGCCGTGAAGCTTTGGTCTATCTTTATTTATTTCCATTTTCTTAAATAAAATTTCATCTAAGCTGTGAGTAATGAATCCTCCATTAAACATTGATGCATAAAGATCAAGAGTTCTAATTAGAACATCAGCCATTTCTTCAACAATTTCTTCCGAACCTTTATTCTTTCTAATTGCTTCAAGGACTTCTGTAACTTCAGAATGAACTAGTGCAAGCTTGTTTCCAAAGACATCAAAATTCTTTGGGTTATCCCAAAAACCTTTTTCAATTGCTGTCTCATGCAAAATTAAAGCAAGCTTATCCAGGTCGTAGGACGTCTTATTCATTTGAAGACTTTAGCTTAAACACAAATGTCTGATCATCTGAGTTGTAATCAACCTGCAATTCTTTATCTTCTGCAGTCGCATTTAAAAATACGCTGGTTGGTATAGTTATTTCTCCTAGGGTTTCTATCGCACCAACTAAAATTCTTGTAACGCTAAGTGACTTGAATATATCTTCTGGCGCAGATGCTGTATTTTCTTCTGTCATTTTATTTCCTTTACATTTAAAGTGCCATCATCTAATTTAGACAGCACAACCTTACACTTCATTCCCTCTCGCATCTTTGCAAGAGACATTTTATACATTGTAGGAAAAACAATTGCTCTGGTTAACTCCTTGTCAGCATTTGCCAGAACTATGTGGCTCATTGTTTTGCCAGCCTTTGTTACGTATGGAGTAAAATCTACTACGTAATACTCATCTTCTTCTAGATCATACTTCTTTTTATATAAATAATCTACAAAAGAATTTTCTGAGTCTGGGCTCATGTCGCTGACCTTTACGTATCTTGCAATTCTATTATCTCCTACAAGGATAAAATACATTTGTCCAGTTTCAATTTGTGTCTGCTCTGTATGAAATAGTCCAATCGAACCTGTCTCGTCAACTAGTTCTACTCTTGCCCACCCTGAACCACGCTTAATACTTTTTACCATGCCAAACATAACAAATGATCCTAGGTCATCAAACTCTTCAATAGGTCTAGCCTGCGCTTTAATTCTTGGAGGGATTCCTTCAAGGTTAAAGGTTGGAATACCTAAGTATTCGTAGTAATTGTCTTTTTCATTTCCTTGCCTTTTGTTATCATCAAACGCAGCACCGCCGATGGCGTTAAGAGCATTAATAGCACGGCTATTAATGCCAGAACCTTTACTCGATGCCTTTTCAATAAATTCAGCATAATCTCTGTATGGCCTCTTATCAATTATTTTATTTGCAATACTATCTGAAATAAACTTTACTTCAGCTAACCCAAAACGGATAGACTCACCTTGAAGTGAGAAGTATATGTCTGACTCATTTATATGTGGAAGCTTAACGCTAAGCCCCAATCTTTTTGCTTCAATTAGGTATTCTGTTCTAGCATCTTTATCGTTTTCGTTTTTAAGAATTGAAAACATGAACTCAAGAGGGTAGTAAGTTTTAAGCCAAGCCGTATAATAACTAAGCATGGAATAAGCAACAGCATGAGAGCGGTTAAAAGAATAGCCAGCATGAGCCTCGAAAGTATGCCATAGTGTTTCGGCTTGCTTCTTAGAAATGTGTTTTGAAGCACCATCAATAAAGCGATCCTTGAACTCGTCGAACTCTTTTGCATCCTTCTTCTTTCCAATAATCTTACGCACTTTGTCAGCCTCTGACCAAGTCATTCCTCCAAGGTGTACGCAAGCTTGCATAACCTGCTCCTGATAAATAATAACACCATAAGTATTTTCTGTGAAAGGCTTCATAATTGGATGAATAAATTGAACTGCCTCATCCCCATGCTTGCGCTTAATATAAGAAGCTCCCACAGTATTCATAGCACCTGGTCTTACAAGAGCATTTGATGCAGCAAGATCCTCAAACTTGTCTACACCCATTTTAATTAAAAGATTAGTGTATGGTGTTGCTTCAGCTTGAAAAACTCCTTTTGTATACCCATCGCTCAATACTTTATAAACGTTAGCATCATCAAGTGACAACTCAGAAAGATTAATGTCTTTCCCTGTACGCTTTTTAATTGATGCGAGTGTGTCTGAGATCACTGATAAAGTCTTAAGTCCTAGCGCATCTAGTTTAATAAGACCTATATCAGCAACCGTATCCATGTCGTATGCGACGACTGGAATTCTACCAGAAACCAAGTCGCTTGCATCAGCTCTTGATTCTACTGGTGCATATTTTCTTAGGTCATCTTTTGCGACAACAACACCTGCGGCATGCACTCCAACAGATCTAATTCTTCCACGAAGTCTGTCTGCAAGCCATACAACTTCGGGATACTTGTTTCTAAATTCTTTAGTGTTCGGAGACTCAATAAAGTCTTCAAAGGTATCAATTGATTTCATTGCACGGTTAACATCTGAAAGTGGAACCATGAATACACGTGCAGCATCTCTAATCACACCCTTATCCTTAAAATAAGTATATGTAGAAATTGAAGCAACATGCTTAAACTTTTTCTTTAAATAATCTTTAACTTCTTTTCTTCGTCGGTCTTCAAAGTCAGTATCGATATCAGGAAAGTCATTACGCTCTGGGTTAATAAATCTAAAAAACAATAAGTCATATTTAATTGGATCTACATCTGTAATTCCTAGGGCATAGCAAACCAAGGAGCCTGCAGCAGAGCCACGACCTGGGCCAACCTTAATATCATTTTCTTTTGCCCAATTAATCATATCTGCTACAACAAGAAAATAGGAAGCAAATGACTTATCTTTAATTACAGATAGCTCTTCTTTAAGTCTCTCCAGGTAGACCTGGTCGACTAGATTTAGTCTTTTAAGGCCTTCTGAGGCCATCTGAGACAGTTTCTGGTCTGCATCAGTCTTAGGTACTGGGAGTAGGTCTAAACCACTGTTAAAATCGTATTCTCCAATTTTGTCAGCAATCTCCATGGTATTTTCATAAATGTCTTTGCGTGTAATTCCAGCCTTATTAAAGTCTGCTTCAATTTCAGAACGTGACTGTATAAATAAATTATAGTCTTGAAATGATATTCTACGATCTGGATATAGGTAGTTTAACCTATCATTAATATCTTTAATCTGTCTAGACATTTCAAAGTCAGCATCCTTATCCATTTTTGGGGACGTGGACAGAATAAGCATTGCTTCTTCTAATACTCTATCTTCTTCTTTAGCAAAGTGAGCATCACCTGTTGCCACCGCCTTGATCCCTAGCTCGTCGGCAAGTTCTAGTAGCTTAGAGTTTATTTCTTCTGGATTGTGAGACTGTACCTCAACATAAAAATCTTTGCCGAAAGTTTTCTGAAAATCTTTGAGCACCATTTTAGCTTCAGAGAATTCGCCCTTCTCGATAGCCTTAGAGATAAGCCCATTAAGGCATCCAGAAAGGACAATAATTCCTTCCGAGTATTCATTTAGTATTTCCCTATCTATTCTAGGCTTATGATAAAAACCTTCGTTCCAAGCAATTTCCTGTAGTGTGTTTATATTCTCCAGACCCTTTTTATTTTTTGCTAACAAAATTATGTGGTTGTAAGCCTGAATAGACTTATCTGTTTTTGAAGACTTGTCAAACCTATCTGTTGGAGATATATAAGCCTCTACTCCCAGGATTGGCTTTATGCCCTCTTCCCTACAAGCAATCTGCATTTCTCTGTGTGAAGACAACGTGCCGTGATCTGTAATTGCAATTGCTGTTTGTCCTGCTGCTTTTGCGGCTTGCACTAACTCTAATGGAGAATTAAGTCCATCCATTAATGAATAGTATGAGTGAACATGTAGGTGTGTAAAACTCATTAGTATCCGCCCATGCATTCGTTTCTTGTATGATAAAGTCTAATCTTAATCATTGTTTTTTTGTTTGGTGCATATAAATCTTCTCCACAGCAAGCTGCTTTTAAATGCCATTCTTTTGCAAAGAAATCATACAGCATTCCTTTATAATCTTTGTACTTGTTTGCTACAAAAGTATCAAACGGATCTGGTATTTCGTAAGATATCATATTGATATTCTAACAAATAACGCAGGGCTAGTCAATAGACTAGCCCTGCATATACTTGTGTTACCAGTCTACGCTGCTAGATGAACTAGAATCTTCTTCGCTTGAATGCTCTCCAGCAAAGAATGACTCCTGGTCTGTGTACGGAAGATCACGTACTGCAGTTTCCTCAAGCTTATAAAGCTCAAGAGTTGTCCCGTCAAACGGTGTTTCATCCTTAGCTAGAGGGATGATTGTATAACTTGTATCAGTTTTTGTTCCTGTGCGCTTAATACGCCACATTAGGTTAGTAATGCTTCCCATTTCACCAGCATACTCGATAAGTGTTGGTGTTACTGTTTTGCCACTTGAACCCTGTGAAAGAATTCCTACATAAGGATCTTCTTTGCCATCATCTACCAATACGTTAATGTACAGTCTTGAACGGCCTTTCCAACCAGCCTTATAGTCCTTACGATGCTGCTCGCAACCGTAGCACTTTCCCTGGTCGTCCATTGAACAAAGTGCCTTACGGCGATAGTCTTTTGGATTTGTATGCTCTACAGCAATAAAACCTAGACCTAACTTTTCGTTATATGTTGGTGAGTCTGGATCAAGTTCTTGAAGAAAACGAATCTTTACGCTTTCGCTATCTTCTAGCTTTACCCAGCGAGCTTTGGTTCCTTCTCCACCTGAAGACTGTGGCTTGTCCATTACTTTATTTAAGTCCTTAAGACCTTTTACTATTCCCATTTGTTCCTCTTCTCTATAGTTGATGGTATATATCCATCTTTATTTTATTTTTATGGGCTCCAAGATCGATATTCGATATCAGATACTGAATTCTTAATACAGGCTTTAATTTCCTCATCGGTCATATCACCCGCATCTTTTGCATCATGTGGATATATCTTACCATATTCATAAGATCCCCACAAGATGTCTTTATTTTTTAATCTATTGGCTATGCTTAGCCCTAGCTCCCTGCCAGCCAAATCTGAGTCGGTCATTATTGTTATCTTATTAAAATATCTATTTAAAATCTTGTGCTGCTCTGTTGACAAAATGCCGCCTAGAGTTGCGACCACATTTGGAAACCCTGCCTGATGTATTCTTATTGCATCAAAGTTTGACTCGACCACTATAACGTGGTCTCCAATTTTTTTAGCACGATGAACATTAAATAAGGTTTTGCTCTTTGGCAAGCTGGTGCTATTCTTAAAAGCTTTACCCTCAATTGATCTACCTACCAAGCCGATAGGCATCCCGTCTGGACTATGAACTGGTGTAATAACCATTTTCATTGCATTAGAATACCCAAGATTAAAGTCTTTCATGGATTGATCTACAATTCCTCTTGAGTTTAAGTAATCTCTTGCTTGCTTATGACCGTAAAGGTCTGCATGTAATCTATCCAAAGTGTCTTGAGGAAACTCCTCGAAGTCTGGTTTAACCTCAAACATACTTGCCATAACTTCATCAAAATTGTTTAACGCTTCTTGCTCCTGAGCAGCAATAAATCTAATGGCCTCAAAATCATTTTTGTGTAGTACTCTTCTAACCAGCTCTGTCAGGGTTCCAGTTTCACCACAAGAAGGATTAAAGCATAGCCATGCCCCAGAAGATTTGTTTATGCAACAGCTTGCTGTGTGTCTATTGGAATGAAAAGGACAGTAGAACATAACCTCGTTGCCTGGCTCTGCAACAATATCTAAACCTAAAGCCTTTATGATTGATTTGATATGGTTGGGCGCATAGTACGTGGAATCAACTTTCCTTGCGTTATACCCTCTGATAGCCATGCTTGCTTCTTTCCTACATATATTCCATGGAGTGTCATTAAGAACTTCCATGTCTCACCTGTAAATTCTACCGAAAATGCTGTGTCTATGTCAAGTACTCTAGCGTACCCTTTAGACCTCATGTCATGAGTAAGTAAATTCTCATACTGAGGCTTAAGGCTAATCAGCTGAGCATTATCATAAAACTCTACATCAATTTGAAATCTTTTAATTCTTTTGTGAGTCATTTTCAAAAGGGTTTTCGTAAATCTCTTTGACGATACCCCTGTTGATATCCCAATCTAAGTAGAAATTAAAATCATGACCGTGTCTATTCTTCCTAGAAACAATCTCAATCATATTGGTTTGAGGGTATCTGTGTACTGCCAAAGCCATGTCTGCATCGTATTCAATTGCTTTAGACCAAGCAACCTGAGACATCATCGGAGGATTATCTTGATCAGATACATCATCTGCAGTTGCTGCAGTAATGTCAATAATAGGAATATTATTTGACACGGCAAGCATCTTAAATTCACGAGATACGTTTCTGTTTCTTTCTACTTCAGAATTACTTCTTTTATTGTCATTAAATAGTTGGTGATAATCAAGAATAACTAGGTCTGGCTTATGCTGATCTATCTTACCTTGAATAGTTGCAGGTGTAACTTCTGATGCACCTTCATTTGAGATTAGAACAAAACTATTCTTTCCCTCAAACTTCTTATTTCCCCAGTTACGGAAATCATCAATGTTGATATCACCCTTTGACAAATCGCTTGCTCTGAATATTCCAGAGCCTAGCATTGTAAAGATACGATCACGCATGTTTTCGGGAGACATTTCAAGAGAAACAATCATGGGCTTAAACCCTTGCTCCCAAGCTTTGCATGCAAGATATGACGTAAACCATGTCTTACCACGCCCTGGCCAACCAATAGCAACGATAAGGTGTCCTGGAGCCATTCCAGTTGGGTACGCTTTGTCAATTGCGCTGAAGCCCGTCAGGATTCCTGGAGCACCACCCATTACGGATGAACGCTCCTTGGTTGCTTCATAATGTCGTGCTGCATTTTCTACATCGATAATGTCTAAGTCTCTGACATTATTTGTAAAACGACTTAAGCCTGCTAAGTCGCTTTGCATTTGTGCAAGCACTCTGGAGGCTGCATCTTCCTTTAGCGCAGAGCCTCCCTTAATAATAATACTCTTCAGTTTATTTGATATGAACTCATTCTTAAGCTGGTCTAGATAATAGCCAGTCTCGGCCTTAGCATCTACTGGCTCAAAATCTTTAAACCTTTCCTGAAGAATACCTACCTCTGGAACAGCTTTAAATTTATAATAGTATGATTTTAAGCCTTCCCAAATATCTTTATGGGAAGTAAATAGCTCATCAACATTATCAGCAAGCAGTGTGCTAATATCTTTGTTCTTGCATACGGCAGAAATTAATGTTGCTTCTGTATTCATTATTCGTTTTCCACCATCTTCTTAGTCTCTTCTAGGAGGACACTGCGAACTGCCTTATCCTTCTTAATCTCTTTTTCTAAATTATCAATTCTATCAAAGTTATTATAGAAGAAGTTAAGTGGGTGTCCCGACTTTGCTGTCTTAAAATAATACTTTAAAAGCTCAACTGCACGATCATATCCTACACTATCAATAACATCTTGCATAGCCCACTTTTCTCTAAACTTATTAATAGTCAAAACCTTATTGTATTTTTCTTTATACAAAGAAAGGTATAGGCTAATTAGGATGTACGGCTGCTTTTCATTTGCCACGCTTGAGCTCTTCTTCTACTTCACGAGTCTTTTCTAAAAGCTTATCTTCAACAAACTTGTATACTCTATCTGTTGCAGCTGTGACTGTCTCTCCGTCTCTAACGAAGTCATCTACGCCAATTCCTATTTTTATACTTTCAAAATTACCCAAGTTACGTGTAAAGGATAGATCCACTCTGACGTGTGTTCCTTTTTCCATTAATGATCCGCCTTCCTATGTCTGCTCAAAGTGTCATGGGCAAAAATGCCCCAACGCACTACCAATTCTTTCTTACATAATTCACATATAACAACTCTTGCTGGTACTACTCTGCTTTCCATACTGGTACAAAGTTCCCCTCTGTTGTCTTAGTATACAATATAGTGTTGTGTTTGAGAAGAGCCCTCAACTCATTTTTTGACGGCATATCTTTTGAATATCCCGCTTCTAATATAAACTGATGTATATCGATTATATCAGACTCGCTATACATAAATTTATACCATGTGCTCTCATCATTTCCAATAGGGTAGACTTTTTGAGGATATCTTATTTTGCCGTCTAAGATATAATCTTCAATAGTTACCTTATGCTTATTTAGTATTTGAGCAACCTGCTTTGTAGAATATGCATTCTCCATGCTTTTAACAACCTGAGAATATGAATACATTACTCTTTTTTTATCTGGATAGCACCAAGCAATAAGCTCGTCTTTTGCCCAAGATGAGCTGAGAACTTTGTGTATCTTATTGTTTAGGAAGAAATAGCTAAACTTTTTTCTTTTGTTTTTTCTAATTGCTCTAACCATTTCCCTAGTTTACTTGTATCTTTATTGATCATCCATCTTTTGCCACACATTACGCAAAACAATTCCATGTGTAGCTTTTGAGAAAAGACTCTGTCAATAAATACTCTTCCCCTGCATTTAGTACAATTGAGCATCATAGTGTAAATAGCTTCCCATCAACAACACATGAGTAGTCTGGCGCTACGTGGATCATTTGAATATGTGGATAATCGTTAACAATATGAGCAATCGCAAAACCCTTTTGCCAATCGTGGTGTTGCATATATTTCATTCCTGGGCCTTTTTCGTCACACATATGCCCAAGCTCATACCCACGCAGAGTTTCTCCTTCGCCATTATTTCTTAACTCGTATGTAACTAGGTGAGAAGCAATTCTATGAGAGTGGCCACGAATTAATGAAATTTGAAGGTCTTCCATATCCTTACGAACAGAGCCAGTTGCTGCAATTGAAAGTCCATGGTGAACGTGAATGTCTCCGAAGCGACGCTTTGGCAATTCGTTGTAATGAATATACTCATATCCCAATGAATCTAATCCCCACAAAGCTTCTGGTGTTACCTCATTAATGTAATCAGGAAGTTTTGCATCTACATAGTTAAAAATTCTAACATCATGATTTCCTAGTGCTGAGAATAGCTGTGCATCTGGTAGCATATCTCTTGTCTTAGCATAAAAATCTCTTGCGCCTTTTGCTTCGTGTCGCATCATTGGAACAATTAAATCTCTGCTGTCAGTTTTATGAAGATTTAAGAATTCTGCAGAACGGCCCTCTGTATACTTGCTGTAGCATGCCTGGTCATCTGTATCACCTAGGTAATCAACAACGTCTGGCTTGAACCACTTCATAACCTTAAACCAAAGTGCGATCATTTTATCATCCTGATATGGGAACTGCTGGTCGGATGAGATCATCCACTTTAAATCGTTGCTCATTATTTACCTCAATATGTAAAAAAGTCACGAGATCGTGACTTTGTTGTTACAGTAATTGTAACATATTTAAAAAAGTTGTCAATAGTTGTTATGGGTTTGGTAGATTCTTTTTACCAGCTGATACCCAATGGAAACGAACTGGTCCTGATACAGCTTTCTCTGACCATACGTTTAGTTTTTGTGCGTTAATAGCTCCAGATACTGAGTACCTTATGTTATTTTTATAAAGATTTCCCCCTGGAGTTACGGTAACATAGGATGCAACATAGTCTGCACCCCATCCAATATCTATAGTTTCTGAATTGTTAAAACCTGCGGTAAGACCATTCTCAAATTCTACTACGCCTGCTTTTAAATGCATTACTGATAGGACTGTTACATTCTCAGATGTAGTTTTACTTAGATCATATGCATCATTAGCTTTTAATGAAATGTTATCGATTTGAGTTTGCAAATCCTGTAATTTTTTTGGATCTACTGGTTCACCATCTTGAAATGTTACAGTCATTTTAAACCTCTTCTAGCTTAGCATCAATAGAGTTTGAATACTCTTCTTGTGCTGCCTGCTTGTTCATGATATCTGTTATCTCTGCTCTAAGGACTGCAATTTGAGTTTCATATCCTGAAACTAACTGTCCAATTCTTTCTTGCAGGGCATTAACAATTAATTCTAATTTTTCCATTTATATTATTCTTCTATTGAATTTACTTCTGCAAGTTCTGAATTTAGAACCGACAGCTGATTTGAACATTCTGAAATAGCATCTTCAATAACTGAAACTGCTTCAGAGTCTGGTGATGTTTTAGCATTTTCTACTACTAGATCTATTTCTAGTCCAAACTTTTTGTACTCAATACCTCTAGATCTTGATTCAATAATTTGTAACTTTTCTGCTTTTGATAATGTTGTCATTTTATTCCTCCTTATATATTATAGCATTTATCCCTGATTAGTCAAGGATATTTCAATCTCCCGCAAATCTTGCAAAGCTTGCTGTATTTCTTGTAATATTAAAGACCTAGACGGCTTATCTGGATGATCACCCTCTGGGTCATTTAGTATATCATTTTCTAATACTGGAACATGAATCTCTAAAGACTTTATTCTATCTCTAATTATTTCAATTTTTTTATCTATTGTCATTTTATACCCAAGCGCTCTCTCCATTTGTGCTACCGCCAGCGTTTGTGGCTGTTACATAAACCTTACCCCAGAATTGGCCACCTCCGCTAAAACTCATACTAGTGCCAGTTCCACCAGAGCGGTATGTCATATTGGTTCCAGAATTGTTATCTGCGGTATAAAAAGACCATGTATATGAAGTTGCACCAGTTGCAGACCACGATCCAGTCCATGTGGGTCCTCCAGAATAGGTTAAGGATATAGAAGGAGTCCCTGGTTTTTCTACAACTACAGGTGGCACATAAACTTCAACCCTAGTACCACTATCTGGACCACCCCAATCAGATTTTGTTCCTGTTGGGTTTCCAGTTTTAAATGCCTGGACATAATAGTTTCTTGAACCAACTGGGGCACCTGTATCTAAATATGAAGTTCCAGTAATGTTTGCAAAATCTGGATTGTTGTCATACCCTGGAGCTCCTCCCCACCAAACACCATAATAATTTGCTCCTGAAACAGCATTCCAGCTAATGTTAATTCCATCCGATCTATTGTCAGATGCAGTAACTCCACTAGGGGTACCGAGTTTTGTAACTACTACTGGAGCACTTACAGAAAATGATGATGATGCTGATCCGTTTGGAGAAACTCCGTTTGAAACTGTTGCAACAACTTGCCAAGCATAAGCGGTAACATTTGATGGAGGTACTGCAGTCGATCCAGTTGCAAATTGAACCCAAGAAAAGCTAGTATTCATATACTGCCAGGAATAAGTTGCTGAAAATGTTGCAGGGTTTCCAGACCATCCAGATATAGATGCAGTGTAGGTAGTTGATCCAGCTGTTCCAGAGGTTGGGTTTACTGATACAGATCCTCCAGTTGGCCCAGATTGAGCTACAGTGATTGGGCCAATTTCAGTACCAGGCGTGTAGGTGCCGCTATTTGATGTTCCTGCTGAATTTGTTGCTGTGGCAAATGCTCTTAAATAGTATCCGCTATCTGCTGCTGGTATAACGTATGTACTACTTGTTACATTTCCAGCATCTTTGACTAAAGTTTCAGAAGTAATAACGCCAGCTGTTCCACGATATAGTCTTAAAGAATAACTAGTCGGAGAATTATTCCAACTTCCAACTCCAAATGTTACTGTCTGTCCTACTTGAGCTGTTCCAGTAAGAGTTGGCGCAGAGGAATTTGTTGGAATTGAAACTGGAGCTAAAACAGTTACATCACCAGAGTTTGCGGGTGTTGATCCTCCAGCATTTGTGGCTGTGACGGTACATCTTAATGTATTTCCATAAAGTGAAACAAAGTTTGCAGGAGGCGTATACGTTGATTGATTATTTACACCTGGTGCTGCTGGATAAATTGTTGATGTTTCCCTGTATCTCCATAGATACGTATATCCAGTTGGAGAGCCTGACCATGCTCCATTACTGACAGAATATTGAGTAACTCCTGCTGTACCAGACTTTGGTGTAATGTCTGGAGTAATTCCAGCCAATATGGCTGGTGGATTTATTAAGCTAACATATACAGAATCTGAATCAACTGTTCCTTCATTGTTTGAGGCTCTTATAAAAACCTGATACTCATATCCAGCAGTTAAACCAGTAATTGTATTTGGTGATGTTGTAATCAACTTGCTAAATATTACATCTTGGTAAATTGCATAAAGACGATATGTTGTTACAGATCCGCCATCCCCTTTAGTTCCACCATAATCATATAGTGGGTCAAAGGACACAGTAATTGAAGTATTAGATGCCTTTACTGCATTGTTAATAACTGGTTTTTCTGCTTTTGTTGAAGTAAGTATTTCATTTGAAAGAGCACTTGTTTCTGTATATCCCGCAGCATTATGAGACCAAACTTTCCATCTTACAAAATAGCCTCCGTAGTTTGCTACGTATGGAGAGCTAGTAATACTTGTTGCTGTCCACTGATCGGCCAATATATTCCACGTAACTCCAGCATAGTTCCCATCATTATTAGCGTATGCATACTCAATTCTATAATAATCTATTGGCGAATTACCGTCATTAAGTGGTGCGCTCCAGGTTACAGTAATTTCTGCATTGTTGTATGGCCTTCCCGCTGTTTGTGTTGCAACAACGCTTGTTGCTGGGCCTGGCTTAGTGACAAGAACTTTAGTCCTTATACTTCCAGTAACTGGAGTTCCAGCTTTTGACACATTGTATGGGGTTACCCTGTAATAGTATAAAGTGTCACTTGGAAACGGACCAACTGGAGTAAATGTTCCAGAGGAGGAAATAGAACCACTGAATCCGTAAGATGTGCTTGATCCATATTCAATCTCTGCTCGTGTAGTGTTGGTTCCAAATGTAATATTAAGGGACCAACTGCTTGTCGTTGAAGATGTAGTCACAGTTAACGGTCCTGGAGCAAGTAAGCCTGATTGTGCTGGGCTGCTTGTTATTGCGCTAGCTGAAACACCAGTTGTGGTACCTAGGTCATAGTCTGATCCTGAATTGAAAGTTGTTTCTACTGCATAAATATAATTACTAATGTCTGCTTCTTTGACAGTATAAGAGTACCCGCTACTTTGAATTTCAATTCCACCAGTGGTTGTGGCAGAAGAATTCCTATACCATTTAATAGTTGTTCTTGATGCTTCTGGCAAATATGCATCTGATGTATCCCATGAAGAAGAGTAAGATATTACATCATCAACTTTTGGAGAATTATTATTAAATGAAGGTGTCGTTCCAATGGATATACGTGGCCTTTGTCTGACAACATAATACCTTAAAGACTCATCGGATCCATCATATGCAGATCCTCCAGATGCCTTTGCCCTAACAAAAAAAGTTAACCATCCTCTATCAAAACTTGTTCCATCTATTAATTTATCATTGGTGGTTCCAGAAAGAGTTGAGAGTCCTGAGTCGTATTGAGTTCCTAATCCAGTTTCGTTAGTGTATGCCCTCCATTTATATTCATATGAAGATATAGTATACCCATTAGGATTCCAAACTCCTCTGTTACCTCTAACGGTAGACCCAACCCTAAGAACTGTTCCGTAATCTAATTCGGAAGAAGAAGTTGTTCTAGACACAAATGGGCTTGTTGTTGAATATATGCCAGACAATGGCCATACTCTTGTCCAACCGCTGTTTATGTACGCATAAACAAATCTGGCTGCACTTGACCAGCTAGCTCCTGTTTTTGCATATATCTTTTTTACAGCTCCCGACCAGCCGCTTGACGTTCTTGCATATATATCTGATGGCATAAACTATCCTATATCTGTATCCAGATGTCTCCCTGTATGCCGCCTGATGGCGCAACAGTTGCTATTGTTATGTTTCTTACGGATCTTGTAAACTGATCTGTGCCGCTTGCTGTTACAACAGTAGTAGCCATCATTCCTAGTGGCATCGAGACCACTCCTTCTAAATAGATTGGCTTTGCAGTGCCGCCAAGGCCAGCATTTGCTTGAATAGTAATAGATTCACCAAAACCTACAGCAAATCTATAATCAGTATCAATCCATCCTTGTGCATATGTATTAGCCCCTTGGCTCATTGAAATTCCAGTTGCGCCAAATGAGGCTACGTCAGCGAAGTTATTGTTATATATAAACATCGCTCCACCTGAACCAAATTCAGAGCCTGTATCTTTCAATGTAATTGTAGCATTATTTATATCAACTGTCTTGGTCCCGTTTACAGAAAGCAGCGCTTTTGCTGTAAGGTCTCCTTGAATCAAAACATTTGACCCAATTGTAACTTGTCCAGTTGTGCCTTTTGTTATTCCTGTTGTTCCACCAAACTGAAATGATCCATTTCCATTCCAGTAGTCTCCACCATTAACAATATTACCTTTTACTTCAAGAGACTGAGTATAGTTTGAGTATCTAACGTATGCAGCATCATTACCTACATTAAACGCTGGATAAATTACTCCTGATTGATTTTCCCACCCAATAAAATAGCCTGGTGTTGTGCTTGAATATGACGTCTTAGCAAATGTTGTTGCGCCCTGAGTATAGGTTGAATATATAGAGCCTCCGTTATTTAGCTTTACCCCTAAACTTGATACAAGAGATCCATCTACTCCAAATGCTGATGCTTTAAGCAATGCTTGCCCTGCGTTAGTTGCGGCATTAGCAGCAGCTTCTTGAGCAGCTGTAATGTCTGCATCCTTCATTCGTACCCAAGCTGTTCCGCTGTATCTTTTAAAGTATCCAAAATTTGTATCAAACCAAATATCTCCAGCTTTTGGAGAGGTTGGCTCTGTTGTTCCGTATGTAGTTTGTGCTTTTGAATCTGCAGAAGACTGTGCGGCTGCGGCGAGCTCCTGAGCGTCGGTAATATCTGAGTCTTTCATTCTGACCCACGCTGAGCCGTTATAAACTTTAAAATAGTTTATTCCAGTATTAGTATCGAACCAGATGTCTCCCATTACAGGACTAGAAGGCTGTGTTGCTCCATAGGTTGTTTTATTTTTTTGTGCTACAGTTGCTTTTACAGCTTCAGAATCTTGTGCTATTACCCAGGAAGTTCCATTCCAAACATTTATGCGATTCCCGTTTGCTGTATCAACCCAGGCATCTCCCTCTTTATGACCGCCAGTAGGTGGGGTCGGTGCTGTCGCTGAATAATAAACCTTAGATGAGTCTGGAACTAATCCACCAAGTGAAGATCCAGATTCTAATGTAACAATACCAGATATTATTGCTCCTGTGGCATACATCTGTCCATTAGCATTTACTTGAAATCCTGCCTGACCTGATGCAGCACTATTTGCTGCTGGAGACTCTGTATTTCCTGCCCATAGAACAACATCTGTTCCAGAGCTAGTGCGTGGTCTTATTCCTACATATGATCCGCTATTTGTTGCTACTATAGATCCCAACGAGTTTAATGTGACTCCTCCTGCAGATATTGTATTTGTTCCGACTGTCCAGTTTCCGATTAAAGCTTTTACTGTTGTAAAGGTTGGAGCTCCTATTGCAGCATTTGAAATAATTTGTGTTGTTTCTGTACCTGCGGCATCATATGCAAATAGTCCTAGGTGGCTGAGTGTAACCTTATTTAGCGCATTAGATGTAGTCTTGGCAATAACAGACCCTCCGCCAGTCATGTTTAGGTTTCCAGTTATAGATCCAGATCTTGCATTAATGTCTCCCGTTAAGTAAAGATCTTCCCCATCAAAATACATAAACTGTGTATCGGTACCAACTCTTATCTGACCAGTTGTTAGCCAAAAGTTATTTTTATTTCCAGTCTTATTAAGAAGTATTCCATGATAACCAGTTAGTGGGGCAGCGGTAATTGATGGAGTTATTGTTGTACTTGTATTAATTGAATCTAATATTCCAGTTCCAAGCTTAAACAGGTTTCCTGTTGCACCACCAATTGATATAAAAGATTTTAATCTGGCAAGAGAGCCTTCAGCAGTTGCAATGCTGTCTTGTGCTGTAAACGTTCCTTCTGTTGTATAAGACTGAGTGTTATTAAACTGATCAACAGATGCTACTTGATAGTAATATGTTGTATTAGGTATTAGTCCCGATACAGTAAAAGAAACTGTTGTTCCACTTGATGGATTATCAATATATCCATATTCATAAATAGGATTTTCTGTTTGGGTTGTCCATCTTACTCTATATCCACGACAATCTGAGTCAGGAGATTTTGTAAAAGATATTGTTGCCTGAACACTAAATCCAGTTCCGTCTTTTGCATCAACTGTTGCTGTTGCTGAAACATCTGTAGGATTTGCTGGTGCTGTTGTATCTGTTGGATCTATCTTGTCTGGTGTAACTGTTACAATATTGCTATACCCAGTAAACCCACCCAGCCTCTTTGAAAACTTAGCCCTAACCATTCTTTCTAGTGAATTGGTAGTAGCAATATAGGCTGGGTTAGACGAAGTAACGGCAACAACATTCCATGTTGCTCCGTTATTTGTGCTGTCTTCTACGTATATTTTATCAAAAAGTGAATTGGCTGTATATGAAACATTGTATGCCATTGGTGACTTTACTGCAGATATAGATGGAGCAGTAAGAGGATCTGAATATTTTGTGAGCAAGTAGCCAGTTACTAGGCTTGTTTGTAAATTTTTATCTCTTACATATATAAATGTGTCGTAGTCAATTTCAAATGCTGTAGACTGACCAAATACTTTTTGAAGCTGGTTTACAGAAATTGTTATTTTTTGCTCAAGTGGAGGCAACTTAGTTTTTTCTACAGATGTCCACCATGTAGCATCAGTATCATTTGCAGTATCGAGCATCTGCAATCCAAACGAGTCTGCAAGTGTATTGTCAAAATTATCATCTTTGAATGTTGGATCAAACTTCCAAAATACTGACAAGTTACCTACATTATCCCACTGATGTCTAATGTCATATACAGCCTTTGGCTCTCTTAACATTGTTACACAAAATGAGCTTGAGAATGAAGAGAATTTATTTAGCTTTGTTTCCGCCTGTAGCTTTACGCAATAGGTAGCTTTTTTTGTTGCATTAATCTGTATAAGACCAGCTTTTGTAAAAGATGTTCCGTACTGCTTAAATTCAGTTCCGAAGTCTCCGCCTTTAATCCATACGTTTACCTGTTTTAAAATAGAGCTGGGGTATTCAAGTCCGCTAGAATCTTTTCCGTTCCAGTTTATATAAAGTATGGAGCCTTCAGCAGATAAATCGTTTAATGTAAATTGAGGTGCAAGCAGTCCTACCTGATCATCGGTTGTAAAATTAAATCTATCTGATAACTCACTTGTTCCCTTTGACTTATCTGTATAGACCCATCCTGCCTGTAAAGCATAGTCTGTATCAAAGTCTAAATCTGGAATGACTATATCCCAATAGTCTCCGTCTTTACTTTGAGTAATTCCTAAATCTTTATATTGCTCAGACATGCTAGCTACCAAACGATAAATCTAGTTTAAACTCTATTGCTGCTTCTCTTCCAATTACTTTAACCATTGTTGAGTCTAATATGGATCTAGCAATTAATCCATAGTCGGGGTCAAAAGTATCCTCATCATTTATTCTTAGCCCGTCCATAGATACTGATGTTGCAGAGGTTGTGGGCGTAATTATTATTCCAAGCTTATTTATACCTTGTGAATTAAATGTACCAGTCGTAACACCCTGAGACATATACAAAGACTTTATATTGTTTCCTACAGAATGCCCTGTAAAAGTAAACTCCATATAGTCTGAATCAGAACTGTATAGTCTTGCTTTCACAGAAGACAGGTTTGCGTCATTTGCTCTGTATGAAAGACACATTGTATCAAGTGGATTATATCCAGAAATGTCCAAGTCAAGTATTGGGTAGGTGTACTCCCTTGGAGATGTTGAGTTTGAAGTAAATGTCAAAGAGCTATCTAATACTCTGCTGTTTACCTGATCTAATTCTGGCTCTGGAGTCCATTGGTAGGGCAATTCAAAATTTGAAAGGAACTTACTATCGTAAATATTTCTGGTAGAAGATTGTCCAGAATATATACCTATCTCGTTAATTTTTCCTGCTATGTTTGTAGGAAGAGTTGCAGAAAATATTACTGTGTACTTTGTTGGTGATGAGGTTGCATCAATATCTATTCCGCCCTGCCTAATTGGAATTCTATAGAATTCAAATCCTAGTCTTGAGTTAGTATCTGCAAGAGGATACTCTGTTGAAGTTGCAATTCCTATAGCCATTTCTTTTGACGAAAGAGATGAGTTACCAGCTATAAAGTTGGTCAAGAATCTTTTTCCAAACTTTGTTATCATGCTCTTCCTCCTTGAGTATCAGATATGGTCAAAGCAAATAAGAAGCCATCTATTTCTTGCTTGCTTGAGTTATAAATTCTAAACTTTGCTTTTTGCTTTTGCATGCCATTTGAATCATTATATGTTTCAAATCCTTTTAGTATTATATCGTTAAGCTGTGGTCTTGTAGGGCCATCTCCGCCGTCTCCACCGCCTCCGTCTCCACCACCGCCGTCTCCAGATTCAGTCCTGGACTTGGTTTCTCCAGTGTTGCCTTTCCACACATCGGCAAGGCGTGGGTCATCGTCATATAGTACTACCGTTTTACCTGCTTGAATTCCCATTTATTTATTATACCATTATGCCTTTAGATTGCTCTACATGCAATTGTTGTGGTAAGCCCCTCTCTATATTCTAGGGTGCATTTTGTAACTATATATTTATTAGTAACTGTATCCATGCCTAGTATTGGATAGTTAATTCTAACTATATCCCCAGCGGAAATTATTGGGTTGCCAAAGACCGTCATATCTACAAATCTTCCTTTATTTAATACATTAGTCTTAATCCATTCAGCAAGAGATTTAGCATCTTGCTCTCTTTGAATCCAGACTGAGTCGAAGACTACCGACTCCTTATTTGAAGAATCTGTAGACTGGTCTGTATCGTAGTCTATAACTCCAGATCTTTGAATTGAGTTGCCCAAAACATAAAAGCTTGTATTATTATTATCATCTAAAGCTACTGTAGTAGATGTATTATTTAGCACATAGCTCTCTGCGCCAAACGGCTGTAATCTCTGATCTAATACAGTTACATATTTATTTAAAGATGTTCTAAAAGTAATTGGTATCGCTGGTCTATCCTCATATGATATTTTTGTTTTTTTAATCTCTCTGGCCGTAGTTCCAAATTCAAATACTGGGCCAGTGTTGTCAGAAACTGATTCTCCATCATTATATATAATATCTCCATACAGCATTGAGACGGTGTCATCTGAATATACGCCATTATATTCATATATAATTGCCTTGCTATTTTTCTCATAAACTGCTTGTGGAATTGTTTTAGCATAAAGGTATTCAAAATATGCAACTCCTTGACCGCAATGAACACCGACATTTTTTGTTATTGATATCGGTGGTACGTAAATGCTTGGACCGTCATATCCTGAATCTACCGCTGTTATTTTATATCCATTAATAAATACTGTAATTATATTTTTAAATGCTCCCCCAGGCAGTGGATCCGAAGGCTTAAGTAAAATATCAATATTATAAGAAACGCCAGCATATATTCCAGCTAGTGTTTTTGTGGAGCTTTGCTGGCTATCTTTTAAAACAGTAAGTCTTCCATTTTGAACTTTTACTAGCATTATATCTTTTTGTAGCTCTGCATATGCAGTTGTTCTTACTAGCAAATAATATCCATTTTTACCGTCAGAATCTAAACAGAATCCTATTCCCCCTACCTGCTCTGGTGTGTTAAGCTGACTTTCAAAAAACATTCTAGTGCCAAATGAAAAATAAGGGCCAGAGGGTGCTATTGATTCAAATTTTTTAATTGCAATATCAAAACTTTTTTTATTTTGGTCTAGATTAGAAATAGCTAAAAACCCTTTTCTAATTCCTTTACTTGTACTTCCAGTTGGAATAAAGTAATTACCTGAACCTGGCTTATCTTTTGCTATATCTGGTGTTGCTAATGTGATTGAATATTTATTAAATTTATTTGTATCATTCTCTCCTGCTTTATTTATATAAGAATCTGGAGCAACTTCATGAACTGATTTAGATGTTGATAATGCACCTCTTGTTTTAATACTATATCTGTTAGTTGGTTGAAAATTCTTATAACCTGGTTTTGCCAATGCTGAGTATTTCCAAATATCGGATTGGCTTCTAATTAATACTTCTATTGGAGTAGTTCCGTTTACTGGAACATACTGATAATATACTCCATCATATTCAATAATTTCGCCGTTAATTAAAACATATCCGCTAAACTGATCAAGTATTCTATCTGTTCTATCAGAATTAACTACGCTAGGCTGAAGCGAAAAGTCTGTGCTAGAAAGATCAATTTTTTTTGTTAATGCTCCAGCTCCAAGAAATGATGTATCTGATTTCCAAAGTGGGGATGATGACTCAGTATTAGATGCTGTAAATGCAGTAGAGTATCTAACCCTTACTTGGTTTGCAGAAAAAAGTTCTTTAGTTGATAATGATTGTATGTTAGGGGCATAATCTAGCACAGAGTTAACATTTATATTTTCGCTTGTAAATGTCCACGATGGCTCTCTTGTTTTATCATATATAAAATTTCTGCTGTAAAAGTTTAGTGTATTATATTCATCTACAAAAGCATTCATCTGTATGTCTCTACATAATTCTTGTAAAACATCCCACACTGTCTTATCTCCGTCAGACCACCAGTAAGACAGGGAAGGAATGGAGTCATCATCAACTTTACCATCTACCGTCTTAACGTTAATTTTATATGTAGAAAATCCAATTGAGTCTAATATTCTTTTTATAATTGAAGTTATTGGTGAGTCTTGTACTAGCAACTGTGGGCATAATGTATCTTGCAATATTTTTGCAGCATCTGTAGCATCTATTGAAGCTTCTCCAAATTCTGATAATGACCATGTATTTACATAGAATGATCCTTGAGGAACCTTTTGAGATGTTGCTCCATCTCCAACATTTATATACGGCTTAATTAATGCATTTTTTAATAAATAAATTTTAGTACTATCAATTGTTGCATTCCTATCATACTCAACAATTGACCTGGAAGTTGTATGCGGCTTAGATATAAACATATTTAAATAGTTTGCTGTAATTATTCCAACTGGGACAATTGATGTATCATCTGATGTTGTTTCTTTATTGACCAAAAATGACATAATGTCAGAATCAATATTTATAACCCACCTAGGACTAAACTCAATAACTCCAATAAATTTTCCAGTCTTTGAGTTTACAGCGGATAAAGATATTCTTTTTAGGTTTTGAGTAGTAGTGTAAGTTGCTGGCTCTGTTGTAGACCATGTGGATCCGTTGTAGTATATTACTGCTTCTCCATTTGAATTAAGTGTTGTACCAGTTACAGATATTGTTGTGTTGTCTGGCTTAACTCCAGTTATGGTCCACGAAGTTGGTTTGTCATGATTTGTTTCAAATCTTGCAATAATTTTGTTAACAGGTATTATCTTAGGTTCAGATGTAACAGTATCATCTACAAAATAGTTTACAGATATATTAATATTAGTATCTTTTGGTGCCAACCAATATTTATACACAATGTCTGGGCCAGGATAGTACAGCCTAGGCTTTGTTCCTAATGACACATCTCTAGGGTTTTCAAAAGAATCTTTAGGGGTATCTGTGCTATTAGTTGTATGCACTAAATATTTAATTCCTGGTGATAGTGGTCTGAATGGCTTATATATTGTATCTATTGGAAAAAGCTTTTTAAATGCCACGCTATAATTATTTGTCATTGCATCTGAAGTTGCAGATACATTTTCTACCATTGAGTTTAAGTTGTACTCAATTGTTGCTCCCGCCGAAGTCGAAATAGAATATCCCTTTTTTAATAAATCTCTTGTAGCGGTTGATACAGGTATCATACTTGCTCCAGTGATATGGTAACATTCCAGTAGGTCTGAAGTCCTCTTTTTACAATAGAAAAATCACATGAAGTAAACATAACCGTATACGTATAGTCATCTGCTAAAAATCCATCGGCTTGTTCAACTAACTCTGGATTAAAAGCTGTTGGATTAAGTTTTATTCTAAAGGGGCCACGGCCAGCTGGGCTCTCATAAAAATTCTTTAAATCTTCAGCTCCCCAACCTCCGTCAACTGTTTCATTTCGAAAAGATGGAAGCATTTCCCAGGACATAGATATATTTAATTTATCTGCAACAAAATATCTTCTAAGGGTTCCGTTTGCCATTCTGGTAGACTGCTCAATTCTATTATTATTAAAAGACAATGGACTTCTATTATGCTCTGAAACTCTTCTAAATCTTAATTGTGTTTTTGAGCTTAGGGCTAGCCCGTTGGTTGTTGCTACTGCAGATGTATATGTGTTTCCTGGAGCAACTGCAGTTCCGCCTTTATAATCAAAAGAGTTAGTAGCTGTATCAATTGCATATGGGTCTGTTGCCTCAATGTATAGAATTGATCCTTTGGGTAGTTTTTGAAAACTCATTATTTGCCCACCGTTCTATTTACTCCAGCTGCCATTTCTTTTATTCTCATCTCTCTATGTATTTCCATTGCAACGTCTTTTGCTGTCACTGTAGTTCCGTTTAGCTCTACATTAATATTATATACTGATCCTGATGCCACGGCGGAAGATGTAGCATTTGGATTAAATGGATTCATGTTGGCTGGAATTACCGCTTCATTCTTATGAATCATTGCTAACATGTCAGCTGGGACCACATTAATTCCCGCTTCAAATTTAGGTATTCCCACTAATCCACCCTTAGCCATTTTAGTCGCTATTGCGTACTCCAATAATTTTTTAAGCTGGAATGAATCATTTGGTGTAGTTTCATCCACACGATATCTATTTAATGCCGCGATATAACCTTCTCCCTTTTTAGCAAGGTGGGAAGGAATATTTTCATCTGCTATTAGTGCTTCCCAAAATTTAGGACTTCTATAGTGTGTGTACCCTTCACGCATAGATGACTTAAGCATTGAAGCTAATTTAAATCCATATATATCAGCATAAGGATTGCCCAAATCTAATCCTGCAGGCTTTATATTAGGTATTTGCGAATTTGCATTTTTTTCTAATAGACCTCTCCAGTATGGTAGATGCTGTGGTGCATATGTCTCTAGATTGCTGGCTACCGAATCATAAAGCCATGCTGGTCTATTTCCACCACTTTTAGCTACGCCATAAGAATACATCATTGATTCATTAAATACTATCTCTGCGGCTTTTCTATCTGTCTTTAATAGATACTTCAGCATGTCCTCAAAAGACCAATAAGCTCCCTGAAAGTCCGCCGCATGCGTTATTTCATGAGCTACAACGGCACCCCTAGTTTTATCTGGGAAATACACTGACTGTGTGTCACTGCGATGATATCCAGCGGTGCCAGCAGTCATTTTCTGTCTAATAACTGAAGGACGAACATCAACTTTATAAAATGCGCTTAATTCAGTTAATATTTTCATAATATCACTATTTTCTGTTATTAGGCTGCCCCAGTTTTCAGTTCCTACTACCCTTTGTCCTCCAACTATATCTGGTCCAGAGAAGCCATCTAGGTCTGGATCTTTAACTTTAGGTAATTGTGTAACTACATGATTTTTATTTCTAAGTTTTGCTGCGTCAAGTTGCGCCTGTGTCCAATCTCCTGGAAGCCAACTATCGTTTAAAGGTACAACTGGGTCTCCAATGCTGTGTGCAAATATATCACCAGCTGGAGTTCTGTATGAGCTGTGTGTAATTGGGGCAATTGTTTGAGCCTTGTTGTACATTGCTGTTGCAACATTCTTGCCTTGGTGTTTAGGGTATACCTGTAAGTTTTCAACAACCCCCGTCTCTTTATCCCATGTTAGGTATCCTGCAACCTCATCTCCTAATTTAACTTCTATTCTATGCATAGATCCAGATGCATCATAGGCTAAAGAATATTCGGATGGCATGACTTTTTTGGGCTTTAAGACATCAGGCATCAGTGATGGCAATGTTGGTTTTGGTTTAGCAAGACCTACTGATGCTGCTGCTCTTGCTGCTGGAAATGCTGCAGCATTTACTGCTGTTTGTTGAGAAGTTCTGGCTACCATTCCAAATGGTACAACGGCTGCTAATATAGAAGCCACATCCATTCCTTTTGACCATCCGCTTGACATTCCTAGCCCTGATTCTCCCCATGGACTTGGGAATCTTTCACTTCCAAATAATCTGGATGCTGGACCTACAAGTGTTGTTTCTGCAGCGCTTGCTATGTCTCTTTCTCTTGCAGGAAGAGATGGAACAACACTGCCGATAGCTACGGCACCTAAAGATTTTATTGCATCAAGAATGCCAAACCCAGTCATTCCTACAGGGTTCATCATTCCGTCTGGCTTATAAGACATCTTTAATCCAAGTTTATCCCACCAAGAACCTTGTGAAGAAGCTGTATTGCCAGATGTTGAAGGAGCATTTCTTCCATGCCTATGACCGACTGGCCCTCCTTTATGAAATCCCTTTGGAATCATGTTTGGAGTTATTGCAGCAATTGCTGCAGCAGAGTCGCCTATTTCTGCAAATGTTATTGGAACTCCACCATTTTCTGTGAGGTACTGTTTTCTAAGTGTAAGTGTGTCGTCAAAAGATGCACTGTCACCCATTCCAAATCCTGTCATAACAGATTTAAATCTAAAATTATTGTTATATGGATGCCAGGTGAAGTTTTCAGAAGATGGATCTCTTTTATCAAATGCTGGGACATCTCCGTAAGATGCAGTCAGAGTTTGGCTTTTAAGAAGCGTGTCTATAACAGACTTTTTTATTTGAGGAATATATCCGTTGGAATACATTTCTTTAAATATACCGCCAGCCATTACATCGGCTCCAGATTCTATATTAAGGAATCCTGGAGTTGGCTTATTGGGATCTCCTACATCAGTTAATCCTCTTGATTTTTGTGAATTTTTTATGTATCCGTTTATTCTAAATTGTAGCGCATGAGCAAATTCATGGAATAATGTAGTTAAAATTTCCATTCTTCCATATGGATTTTTTTGTGCATCCTTTGAAATAGATTCTATGTAATCAACTGGAGACATTCCTTTTGCTAAAAACGGAAAGGACGAGATTAGATTAAGATTTTTCATTGTGGATGGTTCATTTATTGGATTTGGTATAAACATTGGTTTTCCAGCCAAGCCTAAGCCCATAGTTATTGAAGAATCGTAATGTCTATATTGCCCCCCGTACTGTTGGGTATCAAGTAAAGCTTTATCTGGATCTTTAACTACCTTGGTGCCTTTGACAACAGGCATTGTATCTAATGAAGTTACAATTTTTTCTCCTGGCTTAAAGCTAAAAATGTCCTTGTACTTTGCAGCATAGTAGGTGTTTAATAAATTGGTCCAATCTCTTAAATACTTAATCTGCGCTTGTGTAGTTTTACCTAGCTTTGATATTGGTGTAGAGGGAAGTGGGGTATAGTCGACTGCAGGCCTTGGCTCATTAAGTACTAAACCACCATCTGCATATTTTCCAGCATTCAGTGCATCAAATGTTTGAGTTCCATACTTTGCAACGGAAGCTGCTTTTATTACATATTCTCCATTTGAAAGCATTGCTGGAATAGAATCAGATGTTCCAGTTCCTGGACCAGATACAACTCCTCCAGGTGAACCCTCGCTATAAGTCTTAACTCTGCCATTACCATTTGGCAAGAAATGCCACCATCGGCCTACAATAGCTTTGTCTTTGTATACCAGACCATTTGATAAGTATCTATATCCATCAACACTCTTGTACTCTGCTTTATTATTATTTAAATCAGCAAATTCTTTCTGTACAGCAGACATGCTTCCAAAAGCTTTGCTCTTTAGCCCATCTATAGGTACTGAAAAATTAGTTCCGCCGCCAGGGGAAGAAGATGGCATACTTTCATATTTTTCTTTTGTTATTGGATTTCCAGCAGAGTCATAATACTTTGTAGGTGTGCCTCCCTTACCAGGTACAACCTTGCCTCCAATTGTTGTTGGGTCAGCTGTTGCTGAACTGCTTTTTCCTAGAGCTTTTAGCAAATCTAGTCTGAGTTGATTTAAAGTAGTTCCTCCAGTTATATCTAGTGCAAGGGAGGTTACTGCCTTCATATCTTTAGCAAATTGCTCTGTTAGACCTGAGTTTATTGTAGTGGTAGTTGGAATGATTGGTTTGCCGTTCGCATCAACTCCTGTTGGCATTCCGCCTGTAGGTTTTGTTGTAGTTACTGGAATTGCTTTTCCATCTTTGTCAAATAGCCCTAGCTTAAAGAATGCGTTACGTATTTCTTTTGAAAGAGCAGAGCTTCCAGTTCCAGCAGTTTGAACTTCTTTTGCAAATGCGAGTAGAGATTCTCTAACTGCTTTTTCTTCTTTCTTTCTTTCTGCGTCTGGAAGAAGTTGAGCCTGAATTCCTCTTTCAACTATTTCGTTATATCTTTCCTGGAACTCCGTAAGCTTTGCAGCTATTTCTGATGCGGAAGCAGCTTTGTCTTGATTTGTTGCAATAGTATTAGATCGTTTATCTGAGGCATCTTGTATGTCAGTTGCCTTCTTTTCTAATGGTGCTTTAGCTTTTGCTGCAGCATCTTCAATTGCCTTAATAGCAAGATCCATCTGCCTATTCATTGTAAGCTGATCTATTTCTAGCTGAGCACGATTTGCTGTAGCCATGTCTCCACGAGATACTGCATCAGCATATTCTATCTGTAGCTTTTGCAACTGTAGTGCATAGTTAGATGCTTCTTGTGTTGCTCTTAGCGCTTCCAGCTTTTTATTTTTTTCATCATCAATAAGTTTAATCTTTTTAGCAATTATCTTTAACTCTTCTTGTGCGCTTCTTTGTGCAGCATTAGCTGCTCTTTGAGATGCTGCAGATACAGATCCGATGGTCTTCTTTAATCTTTCTAGTGCTGATCCAACTGAAGAGAATGTAGTTGCATTATCAGCTGAATCAGTTAATTTTTGAATTCCTGTTCCAATTGCTTGGGAAAATCCAGCTAACTTAATTGCTAAGGTTGAATCAATCCTGCTTAAGTCTATATTAACTCCAGATGTAAACAACTTCCACTTTGCTAATATGCCCTTAATGCTATCTGATTTATTTGCAATTAGCTCTAGCAGTGGCTGTGAGTCAATTAAATTTGAATAAACACTTTGTCCTATCGCATCATTAATCTTTGGGTTATTACTTTCTGCATCTCCCATAACCATTTGCCAGGCTTGATATTCATCGATTACATTACCTAGCGCATCTTTAGTTCCAATTAAAGAATTTGTAGCTGAGCTAAATACATTTATTAATCCTTCAAACCCTACGCCAACTTCTTTGCCCCAGTCAGCGGTTCCGTCGCCACTATTCAATGTATTGATTAAGCTCTTAACAGAATATTCTGCTGCTGAAGCCTTATCAGTAATTGATCCAAATGCACTGTTGCCTATAATATTAAATACTTGACCTGATTTTTCACTGTTAAGCATCGCTCCGTATATTTTTCTATTTGCGTCCGCTATGCTCATTCCACCTGCAATATATTGTGCTTTTTGATTTGCTACAAGTCTCTTAGTTTCAGCAGCACTTGTAGACCTATTAATAGATTCAATTAAATCTGTTAGGCCCTTGCCCTCTTCTTTTGCCTTCTTCATGTCTTCTATAGACTGTGGAAGTCCAGGCATTCCTATTGAATTATATTGTGAAGCCTTGCCTGCAATTGCTACAGCCTTTTGCTTATCAAGATAGCCTTGCATTGTTTCTTGAAGGTTAAAGTATTTAACTCCAGCCTGCTCTGCCGCCTTTTCGGTCATAGAAAGACCCATTCTGGCATCTTGCCATGCGTCGTTATTGGCCTTAAATATTGAGAACGCGGCTGTAGCTGCTGTTATAATTAATCCGATTGGACCAAAGGCTTTGGCAAAGTGTAGCAATTTTGGAAGTATTTTTATAAAGAATGTTCCAGCTTTAGCTGCCGCTGCCATTCCTTTTGCAAGACCTACTGATGCAGTTCCTGCAGTTTTAAGTCCTGCACCCATTTTGGCATATGGTAAGAATGGAAGTATGCTGCTTGCAGCCATAACACCCATTCCTGCTGATGCTCCAGACATTTCATAACCAAGTACGTTAACCTTTTCTTTCTGCATCAAGGCCATGCCGCCCATTGATCCAGCCATTCCGATTCCCATTTGGCTTCCCATGCCCATGCCTCTTGGAGGCAAAGCAACTCCTGCTGCTTTTGCTTGGGCCTTAGTCATATGTTGACCATCAATCATGTATTCTGTTTTTCTAAATCCTAGACTTCCTACTTTTCTTTTCTGTATTCCATCTTGACCAGTGTTTCTCCAGTCTCCGACCATTCCAGGCCCGAAGTATGATCTTTGATAAGGATCGAATCCTCCATTAGGATAATGTCTTGCTGTAACTAAAGCCTGCTCTCTTAATATTTCAGCCTGTCTTCTTTGTATAAAGCCTTTAGCCATATCAGCTGACGATGTTGCAAAATTTCTAGCTGTTGCTACAGCAGTTTTTGAAGTATTAATAATTGACATTGTAGACTGCTTGTAGGCCTGGCTAATGCGTGTTCCAGATGTCTGGAGTCCCGCTCTTAGTCTTTCTGAACCAATTTGAATTGATTTTGTTAATGAGTCAAGTGCGCTATTTATTGGTAATGGTATAAGATTTCCAACTCTTAAAGCATTAATAGTTGCAGATGCATTTGGGGTAAACGATCCAGTGTATGCATTTCCACGGACTCCAGTTCCTCCAACATAGGGGACACGTACAACTTGTGCTTGTGGATTACCAGTCGCTGTGTATGAGGATGTTCTGCTTGGAGTATAAGATGCAGCTCTTTCTGCTCTTATTCTTTCTTGCTCAGCTCTCTTTGCTGGATTTCCCGATTTTCTTGATCCATCTTTTTTAGCACCGTAGGAATGTCTACCTCGTCTAATTAAGCCACCACCGACTGGGCCTCCAGCATTAAGATATGTTGGATTAGCATGCAAAGAATGATATTTACTCCAATCGACTTCGATTCCATCATCCAACCTTTTAAGCATTGCAATATAAGGTCCACGAATTTCTTTAGGCAATCCATTTATAATCTTTACTAATTCTGGACGAGCTTTCACTAGTGCATCCTTCATTAGTCGACCATATCTTCTTGGACTCATCTTAGCAACTATTGGAGCTGTATCACGTGCAAAGTCTTTTCTTGCTCCTCCCCTAACAGCAAGCAGGTTAATCATTGCTTGTTTTTCCATAGAGTTCATCTCTTCAGCTTTTGCAACTGCTGTGTTTCCAGATGCCCTGGTAAATACTCCAGCATTTCCAACATCTGGATTAAAATTACCAAATACGTTTGACCTAGATAAATCTTTATTATTCATAAGAAGAGAAGCAGCAAGCTGTCTAATTACTGTACCTTCATCCCATGGCACATCAGTTTTCCCAAAGCGTGGGTCGTAGTCTGATTCTAGGGCAAGAAGTTTACTCTTTTTTGTGGGGTCTAAAGGATTAGCTACTGTTCTAGCTCCCATTATTGGTGTATTTATACCAAAGCCCATTCTAACAATATCGGCCCCAATAGGTTCATGTATTGCAGTTGTCTCATTAGGAACGCCTTTAACAAAAACTAACTTACCTTTAGCATCTCTATACACACCAGATACACCAGGTATTGGGTAACTCATTCCAGAGCTACCAGTAATTCTATGTCCGTATTGAGTTATTGGCGTATCAGCAAATGATCCTAACGCTTCTCTTGAGCTTAATTGCTTTGCTGTTGTTAAAATCTTAAGCATCTTTTCTGGTGCCAACAAAGGAATAGGGTTTCCGTAAGAACTTCTACTCCTAGATATACTTCCGCCTGGAATCATTCCACCCTTATTAAGCAAAACTGGAATAGGTGGTCTGCCTCTAAAGACCCACTTCTTTCTAGAGGCTGCTGCTTCTAGTAGCATGCTTAAAGAACTTCTCTGTTTTTTGTTTGCCTTTACTACATTTCCAGAAGCATATTGCTCCTTAGTTTTAAACAGTCCGTCATCCTGTAGTGCTGTAAATATATCATCTGGGCTAGCAATTTTTGATAGACCAACATTTCTTAATGCTATTTCAAGGTTTTTTCTTGCATCTGCTCCAGTTAAGCTTAAAATGTCGGGGGATATACCTATTTTTTGAAGTGTTGCCATTACGCTATTTATTGAATGAGGAAGAACAGCTGCAACTCCCATATGTCCTCTTGTAGCATATCCTATCTGACCATGTCTTAATAAATGACCTCTTACATTTTGATCTAGTAAAGGTACTGCTTTTGGATCAATATTTTTTACTGTTGGTGTTACACGCTCAATTAGATCAAAAACATTTTTAAACTCTGACATACCAAGCATGGATTTTCTAACCAAATTTAAATGTTTATTTAATGCTTGGCTGGATGGATTTCTTGTTGCTGACGAATCTGGATGTTTTAATAATGGGAACTTTTTTTCAAGTCCCTTTACCTGCTTAATTCTTTGCTCAATAAATTTTTCTAGGGATCCTCCAGAAGCTGATTTAGCTAGATCAAAATTGCTTCTTGCAATACGAATAGCTTTTTCAGGAGACATCTTGGCATACTCTACTAATTCAGATGCATCAAGCATTATCATTCTTAATCTTACATCATCTTCGTATCTTGGATTATTAATAAATCTTAGATACTCTTTCATCTGCTTTTTAAATCCAGCCTTATCTATTCCCTTTGGAGTGTTTGCTGTTTCTCTTCCGTACCCAGTGACACTACTTATTATTTGCCCGCCAAAATTATAACCATTGTTTGCTGCATCTACTGCTGCATATAACTCAGGCATTCTTTGAATTTGAGGTCCAAAGACCACTTCCCGTGGAGTAAGCGCTGCAGTAATGTTTCCACCGTTATTTAAATAAGTGCTTGGTGCCATTGCTACTAATGCAGCATTAGCTGGATCCATTGCGGCTTGCTGATTTAATACATATCCACCAACTGGAACGCTACCTAATCTATCATCATAATTAATTGAAGATGGTCCAGACACAATGGTTTTACCTGGGCCAAATGACTCGATGCCTCCACCATCATTAAATCTAGGCATTCTAGTAGTTTGAATACTATAAGGAGCTCCAAATGTTCTTATGCCTCGAAGTCTTCCAAACTCTTCCATTACAGAAGCATTTGCTTTTTTCTTATATAAATCTCTTAGCGTAAACTGCCCATTTGCATCAACGACTGGCTGGTCCATCATTGGAGCTCTTGTTAAATCAATTGTTCTTCCTCGTGATGCAGCGTAGGCAGTTACTGCAGCACCCATGTCTGCTTCTATTTGTGCGTTTAGTGCAAGTATTCTTGCCTTTGCTTGCTCAACTGTTATTTCTGAATTTCTTAATTGTTGAACTATTGCTGCTGCTTGTGTTGCTGCGCTGTCGGCAAATCTTTGAGTTATTGGAAGAATATCATCGAATGTATCCAGAAGCTCTCTGCTTACTGTTCCACCCATAGCAATTGTTTTCTTTAATGATGCTACTTCTTGCTCTGTCTGCATTCCAAGTGTTGCCATTAATGCATGGAATTTTGCTGCCTCTCCTGGAACAATTCCAGTTGATATTCCCTTAACACTTGTTAGACCCTCAACGTTTGGAAGTCTATCATGCATGTACATTTGAGGAGTTCTTGCTATTCCTCTGTTTACTGGAACTGCTCCTGGGACCCCTCCAAATATTGTTGCAGGATTATTTGGGTCTCTAGGATTAATGTGTGACATTGCCCTTGTATTAGGATCTCCCACATAAGGATCAGAAGCATCTACAATTCTTCTTCCAGCAGTAACTATTGTGGATCCGCCAACTGTGCTTACTCCTGGATTTACTGGAACTGCACCCTTCATTGATGCAGCTTGAAGGTTTTGATAATCTAAAACAAGTTTTTGTAATGCATTGTGAAGAACCTGAGCCGCAGCTGCATCTGAATAAAATGCATTCTCGACCATCTCTGCTGCTTTTTGTGCGGCAATAATTTCTGGAGTAAGCATTTTCCATCCGCTTGCTTTCATGAAAAATGCTCTAAGCTGTACAATTCCTTTTGTTATATACCCAAAGAAGTTAGCAAGCACACCCGTTAACATAATAAGTGGTCCAACTAATGCAGTAAATCCTGCCATAAATGTTACTGCTTTTTTAATTGGTGCTGGTAAATTACTAAAGAAGTCTAGTATCTTTGATGCGGCATTTATAAGCTTTGTTGCAACTGGAAGAAAGTCTTCTCCAATATCTGCAAGAGATGCTTTTAGCGATTCCATTGCTCTTCTGTATTTTCCAGAAGCTGACTCTGTTATCATTCCTAATTCTCGCTCAGCAATTCCTGCTAAATCTGAAGTGCTTGCTTTCATTAATTCCATAACCTGTAAAGTCTGGCTTCCCTCTTTACCTAGGTTATTTAAAAGTGCGCTCATTCTTGCAAACTGGAACTTTCCAAACATCTGCTCCATTGCTCTAGCCTTACTTAAAGGATCCAGTTTATCTAGAGCAAATTGCAAATCCATTAATAACCCAGTTGTGTCTCCAGTATTTTTTGCAACCATTCCCATTACATCTATACCAAAATCTGACATCATTCCGATTGTTTGTTTTGTTGGATTAATTAAAGAAGCTAAACCTGACTTTAATGCGTTTGCGCCTTCTGAAGCATTAATTCCACCCTCTCTCATTGCAGTCATATAAAGGGCTAAGTCTTCAATGCTGCCGCCAAGCTGCTGTACAACTGGACCAGCTTTTGGAATTGCTTCTACTAAATCATTAAGTGTTGTAGATGTTTGGTTTTCAACTGCGTTAAGAAAGTTAATTGATGCCGTAAGCTCTTCTGTATTTTGCTTAAATGCTGTTTGAATTGAAAGAGTTGCTTTCATAGCATCTTGTCTATCTACTTCACCAAGTATTGCTAGTCTTGTTGTTTCTTCTATAGAACCTAAAAGATCGTTACCCATTTTTCCAGTTGCAGCAATATCAGCACCTAAAGCAATTGTGTCTTTAAAAGAAGCTCCCATAGTTTGAGATAAAGACTTTGCTGTCTGAACAACTTCTTCTCTAATTGCTTTTAAATCTGCTGCTGAAGTTGAAGCTAATCCACCATAAACCTTTGTTAGTCTTACAAGCTCTTGATCTGCTTCTCTAAAAGCTTTTCCTGCTGCAGCACCGAACATTGTAAGAGGGACAGTTAATCCTACTGTAAGCTGTCTACCAGCCCACTGAGTATTTTTACCCCAGTTAATTAAAGATCCAGCTCCTTCTGACAATGCACGATTCATAATCTGCATTTCCATTCTAGCTAGCTGTGCACTATTCTTTACAGCATCAAGACCTCTTGGAATCATTACGTTATACTGCATTAGCCCCTGGGCATTTCTTCCCAACGGCTGTAGTACTGAATTTTGAAGCATTACTTGCTCTTTAGCAAGTTCCCTAATCATACCCTTTTGGGTAGTGGCATGTTCTCTAAATGTTGAGAAGTAGTTCTTAAGCTTTAATCTTCCAGCATCTAAGTTTTTACCAAACTTGTCTACATCTGAATTAAGGTTTACAAAGTGACTAGAGAACTGCCCGCTACCTGTTAATGTATCTCTAAATAAGTTGTTTGCTAACTTTGTTGAAGAAGCTATTGCTCTGTTTGAAGAAAGAAGCTCTCTTTGTAATTGTTGGAGACTGGAACTAGCCCTGTGTACTTCAGACACAAGGCTAGACAAGTCGGCTTTGGCGACTATACTCGTTACAATTTGTTCGTCAGCCACTAATCACTCCTAGAGTATCCTAACCCTGCTCCGATTCCAAATCCAGCTTGTGCTGCAAAGGGTCCTTGTAAACTAACAACATCATCTGCTGATGTATGTATTCCAAGGGCTCTTCTTTGGATGTCTTCAAAGGTAGAACCTTTTTCTTTTTCTTCTACAGCATCATCTAATTGTATTCCTTTTAGTGATGCTGCAAATCTTCTCTGGTTATGCTCTTTTTCATTTATCGCTGTTATTGTTTGAACTAACTCTGGCATCGATAAATTTTCTTCTAGTTCTTCGTAATTCTTCCAGTGTCCTAGAAGAAAAACTTGACCCTCTAAAGCGGCTAAATCTAGTTCTGACCAGCCAGTACCGCTGCCGCTATTAGGTTTGGGTCGTCCATCTTAATTCCTCCGCAAACTTCAAGAATGCGATTGATTGTTGGAACGTCTAATGCTTCTTCAAGCTTGTCTATATCCTTAACAAGATCTGGTAGTTGAACTTCTAATGCTACTCCGCATGCTTCAACTAAAATTCCAAGTGTTGCAGTCTCGTCTTCTGCATCTTGCACTTTCTTAATTACTTCCATAAACTTGCGTAGTTGCTTGATTGATAATGGCTTGAGCTTTACTTTAGCCCCGCTTTGTAGTTCAATCTCTTCTACGTCATATACTGTTGTTGCCATTTTATCCTCCTTAAGGATCGTCTAAATTATTATAGCATAACCATTATACGGATACAACACCAAAGCCCCCAATTTCTTGGGGGCTTTGATATTAATTATATTAATAATTAAAGTGTTATAACACGGTCAATAATCTTACCGTATTCTGAACCAACAGCATTTACGTCTGGTAGCAGACGGAATGTTACTGGGAATGTTGTTGCTGCTGTACGAGCCAAAGAGAACTGTGACTGCTCAACAGAAAGAACACGACGTGCATAATATACACGCTCAGTTTCTGATGCCTCTGAAGTTGGAGCCTGTCCAACTGCAATTAGCTGACGCTCTGTTGGAGCTGCACCAAGTGCACCTGCTTCCAAACCTAGTGTGTCAACTGCTGTTGCACCTGTTCCTGCTGATGTAAGTGTTGATGACTTCTGTCCGAATACTGCAAGAATGTTCTCTAGAGTACCTTCTGACATTTCTGTTGAAATTTGAACCTGCATTGCAGACTTAAACAACTTAGCTGTATCTAGCAACTGGTCAACAGTTACTGAGTCAAATGTTGGCTGGTAGCTGATCTGAAGACCGTTATTTGTAAATCCTACGTTTCTGTAAGCTCCACCCTTTGCTTCTGCTGGTGCTGTTGTTTGTGTTGCTGCTTTTTCAGTCAAAACACTGTTTAGTGTTGTTGTGTAAGACTTTCCTGATTCAAAAGCTGGTACATACTGATTCTTGTTTGCAACAAATGCGTTTAGTACGCCTGCTTCCATGCTTGAATCATAACCAGCTGATGTTGAATCTTCTACTGATAAAAATAGCGGTGATGCGCCTACGAGAATATTGCGGGCGTCTCCTTGTGATTGTGCCATTGTATTTCCTCCTGATTTCATATGAAATTAATATATATATATTGGCTGGCTAGGCCCTTTCCTCTGTTCTAATTTTACTCTACTATTTTATAAAAGGCAAGTTAGGCAAATCTGCCTTGGCCATTGGTTATTCTGGAGTATTTTGCTTCCAATATTACATCTGCTGCAAAGAATCCCTGTATTTCTTCTGATGGAGCTGTAGAAGATATATCGGCTATATGAATACTATGGAACTTAAATTTATCTGATAGGCCAGCCCACCTGTTCATATCTCTAGCCGACTCGTCCATTCTTCTAAACTCATCAGTCAGGAAGTTTCTTATCTCGACAATATCTAAAAGATCTGGTGAATATATAGTTAACAGTATCTGCTCGCAACATATCATCCAGTTATTCTCATATGACATCCCGACCTTGTCATAAACTATATGTTTTTTCCCACTTAAAAATTGATTCATTTCTGGCTGCTGTTGAACTGGAACTATTGGGATAAGAGACTCTCTAAGATTATCCGAATAGTAATCTTCTTGATCAAATATATTAAGAGCAGTTAGCCTACCCCACAAAAACTTTCTTATTTCAAACATTGCATCTAGTTTATAATTAGCCATTTGCCAACCTCGCAAAAGATGATGATATTGCAACATCTGCCTCGTTTGCTAGCTGGTTGGCAGAAAAACTATATTTAACTGTTTTAATTTGAACTGGCACTCCAAGTGCTCTGGATAAAGATGAATTAAAAAGTCTTTGGAATCCAGATTTTTTAATAGACATACTGACAAGTTGACCAGTAAAAAAATACTTATATGCAGAAAAGAAAGAGTTTTTAGTTCCAGCCCCGCCTGGCTTTCTTACAGTAACAGGTTGCCCCTTTGGCATGAATACAGTATATCCACTTACATCAAATACTAGTCTTTCAGAAAATCGTGGCGCAATGACTACAGGCTTTCCCTCTTCCATAACTTCTGCTTTTTTAATAAATACATGTTTATTATTAGAATTCTCAGATGGAACAAACGACTGAGAGTCTATTAATTCATAATTAACTTTTAAAGATAGTCCATCTGCTGGCAACTTATTTAATTTAAATAATCGAGCTTCGTCATCTCCAACCCTTCCCCATTCATATACATGGTGAAAAGATTTGGGGCCCGATCTGGCTTTTGCATCAATGTAATCTCCAAAATCAACCTGAAGCTGATCAAATATAATATTCCTAAATGCTGATTGAAACTGCGGGTTTGACGCAAGCTTTGCCATTACATTTGTTTTATAAAAAAGAGCTGCAGATATTTGTGCGACTGTACTGTCTTTTATTGCACCACTTACTGGCTTCTTAGACATTAAATTAACTAAGCCGCTTGCTGCTCTAATTGCTAAAATTTCAGATGCCAATTTGCTGGTTCTCCGCTCTTTGTAATGATGAGTTGTACCCTAGTACATTTCCAAAAGGATCTGATATGGGTGTTGTTCCTACAACGTCAAACACTGTTGGGGTGTCACTTGGATAGTTAAGCTCATACCATATTGGTTTACCACTGGCGTCCCTAATGTTTTTTATCTTATCTCTTGGCGTTAGCCTTTCTGATGTTCTAGCTTCTATGTATTGGTTATTAGAATACTTATTTGAAAAGCTTTGATTGTCATTACTTCTATTTCGGCTTTCTGTAATTATTCCTCTGGCATAGCAGTCTATTGTTTTTATGTAAGAAAACTCTCTTACGATTGCACCAGTGTCTGGATCCTGTTGTTCACTTTGAGCATATATGTCCATCTTCATAGACATCAATCCATCAACTACGTCTAGCATTACACCACTACCATTTGTGTGACCACATAGTCTAGAAGAAGCTTATCTGCGTATGCAGATCCTGTTCCAGTAAATGCGTCTGAACCGTATTGGAAATTCCAGTCTGTTGTAGAAATTTTATTTATATATCTATCTTTCCATGCCCTATCTTTAGCAAAATAGGTACGCATTATTTCAATGGTTGCCTGCTCTACTTCATCTGGAACATATTCCCATCCAAATCTTGCATAGATATCATAATGCTTATTCCTTCTAAAAATATTTGGGCTTGAGTCATGTATAGACGGAGGAACCATTCCATTTGCAATATAAACATCGTTATCTACAAAATTAACCACATTTACTCTAATTCCAAAACCACTTGTAGTAGGCTCAATATCGTATCCAACATAAGATACGTCGTTTAACTTATCTACTAGCATCTGGTCATTTTGCTCTAAAGTAAAAAGTGTATGAATTTTCCTAGGCAATGGCAGCGTGTCTGAATCATTTCCCATTACTGTAAATGTATCGTCAAACAAAAAGAACTTTTGCCCAGTGTAAAACTCTACCATTTTTCTGGCATATTTTTCTGCCATCCTTATTTCATGATATGTTTTATAATTTGGATCATTTGCATCAGAACCAAATCCTAAATCTTCTATTGCTTCTTGTATAGAAACGTATGGTGTAACTACATCTAGGTAAGTTACGTGCTGATGCATGACTGATTTATAAGCATAGTTCCATACTAAACGGAATTTTCTATCTCTTGATGTATAACCCAATGGCAAATAAAAACTGTAAACCCCAGTATCTACCTCGGAAGGTAGGGCAGTTTGCAATGTTAAAGATTGTGTTGGATCAATTCGTGGAGACACAAGAGGATCTTTAGTTATATCAAATACGTTTACCGTGACTGCGCCGTCTGGCTCAATTGCTTCTCCATTTACATACAACTTATTTGATACTGCTGTATTACTATACTTATATATCTCTGCCATTTGTTAGGCTTAGTTATAGTACTCCTGTACTTCTCTAGGCGTAGCTAATCTAAACCCTTCCTCCTTATCAAAAATTTCTTGAGCCACATCTGGTTTCATTGCTACAAAAGGATGATCTCTTGTAAATGTAAATCCTAGGGCATCATATCTAGCATTTGGTCGATCCATCTTTACTAGAATCATATCTTCATCAAGCTTCTGATTTGGATCTAGTCTAGGAAGAATTTCATCTGCGTCTTCTTTTGAATTCTCTATGTTTTTTAGTGTTCCTTGGTAGACTGCCCAGGTAACCCCTTCTTCTGTTAGAGCTGCAATTACATCAGCTTTATTTTTTAGTCCATCGACGTCAACTGCAAAGTTTGCTGCTAGCGTCTTTAGATCTTTGACCTTAAGTGTGTCAAATGACATATTTACTCCTTTGGTAAGTATATAAATTATAGCACTATAAAATTAAAATGAAAAGCCCCCAAAATTAATTGGGGGCCTTTCGGTAGTTAATTCTTATTTAATTAAGAAGCAACCTTAACGTCTTTAACTACAACCCATGCATCTGCCTGCTCAATTTGGGTTCCAACGCGAGTATACATTGTATATTCGATTGAGTCCTTCTTTGGCCAGAAGAAGCGGTAAACAGTTACATCGCGCTTGATACCAATAACAACGTTATTTGGGAATGTCAAGTGGACGTCTCCGTGCTCTCCTGTTGGTGTTGCATATGAGCCAGTCTGAGTTTCTTTAAGTAGCGGAACTTCAACAATTGGAATACCAAATGCGAATGGTGCTACGAAACCTGCTGGACCACCTAGACCACCCTGGTCACCACGGATAATGCTTGAAGCAATATCTTGTGGGTTAACATTCTGGATGTTCTGTGATGTTGAGTATAAGTAGTCTTGAATTAAGTTTGAGCCAGCAAGGAAGCGTAGGTCTGGACGACGCTGCTTGTACTTACGTGGCATTGCCTTAAGTGCCTTGTTGAAGATATCACGGGAAATTGCTGCGCCCGCTCCTGCTACTACATGGCCATTTGCCTTTGCAATCTTAACAACACCGTCGAATGACTTATAAAGTGCATCTCCAGTTAGAGCTGTGTTACCGTTAAGGACTACGTCCTCAAGGTCGTTACCAGCCTGTGTTGCCATAAGTCTTGCAATGTGATCTTCGAGATCAGCACCTTCAATATTGTCTTCTAGAGACTCAGTTGAAAGCTCCCAATCTAGGCGAAGCTTCTTTGTTGTGAGAGAAATCTTTGAGAACTGTACGGCAGCATTTGTGCCTGTGTTCTCTGCTTCAGCTGCAAGCTTCATAAGCTTCTCACCGACGCCGATACGATCAATCTCTGTAGTGTCAGCTCTCATTCGAACTGTACGTGCTACTTTACCGATTACTGTTGCATCGAACATGTAATCAAGGAATCTTGCGGATTGCTCAGGATTGAGCAAGCCTCCCTTACCCTCGGAACCTACGTGAATTCCGTCGGTAGGGTTTGCAGAACCTGTCATGCTACCTGTTAAAGTAGAATTTGCTTCTGCTGCTTTAGCTAATAGTTCATTACTCATTAGTTTTTCACCATACCCTTATTTTGTTAATTCGCTAACGGAACCGAGGAAAGTGCCGTTCCATTTTGATTTTTTGATTGTTACCCCTGCTGACCCGCCAAGGTCAGAGGACTTCTTGATTGCAGTGTCTGATTCTACTGCGTCTACTCTCTTTTCAACTGTATCCATTATTGATTTAATTGAATCTACAGCTGATGAAAGTTCTGTGTGCTTTTCTGCTAATTCTGAAATTCTCAAATCGACATTCTTGCTAAAAGCTTCGACTGTCTCCTTGATTGTTGAAACCTGAGCAGCGTTTGCCTCAGAGGCCTTTTCCAAAGTCTCTGAGAAGAAACCCTTAAGGTCGCCTAGCATTTTAACAAAATCAGGGGATTCCTGAGTTGTTAGTTCTGCTGATTTTTCCAGAACTTCGGCAGAAGTTTCTTCAGCTACAATTTCAGCAGAATCTTGTTCTACTGGTGCAACTTCTTCAATAATTTCTGCAGGTGCTTCTGTAGCTACTGCTTCTTCTACTACTGGAGTTGCTTCTGTTGTGTTAAGCTTTTCCACTTCATTTCCTCCTTCTGCAATTGCCATATTTATATTTGTGTTGTCAGGCAATGTTTGCAATCTTGATCTACGTGAATCAAGAATCTTTTCTATTTCTTTTCCTTTGTTTACATCGTTTGATTCTACCCATCCGATGAGCTCTGTCTTTTTACCAGTCACTGGTGATAGGTATTCTGATTCTGTTGACATAAATACAGAATCACTGTCTACGCAATAAAAAATATTTTCCATCTTTACATCTGCTGCGATGCCTTTAAAAATCATTTGTCCATTTACTTTTTCAATAGATAAAATGTTACATAGTTCGTTTGCTGGTGAATCAACGATTGATAGCTCGACTAATGCATAATCTTTAATAAATCTTACCGATGCACCTGTTGATTTGTTTACTTCGTTATCTGATTCAAGAATCTTTCCGCCAATTGAAAATCCTGTTAGGGTTCCGTCTAAAACCTTTTCCCAAGTGTCCTGGGCTCCCTTAGATATATATGCGTCTACGTAAACTCCGTTATAAAACTCTTTTGTTGTTGGATCATAAAAAGTTTCTGGTCTAAATGATGCTACCTTACCTACTGCAAGTGGCTGATGCATTTCTCTTAGATTACCTCTAAAGTTTTCAAATGCTTTCATGCTTGCTTCTTGCGTAACGACATCACCAGTCTGATCCAGGTTGTCTAATGTTGCGAATCCTGAGACTGTTCTTTTTTCTCTATTGACCTTTGTAAATGGAACAGCTAGGTTGATAGCGTTTCCATTGGAAGACCAATGTGACTTTTCGATAATCATATGTTATATATTATAGAGATTGTTCTATAAAAAGGCAAATAACTAGTTGAGCAGGACTAGTCGACTTGTCTTCCATCTCCCTTTGAATTTCTTCCCTCTCCCGATTTGTCTGGGGAGTTGGCTGACCTTTCTTGGTCACGAGTTCTACTTTGGTTAGCCTGAGCTTTTATTTCGGCTGCTTGGGCTGCAAGGTCTACTGGGACATCTCCGCCTTCTCTTGGTACCATGCCCATTCTAACTCTAATTTCATTTGGAGTTATTACCTGGAATCTAAGATATCTTTCGTCAATCTTTGATTGGGTATCTGCATCCGTTAAACTTAATTCATTAAATTTAAGCTCTAGGGCATCTGTCATTTCTTGAACTATTTTATTTAATTTCTTTTCTAAATTCTCTTGAGCTGGTCTGCAGACCTGCTCTTTAAATGTTTTATCTGCATCACGAGCAGCAGCCAGATTTATTCCAGCTGGTGTTCCAATTTTATTAATAGGAACTCTATGAGCCATTAGTATTTCATCTCTATTTGACTGACGATAAATATTAAATGAGGACTCTTGAGATCCTGCCTCAATAGGCTCCATTTTAAATTCAGTCTTTGAGTCTGGGGAGTCTGGAGGAAGAGGAATGTATAAAGATCTGTGATTTTTACCTCTTAGCCCTACCTGGAAAAACTCAAGCAATTTTCTTTCAGACTCTGGTGAAAGCTTAGCTCCTTTTACTGTGATAATATAACGAGGAACCGCCTTATTTTCAAAGTAGTCTAGGTTATACTTTCCAGCGAACTCATTTCCAGCCATTGCATTTTGGGCAGCAATAATATCTGGAATTCCATAATAATTATTTTTTGGAGTGTATTTTTTTAAGTGAATAATTTCATTAGGTCTATCTTCTTGACCTGCAATTGGATTAGGAGTTTTTGTATCTCCAAAGTTTCTAAAAAATACAGCCTTGCCATACAACAACTGTATAAAACCGTCTCTGAAGCGTCTTACACGCATTGTCTTTGAAGGGATATGTCCGATATACCCTATCTTGCCAGTTGTCGTTCTACCGACCTCCAGGTACCCGTTGCCAGTAGCTTCTACGTCTGTGTAGAACTTAATAAGGGTTTCTTTAAACGTTTCATCCTCATTGCAGTCTTCAAGCCACTGATGGAGGTCTTGCTTAATTCTATTTAGCTTTTTACGTGCTCTCTCAAGCTGTTTTTCATCTTCTATTTCTTCAAGAGTGTCTGTTGTTTTTTTAGATTCAATAAAATCAAATCCTAGTCCAACTATGTTTGCAACCTTTGCATTTATTGCCGCATAGTTATATGGCGAAATTTCATAAATTGTTGAAAGATAATCTAGGTTATACTCTGGCTGAATTAAATCAAATGTGGCATATCCGCTAACTGCCTGTTGATGCTGAAGCTGCTGGCTAACAGATCCATCTTTTCCAACAAAAGCTTTTTGAATATCTCTAGAGACCTTTCTTCTAAATGATGCGCCTAAACCAGATAGCTTTAAAACCTCTTCAGCATCTATATCAAATAGGTCATCATTTTTTTGAGTTGTTGGATTATTAAACTTCATCCAATCCGCAACATTAGATATCTCTACACTATCTGCAACTGAGTCTTCTTCGTATTCTCTCATTTTTTAGGACCCTTAAGCTTAGCCATTTCTTCCTTGTGAACTCCTATGTCCAAAGGATCTGGGGTTAATCCCCACCTTAATCTTTGTTTTTGATATTCAAACTCTTCTTCATCAATTTGTCGGCTTCCCTCAATAAATTTAGGTTGACCTTCTTCTATACCGTAATGAGATACGGCTTTTGCCAACAACTCAATTCTTTCTTTATTGCCAAACATAGACTGTATTGAAAGAAAATTATTATCTTCGTCGCCGATCCATCTGCCGTCTGGCATTTCCCATACGTATACACCTAATCTGGTCTCACCAGATTTCATTTGGGCGTTAATTCTTTTTATGTCCATAGTTAATTATTTTACCATCTTTGTCTCTACAAGTCCAGCTTTTTGTCATGCAAAGTGACAAAATTATAATATTTGGAAGATTACTCTGTCTCTAGAGTAGGTTGATACAGACTCTTCTGTCAGGGACAGTGACGAATCTTCTCCGATAGAGGCTGGCTTCCCAATATATAATTGATAGTGATCAAGGTGATTAATTGATGGGCTTAAATAGGTAGCAATATTTTGGTAAATATTATCATCTAGAACGCCAGACCTTACGCCCTCAATCTGCTTACCATTAATCCAAAGCTGGCCAGAAACGGGGTTTGTAGTTACAATAAGAATATAGTTTGGCTCATCTATATATAAATATGAAGATATATCTGTAGCAGAAGTTGCTACTTGTCCATTTATATAAAGTCCGCTAATATTAGATTTCGATATTGTTCCATTTGTAGACCAAGAGAGGGATGTCTCTGTGTTGCCTGTTTTATTAAAAACCAAGTGACCGCTAGATAAAGATTTTGGAGTAAGGATCATCTCTATAGACCTTGCCTCATCTAGCAGGTCTATAAAAAATGCTGATGATTTTGTTTTAACTCCATTATTGTATTCTCTGCTTCTTACAGTATGGCTTTTAGATCCTATGTCTATGTCCCAAACTGATCCTGAGCTTGGCTGTGATATTGAAATTATATTTCCGCTATTATGAGAAAATAATCTTTTTTCCAAGTAAAAAGAAATATTTAATGAGTAAAGCTCTGGCTTATACAAAGAAGAATTTGTTGATGAAAATTGTATTTTAAAATATAGAATTTTTGTTGAAGAAAAGTTAGAGCCTTGAGTAAATCCTGGGATAGAAGATCCATTTATGCATTGAGTCCAAGGACCAGTTTCTGAAACTTCTGAAACATAAACATCAACTCCAGTTGATGCAATCCAATCAATCTTTGAAGATATGTAATCTTTTGTTATATTTAAAACTAAATCTTCTACAAACTCCCCTGATGTTGATCCTGGAGACAAGTAAATACTATTATTAGTATTATCATAAGAAAGATTTACATTGTCATATATTAAAGAACTCCAACTTTCTTGTTGTGGATAAGAGTATACTGTATCCACTCTGTTGTATTTTTCTGATGCTACAAAAAGTTGACCCAGTTCTGGGACAGAAACCTGCTCATCATTAGTTAAAAGAAAATCTTTATAGTGTGATAATATTGCTTCTGGAGACAAGCCATATCTATATACTGCGGGACTGTCAATTAAAAAATATTCTCCAGAATTTGCTGGTCCACAAGACAGCAACACGCTAGAGTTTGTAAATTTAATTCTAATATCTTTTGTTGCAACTCTTACTGCATTTACGTACAGAGTCATTGATGTAACTGAATAAACTGCAACAACATGAATTGCTCTATTTGGATTTGGTACAGAATAATCAATTCTTTCATTTTCTAACTTAAATACAATATTTCCTTTGTCCCAATACAGACCTATGCCGTTAGAATCTGCAAATATAGGAGTTAAAGATGTAATTGTTTTTGGATGTATCCATACCTCTATTGTAAAGTCATTATCGTAAGTATCTTCTGTTGCAAATCCGCCAGTTCCATTTGTACCAGAGAAGTCTTTTGATAGGTTGAACTGAACATAATTAGAGCTATCTATTTTATTTGAGTGGTCTCCCCCAGAAATTATAGGCATCCCAGACTTAACAATTTGTCCGACATATGTTCCGTTGTTTCCACATCCAGATGCGTCATACGCCACTGATCCCAAAGTCTCGTCCATTTTCCAAAGGCCTATGGGTGAATTTTTTAATACTGACAAGTAATAAGACATATTTATATTATAGCAGATTAGTCTTGCTAGTCTTTTCTTCCTTTAAAGTAAACTTACACTTAATGTAATACAGTGGCTCTACCTTGTTCATGCCTTGAGAATGATCTACCATGTCTCTAATCATTAGTGCCGTTCCTGGCTCTGGATTAATATAGATACCTTTAGATCTATCAACGCAAAATGGAGAAGAGGACAGTTCCGTGTTTATCAATAAGTAAACAGATACAGAGTTTTCATCATATGTATTTTCAAATAGCTGCTCTCTACTAAACTCCAGCATTGGCAGTGATTTAAAAAGTGTTATTTCTTCTAGGTCGCTTGTTTCTCTCATTATATAATTAGAGTAGTGCTCTTTACAAAAAGATAAACCTGATTTAAAGCTGTTATATATATACAAGCATTTCTGCAACATCCTTTCAGACATCATGCTTGTATTTTTGTTAAAAGTTTTGTATACAGTAAATTCATTAAATGTGGTCCATGGAGATATGTATCCGTGAGTTGATTCGTCTAAATCGCACTCCTCAATAAATCTAAGTAGGGTGTCTGATTCGGTTAGATTGTTTTGAAAATAGAGACAATCGCTATCTAGTATCGCTGGCAAATGCATCATAATTAATTACTCCAATTTGTTTCTAGGTCGTACCAAAAAAATGGAACCATGTACTTGCTTCCAGAAGTTACTGGCAAAGGGTGATGGAAGTATGGCCTGTATGCAGGAAACATAATTAAACTTCCAGCCTCTGGCTTAATCTTTACATCTTGCTCTGGGAAATAAATTTCTCCACCCTCATAATCATCGTTAAGGTAAAGAACTCCAGAAACTACTGGGTGGGCTTTGTCTGTTGGATCTTCTGCATCAACATGTTTCCCCATATCTGCAAGAGAGTTATATTTTCTTATACTAAAATAATCTGGAAGCTTGAGCTGTCTAGACCCTGTATTGTATGCGTAGTTTACAAAACATAAATCAGATATTGATTTAATTTTATAAACCAGCATGGATGTCTCTAGGTCAAGATCATTTTTATATTGCATATTAGAAAACATTCCATCTTTTGAAACACCATACTCTGTATCTTGATCACTAGCTTTCCAGGTTTTCCATTTTGAAAGCTGCGAAGTATTGGTATTGGCAGATTCTAAATACTCAATCTTATCTACAAACTGCTTTGGATTACTAAGCAAATTTTTATAATAAAATATATTGTTATCTAATTTTTCTATAAGCATTTTCATCCCTCATAAAAAATGGAGTAGACTTGTCTAGCTTAGGATCTTCTTCTCCATACTTAACTAGGTACTTATGCCATATTCCAGACTGAATTTCGTCTTTCATTCTTTCGGAATCCATTTTATCCCACTCGTCGCCGTACTTTTCTTTATTAGCATGCCACTCTGGGCTTCCGTCAAAATCATAAGACCAGAAACATCTTATAAAATATTTTTCTCCATTATCAACTCTATCTACTCCATGGAAGTAATGTGATCCTCCAGTTACTGGGTCACCTGATGGAAAAACAACTATGTCTCCAGCCTCTGGCTTGTAGTCAATAACATCCCCCGTATCATCTTTAAGGAAAGACAGTCCTCCACCGTCGTAGTCGTCATTAATATATATGGTACATGTAATTGCAAATTTTTTGCCTGGGGACTCGCTATCAAATCCTCTGTAATCTGTATGATAATGCATAGCCATTTCATTTTGCTTTGATGTTTCCCAATACTTGCAAATTGAAATTCCATTGTTTACCCAATTTGGTAAAGAAATATCATTTGTTTTAACATAATCTTCTGTACATGCATAATAAGCATTTGTAACATCTGTAAGGAAATCTTTTTGCAATAAAGTATACTCATTCTGAATATCTGTCTTATACTCATCGTTTTGTCTATTCATAGAAAGGTTCATCATCTTGCCAAATCCATACCAGTCTTGCCACTCTGTAAATAATCCTTCGGGCAACTTTTCCTCAGACTGTTTTAAAAGATCAGTATATTCTTTCCACCTAGGAAGCATATTTTTATAAACAATAACTTTTGGATATATCTCTAGCTTGTTCATTTCTCACCATACTTTCCAATATAGTCTTGAGTTATGCCCATCTCTTTTTCTTTTTTCCAGGCCTCATATGTCCGATCCTGCTCTTCTCTAGTTTTCTTAAGGCGCTCAGCTCTTTCTTTTAATCTTTCTTCGCTATAAACAGAATCTGCAGTGTCCCAAAATGATCCTATTGTGTATCGTGTTCCACCGTGGACTTTTGTAACTTCGTGCTCATTTGTGTGTCCTCCAGCAAAAATTGCTATCTTTCCTATAGATGGTTTAATATTAATATCATAATTTTTAAAGTTTAAGTACCCACCTTCAAAATCATTATTTAGATATATAAACGCAGCATACTTGCTACTTTCAAATTCAGTAGGATTCCCATCTTCATCTGAATTGTCAGAATGAAATGATGCATATGCTCCATCTGTCCATTTTTGAGCATGATAGCTTACCTCAGATAATTCTTTTAACAAAACGTTTTCTGCTAGGTCTTTTATTCTTTTTTTTAATACTTCATTAAAATAATTAGAAGGCAATCCAAATAGTTCTAGGTTTGGATCGTAAGGCCAAAATCCCATGGCAAATGAATCATAAAAGGATATCTGATTCCATTCTAAAATCTTATTGTCTACCAACCATTCAAGATAAGAAATTATAGACTTGCATTCTGATTCTGATAAAAAGTTATCAGCAGTAAAACATTCTTCCTTATGCATTGTTATCCAGCTACTCATTTTTAAAATCCTTTGGCCCGCTAAATTTTTCTGGCAAGACACTTATTGTCCAGAAATAAGGTGAAGTATATCTACACCCGCTTACTATTGGTCTAACTCCATGAATATAGTTTAAGTCTCCAGGAAAGAAGTATCCAGCTCGTGCTTTTGGCTTAAACTCTATTCCCTGTTTTGGAAAATATAACTCTCCGCCTTCATAGTCATCGTTAATATAAAAAACTGTTCCTATGTCATACCATGGGAAAGAGTTCGGTGTTCCTGCATCTGGGCCTTCATGAAGCTCTTTATCTGCGTGAGGCTCTTGTCTTGCTCCAACTGGCCATCTAACTAATGCTGGTCCTGTCGCAAAGCACTCAACCTCAAAGAAATTTTCAATTACTGGCTTGAATCTACCTACAATATTATTTAATATCTCGATAATATCATGTGCACCATTTTTTAATAGCTGCTCCCCAGTAACAACTCTGTTGGCCCATGGCCTGTCGTCATAAATAACTGTTCCATTTTCATTAAACTCTGTTGGAATGTCATCAAAGGAACTATTATTTTTAGAAAATGAAAGTAGAATAGACTGCTCTTCTTCTGTAATAAAATTTTTTACTTCTACTATATTTTTATCTGAGTCTCCAAAAAATCCAGAGGGTGTTATAGATTTAGCATTAAAGTTAGAAACATTTTTAGAAGTGTCCCATTTGTTCATATCCATTATTCATACCTCTTTCTTGACCATACTTTTTTCTTGTAGGCCCCACCTTCGGGGACTCTAAATTTATTTGCCTGATAATGATGCCTCTCTACTATTTGTTCTTGAGTATACATCTTTTGATCTGATTCCCAATCTTCTCTTTTAAACGGAATAATCTGAGCATAAGGAGTTCCTTTAGGAATCATTCCCTCAAACCCGCTTTTTAAAAAGAATGGCATAAGTCCTGGGGTATCCATCTTGTCGTTATCAATTATACCAGAGAGGGTTATAAATGGTAGGTCGTGTCTATTTAGTGGATGAATATATAAAGCACTATACCCAGGCTCTAGCCCTGGCATCCAATTTGGATACCAATGGAAATGCTTATCTGTTCCAAGTGGTTTTGGAAATCCTGGCATATCTGGCCTAATTCCACAAAAATCTTCGTATCCGCCTGGAGACATTGGAACGGTGTATTCGTTACCTGCTTCATCTTTTGTAATAGACATATAGATATCACATGGAGTTTTTAAAACATACCCTGTAACAAAGGCATCTATTAAAGCTGGACAAGCTTTAAATGAAAGGGAGTCTTTGTTTTCTGGGAACCAATATCTGCTTGATTCTACAAACCAACTAGGTATATTCTTTTTTGTAGTTTCTGGTGCAAATTCTAAGCTTATAGAGTTGTATACCCTATTGGAATGAAATGTAATTTTAGGCATTATCAATAACCTTAAGTCTTATGGACTTGACTTCGTGCTCACCCAACTTATTACCACACGGGTCAACTGAGTCTCTATAAAAATTAGTCCATCTGCCAGACTCAGTTATTTCTTTTATTTTTTTCATTGAGGCTTGTGGGTCACAGTTAGTATGCGGTATTTCATTTTGATCTACAAATTTAATTTCAGAGTTTTGCAATTCCCCCAATGATATAGGGACTATATTTGCAATTGGTGTATTTGCTGGAATTGTTATTTTTACCATTGGTTCTGTTATCTTCCAGGCTATTGGGAAATCTCCATGAAAAAATGAAGTGCTTATTAAAGTTGTAAAACATTGAACCCCTCTAATAAATAGATTAGGGGTTGGAATACATAAAAGACTTAAATTGCTATCTGTCTTAAATCCTATACCTGAATTAAAACTAATTGTTCCATTAGCCCTTCCAGTGGACACATATTTTTCCCCCGAAAGAACTTTTACGTGATGGGGAGAAGAGTCTGAAATTCCATCCCAGACAAATGATATTTCTTCTGGAAAAGATATGCTCCATCCCAAAGAATTAGTCACAGTAACAGGAAAGCAGTTATATGCATGTCTATCGTAAGTCTCATCCATCCAGTCTCTTTTTACTGGGGATTGAGATATGTTAGACAGACCTGTTGTTTTAAATGCTTTTATAGAATACATTAGAGCAAGCTCTTTGAATACTGTGCCTCTAAGTTCCTGTATTCTGGAGTATGAGCGGTTTCTAAATAGTCAAGCATTGTTACTATAGAATACTTTACTCCCGAAGTAACTGGCATTGCGGCGTGTGAATAGACATAAGAAGAAGGAAATAGATAAAGATCTCCAGCTTTAGGCTTAATCTTTAAGTTAAGTTTATCAAAAAATAACTCTCCGCCTTCGTAATCATCGTTTAAATACCCTACTAAAGACAGTACGCATGTATAAGAGTATCCATGATCTGAATGGACTTGAAAATGCTGTCCAGCTCCGTATCTAATAAAGTTAAATGATTCCCAGTATTTTAGAGGGGCAAGGCTAAACATATTTCTATAGTCATCAACCGCTGGAAGCTGTGCATAGTATGCATCTTCCCAAATTCTAATTAGATCTTTATCGGTTTCATCTTGTTTTTCTTGGCTAACGTTATCCATATGTGCGGACAAAGATTTATCTTCATTGTACTTAAGTTTGAAATCTACACAGTCTCTGTAACTAAGGTTTTTTGCTCCGTAGCCCGTGTATCCTGGCTTCCAGCTGTATCTTGTATTAGACTCTGAGCCTAGGGTGTTTTCTAGTCTTTCAATATACTGTTTATCTTTGGTAAAAACATCTCTATATACGACTATTCCTGTAGCTAGGTATTCTGCATTTTCTAACATGTTTTCTCTTTTCTGTGGTTATATATATTGTATCATTTATTTTAATTTATTGGAACCCATACACCTGGCTCATTATGCTTTAAAGAGTATAGTGGAACAACGTAAAACTCTATTACATCATTCCAGCTGTCGGTTTTAATATTTATTACATCTGTTGGCTTATTTATATACATGTCATTTTTATTAAATATTTCCTTGGTATATATACCATTATTCATAAAAGACAAACTGTACTCGGTACCCGCTGGAAAATACATTCCGTGCAAATATGGTATATTTATTCCTGGGAAGTCATACCAATTTGGGTTAGTACCTGGACCGTACTGTGAGAGCTTAGCATATATCATGTATTTTTGTTTATTTTTATCTATTTCATAAACATGACAAGCCTCTTTTATAAGCTCAGAAATTTCCAAATATAGACTGTATATGTTTTCGTTATACACAGAAAAAAGGTTTTTACTTTTTATTATAACCTCACGATCTAATTCTAAATCGCCATCCTTAGTGTAATAAAGCTCATCTTTTTTATATGACATCTCTTCTAATAAATCAATATCAAAACCTATATTAGAATGACTTTTAATAAAATTAGTTTTGCTGTATGTCTGGTTCAACATAAACCATTCTCTTATCTATGTAATTAACTGGATACGAAAAATTTCTGTATTGAAATATATCGTTTAAGTCTATATCTATCTTTTTTTCTTCAAATCCTAGGCTATATATCTTGTTGTAAAGCTGATCTCCAGCTACCGTCCCACCTTTAAGTCCATAAATTGCTGACCAAATTTCATAACCTAATTTTCTTGCAAGCATATCGTTTGTTATTACACTATAAGTTGCAACTCCTTTTCCTCTATAAAAAGGGTCTACATACATTCTACTTATTTGATTATTCATATTCCAGGCGCTTTGTGCTATTGGGAATTCGTTAAATATCTTATTGGAAACTACAACTGTTCCTGGTTTATATCTGTCTGTATTGTAAGCAGAGCATATAACTCTTATGTGGTAATCTTTATCATGAATAAATGCAAAATGTCCCCATATGCCTTCATTATATAAGGCTTCTGGAAAAGACTGGTAGGAGATAGATTTCTCTATCTCCTCTCCAGCGTCACCTACTTTGAATTTCATCTAATGAATTTTATAGAGGGCCAGGACCATCTGGATCATTAGATCCAAATAGGGTGGTGCTATGTGCATGCATATCAAATGTCACTCCGTTTTCTGTAAAGTAGAAGTCCCATGGCTCTACGTTTATAGAATAAGACTGAATTGTAATGTCTTCATTTAACTCTAGTGATTCAATCGCAACAAAGTCTTTTGATTGGAAGTTGTAAATTAAATCAGTATTTAATAAATCTTTTACGTTTAGCGATCTAATTTCGTTATCACGCTTTGCAAGTATAAAGTGATTTAGTGTATATATATCACCATTTACTGCTGCTGCACCTAAGTTCTCGTGCAACATTTTTCCGACAACAGTTACTTCTGTCTCTTCTGCGCCGTCAATTTGCTCTTGAGTAATAACATAGTCTGAATAAGATCCGTATGATCCATCATCAAGTAACCAGTAATCGTCTGGAATTCCTGGAATTCTTAACCCTATTACTGCGTCTCCTACTTCAATTTGACCAGCTGAAACCATTCCTGTAGGAGTTCTCAAAAGAGTGTTAACTCCAACAGACTTAATAAAGCTAGGTGGTGAGAAGAACCCTGGTGGGGCAAAGAACCCTGGTGGGGCAAAGAACCCTGGTGGGGCAAAGAACCCTGGTGGGGCGAAGAACCCTGGAGGACCAAAGAACCCTGGAGGTGCAAAGAATCCTGGAGGACCGAAGAAGCTTGGTGGTCCGAAGAAGCTTGGGGCCTGTGTTGTAACCTGGTTAGAAGCTCCAGAATACCCTCCTGCACCGTTGGCATTTTCTGCCCGTATCTGATACGTCTGAGCAGTACTTGCCTCTTGCGTAATAGATATCGGAGAAGATGCTGAAGTTCCAGTTTTACCGTCAGAACTTGTCCATCTATATAAAGTTATACCTGATCCACCATCGGCTGGTGCTGTAAAGGAGATACTATCTGCATTTACTCCTGCAGTTGCCGATGGGGCAGACATAGTGGCTGGCACTGTTGTAGCAGTTGCACTTGCTGTATTTGAATCAGCGCTTGTTGCATATTCATCATAAGCTCTTACTGTATATGAATAAGATGTGGCTGAAGATAAACCTGTGTTAGAAAATGTTGTTGTTGGATGTGCAACAGTTGCAATTTCTGTTCCACCTCTCATAACTTTATATCCTGTTGGTGTATTTCCAGCTGCTGGGGCTGTCCATGAAAGATCAATTCTTCCATCATTGTATGCTCTGTTAGAGGGAACATTTGTGGCTGTTAAGCTAGTCGGTGCATTAGGGCCAATAAAGTTGTCCTGTGCTGACGATCTTCTACCTATATTTTTTGACATATTTTCCTATTCCTTTTCCAATTAAGCCTTTAGATCTCCAGCAAGTAACCAGGTGTCTGTTGCTACCTTGGTAATTGTTGCTGATGAATGTAATGCTCTTAGCTTTAATCCTGGGGTTCTTAAAATTGTAACTCCAGAAGCTTCCACAAAGTTGCCATCTGTTCCAGCTGACTGGTAGAAGCTTATTGAAGTTCCTACTGGATAAGCTGTGGTTGCATTTGTAGGAACAGTAATTGCGTGTGCTCCTGCAACTGGGATTAACTGATCTCTTAAAGCAAGTCCACCTGTTGAAAGGTTATATGCTCCAGATATTGCTGTTCCAATTACTGTTAATGATGGAACGCCTTGCTTTGTTTGTGTTCCATCTGAAAAAACTACACCAGATGAAGGTGTAACTGTTGTTGCCTCAAGTGCTCCGACTGCAAGTGCATCTAGAGATCCTTGTGCAAAGTTTACAGTTGTTGAAGGCTCTGTGGTAACACCCTGGAACAACTTCCATTTAGCATCAGATACGTCTCTTACAAGACCTGCATGCTTTGCTGCACCATCGTTGTATGCAACTACAATACCAAGGTCGACTATGTTACCTGAATTCTGGTGAGCAAGCTGCACCATGTTATCTTCAATTGTGATAGATGTTGAAGATGCGTTAAATGTTGTACCGTTAACTGTTAGGTTACCATCAACTACAAGATCATTTGACGCTGTAACTGTTCCAGTAAATGTTGGTGCTGCTTTGTTAGCCTTTAGATCAAGTGCTGTTTGTGTAGCAGTTGAAACTGGCTTATTTGCATCTGAAGTGTTGTCAACGTTTCCTAGACCAACATGTGCTTTTGTAACTCCTGCAACTGTTCCAGTGAACGTTGGACTTTCAATTGGTGCATATGTTGTAGCTGCTGTTGCAGATGCTAATTTAGCATCAAGTGCTGTTCCTAGACCATCAATTTTTGACTGAGCAATTGCTGCTGATGCATTTATATCTGCATCAATAATTGTTCCGTTTGCAATTTTACCTGTTGTAATAGCTGAATCTGCAATTTTTACAGTTGAAACTGCTCCATCTGCAATCTTTCCTTCTGTTACAGCAAGTGATCCAATTTTATCAGCTGTTACTGCTGCTGCATTAATTTTGGCTTCTGTTATATTTAAATCTTCAATCTTTGCAGTTGTAACTGCAGAATCTGCAATCTTTGCAGTTGTTACCGCAAGACTATCAATTTCATTTGTTCCAACAGATGCATCTGAAATATGTATTTGAGAAATTGCATTATCTGCAATTTTATCAGAAGTTACAGCATCGTCTGCAATCTTAATTGTTGTTACTGATGTATCTCCAAGCTTAGAAGTGACAACTGCTGAATTTGCAATTTTTGCTGTTGTTACTGCAAGATCTGTAATTTTTCCTTCAGTTACTGAAAGATCTATTGGATTTCTTGCATCTTGTAGTCGATAATCTCCTGTGTAAACAAGGTTAGCTGTATCTGAAATACCGTGAATGTTAGTTGTAGTATCTTTGTGTGTTCCTACAGCATTAGCAGTTCTTTGATCTACATAAAATTTATTTGTAGCATCATAATCTGTTGTTGCTGTACCAAGTGCTGTAATCTTGTTTGTATCCATATTAAGGACACCTGACATTGTATCGCCAGACTTTGCTACCTTACCTGAAATTGCTGTTGTTAATGTACCTGAAAGGTCAGCATTATCTGCTAAAGATGTTGCAATTTCTGCTAATGTATTTAGTGCTGCTGGAGCCGCTCCGACTACCACTTCTATTGCATCCTGAACAAATGCTGTTGTTGCAACTTGAGTTGTATCTGTTCCAACTGAAGCTGTTGGTGCTGTTGGTGTTCCAGTTAAAGCTGGTGATGCTAAAGTTTTTGCTGTTAATGTTTGATTAGCATCTAGCGTTACAAGATTTGCTGTATTTGCAATTCCATGTACTGAAGTAGTATCTGCTTCATGAGTTGATACTGCTGAGTCAGCATATGACTTAGTTGCAAGAGCAGATGTATCTGCAATGCCGTGAACTGAAGTAGTAGCGTTATTATGATTTGTAACTGCTGTAGATACTTCTGCATCTAATGCTGCCGCTCCAGGAAGCTGAGCAAGTGGGATTAAGCCAGAACCGTCTAGTGAGGCTACTCCGTTTGCAACTCCCTTTGTGCTCAAGGCAATGTAGTCATCTACTGTGCCTGAAAGGGCGTATTCAAGGCTATTCCACGCTGTGGTGCCATCGCCAAATTTAAATGTGTTAGTATCTGTTTCAATACCAATTTCTCCAGCTGCTAGAACTGGGTTAGCATCGAACCAATCGTCTGCGATACCTCTTCTTAATTGTAATCTTACTGTTGCCATTTTAATACCCCTTATATTTTTTAATTTATACTGCTATTGTATCATTTATTGCTTTAAACTATAACCCCAGAATCAAATACCATAGAAACATCAGAATCTGTTGAAGACGGGGTTCCGCCATCTACAAACTTGCTAGTAGATGAAGGTATTACTCCGTTTGCCTGGACTGTATATATTGGTTGACCGTTATAATCAATAGATAAGCCAATATCCATGAAACTAATCTGTGAAGATGTGTCTGGAATATCTGATGCCAAAGCCACTGGTACCCAGGTACCATTTAGCTGGATCTGTAGTTTATTTGTTACTGTGTCAAATCTAAGAGGTGTCTCGCCCAAAACGACATTAGACCCAAATGTCGCAGTACCTGCTACATTGAGTCCATTTTTTACTCTAAAGTTTTTATCTGTTGTTGCCATTTAAGTTCACATATCCCCTAATTGTTTTGGTGGGGTTTTGAAAGGACCCCTTACCTTTTATTTAATTATTTAATTAGTGTTCCAGATACTTTAACTGTTGAGTTATTTACTGGAGTAACCCGTATTCTTACGTTTGAACCTGAAACATCTGCTGTAATTGTTCCTCTTGATCCATTAGTTCCAACAATTGCATATTCTGTAATTGCTACGTTATCTGATGAATCTAGTGTTACTAGAATTTCTGATATTTCATTGTGAGTCTCATTATCAATTTTAACAAGGAACTTACCTGAACGGTAATCAGCCTTTGCCCACTCATAAGCTGTTCCAGCGACTGTTGCTGTTCCAGAAGATGAGGCTGCAATTTGCTTAGCCTGGTCGTTAACGTTTAATGCTGTAAAAGATGTTGTACCATTTTGCTGTGCAGTATTAGCTGCCGCTGCTGTGGCCTCTGCAGCTGCTTGAGCAGCATTGGCCTTAGTGGTAGCATCTGCTGCTGCTGTAGCTTCTGCAGCTGCTTGAGCAGCATTGGCCTTAGTGGTAGCATCTGTAGAAGCTGATGATATTGCCTCTGATTTAGCTGTTGCTACATTTGCTGTAGTAGCCAATAGAGATGTGTCAGCAATTCCATGAACGTTAGTAGTGTCAGAGCTGTGTGTTGAGAGAGCAGATGCTGCGGTGGCCTCTGCAGCTGCTTGAGCAGCATTGGCCTTAGTGGTAGCATCTGAAGCGGCATTTGAAGCTGCTGTTGAAATTGCTGAAGTTACATCAGCTGAATTAGCCTTTGTTCCGAGAGCAGTTGTAATAGTTGTTGTGTAATTAGCATCGTCATTAATTGCTGCTGCTAATTCATTTAATGTATTAAGTAGGTTTGGAGCTCCGTCTACAAGTCCATCTACTGCAGCTGAAATTGCTGTATTGCGATTTGAAACCTCTGTTGATATTGCAGTTGAAAGTGCTGATGCTGCAGTGGCCTCTGCGGCTGCTTGCGCTGCATTTGCCTTAGTTGTAGCGTCTGTCGCTGCTGCAGAAATAGCTTCTGACTTAGCGGTTGCTACATTTGATGTAGTAGCTAATAAGGATGTGTCTGCAATTCCGTGTACGTTAGTAGTGTCAGCGTTATGTGTTGAAAGTGCTGATGCTGCAGTTGCTTCTGCAGCTGCCTGAGCGGCATTAGCCTTTGAAGTAGCGTCTGCTGCTGCAGTTGAAACTGAAGCTGCGTCGCCTGATACTCTAAGTGCTGCTTCTGCTGCTACCTTAGTTGTAGCATCTGTTGCTGCAGCAGTAATTGCTGCAGACTGTGCTGCGTTAGCCTTTGATGTGGCATCAGATGCTGCTGTGGCCTCTGCTGCAGATTGTGCTGCTGCTGCTGCGCCTGCTGCATCAAATACGCCAGATTTTACAGATAGTTTTCCAGCGCCGCTTACTTCAAGCTGTGTCGCCTCTACTGATTTTACAAGAGTTGCTCCACCTACAAGGTTGAGAATATAAGCATCTCCGCCTGTCTCTGTAAGTATATTTTGGCCATTGATTGTACCTGTTGTACCCTCAACTACAAGGCCTGATTTAATTCTAAAGTTTTTTACTACTGTTGCCATTTATATGACTCCTCTTGTTGCTTTTTTTATGCTTTAAGCGCTGTTCTTATAAATCTTACTGAGATTGAACCAGAAACAGGGGTGACTCTGAAACTAATTATACCTGAATTTTCTTCAAATGCATAAGTAAATAAGCTTGTGTTTGTGTTTGATATTATGTTTGACTCTGAAACCATAATGTCTGTTCCGTTATGTGAAGCTAGGATTTCTGATGCGTAAACATCTGAGTTTTTTACTACCTGAATGTTATACCTTACGGTTCTCCAGGCACTTTTTGCAAATGAATCTATGCTTGTTGGATTTTCAATACCATAAACTGTAAGATCGTTATTGCCTTCTAGTCCAAGAAGCTCTGCTGCGTTCTCGGAATCAATGGCTGCCAAGTTTGATTCAAGTTGTGTGATTTTATAATCTATTGAATTTGCATCTGTCGATCCATCAATTCCTAGCTTTAACTCTAGGGCTTCAATTGCGTCATTTACATTGCTATGCAATGCTGCATGGCCTGCCATTGAGTCATTTGATTCTGGATTAGATAGATTATCTATAGATGTTGGGTAATTAGTTGCCAATTTGTCCTCCGTCCAACAATGTTAACTGTGTATAATTTGGTTTTACATACGATGATGTTGGAGAACCACCGTCTATGCCAATTATAGCAGGAATTGTTTCTACTACGCTGGCATTATTATTAATATCAGTATTAAAGTTAATAGTTTCCTGAAGGTTAATAGTATGAACATCTCCGTCGTATGTATGTGTGTGCATGTAGAATGGAGCGGGATCTGAAGAGCCTGGAGTTAAGTCAACCCACACTGCACCGTTGTATATCTTAATGTTTTTACTTGTAACATTAAAGTAAACATCTCCAGTTGATCCGATAAGCGGATCTTCTGCAAGTGTAAGAAGATTTAATAAGGACTTAAACTTTTTGGCCATTTTAAAATCCTTATCCTATTACAACTACTCTATATTCTCCAGATGCTGGTGCAACTGCAAATTTAATTGTTGCTGCTGTATCTGATGTATGCTCTACGTCTGCAATAATTTCTGCAAATGGAGAAGCAACTTCATATATAGAAACGACTATATCTTTTGTACCTAAATTATGAGTTACAGTATAAGATGTTGCTGATGTATTAAGAGTTGTCTTATACTTTCTTGTAATTTCATGATAATTTGTTCCATCATTGGTTAATGTCCATTGATCTGAAGTTTCATTCCACAGCAACTCTACGTCTGCTGAAGTTCCACGATTTACCTTTAAACCAGCATCTGCTGATGGTGCTCCAGTTACATTTGTATTGAGAACAACTTTATTATCAACAATATTAACTTCAGTTGTGCTAATTGAGTTAATAGATCCCTGTACATCAAGATTTCCATTTACTGTCAAGTCTCCAGCAACTGTTAAATCATCTGGTAATCCAATTGTTACTGCCGCTGACTCTGATCCTGAACCTGAAACAATAATTTCACCAGGTGTACCAGTAATTGTTGAAATGTAGCTTCCAGTTGTGTCAGTTCCTAATGCAACAGAGTTTGGCTCAATTGTAGTTGATATTGTAACATCACCTAAATTGTTCATTGTTGCTGATCCAGTCACATCTCCTGAGAGTGTGATTACTGGATCTTTATTAAGAGATACTGCCCCTGCTGTAACTGTAAAATCTGTTGAACTAAATGAAGCTACACCTTTATTTGTATAGGTTGCATCTTCAGCTGAAACTGTAATTGTGTTATCTGTTACAGCAACATCAATTCCTTCTCCTCCTGCAACAGTTAATGTATCAGTTAATAAGTTAACTGTGTCTGTTCCAGTGTCACCAGCTATTGAGAGGTTTGTAGCTACATCTGCTTCATTTGCAGCTGTTAAACGACCTTGTCCGTCTACTGTAAATGAAGGAATCTTTGTTGTAGATCCATATGTTCCAGCAACGACTGATGTATCGTTTAGTCTGATTGTATGGCTACCTGCTGGATCATTATAAGTTGCTGTTAAACCAGTTCCAGCAACTACGGTTGACCCAATTACGTCTTGAATAACTTCTGTAGATCCAGATGTGGGGGTCCACTCTGATCCATTGTAGAAGAAAAGAATATTTGTACCAGTGTTGTAGTATATCTGACCTGATACTGGATTTGAAGGCGCAGCGCCTAAGTTTTGAATTCTAGCATTGAGCAACTCATTCTTGTTGAGATCAACGCTAACTAAAAATTTTCTTGCCATTTGCTATCTCCTTATGACAGGTATGCTGTCCCTGAAAATGGTTGAGCCATTGTCAGCGTTATCTGATTAGTACTATTGTAGTCTATTCCAGTTTCCAAAATATCTCCAGCGCTTGATTTAACCGTTACGTTTGGCTGATAGCCTAGTCCGTGAGTTATAACAAGAGAATAAATTCCATTGGATGGTCCTGTAAGCTGAGATAGCTCCCAGGAATAAGCCAACGTGTTATTTGTTAGAAATATCTTATTAGATCCCGACCAAGTAGTGTCAGACACTTTTGGTCCGTGAAAAGCTGCTGATGTTGTATCAAAATAAAAATCCCCAGTAAGACCTAGATTTGCTGCTGGGTCTCCCGTACCATTAAGTATGGTTCTTCCTCTTGGACCTTGGGGTCCAGGAGAAGAAATTACAACTTTATTTATTTGCTCTTTAACAACTACAGATTCAATCACTATATAGTTACCGATCTATTTAGGGTCATAAACCCTTCAAGGAGCTTAATTTTATTACCATTAGAATCTACAACCATTATGTCATATACTGACTTAGGATAAAAAAGTTTATTTGTTTGAGTTGGTGTAAGTGTTACAGTTAATTTTCCAAGGGATCCGTTTATTACAATTCCACCACTTGGAGATGTTAAAGTTACTGCTAGCTTCGAGCCACCCTTTACATCACGTACCTGCATTTTTGCAGATGCGCCAGTTAGATCAATCACATTATCATTTTCGTCTTTATATTCTACTACAAAGCTAAATGTTGCATTTTGATCTACGTCGAAATTTTTTTGTCCTGCCATTTGCCATAGTCTCCTAAATAGGAATACTCCTGTACTAATTTTAGCACAGGAGTATTTCTAATTGACTATTTTTGTTTACTTGTTTGTAAACCCGAATGACTTCTCATTTGGGTTTAATGCCTTCAAAATTACGGGTGCTGTGGCAGCAAATCCGCCCAATAGTAGGTCTCTTGGACTAGTGTTGCCAGTCATGTATAGGGCAATTGCTGCTCCTAGAAAATGACGTCCATAACTTGCTAGTGCTGCTAGAATCTTCTCTTGCATTGTAACCTTTCCATCTCCGTTTAGATCTTCTTTAGCTTTTGCCATTTTTTGATCCTCCTTATTTCTAGGCGGGAAGCCTAGGAATTTTGGGTGTTAGCCCAATTATATTATTGTACCACTATGCGCTGATATCTACCAATTCGCAATTACCATCTGAGCTACAGGCTAGAGTTGCTGTTGGTGAAGTTCCGTCCTCTATCTCATAAAATGACAAGTCTTCCCAACGAATACCTTTAGGCATTTTTGAAACAAGAGCATCATATTCTTCTTTTGTAACTTCCTGATAAGGAGCTTGCTTGTAAGTATGCTCCGAATGAGGCAAGAATGATATTCCAGAAACCTCATCAAAGTTTTTATAAACCCAAGCTCCAACCTCCATCCATTCATCTTCTTTTACAGAAACTGTAATTGAAGGCTTGTGTTCGCACCAGGCTCTCTGGTAGACTAACCAAATGTTAAGGTGATCAATAGCTGTTAAATCATTTCTAACAATTGCTCCTTCTGGAGCTTTTACTGGAAATGAAAACACGTATGTATCGTTTGGTTTCATTACGTCATCTTCTACTGGAATTCCAACTTCCTTTAAAAATGTAGAGATTGGATCTCCCTTTGAGCCACGCACTGTACGAATATAATATGGCGAATGCCATGGATGCATTCCTGAAGATACCCCGACCAATTGAGACACTGTTCCAGAAGGCTTTACGCATGTAATAGCTGCAGACTCAGGAATCCCAATTTTCCCAGACTCTTCTTTATTTACTTCTCTTGCACGATCACGCATTGACATTAAAAATGCTTCAAGAGCAATAATATCTTGCTTTCCAGACATAAACTTATGTCCGAACTGTCCTGTTAAAGATACCCCAAGCAGTCTTTCTTCTTCCGTATTATCTTTCCATATTTTACGAAGATATTTGAAGTCTGTTAATGTTGACTGCCACGTTCCAAGGATTGTAGCAAGCTCAACTTTGCGCTGGATATCTTCCTTTGTATCACTTTCACGTAATACGACTTCTGAAAGATTACAAAACTGATAAGGACGAAGAATAATTTCTGAACATGGGTTCGTTCCATAATGGATTTCAGGGTTTCTACGACCAAATTTAGCTGCTTGCGCCTGCGCTGCCGCAACATTATAGATTCCACGTTCGCCAGATTTTGAGTCATATAAAGACTTCCATTCTGCAATAAATTGTTCCATCTCTGGTTTACGAGAATACGCAACAGAGTTATTTGACAAAGCACGTTGTGGACTTGCTTCCCACCAATTTCCTGCTTTTGCTTGAGCCATTTCAATATCATTAATGTTAGATAAAGAAATCATTGCTGAGCGTCTTACGCCTCCAACAACTACTACTTCACCAATCTTGCACATAATGTCATGGCATTCGATTGGCTTAAGGCTTCTTCCAGCTGCATTCTTAAATTTTGCAATAGTAAAATCAAAAAGATTGACTAATGGCTGTGGACCTGAAGATCTTCCACCCATTGTCTTAAGTCTTGCTCCAGCTGGACGAACTTTAGAAACATCAATTGCTGGAATGTGTCCTGTCCAAAGCAAAGCAAGTAATTCACGATAAGCTTTAGCCCAACCTTGTTTTGAATCTTCAACAACAATTACAGTATCTGATTTTTCAAGTTTTTCTGGTACTGGTGGTAGCTTATTGATATACTTATATTCTACTGAGAATCCAACACCAGTTCCACACATAAGTACATACATTGTCTCATCAAATGAACGAGGGGAATCAACTGGCAGAAAAGCGCAATTATATCCAGCAACATTATCTCTTTCAAGTGCGGCTCCAGAGGTCATAACAGATCTCATGGAGGGCATTACATTTCGTTCAAATACGAACTCTTTTAATTCCGCAACTAGCTTTTCATTTGGAATATAATTGTGATTTTCTTTTAAGTGATTGGTCATAAAAGAAAAATATCGATCTACTGTTTCTCCCCATGTTTCTCTACGACCTTCTGCCTCTACCCATTTTGCATATCTAGATAGAGCAATAAAATTTTCATAAGGATTTTCAATAGTCTGCGACATTTATTATACGACCTTTTCTCCGCCTTGCGGTGCTATTTTTTGAATGAAGTCCTAGTGTATCAAACTTTTATTTAGCGGTCTAGGGGTTAAAAATATTTTTATATATATCAATATGTGAGATGCAATTTTAGTCAACTGACTTGACATATATATCAATGCAATGCTATTCTTAGAGTTCGTTATCTCTATAGGAGGAAATGCCAATGGAGAATATAAAAACGCAGTTTAGCGATTTGGTTCGTGACTGGACAATAATAGCAGTGGTAACACTGTTTTTGTTTTCTGGAACTCAACCAGCAATTGCTGTAACTGCAGTAAAACCTTTAGTGAAAACTGAAGCCCAATTAAAGCAAGAAGTCTTAGATAGTTTTAGTAAAGAGATTTACAAGCCATCTGAGATGCTTACAGACGAAGAGCTAGTTAAACTACTTAAGACTGTAGGATTCGAAGGACTAGGCCTTAAGAAAGCCTGGTCAATAGCAAAGCGTGAATCTAATGGAAGACCGCTTGCATATAACGGGAATAGGAATACAGGAGATAATTCTTACGGATTATTTCAAATAAATATGATTGGAAATCTTGGTCCTGAAAGACTTGAGAAATTTAATCTGCAGAGTAACAAGGAGTTATTCGACCCAGTAACAAACGCAGAGATAACGTACTATATGACCGATGGCGGTAGTGATTGGTCAGCTTGGAAGGGTATGACCCCAAGAGCAAAGGAATTTTACTTAAAATTTCCAAACAACTAGAGGAGGAAGTATGAAGATACAGTATGTGTCTAAGTACATCTCCTTATCAGAAGAGGGCCTTGTTCCAAGGATATATTGTCCAACGGATCAGGGCTCTCTTCTATGTAACACAGATCAAGATGATCAAATATTTCTATATTGCTTGTCATGCAATTATAAAAAATATATAGGATTGCAGTTTTACGATAACATAAAGGGGTTAGTAGACAATGCCATACGATAAAGATTTACTTAGAGCTGTTGGAATGGGAATTCCATGCATGCACATGCCAGCTCTTCCTATGGCTCTAAAAGCCATTAAAGAGTTTAAGCAATACATTGATTCAGCTATTGAAACAGAAAAAACTTTACTTGATTTATCCCAAGATTTGGAAAGGATGATTAGTGAACGAGAGCAGTAATCTAGAAGACAATCTTCCAATGGTCAACTACATAATGCTTCATAGAATATATGACATGATGACATTAATGGCTAAAGCAACTGCTGGTCCTGAAGATGTCGCAAAAATGGTCAAGTATCACGAAGATGGATTCCTTCTTGGGCCAGCTCCTGCATTTAGAGGAAATGATGATGTATAATTATATTTATGAGCCCAAGACATTTTTCCAAAATGATGCAAAGTCCTTACTTTCAAACTGATCATTACAAGAATGAGACTTATGCTGGAAAGCTTGAGCAAAAAATTCAATTAAAATTTTACAACGCTATTTATATAATAAAGAAAAAAATACTTTTCAGAAACCGTTGACTTAAACACAATACTATCTTATAATAATATACGTAAGTTGAGCTTTTAGTTCCTTACGTGCACGAAGGTGCAGAATAGGCTCCATACGAATCCGCCTTTGTATGGGGCCTATTTACCTAATAGCCATCCAGTTATAGTATATCTGTTTCCTTCAATTACATCAAAAACCTCATGAAGAACTCGTCCAGAATGTATAACTATGTCTCCTGGTTCTGGGATATGAGTATACTCTAGCTCTGGGTAGTTTATTTCACCACCCTTAAAGTCACTTAAATAAATTGTGTAGGCACATTGAATTGTAAATTCTTGTTTAGTCTCCACATCAAGATTATGATCCCCATCTCTATTATCTCTATGAGACTTCATGTTATGTCCAGGCTTAAGTCTGACAACTTTATACTCTGGAAGAAAAACATAATCTGGTGAAAAAAGAGATTTGAGCTTTGCATTAATATTTGTTACTGAAGGAATAAGAACTGGAGGGCTAACCTTGTCGCTCCACCATTCCGCAATAGGCTTTTCAGAGGAAGCTTCGTTTTTATAAAATAATGTTCCTTGATGCCTAGCCCATCCATCTAGCCAGTCTTTTTCCTCAAAGGAATCTACGTGGTGCATTATCTCCTTGCAGTCTTCTGGAGAAACAAAGCCCTTGCCTATCCACACTCCTTCTTCTTTTACCTTAACTATATTTGGATCATCATAGAACATAATTTACTCCTCATTTAAGTGCGAAAAAAGTGCGGCGGAAAATAGAGAGCACCCCATATTTCCTTTGACCTTATACATCTCGTCGGATGTAAGATCATATAACATATTCATAATTATACTACAGTCATCATGCTTCCACAATAAATCACATATGCCACCATTTGCAGAAGCATTCAGACAAAGGCCTAGCTTGCCCTGTAAATACTTTTTAAGTATCTCCTGGGCTTCTGGGCCAAGAAGATGGAGTTCGTGTCTTATATTAGCCAAGGAGAGCTTTTCCCGATTCTATGCAATTTGAGCAATATGAATACTTCTTCCAGGATGAGTCGAATTTAGTAGTATATGAGTACTCTCCACAGAATGAGCATACATTATCTAGTTGACTAAAAATACTATGATTGTTATAGATTTCATTGTCTATATCAAACATCTGTCTTATCTCGATCTTATCTTCTTCAGTTAGACTGTTATATAGATTAGTTGATGCCATATTGTGGTAAGTTAAGGTATCTTTCTGGATTTCCCCCGCCAATTCTATGTTTAAATCATCACATAGTTTTTTGACAATGCTTTCTGGATTTTTAAGAGATACTTGTCTTACAAGAAGATTGATTCTATTTAATCTTTCATATAATAACTCTTTGTCGACATTATTATCTTTAGAATATTTTTTAATTATTATATTTAGGATATTGTTATATTCTTCTGAAGTATGTAGTATTTCTTTGCTTTGTAAATTATGAGTCCATTTGTTATATCTTATCCACTCAAACATATACTTCTTGTCTAGTTCAATATTTACTATATTATCTTTTATAGAATCTGTATGCTTGCCGTTTTCATTTGATGGATGAAGCAATCCAGCTCTAGTAGATATCATATGTGCATAAACACTGCATATGTACTCTACTGGATCTCTTAGTATTGAAAAGACATATGTGTTATCGTCTATTTCTTTCTTCCAGCCTTCATGTCTATCTTTAATTGGAAGTTTTTCTACTTTGTCTTCGAGCTGCTTTAAAATGTATTCTTTAAAGTATCTTCCGCCAGTTTTTCTTATATGTAAAAAATAAAAGTTCTTAAATTCGTTTGTCATTTATTTAATCCCCATCTCTTTATCAATTATACTATATATTCTAGTTGACTGAAATATCAAGATCTCATAAATGTTAATAAAATTTTTTTCAGCTATTGCCTATTGCCTATATATATTATATTCTTTATATTGATTACTTGGGAATTAGATTTTTTAGCAAACCCCCCCTACCCCCCAAATTTTAACTTTTTGGAAAGATAGGAGAGAGTCTGAAATCAAATCCCAAGTACTACTTGGTGTATTGAGTTCCTTAGTGTAACCCCCCGAAACCTTCCTAAGTATAACATTAGGAAAATTCATGAGTCAATAGGTTTAGTTGTTTTTATTTAAACCTTCAAGGAAATCTGCTCTTTGTTTCTTATTAAAAGCTTCCCGCTCTTCTTCAGTTTTTAAGCTTCCAGTGATATAGTCTGGAAAATCTTCATATGATAAATTCATAAATATTAAAGATCCTCTATCTGATAAAGGAGTAGTCTCATGTAGGACAAATCCTCTCATGTATAGAACATCTCCAGCTTCCAGTACGATTCTGTACTCCTGCTTATCTTCTGGATCAATTAGTAGCCATTCTACGCTTCCATAGCAAGCTAAATGGACTACATCAGATTGATCACAATGTAGGCTTGCATGTACTTTGCCAACTGAGTAATGATTTGTTTGCATTAAGCTATTGTAGGCTTTAGTAGGATTTCCGTAGATCTTAATTAGTGCTCTTTGAATACTGTTCCATTCTTCAAAGTAGCCTAAGTTCTCTTCTGAGATACCGACTCTTGATTGCTGAGTGCCAAGCTGCTTTTTAAATTCATTAAAAACTTCTTCAGTAGGAGGATTTTGAACTCCCCCCTTTAATATTGCAAAAGGCAAATTTTCTAACTTAGCTTCTAAAACCAGCTTAGTTATGTTTTGTGGAGTTGATAAATTGGTGTCTCTAAATTTTTCATTCATGTATAAATTATACCATCATATTTTTAGTCGACTGCAATATCAAGATCTATAAAATGTTAATAGAAATTTTACATGTATGATACACAATCTAGGCAAAACGGACATTTCGGATAGTGCGCCCATGTTTTGGGGTGTTTTGTGACCTATCTCACACGATTTTTTTGTGACTTACCTCACAATGTCCGAATTATACACATTTTAAAGTTGCAATTTGTCAGACCCCCGTGTTATGCTTAAGGTATAAAGAAAAACAAATTAAAGAAAGGTGGTCTCAAATGACTACACTAGATAAAAATACAATTAAACACTCAAAGTTTGGTCACCTTGACCTCGAACAGCGTATCCGACTAGGTGCGGAAATGGTCGCTAATGGCGAACTAGTTTCTTTCCGTGGTGCTAGTGCCGATACCTATAACAAGGTTATGGCTCTCGCTAATCGTATCAAGCAAGAGCGTGAGTTTCCTCAATGCCCTTGCGGAGAGTGTGACTAGTATCACACGACACACCCCCACGACATCCCCAAAATGTCAGACCCCTATGCTACACTTACAACATAACAACAACGAAAGGTCAAAATAAATGACACTAGATGAATACAAGCAAATGGTAGAGGCTCAACGCCTTGCCTCCCTCGCAATCGCCCTAGAGGCACTTACCAAATCAGAGGCTATCGCTAAGGAGATGAATAAATAATGTCATACGCATACTCATACGAAACTAATAGCGTGTCTAAGTGGGATACTATCCAACAAGATGTCGCAGACGCATACACATACCTAGATGAGTCAGATGAGCAACCACCTGCTGATGACTTTGATGATTTTAATGACTCAGATGATGAGGCACTAGCAAAACTATTCGCACTAACATGGGAGAACTAATAAATGACAATTGAGTTTAACGAATACGGGTTTATGTTTGATGCGGGAGATACTATTTACTTATCTCTATCATGGGCTATGGTTATTGCTACTACCTTGCTACTTGTAGGTTATAAGGCTTATAAGATTTATCTAAAGCGAAACGGACTAGTGGGGTGGAACTATTAATAGACTACTAACTACACTAGTGCAACTATCTATCGCTATCCCCGCCCTATACATGGCGAGGATCGTCTATCATGACTTCGTAGCGGAGATGCGTGAGATGTGGCAAGAATCACACTAGCCTAACGGCGTGTCGGCTTGACAAAGTCAAGCTGGCCCGCAAGTACTTGCGGGCTTGTCAAGTTTGATTACGGCGTGTCGCAAAATTCCCCGAAAGTTTGACTAGTCAGTGTGATGCACCTCACATGTGACCTACAACACAATGTCCCTAATGTCCGATTTATACCCCTCAATATGTCAGACCCCCCTGCTATACTAGCGACATACAAACAAAAAGAAAGGTGGTCAATATGACTACACTAACAATAACTAAGTGTGCAGAGCACACACCTAATAAGTCCGCTATCTCTGAGGTAAACGATACACAGTTTACTTTCTGCGTAGATTGTGAAAATAACATTGAGCGTTGGTATGACGATACCGACCCAGAGCGTCTGCCTATGTGGACAGATTGGAAAGTGTCTAACTAATGAAAACTAATTTTGAATTAGCGCAAGAGATAAACACTCTTGCAAAAAAGCACTATGGAGATAGTGACCTTGCATTTGCGTGGGGTTGTGCACAAGCACTACTAACCGCTAAACAATTAGAGTTAATTCTAGGAATACTAAAAGAAAAGGAGAATAACTAAATGGCTATTTTTAATTTTGAGTTATTCGTTGATGTAGAGGCAGATGATTTTGAGTCTGCACTATCATGGCTAAAGGCTATGCCACTAGAAAAACAATTAGACTTTCATGTAATTGATTACCGAGAGATTGAGGGATAAGTAAATGGAGAAAACACAATTCGAAAAAGATTTAGAAATCAAGGAAAGTTTTATTGATTTACTAAATGATTGTTACCCTAATGTAAAAATTGGTTATTCAACTTTTACACCCGCCGAAATTCTAGAATGTTGCGACCCAGTAGCATTTGCGATTGGCTTAGTAGAACATGAAGATTATTTAGCAGAAATGGAAAACGAATGAGCGACTTATTTGGATTTGAAAAAGCAATTCAGCTCGATCATCTTAGCGATGAACAAATAAATCAATTAGAGGAAATTCTAAAAGATTTTCAATAGGTAACGGCGTGTCGGCTTGACAAAGTCAAGCTGGCCCGCAAAAGAGCGGGGTCGGGCGTGTCGTTATGAACATGTTATAAATTCCCTGGAATTTTACGGCGTGTCGATTTGACAGACAAATCGGACATTTGTGTGTGATGTTTATCACATAGCCCGTGTGATGCTTATCACATTGCCCACGCTCCACATAGTGAGACAAATACCCCTAGGATTGGAAAATGTCGGTGCGTTCGTGTATAATGTCTACTATAACAACAACGAAAGAAGGCAACAAATGTCAGCAAATGTCTACTCAGTAGAAAGTCTGCTAATTGGCAAGACTTACAATTCCCGTTCCGTAACTGGCGAAATAATTGACGCAGAAAAAACCGATAAGGTTTGGTATGCGGATTGCGATACTTATAAAGTGCAGGTTCGTCCTCATTACTCAGCACCGCTAAATCTCAAAGATACTTATCGTTATCTAGCGGTAAAAACTTCATAAATAAATAATCGAAACATAGGCAGTTTAGAGAGTGTTCTCGCCTAATGTCGTAAGTAAGAACTCTCACCAATTTTTTTAACGAAAGGAAAACTAATGATAAAAGAATACATTGATGAAAATGAATTTTATTTTATTAAAGATGAAATGAGATTTTGTTGTGACGAGTCACAATTTAAGTATGTATGCAAGGCTCATGGTGAGTCTATGGGTTGCTATTTTTGTGAATTTAACCCTTATGAGAAATGCGAGTGTGAATAATAATGGGATACATTGAAATTTTTAGAATGGATCAAAATGGGGCAGGTTGGGTAGACTTATCCGAAGCCACTCCAGATGAGATGTTTAACATTGAATTAGGCTTACTTAATGAGGGAGCCTTATTCAGTACCCCCGAATCTGACTAATTTGTCAGACCCCTCTGCTACAATACTCTAAACAACTACGAAAGGGAAAACCTATGTATCAAATAACTGTCGCCTATGACGGCAAGCCTATCCACTTCAATAAGAACTATGCAGACGCTTTAGAAGCGTTCACCGCATTTCTTTCATTTGTTGATTGGGGCTGGGCTAACGAATACTCAACTGTAAATCTTATGACGCCAACTGGCAAAATGTATACCAAAAATTTCTATCGTACAGGATTGGTCGTATCAAAATGATGACTCGTAAAGATTATGTCGCAACCGCAGAAATTCTAAAGTATGCAAGCAACAAAACGCACCCCGCTTTATTTTCTAAAATGGTAAATGATTTTGCAGAAATGTTTGCAAAAGATAATCCGCGTTTTGATGTTGTAAAATTTCACGAAGCAAGCAACTACACAACTGTATTTGGAAAGGTAGAAAAATGATTTTGCAAATGTCAGCAATTTATTGCGAGGAATGTAATGACTCTGCTTTTATTGTAGAGCATGAGGACATGATAGAAATTTCTGCGTGTGAATGTTCACAAGAATTACAAGAGATAGCGGAGTGGATAAATGAGCCTTAAAGAAAAAGTAAAACGCATTCAGGAATTGCGTCGCAGTAATGCGGCGCAACCTGTTCGCAATAAAAAAAAATACACACGCAAGCGCAAGCATAAAAATTCAAAGTATTGAATATTTATGCAGCCCGCAATACTGCGGGGTTATCCACAGGGTTACGGGGCTTATCCACAACCCCTGGAATTTTGTGATTAATCTCACAAAAGCTGCGACACGCCGAGGATGGATTAGGAAATGTCAGTGCCATCCGCTATAATACTCTTATACCAACAACGAAAGGCAAAAAATGACAACAATCGAACATGTACTACGATTCGTAACTGAAGTAGATGAAACTAATCCAACAGGTGCTCGCTTACTAATGCTAGACAAGGCAGACCAAATTGCTATGCTAGAAGGAATGCTAAAAGAACTTATTGCGCCAAAACTACAACCTGCACTAGATGAAATTAATGCAGGTGGCTCATGGGCAATTCTAAAGGTGGCTAACTAATGGGATACACAACAGCATTAGCATTAGAAGAAGAATTGTCTTTAGAGGCAGGACTCGCCTATCACTTACAGGGTAATCATTACCCACCCGTTCCCGTCTCAATGGTGCAACCTTGCATCGAGGCTATTGATGCATTCTATGATGAGGAGTATAGTCGAGAGATTAATCTACCTGAAGGTATCTCTTGGCGTGGGCAAACTTCATGCCCCGCGTCTGCAATCGTAGATGCTCACCACTTAGAGGCTTGGCTTCCACAATACGAGGACTAGGGATCAAAAACCAGGCGTGTGAGATTAATCACACGCTTGGTATCTCAAATAATAAGACAGGGCTTGATAAATGTCAGACCCCAATGCTACAATACTAACCTAACAAAGAAAAGAGGCAAAAATGACAATCAACGACAAGTTGTATCAGGTTGGAGATTTATTCACAACCCTAAAGTCAAAAAAGACAGGTGTGATTAAAGAAATCCACCCACAAACATCTGGCTCGGTGCGTGTGCTATTGGAAATGCCCAACAAGGAAACTCGTTGGACTTCCGTATCTGCTCAAACACTACTAGGCGTATAATCTAAAGGCAGGGGGGTTGTCAGACCCCCCTGCTATAATACTCATAACACAAACCAACCAACGAAAGGTAACACAATGTCAAGAGCAATCACAGTAAAGGTGGCAACACCAAAGGTAATCAAGGCTTTGGAAACAAAGTTAGCAACAATCAAGAAAGAGTATGCTGAGCAAGGTGCAAACGAAGCAAAGTATGAGAAGGCTCGCAAGGCTTGGCAGAAAGAGATTTCTGACTATGCTATTGCCAACATCAAGAAGGCAGAAAACTTCCGAACATCTTATCGTTCTTGGAACAACACACTCAACATTGACTATGATTTGACAGTATCCGAAAAGGATTTGCCAAAAGAGCCTGAGCGTGATTTTACAGTTATGCACCAGCACTCATACAATGAAATTGTAGAGGACATTACAAATGCTCTCACAATTCTAAAGATGACAGATGAGGAAACAGTAAATGCTTCTACAATGAAGCAAATTGCTCGTTATCTCTAAATAATTTGGGGGGCAGAACTAAAGTCCTGAACCCAAACGACCTGAGTAAGTCGCCAAACTGCTCTCCTTTCGGGGACAACTACTAACAAAGGCAACAAAATGAAAAATCGTTTTCGTGTAGAAATCTATGACGCAAACAAAATGAATGATGTAACAATTTATTCAGAGCAAGGTGTAGACAAAGAATATTTAACTGAGTTGGCTTTTTCAAACCGAAGTAATTTCTTTGGTGATGTACGTGCTTATGTATACGATACATTAAAGAAGACAAAGACAACTGCTCTTTATCTCCCGTCCGAAGTTATTAACTTCAATCGAAAGAATCAATTGACTAGGGATGAGCTGGGTCTGTAAAGATCCAGCACCAGGCGCACATGTGCCTGGCCCGCAAAGCTAAGGGGTTATCCACAGGGTTACGACTGCCTGTGGATATCCCTGGAATTTTGTGATATTTGTCACATGGATCAATTCGGACATATTGTAACTATCTATTGATAATGTCAGTGGCACCTGTTATACTTACAACTAATCAAACGAAAGGTAATAAATATATGGCTCACAATCTCGAAACCGAAAACGGCGAAGTTGCATTTGCATTGCGTGGCGCTCCTGCGTGGCACAATCTTGCAAATCGTATTTTCACAAAGGATGAGGAAGTTACAACTAGCCTAATGCTTGAAGAAGCAAAGTTGGCAAATTGGAATGTTCGCCTCTCTCCACTAACCGACCACATCTCAGAATCTTGGAATGATGTATCTAATGCATCTCTCGTGATTCGTGATAACCCATTCAATGGAGGAACTGATGTTCTTGCAACTGTTGGTAAGCGTTACAAGCCAGTGCAGAATGAAGAACTATTTGCATTCGCTGATGCAATTCACGATGCCAATGCTGACTGCCGTTGGGAATCTGCTGGTTCTCTTAAGAAGGGCAAAGTTGTATTCGGCACTGTTGATATTCCTCGCACAATGGTTCTTGACCCACAAGGCGCTAATGATGCGACAAAGTTATATCTAATCGTATGGACATCACACGATGGTTCTGTTGCCGTTCAAGCAGCGGTTACCCCTGTTCGTGTTGTGTGCCAAAATACATTGAATCTTGCAATGCGTAATGCAAAGCAATCTTTCAAGATTCGCCACACGCAATCTGTTGAAGGTCGCATTCAAGTTGCTCGTGAAACTCTTGGGCTTGCTCTTGGGTATTTCGATGAATTTGAGAAAGAAGCACAAGCGATGTTTAATCAAGCAATCACTGATGCAGAATTCTCAAAGTTGATTCAGACAATCTATCCAAAGCCTGACAAGGATGCGGCTAAGGTTGCGCTAACTAAGTGGGAGAATAAGGTTGTCTTGCTTGATGAACTTTATCACAACTCACCAACGAATGCTAATATCAAGGGAACAAAGTGGGGTGCATTTAATGCACTTACTGAGCGCCTTGATTACTATCGTTCAGGGCGCGGAAATTCAGAAACACTTATGGCTGGTGCATCTGGTTTTGACCCACTCTTAACCGCAGAAAAAAATAAAATTAAGAAATTAATTTCTGCGTTTTAATAAAATAATCCTGAGCATGATTTAAAACTGCTCACCACTAGGTCCGTTAGCTCAGTTGGTTAGAGCGCTACCCTGTCACGGTAGAGGTCACGAGTTCAAGTCTCGTACGGATCGCCAGGCGCCCGCAATGCTAAGGGGCGCAAAAGTGTGTTACGACTCACAAAGATTTTCCCTGGAATTTATTGTAAATGTCAGTGGGGTAGTGTACAATACTCTATATACAACAACGAAAGGTATAAAATGTCATCACGAACTAAAGGCTACATGGGAACACTAGTAGACGGCAAGAAGCTTGCCACAATTGCAAATGGTATATATAACTTACAATACAGTTCAGACTTTTCTGAATGCACAGTAGACAATCTGCTATTTATTGAACTTGAAGAAAAGAATGTATTTGGGGATCCTAAGTATGCTCTTGTATGTTCTGAAGGTGTTGGCTGGGAGCAGGACACATATGGTTGCCTAGAGGTTCCTACCAACATTGGGCAGATGGGACTATGGAATGGTCGTGTGTTTATTTCAGTAGATACTGTTAAGTCTTGCTTAACTAATCAGACTGAGGATATATCAGATTACATTAGAGTCTTCGGCTCCCGCCTTGATTCTAACTGTTCCCTATGGCAATCCAAAATGTCAGTGGGGGCTGGTACACTAGCGATATGACCAACGAACTCATATCAAGTAAATATACATTTGTCTGTGACCCAGATGAATGCGATTCTTTAATTGAACTTACATCATCTGATGGATTTGGATTTCCTTCAGGTGTGACACAACTCACATGTCCATGTGGCCGTAAGACCACCTTATTGTCAGTGGAGCATGCTACAATTACACCTTCAAACCAAACGAAAGAGGAAAAAATGGAAGATACAATAATCGGTTCAGATGCATTCCACTCACCTGCAGTAGAATACAATCCTGATTTACTAGTTACATATAAAGTAATTAAAGGTTACTCCGACCCTGAGTTCACCACATCTAAGGTTACCAGCCTTGAGTGGGACCTACACAATGCTCGTCAAGCACAAAAGCAAAATGGAGTTCTTCAATCTAAGATTAATACTGCCAAGGATATTATTGCTGAGGCATATCCTGATTCGGGTGACCAAGACACACTTCGTTCAATTGCTGAAGCGCTTGGTATCGAACTTACTCGAACAGTTGAATGGACTGCAACTATCGAAGTTAGCGGAACCATTGAATTAGATTTGCTTGAGGACTACGACATCGAAGATGAGATTACAGATAATCTTTATGTTGATTCACAATCAGGTCGCATTGAAATTGGTGACCAAGAAGTATGTCATGTTAGGGAGTGCTAATGTACTTTGAACTTACCGCTCCTGATAGGCTCTCTCTTGAGAGGGCCTATTGGGATGCACAAATCACAGGGCTTGACCCTGAATTTATTCCACCGTTGACATTCAACATCGGAACTGGTAGTATTGAGAAAGTAAGTCGCATTCGTGACAAGTACAATCTAACTGAAAGTTACTGGTCAGAAAAAGAAGCGACAGGATATTAGGAGAGAAAATGTCAGATTATAAAGATGGTTGGGACGACGGGTATAAGTTTGCTCGTGAAGAAATCATGGAGAAATTGTCAGAGATTGATATCAATGACATTGACTCATGGATTCTTGACCGTCTTTCCGAAATGATTGAAGGAGGCTCGCTATGAATGAATGGATCGGTTGCGATAAATGTAATTCAGTAGTACCTGCAATGTATTTAGTTAAGATGGTCAGCGGCGAGCTTGCTTTCTGTGGTCATCATTTTAACAAGTTTAAGCCAGGCCTTGACAAGGTCTCGTATGAAGTGATAGAATTGAATAAGGCGGAAGTAGTACCTCAACTAGAAACGGCGGAATAAAATGGGCGACAGAGCAAACTTTGGATTTAAAGATTCCAAGGGCGACACACTATATCTATATGGACACTGGGCGGGCTATGACATGCTAGCAAAACTAGCCAATGCTGTAAGCGCTGCAGAATCAAGGTGGCAGGACCCTTCATATGCAACACGTATTACTATCTCTAATCTAATTGGAGATGAGTGGGCCCAAACAACTGGATGGGGCCTTAGCATTAATCACATCCTAGACAACGAGCACAAGATTCCTGTAATCAATTGGGCCACACAAACGTTTACACTGTATGAAGAGGACCTCCAAACAGTTGTATTTACTTTATCATTAGCCGCATTTGTCGATAAATATAGTAGGCTAGTTATGGTATAATTAAACCAGGACCTATGGTCTTGTTTTTAATGAAGAATGAAATGGTGCATCTATTAGTCTACGGGCCAGGTGCTAAGTAAAGCGGTTTATTTCTTTCGTTGGAAATCTAGCAGCCATATTCATACCCCCTAGTCAGCTTCAACTCTGATCCTAGGGGGATTCTTTTGCCCGCAAAGACTTGAGGGTAGCATATTTGTTTTACGACTGTCAATTATATTCCCTGGAATTTGCTGTGATATCGACCACAATGATCAAAAATGTGGTGTGACTCACACCCATTTGCTATTCCATTTGTCAGTGGTCTAGTCTATAATAAGAACATATCAACGAAAGGATATTCATATGCCAAATTGGGTGTATAACACATTAACAATCCAAGGTCCGAAGGACCAAGTAGATTCAATTAAAGATAGATTGAATGCTCCATTTACTCTAGCACAAGAGACATTCGGTATGGGTGATATTTCTTCTATGGGTTTTCCTACTAAGATTGAACAGGTAACTTATTCTAATCCCGTTTTTTCTTTCTTCAACATTCATTCATATAAAGATGACGGAATTACTGATGAGGAATATGCCTGCCAGCCAACACGTTCAGGTGCAGATACAAAAGACCCTAATTGGTTTGCACAAGAAATTGCTCACGCTAAAACTCAGAAGGATTGGTATTCTTGGAATAACACCAACTGGGGAACTAAATGGGATGTAGCCGTCCGTGACGGAGATGAATATCCAAATACAGAATTACTTGAATATAAATCAGATGGCGATGACAACTGGGTTGTATATAAGTATGAGACTGCATGGTCACCTGCTGTAACTATTCTAACTAAACTATCATTACTTGTTCCTAACTGTGTTCTAACTTTAGAATATGAGGAGGAAACAGGCTGGGGTGGGGAGTATGAGATTGTTCGTGGTGATGTAAAAGAATTGGTTGAATGGGAGAATCGTTGCTATGCATGCCAATCTTATGACACATTATCTTATTGCGAAGATGACTGCGGTGAATTCTGCTCAGAATGTAGCCAAGGTTCTTGGCAAGACGAAGAGGCTATGAAAAAATGTCAGACCCACATGGTATTATTGGAATCTACAGAAAAGGTAAAAGCATGACAAAAACAGAAGTATTTAATGAAGTAATTAATACAATATATCAGGACAACTTTGGCCATGTAGATTTTATGGATAATATGGGTGGAGATTGTGATTGCAATATACATAATGTACTAAACTATTTACATGAATACGAGGTAGATTAATGCTAGGTTATACAATGGATGACTTGAATGATATGAGGGCTGTTGTTACTAAGGCTCTATATGACTCTAAGGGACTGCCGACTGAAAAGTCATTAGAAAAGACAGCAGACTTTTTAGATGGATTATGGTCGGAGGGTTACTTTGACTAGATCATCTCAATTCTTAGAATATATGAAGTTACATCTAATTAGCTTAGAGCAAGATTCAGAACGGGTTCAAGAAGAGATGTCTCAGTTTGAATATAACATGGATTCAAAGGACTATCAGTCATTAGAGATTGAAGACATATCTTTAAATGGACAGATTATAGCAACCAGTCATTTATTGTCAGTGGCAACTGATATAATGAACTCTACTAACGAAAGGTACGCATAATGCAATTTTATCCAGAAGTAGAGAAGGACCCTGTGCTCCCTCCCCACTTGCAACGTTTAGTTAATGCAGGTGTTAGTGGATTAGATATAATGCACGGTGAACTAAAGAATCTAATGTTAATTGCTGAGCAAGACCTAGCAAGCGCATTAGAGCAAGAGGAGTTGTCTGAAGAGGCAATGGATTCTATGGTCCGAACAGAATGTGAAGGGCGCTTAGATATGCTGGTAGAACTGTATCAACTAACATATGATTTATCATTTGCGATAGGAGCACGTAATGAAGCCTGAAGATAAAGATAAACTAAACGAATGTTTAAAGATTCTTGACACCACCGACCTCGGCTTATCTATGGTATGGCTATGGACGTGGTCGACCATTAATAACATCCTAGAGGATGAGACCTACAAGGCCAAGGTAACCCAAGACCAGATGTGGGAACACCTGTGCGAGGCTGTAGAGGCTGGACACGGGTTCTCCCTGGAATATGGTGCGGAACAACATCAAGACGATGTGCTTGAATGGATGACTAATCGTGACTACATTGTAGATACAATGTTTGAAGATGATGAGGAGGACGAAGATGAAGATGAGTGATGAGTACATTAACGATCAATTAAATAAAGCCCAAAAGCTTTTGTGGGGTGGGTCAGAAACAGAAAACATCGAGGCCCATAACATCATTGCTAAATTAATTAAAGATAGAGTAGAACAGGTAGGGCTATGAGTAATCAATACAAAGTCTATGGCGATGTAGTACAGGAGTATTATATTGTTATCACCGCCAAGAATCGTGATGAGGCTTGGTATGCTGCGGAGGCAACTCCGAAATCAGAATGGAAGAAACTTCCTGCTCGCAACAAGGGAAACCTTATCGAGCCCTATAACATCGAAGAACTAGAACTTACAACTAAATAAAGATAGCATGGGCCGTTATGGACAATTCGGACATAACGGTCATTATGCTAAGGGACACGGGCAAAAATATTGCTTTACGACCCTATTTACAAATCCCCGAAATTCGGATATAATATATATAACAACTCGATCTAGAAAGGATCAAATCAAATGACAACATCAACAACAACTCGTGAATACCTCAAGGCCCAGGGAATCTCAGTAGGCAAGCGTGGTCGCTTCTCAGCTGCAGCTCTAGGCGTGATCTCAAAGGCGGAAAAGGAAGGCGTAGTCTTCACAGATAAGAAGACAGCTAAGTAATAACCAACTGTGGGGACCTGCCTCTGCGGAGGCGGGTCCCCCTTCATTTACAAATGTCAGTGGTCAATGGTATAATCAAAACGAAAGGCGGAACTCATGGCTAAAGCAGACGAATTCAAAGCGGCAGAAAAACTAACATCATATCTAAATAATGCTAACTTCTCACCAGCAGTAATGGCTAATGTACTTACAACTGAACATACCTTATACACCCAAGACAGGCTAATGGAACTGGTTAAGTATATTATCCAATACAATGCTCTTAGATTAAAGTCAGAATGGGACAAGGGCTACACATCTGAGGGGCTAATGCTAGCAGATGCTCTCAATGATATGATTGAGGCAAAATATGGGGCGGTGGATAGAGACCTCACAATAGACTCTATGAAAGAAACAAGAGTAAGAGAACCTAAATACGTAATGGACTTAGATTCATTCTAATATAGAATACCTGGTAGGACATATAGCTTTAATTAGTTATATGTCCTATTTTTTTATGCCCATCTTATGGGCCAAATTTTCTCTTTACGACGCATATAAAAAATGCCCTGGAATTTGTAGCAAATAGATCAAAATCTGTCAATATCTGCATAGAATATAACAAAATGTTATATATATTATGCAGAATTAGACATAATTTTTTGGCATAAATATGGGCCAAAATTGCTCTTTACGAACAAATTAAATAAATCGTGGAATTTTTATATGAAACCTATTGACAAATATAGGCCAATATGCTGCTATATGGGGCCATTGACATTACGAACATCAAATGGTAGCGTTCTATTACATGGGTATATTTAACTATATATAATGATAGTATTTGGATCTAAATTGATAGTATGATTCTCCACTTTACTCCACAATACTCCACTTTTAAAGCCTCTAGGAGGCTCATACAAGGGAGATAAATGGGAGGGGGGATACAATAGGTAGGAGATAATTGTCTATTTGTGGCAAGTCAGCAATTATGGGTATAGCCACAATCTGGACATTTTTCTCCAGGATTTGAGCTACAATCATCACACCAATCTGGTGGAGATTTCTTCTCTATGAGTCTATTATATGATGATTCTAACTTATCCACCATACTATTTTACAGCACAATCTTTACAAACATGCTCTACGAATACCTTTGTAGCAAGGGAATTAGGCTCTTGTTTCTTATCTACTCTCTTGAATATATCTCTTAGTAGGTCTATAGGGGAAGTCTTATCTTCTTCTGGTAGCCCGCCGTGTTTGTGCAATATCTTTAGTAGGACCCCTGCTATGAATAGATCATCACTAAATGCCATCCAGGGAAATAGTATATCAAATGGGTCAATTGGGACAGATAGGTACATAACGCACAAAACGGCTATGATCTTGATATGCAGGGGACATCTATCAAATTGAGCCTTATATGGCTTAAATATCTGGTTTAGATTCTTCATGTTGCCTATCTATATTGTCACGTAGTGACTGGGTGTCTCTACTTTTCGACTTCACTTTTTCGATCTATATTATGAAACTAATCCTTTATATGCATGACATGCACATACACCTACTATTTGATAGGTTCTATCTATTTCTGCTAGGTCATTATATGTAGCTATAGCTTGGCAGTAATGGCATTTCTCTGTCTTTTGGTCTTCCGCCCATTCTACATATGCCTCAAAATTATCTAATATACCCATATTACTTATTCCTTGGGATTAGGTTCTGTGGTCCTTCTGTGCCAAATAAGGACTTCTTAATAGGTACGCAATTAGGCACCTGTTTTCCACCTTTATCCTTCATGCCTACTTGCTTATAGCCAGTCCAGCATGCCTTTTGGATATTGTCCCATTTGTCTTCATCTTCATTATCTGATAAATAATCCATTGTATTGTCCATGTCTTTATTGTACCATATTGTAGGGATACTGGGATTTGAACCCAGACTCGATTGTATATAAGACAATTGCTTTCACCAGATTAAGCTATATCCCCTAGTTCATATTTAGCTGTAGGATTAACCCACATATATGTACTATGATAGCTATTACTCCGATCCAGATTATTGTCTTCATTCCCGCCCTTTAGTTGATCTTAATATACCTTGAGTCAATATGACCATTGGTTAATATCTCATTATGTGAGATTGTTACTTCTTCATCTTCATTTCTCCAATGTAAGAAGGATTTAATATATACTACGGCATATGCAATTGCTGCAAATATAAACCCATATTGCTTAGTTGTAACTGCATATACGATCCATAAGCATTCATTTAGAAGTAATACTAGCCATCCCCAGATGGTCTTTCGACCAACAAAGAATATACCTGTTACCCCTATTGCTGCCAATACATATGACCACATTACTTCATTACCCTCTTTATCTCATAAAAACAATTAGGGCATTCACCCTTATGTAACCATTTACCTGAATCTAATACTATAAGCTCTGTTAGTCTGCCGACCACATTTTCTTTACATATAACACAATATGCTTCAAGATTGATAGTCATATATTCCTATCTGTCACGTAGTGACAAAAGTGGCTTCTACTTTTTCGCTTCACTTTTTGCGGCCTATATATACTAATTAGTTCTTAATTGCAAGTATATTCTTAGTATTAATTAGAAGGTACTTTTGACCATCTTCATCTTCAATATCAATACCGCTATTCCTATTATAATAGACTGTGTCGTTGATATCAAGCCCATTGATAGGGACCAGCTCTCCCTTGTAATTATACTCTCCCTCTCCCATGTCCAGGATCTTTCCTGTTCTTAGGGAAGGCTCATTAAATGCAGCAGATAATACAATTCCTGAAGAAGTTGTTCTATCCTCTAGCTTATCTTCTGCTACCAAAAGCAGGTTACCGTATGGCTTAATCATATTTTTATTTTCTCTTTTCTGTGTGTATTGGGAAATTCAAGGTAGCTCTGGATGAGTTTGATGTGACCCTATGTACTGCTCCAGTAGGAACCAAAAGTAGGTCTCCTTGTTCCAGGGCGATAGAATCTACGATATTATTTTTATCCTCAGTATACATATCCCATATGGTAGTTCCCTTGATCTGCAAAACAACTGCATCCCATGGGTCTGAGTGTACTTCAGATACATATTCGGTTGCAAATAAATTGCAGAAGAATTGAACAGAAGTCCTTTCTACCTCAGAACCAAATACTTTATCTATTTCTTTTACCGATTGATCTATTTCTTTGGCTATAAGTGGCATCTGTGATATAAATTGCACATACCCAATTGTCCTTAAAATTGAAGCAACATCGTTTTGGTATACATACTTATCTTCTGGATAATTTTTGTTTACTTCTGCATATGTGTCTGAAGCTGTGTGCAATGATCTATTAGCTAAATCTATTATACTATCCCAAGAAGTATCTAATTGCTTAAATGATTTTATGTGGAGCACCTTACTGGAAGTCTTGTAATCTTCCCACTTTTTAATATCTATTTCTTTATGCATTAGATTCCATTTTTTCTAACTGAAGCATAGCATCCACTAAACTATCTTCTGGCACATCGTTAAAGTAATATTTCCCAGTGTCTGGGCTTTTAGACCATCCTCTGTATCCATCTGAATCTGGGTAAAATGATGCAGCAGTTTCCATTGACTCAGGATCTTTCATTATGTTGTCTAAATAGTCATAGAAATGTACTTCTTTGACTACCTCTTCTCTTAGGCTTGTCCAGCTAAATATACGTCTTGCTAACCATTCAATCATTGTCTATGTCTTTTCTTGTTGCCATATCTAGACTTTACTTCAGCCTTCGCTTTTTCAACAATAGACTGGGTTAGTATCTCTACATTAAACTCTTTATCAAACTGCTGTTCGTTCATCTGGATCCTTTTCCCATGTTATTTTGCCCTCTTTATATACAGGCCAATAGCCTAATGAACGCCAGTCCATTCTCATAATTTTAGGTTCTTTATTTGGCATATACCTATTATAGTAAATAAGTCCGTGCCTGTCAATAGCTATCTGTATCTTAAACCAGTTATGCCTTCTTCTCTTTCTTTCTGTACATCTTCTGGGTTCTCCCACTTAAATCCATTTATTGGGGTCATCCACTCTTTCAAGCTTTTAGTTTCTTTTGCTCTTTTTATCTGAGCATTGTATTCATCTGATTTGTATGGATAAAATGTTCCTGGATTTGATGCAGTCGGCAAAACAAAGTTTGAAAACGCAAACCTTACTCCACTTGATACTGCATCTACTCCGTGTGCATAATCATTGTGTGCTCCATGTATTACCAGATCACCTCTGCCTGGTTTAATTCTAAGCTCGTTACCTTCCTCGATTGGCTTACTTGCACCAACCCATTCACCATTGCTGTTTACATGTGGATAAAATATTTCTCCACCTTCAAATTCACCGAAATATATAACTAGTCCGTAGTGTAATCTGCAGCAAGTATTCCATCTATCTTCTGAGATTAACTTAGCTGATTCTATGTCACATACCCCACACACTGGCCCACAGTTCTCATGAGGCTCTCCTGGGGCATCAGAGTGGATAAACATTCCCTCCTGATCTGGTCTTGATACGAGTAAGTAAGACTGGGGATGCATAACAAGTTCTGGGTAGATCAGCTCGCTAGCCATCTCCCAAACTTCTAGTAATTCGTAGATTGTGTCAGTGCTTCTAGAGTTATACCACTCAAGATTATGATCTATACTTTTAGCACCACCAGCACTATTCTGTACTATGTTCTCTATTTTTTCCAAAAGCTCACCGTTGATAAAGTTTTTATAAATCCATATCTTGGGTGCAATTTGCTCTATATTAGGGTTATCTGTAAACATATTTATATTATACCATTTTCATCTATGTCTTGTAAATTCTTTTTAGATACCTTCATCATAATTTTGCCCTTCGGTCTATAGGTAGCTATTGCCAGACCTTCTGGAAAATCTCCAATTAAAGACAAATCCATCTTTCTTGTAATCTCTAATAGGGTCAGTTGAGATTGAATAATAGCAAATTGATATCCTATGCATTTTCTGGGACCAAGATTAAATGGCCAGTATGCTCCTTCTGGTAAAGACTCTTCTAGTCCGTTATCCCATCTCATAAAATCAAAAGTTTCAGGATCCGTGAAATATTTTTCGCTTGTTTGAGTTGCAAACGAGCTTAATATAACTGTTGTTCCCTTTTCTACTAGGTATTCCCCTATTTTTGTGTCCACCAATGCCTTGCGTGGACTGTACCAGACTGGGGAATAAAGTCTTAAAGACTCATTTATTACAAATTTAGATATATTAGAGTCTTTAATATTACTAACTATATTATCTTTATTTACATCTATAAGAAGATTAGCTTCTTTATTAAGCAACTCCCAATCTTTTTTATTCTGTGACACATTAGCCAATGCCCACACCAGTGTGCTGGCTGTTGTTTCATGCCCTGCTAACAGCATTGTTATAACATGATCAGATATATCCTGAACAGATAGAGAGTCATCTTTTGCTGCAGCAAGTATTAACAGGTCAATAAAATCTTTATCTTCAGACTCATTGCTTATCCTATTCTTGATTACATTATCCATCAAAGTATTTAATCTCATGGAATAATTATCAAAATCCCCATCCTCAAAATGCTCTCCAACTCCAGCCTTTTCTAGTATTTTAAAGAAAATTTCTTTTAAGTCATCAGCATTTTCTAACATATCGTCATTAAATATTGTATTTGTTAAAATTTTATAGGAAAGAGACAGCATTTCTTCATTTATATCTATTACTTCTTTTTCAATCCACTTATCTGTTTCTTCTTTTATTACTGACAGGGCTTTATTTAGATATAGGTTAATTTTATTTACATGAAAACTTGGATTTATTATTCTTCTATGCTTTAGATGAACGGGCTCTTCTGTTGTTAAAAGCCCATTTCCTAAAGCCTCTCTCATTATGTTCCATCCTCCAGTTTTTTCAAAATTCTTGTACTGCTTTACATAAACTTCATTAACTGAGTCAGCATCAAATAAAAATATATATTTTTTTACAGGATTTTCTCCTGATCTATTTGTCTTTACATCTACAGAAAATACATCTCCGTGTTTTTTACGCAAAGCGACCAACGAGTGGGGGCCTTCTATTATTAAGCTATCGGCTAATGTTTTCATATTTTTACCCATGATCCTATTTTACCAGAGAAGACCTTGCTCCTTAGTATAAATCCATACTTTGGGTGAGTAGCCGAACTTCCGTAATACTCTTCTCCAGTTTCCATATCGGTTATCTTCCATTTCCCTGGTGCTTTTGTATGAATAATCAATTCTATTGGTGAATCTAAAGACTCAACCTTTGACCCATCTTTAAGAATTCTATTGTTCATATACACCATTATCTATAAAGATAGACTGCCCATTAACAGATTTTGAATTTTTAATTAAATAACAAATTAAATCAGACACTTCTTCTGGACCTCCTATATATGCTTTATTAATATCCTCGGAAAAAATAATTTTTATAATTTCTTTATCTATATACTTTTCTGTCATTCCAGTTTTAGTAAGAGATGGGTGTATTACGTTTATTCTAGCGTTATGATTATTTTTAATAAAATTTCTTGACCAAAAATTTAAAGCTAGTTTACATGATGCATATACTTCTGTGTCAGTAAGATTATTTTCTTTTGAATAAGATATGGCCTCTTCTTCTTTATCATCAAGCAATAAAGATATTAGATGACTATTTGTTTTAGCATGGGTATATATTATGGATCCCAGAAGAATTGCGTTAACAGACCCATATTTATTGTGTATGCTGCTCACAAGCCTAGTTGAACCATAATAGTTAAGTGGTATTATATCTTTACCACCAATTACTCCAGCAGATGTAACTACCCCATCTATGCCCTCTTTTGGCAGTATATTAAAAACAAGATCTTCTATATTTTCTTTAATTGAAAGATCACAAACAATATCAGATGAAAGAATGTCTACACCCAATACTGTGCTGTTTTCTTTTAATGAATTATATATAGCTTTGCCTATGCCAGAAGCTGACCCAGTTACAATATACATAATGTCATCCTCAATTTAGGTAAAGCTATTTAAAATATAGAAGCTTCTGCTTCATCAACGCTATCATCAATTGATCTAGATATATCAATAGATAAATCGCTTGAGCTTGTTCTTAACTCACACATAGTAAAACCTTAAACTTTTTTTCTTCCAGTTTTCTTTGGCGCAGTAGGTCCCGTTTGGGTCTCTCTTCTGATACCGTGCTTGTTAACATCAATCTTAATTGGGGGTCTTTTTGTCTGTATGCCAGATTTAAATTTACCCTGAGTAGGATTCTTTTTTGTTGCCTCTCCAGAGTTTACAACGTTTTCTGACACTAGTTGCCCTTAATTTGTGATATCGTTACAACATTTCTGGTAGCTGCTGACTCAGCAGATTCGTTTTCAATCTGCTCTTCTTTACCACATGAACAATCTTTACACATTATCTATTACCCTGATCTGAAACATCCTGGATATTAACTTCTTTAATTCCAGTCTCGCTGCCTACGCTTTCACAACCGCATTCAAAGCACATAATTACTTAGGACCCTGAGCCTGCGCTTGGTTTGAAACATCTGTTGATGGGAATGCTGACTTTGGATCAGCTGCGTACTGCTCGTTGTTACCCCATACTGTTGAATCGTTTACCTTTGGTGATGTAAATCCGTTTAAATCTTTTCCGTCTGACATGTTATTACTCCTATAGGTTATTTATTTAAGTGGGACTAGTATTCCACTTATAAGACTATTATAGCATTTAGTTGATTAGGATCTATAGTAGATATGCCAACAAGAGTCGCATATATCTATTATTCCACCCTCTGGCTTAGAGGCAAGTCTAGTAGACTTATTTTTACAACCGCCCCACTCACATACATCACCAAACACTACTTAGATCCCTTTGCCTTCTGGCCTCTATAGCCTGTTTTCTTGATGTTCATGGATCCAGGCTTTTTTTGGCCACTTGCGTATGTTCCTGCTTGTCTTTGAGCTAATGCTCTTTGCATTTTATCTAGGTGTTTTCCCATTACTTGATTCTCCCGCCGAACTTTGACCAAACTCTCTCATGCAGAAAGTATCCTAAAGCTTCCCAACCTATATAAATTAATGCTCCTAGGCTTGCATACTCCCACTCGCCAGTAAATAAATATATTACTCCAGCTACTCCAACAAGGTGAAAAGTTTCCCAGCTTGCTGTTTTTAATAGCGTTCTTTTAGTTGATTCCATTTTCTAATTATATCATTTCTTCTAAAAAAGGTCTAGTCAATTTGACTATATCTTTAATTATATTGTGTATTTCTGAGCTTGGATGGCTAGATGGTAGCTGATGAATTAAAATATCAGACACTTCTTTTTCTTTTAACTTTAATATCTCTTTGTATATAAAATCACTATTCCCAGATATTGTTGTATCCTTATGGCTTTCTAAAACTTTATTTAAATAAGTATTATTTTTACCTATTAAGTTATCATTTAATATTGCAACAGATACCATTTGATTTTTATTTTTTAATAATCCATTATTATACTGATCTAAATAATCACTTAACTGCATTATATTAGTTATCCCATACTCAATACAGGCTTTTTGAAAATCAATGCTGTGACCAGAAAGCATGAGGGGTGGTAATTTTTTTCTTAATGACAATACATTATATTTTTTAAGCCACTCTAGGGTGTATTGGTCTCTTTGTTCTATTGTCTGAATTCTATCTTCAATAAATACAACATCTCTTAAACTAGTTTCTTGAAACTTAATATTTCCAGGAATTACGTTGAAGGTCACACGCCCTGGTGCAATTTTTTCAAATGTTTCATATATAGTAGCCAGATACTCTGGAGACAGAGAGTACGTTCTTACTGCAATTATATACTTAAATGTATGTTCTTTATTTATTGTATTTGCTACAGTAACTACAGCATTATCTAAAAATGAATCATACACCAAGAGCAACGATTTATATCCCACTTCATGTACAGTGTTTGAGATCTCTATTAATGCATCTCTAGAATTATCCTCAAACAAAGACATGTAGTGAAAATTCATTTACTTTGTGCTTTTTGTTTTTTTAGATGGCGCTTTCTTTGAAACCGCTTTTTTAGCAGGAGCCTTCTTTGCTACTGCCTTTTTGGCAACTGTTTTCTTAACTGGAGCCTTCTTAGAAACCTTCTTAGCAGTTGATTTAGATACTTCAGCATTAACTTGCTCTAGCATTAATTCAATCTGTGACTCAGCTGATCTAATTCCCAAAAAATTCTTTATCTTGTTTAACATAACTACTCATTTCTTTTTATTTTAATCCTAAAATATATTTAGGCGTTTAATCTATTTTACCATAAAAGTAATGGTGAGGCTGGCACGTGCCTCCAGCCTCACCATTATTTAATTACTTAACTAAGGTTACCTTAGCCTTTGGGTTCTTCTTGTTCCACTGAAGAGCTAGCTTATTGAATGCTGCCTTCATGGACTTAATTGCTGCTGCATTGTCTGCAGTCAACTTAGCGATTGCTGCATCATGTGCAAGCTTTGCATCTGCAAGAGCCTTATCTGAAGCAAGCTTGGCTGTTACGGCCTCCGCCTTTAGCTTAGCAATTTCTGCTGCTGCAGTAAGTGCGGCTGAGTCTGCAAGTGACTTTGCAGTAGCAGCATCAGCGGCAGCCTTTGCCTGAGCGGCTGCAAGAGCATTTTCTGCTGCAGTCTTTGCTGCAACCTGTGCTGCAAGCTCTGATACTAGGTCACGAACACCAATTTCTGCAAATGGTGCAAGTGTTGGAGCAGTCAAACCTACTACTGCACCTGCAACAGCATCAGATGATGTTGTTGGAGCAAATGTAATTAGTGAGCGTGTTCCTGTTGTTGGAAGAGTTGCCTTGAAGGTTGCTGTTCCAAAGTCTGTTAGGGTAGCACCAGTTGTTACTGTTGCTGTGTCTAGTACTGCTGTTGCAGCAAAGACTGTTGCTGTAATTGACTTACCCGATACCTTGTTTCCAAATGCATCTGTTGCTGTTACAACGATATCCTGCTTAGTTCCTGCTGCACCTGCTGAAGGTGCTGAAACTGTTAGGTTGTTGATCTTGCCAGCAGTACCCTGTACATAGTATGTAAGAGTTGTTCCACCATTGTTGATTACAACGGTACCGATTGCTGTAGTCTTTGTGTATACAAAGAATGTTGCAGTTGTTCCAGTACCTGTTGCAATTGTCAAGGATGATGATCCTGACGATGCTCCAACTGGTGCTGCTGATGTGTGTAGAGCTGATACGATTGTTGCGTTAGTTGCTACTGCAGAAACTGATGTTCCCGCTGCTACTGTTGCTACAAAACGTAGTGCATCTGCTGCATCAATTGTGTTGTCTGCTGGGACTGGTAATGTGGCAGGGGTAGCAATTACACCATTAGTTGTGTTTGCTGTTCCGTCTAGCGTTACCGCTACTGTCATTACTGTAGCATTTGCAGGTGCTACTGCGACCATGCCCAAAGTCATGGCTGCAACCATGGCTAGTGCGATTTTCTTAAATGAGTTCATTTAATTTATTCTCCTTATTTCCTCTGTTATCTTTGCGATTACAGAATGTTAGTTTAGTTCATTTATTTTGACTTGGAATGAGCACGGATCTCCGCCTTCATCCCATTCTTGCATTTCTTCTTCTGTCATAGGTGGACCGTCATGAGTATTACAAAATACATCTGACACCCAACCTCTGTCGTAACCATTTTTAAGCCATATTTCAAACTCTAAAAAATCTGCATTTTCTAGATCCATTCGGATAGCTCCTGTAGCATTACATGCTTAGGCTTTGCGCCAGTTATTGTCTTTATTGGTTGACCAGACTTAAATAGTACCATATAAGGTATTGATGTGACAAGGTATTCTGCTGATTTTATAGGATTCTCATCAACATTTAACTTGCCAACCCATAGTCCGAGCTCATCTGATATCTCATCTAGGATTGGAGACATCTTTTTACATGGTCCACACCATGGTGCCCAAAAGTCTATCAGGACTAAATCATGAGATTTAAGAACCCCTTCAAAACTTTCATCTGTTACTAGCAAATTACTCTCCCTTTAATTCTTCCGCAGCACTATTAAATTTATTCATAAATGCTTGGATTACCCAAATTGCAGTCTCTCCTGCATTGGAAGCCATTGCTTTTGAAGCCTCTTCTGTTCTATCTTCAATTGCCAAGGCGTTGTACCATTTCTGGTACAACTCCTCACCAATATCTTTAATTATTTCTTCAAGTACAGTTAACTTGTTATCCATTAAGGATCCTGCTTAAAGTAAATAGATTTACAAGTTGTCCTGCCTTATTCTCTACTGCAACAGAGGCAGACTTCATTAATTCAATTAATTGTGTTGGTGTAAGTGTTGGCTTTAACGTCTTAACATATACATATTTTGCAGCAATTACTTGAACTGAAACAGATGTTCCGTAAGAATAACCAGAAATATTGCCAGGGTATACAGTGGGTTGATGAATTTCTCCCCATAGGTCTACTAGGTTTTTGTCATAGTTGCTAACCAAGGAAAGCTGAGGCTTATCCAGGTTAAGGGTCTCTACTCCACCTACTGCAACAGATTGACTGATGCATGCGGGCCATTCAATTTTACCATTCATTTGTGGATTGCTTCCGCTATTACCTACAGGGAAAAACACAGGCACTCCAGATGTATTTAGACTGGATATTACTGGATCAAGCGTTGTTGGTGAACAGTATGCGCTATCTGCACTTCTTTTAATAACTGGAGCTGATGCAGCATTTGATGATGCAACTGCTACAATGTTATACTTTAATCTATTATTGTTTACCCAAGTCATAGCATTTACAAGAGTGTTAAGTCCATAAGTCTGAGGCTTTCCAGCTTTTGTGTTGCCTACAATTCTTACAAATACAATATTGACACCTGGGTTACTTTGAATTGCAGCAGATACCATTTGAGTTCCATGATTAAATGAAGATGTTGATAGCATGCTCATAGGCAAAACTGATGAACCTGGGCCCTCCATAAAAGTCTTTCCGTTTGGGCAAGAAGCAAAATCAAGGATACATACCTCTGCTACAAGACGTGACTTGATAGATGGAATTGATGTATCAAGTGCGCTATCTAAAATAGCTAAGGTTGGAACTGATGTTGTTGACTTTAGAGTGTTGGCCTTTGGGGCTGCCTGAGAAGGCATTGTGGTGATAGTTAGTGTTGTGGCAATTAGAGCCATCGTTAGTAGTTTTTTCATAAAGCTAATTCTACTAAATTGAGAAGTGGTTGTCAATAGGTTATGAATTCTGCTGTGGACGACTACGTGGGTACCACTTGCCAGAATCTATGCTGTTTGCCTCGGCAGCTTGAACTTGATTGTTAACAACATTATTAATAATTTCATGCATTATGTCTAATTCAATTCTAAGCTTATAAATTTCAAGCTCTAGAAAGTCTATTCTTCTTTGTGATCTCATTATTCTTCGTTTCTATCCAGTGGCGTTGGTGCTGTTGCCAGTGTGCCACAGTAGGCACACTCCATATCTAAAAAGTAAGTTGCTATTTCAGAATCATCAAAAATAACTTTAAGATTCCATATCTCGCATCCACATGGGCATACGTGTGTTGGGACTCCCCTGATATCCATTGATCTGGAGTAGTCTGGTCTTAAGTCGTTGATGTCCATTACCTAATTGTACACTAAACTTGAATATATGTATAGGGGGCTGCTACGCTCATGTTAAACTCAGTTGCTGCTTCTAATGCTGCCTTAAGCCTCAGTCTTGGGTTTTTTTGATTCTTTGTAGCATGAAGTGCACCTAATGCTATCTGTCCGCCGCTTCCTTCTGCCATATAGTTTACTATGTTTTCTCCAACATGGAAGTCTTCATCTATAGTAAAGATTCTACCTTCAAGACCTACTATAAAAATTCCACCAGTATCTTCCTCAGATGATGATCCAATGCTTCCGTATCCATGCTCTTTAAATGCAGCCTTAACAGAATCAACAAACTTAGTTCTCATAAACTTATCTAATCCAGAATTAGTTTTTGTTGGTGTGTATTTTGGTGGAGTCCACATATACTGAAGAATTTGCCCCATGCGAAATGAATCTGTAAATGCAATAGCATACTGACCAACTTTAAAACACTTTGGTTCTTTTCTTGACAGGATCCAACCAGTTTTATCATCTGAGGCAGCATGATCTGATGCCATATAAACGACACCACCCTGGGCAATAGCAACAATACAAGTCATGTATTTATTGTACTATTTTAATTATTCTGTGTCCAGCATCTCATGATATTCCATGTGATTTAGCTGGCTCATAACACTATCTAATTCAGATCTCATTTCAATTAAGTCCTGTATTGCCTTATAATATTTATCTTTCCATTCAGTTAATTCTTTTTCTAACTGATATAGCTCTATTTTAAGGTCTTTTATATCTAATCTAAGCTGGTCTTTTTCTTTTTCTTCCCGCCTATTTCTTTCTTTTTTAGCGTCTCTAACTCCAGCAATTATTGCAGTTCCAAATCCGCTGAGGGTCGCTGCTAATATTGATATTAGTATTGTTAGATATGATATTTCCATTATATATCATATTATACAGTATATTTAATCTAAGTTAGAAGCTCAGATGCTAATATTTCTGTACCTACATATCGCTTCTTTTGTATAAAATCTTTGACATGTTCATGCCCATTTTGTCTTCCAGCAATAAGTACAACCCATCTAGGCTCAAACTTTTCATCTATGCATGTTTGACACAAGAATAGATTTATATTTAATAAAGATGATTTCTTCAAATTTAGCTTATTCTTTGTTTTGTTACATGAGTAACAAAATATTTTTTCGTTCAAGATGCTGGCTTCCCTTCTAGTTCTACTCGAACACCGTAAGAC
>JACCDU010108463.1_pt1 | contig 106771 bp, 144 predicted proteins | sample 7446081 | NCBI WGS metagenome assembly JACCDU01 (sample SAMN15323447, study PRJNA562643) | freshwater metagenome | isolation source: river surface water | place: USA:Blue River Watershed | collected 2017-08-17
CATCGATTATGAAGCCGTCTATGGTGCTCACGTTTGGGTCAAACCTGCTCGCAAGCTCCCAGTACGTGTTGTCGTTCTCATCCTTGTACGGGACGTAGATAGTCGAGTGTATTGTCTTGGCCGAGACCCCCTTCTTGCGGAGCACGTTGGCCGCTTTGCCGGTGTATGCCGCTGCCTGAAAGGTTTGCTGCCTTCTTGAGAGGGCCTCAAGCAGGACTGATATTATCGTGCTCTTTCCACAGCCAGCGACGCCGCCGAATGTGATTACCTGCTCGTGGTTCATCCTCTCGATGATCCCACGGATGACGTTCTTCTGCTCTTCGGTTAGCTGCATCTCTCGCTCCGGCGTTGGCAATTCATTTTGCGGAGATGATCATACCACGCCAGAGGGTCGTTCACGAACTCTTGCGCTTTTTGGGCCTGAAGTCACCCTTGCGATATCTCTCGTTTTCCTTATCGGAGTTTAGCTGGCTGCAGGCTCCCTGAACGATGAAGTCCTTGTGTGGGCCGCAACCACCGATGTATGGGCCGGTGGCGGCCCCCTCACGCAGACGAAGCCAATCGGAAAATTTCTTCATCACTTCAACCTCTTCAAAAATTTGGCTTTGTACTTGTAGCCGTCGGGGTCGCATCCCTCCTCGATGCAGGATGGGTCGGGGAGAACCTCCCGCTCGACAATGACGAAATTAAGGCCCAGCCTCCGATACTGGACGACACCTGAATCCTTGTCGATCCACTCGTAGCCATCGTGATCGTCTATGGTGACCTCATTTCCCCTGTCGACAACACGCTCGACCTGAACTTCTTCGGACTCCACGAGCTCGTAGGATGGAAGACCGAACCGCAGGGGTGGCGGTTCAGGGAGGGCGTCCAGGCCAGCCAGCAGGCGACGCAGCAGCGAAGAGTGCTCGACCGTCTCCTGAGTCACGCCCTTGCCGTTGGCCGTGCAAACCTTGACATACTCGGAAACCCTATCGCACACGAACTCAATCTGACTTGCGGACAGACTGTCTTGCTTCATGGGTCAGGTCACTCCACGCTCTGCTCGCCCTCTGGCTTTCCCTCTTGTTTGCCAGCATCGCTCTCGGGCTTTTCTTCCTCTTCTTTCGTCCCGAGCAGCTTGCCGAGAACGTCCCAGACATTGTACGCCTTCAGTTTTTTGCTTCCAGAGTTACCGCCGGGCGCACCAGGCATCGGAGGAGCGCCGCCCATGCCGCCCCCGCCTCCGGGCATTGGCAAAGGAGGAGGAGCGCCGCCGCCGCCACCGCCGGGTGGGGGAGGGGGAAGACCGCCGCCGGGAGGTCCGCCACCGCCGGGTGGACCGCCGGGCGGCGGCCCGCCGGGAGCATCTGCCTCGGACATAAGCCTAGAGGAAACAAAATTCATGAAGGTTTTCATCGATGTATTTATGTCAATAAACGGCAAATCCATTTGGGGTTGCCCCTGGCTGAAGGTGAATATAGTCTCTAGCTGGAGGAAATCATGAACAACAAAGTTATGCTGTTTTCCGATATACATGTGCATCCACACAAGAGGAGCCAGCAGAGGCTTGACGACTGCCTGAACGCCCTCGGGTGGGTTTTTGATAAGGCATCTGAGGCTGGCGTCAGGGACATACTGTTCGGAGGGGACCTGTTCCACGACAGACAAAAGATCGAGGTTTACACATACCAGAGGGTTTTCGAGGTCCTGTCCGACAAGCTATCGAGCGGCCATTTCCGCCTTGTGTTGCTGCTTGGAAACCATGACCTATGGTACAACGACAGGACTACGGTGAGCAGCGTCACGCCGCTATCTGCACTGCCTGGCGTCACAATCGTCTCCAAGCCAAGCAGGCTGTCCATAGCGGGCTCCAACTGGGACTTTATCCCTTTTACCCACAACCCCGTGGAGACTCTGGAAGAGCTGAAGGCTATGCCGGGCGAGCCGAAGTACGCCCTTGGTCACATCGCAGTCGATGGCGCCGTGCTGCACGGCACGCAGACCGCTGACGTTGCGATCGAGCATGACGGGGACATGGTTCGCATATCTCCGGCGCTTTTCTCTCACTACAGGCACACATTCCTCGGGCACTACCACGCAGAACAGCGTGTGAACTTGAAGGTCGAATACATAGGGTCACCCCTCCAGCTAAGCTTCGGGGAGGCTTTCCAGCAGAAGCACATAATACTTTTCGATTGCGAAACCGGCGAGCGGGACTACATCGTCAACGACTTCAGCCCAAAACACCTGATCATATCGCCGGACGAGCGTGAGAAGTATGACCTGAACGGCAACTTTGTCCAGTTGCGGGTAGACAGCATCAGCTCAACCGATCTGGTGTCGGTCAGGCGTGAGATGCAGTCGAGCGCAGGCATGGCCAGTCTGGAGATTCGACAGCAGAAAAAGTTGATTGAGGAGCATGTAATATCAGACGCCAAAGCTCTATTGAGTCAGGGCGACGAGCTTCTGGCACGCTACGCCCATGAGGTCGGACACAACGGCCTGGATCTTGACAAACTTCTTTCGGTTGGAAGGGCAATCTGCCAGAAGACGGAGTGATTTTGGACGTCGTTGTGACAGGCATGACGGAAAGGCTTTGGAACCCTTGGGGAGCGAGTTGGTGCCTGTCTCTAAAGAACTTGGCGAAGACAGAGGCGCATGTTAAGGTCGTGGACCTTGGTCTGACGCAGCCGACTAGGCAAAAGATCCAGTCTTTTGGTTTTGAAGTTGTCGATGGCCAGTTGAAGTCAGGCATACGGTCATCAACCCTTTCGCACGTCATCCCAAGGATATCCGCAGGTGACAGGTTCTGCTTTTTCGACTTCGACATCTGGTTCAACGGCCCAGTCGATTCGGCGTTCGCACTTCTCAAAGACAAGATCGTCGTGTGCCAAAATCTTGATCACGGGTTTCTCGGCCTGACGAAGACGTCAGGCAAGAACCTAGCTGCAATCGGCGGCCTGCTCGAGGCTCTGGGCGATCCCGACACCCACAAGAGCATCCACGAAAATTTCGACGCCTTTTTTATTCGTGTCGAAGACAAGTACAACGTGATTAGCCTGCCAGACATCGAGGAAAAGGATGGCGTCCTAACCTATTTTGGCGATGCTGCCGTGGGCATACACCCAACCGGTATTTTCAAGCAGTTGCCTTCAAGAAAGCGACTGCTGTTCCACGAGAGGCACAGGGACATGTTCGACGAGCATGTGTCATCCAGAAGGATAGTGCACATGAGCTTAAGTAAATCCCAGAAATTCTGAGTGTAAATACAGAAAAACATAAACGACTCCGTTGCCCTTGAATTGGCTTTTGGGCGTGGATAAGTTCAACTTTCCCTTGCCCCTGACATCTGCTGGCGCTGCGCCGAAAATCGGGTTTTACATGCGCAACCTCAAAATCAAGTATGCTGCTGCCCACAACTTCCTTCCCTTCGGCCCAGACGGAATACAGCTAACATTCAGCAACTACAAAAACGTAGTAATTGTCCGTGGCGAGAACCGTGATGCAAGGCAGGTTGACCCATCCCTGCCGAGCGACGAGCTGCGGGTTAGCAGCAACGGGACCGGCAAGAGCAGCATACAGGAGATCATCGTATACGCCCTGTTCGGCAAGACGGTGAAGAGGCCAGAGAAGCTTGGCGCAAACGACGTAGTCCACAACAAGGTCGGCAAGGACGCAAGGGTTGAGATTGTTTTCGATGAGTACCGTGTTCTGAGGACACGCAAGGATGGCGGCAGCGACAAGAAGAACAGCCTGAGGCTCTGGCACAGCCCAGAGGGCAGGTGGGAAAAGGACACGGAGATAACGCAGGGCACAATGGCCCTCACCCAGAAGAAGATCGAGGAGCTCATCGGGCTGAGCTATGACGCATTCGTCAACATATGCATATTCACGGACGACCAGCGGGCGTGCTTCCTCGAGTGCGAGAACAAGCAAAAGAAGGAGATAGTGGAGAACATGCTGTCCCTCGGCATGTACAGGGAGTGGCACGACAACGCCCGTGCGATGCGCAAGGACCTTAAGTCCAAGATCGACATCAAGACGAGAGAGTTCGAGATTCTCAAGGGCAACGAGGACGACGCCGTCCGGCGGCTCGCCCTCACCAAAGAAAAGGACGTGAAGTGGCGGAGCGACAAGAAAGACGAGATAGAGCAAATCAATAAAAAGATAGATCAGCTAGTAAAGCTGCTAGAGACGACAGACTCTGGCTTGGAGATAATCGCCTACAACAAGGCGCAACAGACTATTCAGGACATCAACGAGAAGCTTCCTGAGCTCGAGAAGTTGAAATCTGGCCTTGAGCAAAAACTTCAAGTGGCCAAGGAGAAAGAGTCGCAAATCAAGGACGAGGCGTCCAAGATACAGGATTCATATAGAGAGATATCAGGGATAATTAACGATCTAGTGAGCCGCAGGAAGTCCAAGGACTCCGAACTGCAGAAGCTCAACGCAAATGTCCCTGGCGCCACATGCGACAAGTGCATGGGTGAGGTTCAGGAGGAGAACATCAAGCTTTACGCCGGCAGGATCGGGTCTGACATAAGACTGCTGAACGCCGACATTGAGCGATTCATGGCCGAGGGCAAGAAGCTGGGCGAGCAGGCCAAGTCGCTCAAGGAAAAGCAGGACAAGATAAAGACCTTAGTTGATCAGAAGGTTGCGGAAATTAGTGCCGTCGAATCTGACATGAGAAAGCTCAGGGATGACCTTGTCAAGGCAAGTCAGGTCCGTGAGCCCAAAGTCGATCAGCAGCAATCGCTTATCCAGCAGAAGATAGAGTCATTTAAGCAGCAGGCTTTAGACAAGCAGGCCGAGCTTCTGGCCAAGAGCCCATTCGCCGACATCATAGAGAATGACGAGATCGAGCTTGAGCGCTGCAAGAGCCTTGCTTCCGAGAAGGACCTCGAGGTTAAAGGACTCGAGTCGGAGCTGCCATACTTCGACTACTGGATCACCGGATTCGGCGACCACGGCATCAGGAAGTGGGTTGTCGACGGCATCATACCCGAGCTCAACAACCGAATTAACTACTGGCTTCAGTTCCTGATCGACAACCGTATCACCTTGCGCTTCGACAACGAGCTGAACGAGACGATAGAGAGAAACCCGGCCGACGGCGACCCATACATCTACCACGCCATGTCCACTGGCCAGAGAAGGAGGCTGAATCTGGCCGTCAGTCAATCCTTCGCCCACGTGATGTCCATGAGCTCGGGCTCGCTCCCATCCATCGTCTTCCTTGACGAAGTTACAACAAACGTGGACCCGCTGGGCGTGCAAGGCATATACAACATGATCATGGAGCTTGCCGAGGACAAACAGGTCTTCGTCACGACCCACGATCACGACCTGATCAGGATGCTGGACGGCTGCGACAACATCCACATGGTGCTCGAAAACGGCTTTACTAGGCTCGCATCATAAAAATTGAAACTTGGTGTTTAGATAACCTTCCCGGAATTTTTTTGTCAGGAGGAAAAATGAGCATTTTCGACAAGAGGGTCGCATTCAAGCCTTTCGAGTATCCCGAGGTCACCGAGTACAAGAACGCAATCACGCACAGCTACTGGCTGGTCAGCGAGTGGAACTTCATCAGCGACATACATGACTTCAACGTGAAGCTCGATTCTGTCGAGAAGAGCGCTCTGAAGAACGCCATGCTGGCGATATCGCAGATCGAGATTTCGGTGAAAAAGTTCTGGACGAGGCTGGGAGACCGATTTCCCAAGGCGGAGTTCGACCAGGTCGGCGTCACTTTCGGCGAGAGCGAGGTTCGCCACTCCGACGCCTACTCTCACCTCCTCGAGGTTCTGGGCATGAACAAGGACTTCGACCAGCTCATGGAGAACCCAGTCATCCAAGGTCGGGTCGACTACCTCACCAAATACCTGAAGGGAGCATCGGACAACAGCAACGAGAACTACACGCTGGCTCTGACGCTTTTCAGCATATTCATCGAGAACGTGAGCCTGTTTAGCCAGTTCGTCATCATCAAGTCATTCAACAAGTACAAGAACTGCCTCAAGGACATCGACAACGTGGTTCAGGCCACCCAGAAGGAGGAACAGATACACGCCCTGCTCGGCGTGTACCTCATCAAGCAGATACACAAGGAGTTCCCCAACTGGTTCAACGAGGAGTTCTACGAGAAGCTCTACAGGGCTTGCAAGAAGGCCTACGAGGCCGAGGAGAAAATAATCGACTGGATTTTCGAGGCCGGCGAGCTTAGCTTCATGCGCAAGTCGGTCGTCAAGGAATATGTCAAGAAGAGGTTCAACGAAAGCCTTCAGATGATCGGCGGTAAGCCCGTATTCGAGGTCGACCAGTCGAAAGTAGCCGAGCTCAAGTGGTTCGAGGACGAGATTCACGCAGAGGTGAACACCGACTTCTTCCACAAGAAGCCGGTGACTTATTCCAAGAAGACCAAGCCGATCAAGGCCGACGACCTTTTTTAACCCGGAGATTGAGATGAGCGAGTACAGGTGGCTTACAGACCTTTCCCAGCAGTTCTTGGAGAGGGACTACCTCGTCGATGGCCAGACCGTCGATGAGCGTGTCGAGGAGATTTGCAACGCAGCGGAGAAGATACTTGCGAAGCCCGGCTTCGCAGCGAGGTTCAAGGAGCACTTCAAGAAGGGGTGGTACAGCTTCAGCACCCCGATCTGGACGAACTTCGGCAACGACAGAGGGCTGCCGATCTCATGCTTCGGCAGCTTCATCGAGGACTGCATGGAGTCCATCGCCTTCACGTGGGCGGAGGTCGCCATGATGACCAAGCACGGCGGCGGCACCAGCGGGTTCTTCGGCAACCTGCGGGAGCGTGGAGCCAAGATACGCAAGAACGGCGAGAGCTCGGGCGCAGTGCACTTCATGCAGGCGTTCGACAACCTAATCAACGTCGTCAGCCAGGGCAAGACGAGGCGAGGGAACTTCGCAGCCTACCTGAACGTGGACCATCCAGACATTATGGAGTTCCTCCAGCTACGCACGGAGGGATGCCCAATTCAAGACCTTTCTTTCGGAGTCTGCGTCCCAGACAAATGGATGCAGGATATGATTGACGGCGACTCCGAGAAGCGCAAAGTTTGGGCCAAGATACTGGAGAGCAGGTCGAACCTCGGCTTCCCGTACATAGCCTTCATCGACAACGCAAACAACGGTGCGCCTGACTGCTACAAGGACACACGCATCACCCACTCGAACCTATGCAGTGAGATTTTCCTGCCAGACGGCCCAGACGAATCATTCGTCTGCGACCTGAGCAGCATGAACATCCTCCACTACGACGAGTGGAAGGACACGGACGCAGTCGAGCTGATGGTCTACTTCCTCGACGCCGTGATGACAGAGTTCATCGATAAGGCCTCGAAAATCCAGTTTATGGAGAGGACGGTCAAGTTCGCACGCCGTCATCGGGCACTCGGAATCGGCTGGCTCGGCTGGCACAGCTACCTGCAGAGCAAGATGATCGCTTGGGAGAGCATGGAGGCGAAGATCATCAACACGCAGGTCGCCAAGACCATCCGAGACGCCTCCTATGCGGCCTCCGCCAAGATGGCGCAGGAGTACGGCGAGCCAGAGGCCTGCAAGGGTTTCGGCCGACGGAACACCACGCTGATGGCGATAGCGCCCACCAAGTCATCGGCGTTCATACTCGGGCAGGTCTCGGAGGGAATCGAGCCGCACAGGACGAACTACTACATCAAGGACTTGCAGAAGGGCAAGTTCACGGTCAAGAACCACGAACTCGAGCAGCTTCTGAGAGCCAAGGGAAAGGACGACGAGGCCACGTGGCAGAGCATACTCATCAACGGCGGCAGCGTCCAGCACCTTGAATTCCTGTCAGAGCACGAGAAGGACGTATTCAAGACCTTCGCCGAGATCAGCCCGAAGGAGATCATCATCCAGGCCGGCGCAAGGCAGAAGTTCATCGATCAGGGGCAGTCTCTGAACCTGATGATCCATCCCTCCATACCGACGAAAGACGTCAACGCCCTCGTTATCGAGGCGTGGAAGCTAGGCGTCAAGAGCCTTTACTACCAGATTTCGGTTAATGCGGCCCAGAACTTCTCCCGAAACATACTCGCATGCAAGAGCTGCGAGTAGGGCATGCGTCAAGTGGCACTAAGGCAACAACTACGGTTGTGCTTTGGTGCCAATTTTCTTAGACTGTCCAACACTCCTTTAAGCGGGATCAACGGGAGTTCGGGATGTCCTGCAAATATATCATCGTGGCCGGCGGCGTCTTCAGCGGGACCGGCAAGGGCGTGTCTGCCGCAAGCATAGGCCTTCTTCTCAAACTCAGGGGGCACAGGGTCGACCTTATAAAGTTCGACCCGTACCTGAACCGCAACGCCGGGATCCTTGCCCCCAGCCAGCATGGCGAGTGCTTTCTGTGCGACGACGGCACCGAGACCGATCTCGACCTCGGACACTACGAGCGCATCGCCGGCATAAACATGAGCAAGTTGAACATCTGCACCTCGGGCACGCTCCACAAGGAGCTTGACGAGGAACAGGAAGCTGGCAAGTACCTCGGCCAGACCATTCAAGTCGTTCCGCACCTGACAAACAAGATCATCGACAGGCTAACACAGATCGGCTGTGACAAGGACGTGGTGGTAGTAGAGATTGGCGGCACTATCGGAGACAGCGAGAGCGACTCGTTCTTCGAGGCCGTCAGGCAGTTCAAGCAGAAGCTTAAAGACGATGTCCTAGTGGTCATGGTCGCACCCATACTGTGGGTGCCGACCATCAAAGAGCTCAAAACCAAGCCGCTTCAGAATTCCGTAAAAGATTTGCAGAGCTACGGCCTTCAGCCCGACATGATCTTCTGCCGCTGCGACAGGCAGATACCAGAAAAGGTGCTCAATAAGATTTCGCAGTTCACAAACGTGCGCCGTGAGTGCGTTATCGAGGCTCCTGACGTGAGCACCATCTACAAAGTGCCGCTGGAGTTCTATGACCGCCACGTTGACGACCTGTTCGTTGACCTTTTTCGGCTTGGCAGGAGCTCTTGCAGGATTCACAAGTACCGGGACTTCGTCGAACGCTACGACAATCAGGATGTCGAGACCGTCACCGTCGGTATCATCGGCAAGTATGAGAACTGCGACGAGGCGTACATCTCCCTCAAGGAGGCGCTGACGCACGCCGCCGTTAGCCAAAACATCAAGATCGAGATCAAGTGGATCAACGCCGAGGATCTCGAGAAATACAAAGATAACCGTGGATTGCACAAGTACTTTGAAGATGTCGATGGGGTGATCGTACCCGGCGGCTTCGATGCCCGTGGTGTCGAGGGCAAGATCAAGGCGATCCAGTACGTTCGTGAGAAGAGGATACCTTTTCTCGGCATATGCCTCGGCCTGCAGATGGCCGTGGTGGAGTTTGCAAGGAACGTTTGCGGCATCAACTCGGCGAACAGCCTTGAGTTCGACAGCACCACCGCACACCCTGTCGTCCACTTCGTGGAAGGGCAAAAGGAGCTCAAGACAAAGTCCGCAAACATGAGGCTGGGCTCCTACGAGTGCGAGCTCAGCAAGGACAGCCTCGCACACGAGCTTTACGGCGGAAAGGTCGTGTCAGAGAGGCACAGGCACAGGTATGAGGTAAATCCTGAATACATCGAGACTTACGCAAAGAAAGGTCTCAAGGTCAGCGGCGTCAGCACCGCAGCCAACGGCCAGCCTGGGCTCATCGAGATCATGGAGCTGGACAGGTCACACCACCCTTACTTCATAGGCACGCAGGCCCACCCTGAGTTCAAGAGCCGTCTAATGGCCGCAGCCCCGCTGTTCAAGGGACTTATCTCGGCAGCCGTCGCCGACAGGAAGATCAGCGAAACCAAGATGCACACGGCATAGATAACGCATGAACTTCAAAGAGTTTCTCCTCAACGAGCAGCAGGCTTATCTCGGTCAGAAGGTCGGCGACATACTCACGGCCGTGCAGGAGCTGCAGACTGACGCAGCCAACATGGGCACACGGGACCTCGTCCGATACACCCAGCAGATCATCAACCAGATAAGGCCGATCCTTCACAGCAGTTGGCCCCGTGAGGAGAAGAAGTTCCTGCTGGTGATCCAGAAGGTCGGCTTCAGCCTAGCCAAGGCAATCGACGAGAAGGGCGACCTTGCAGGCAAAATATCCGGCTCGGCTAAGGTGCTCGAGAAGCTTGTCGCCGACCTTGGCGTGCCGATATCCAAGATGACTCCGACCGAGCCGTCCAAGCGTGGTGATAGCAAGGGCACGGACATGTCTGCGGGGGCTGAGGCGTCTGCGGCAAAAGTGCCGGCCGAAGATGGCCCTAAGTCTGCGAACGCAGCGGCACCAGCACAGCCCGGCAGCGTCGATGCAGTCCCGCAGGGAAGCCCGCCCACTCCGCCGGGCCAAGACATTTACGCACCCGGCCTCGGCGGCAGCAGCGGGCCTATGGACGCCTTCTGATAAAAGCGTGAGGTGAACCATTTGCGGCATCGCAGGATTTATAGGCGAGTCTAAGTCGCCCGACATAAGCTTCGAGATAATCAGCGGTTTGCTCGAGAGGAGCGAGATCCGTGGCGTTGACGCTTCAGGCTACTGGGGCGTGGACAAGCTCGGGGAGGTCTACTACCACAAGGAGCCAACGAGGAGCGGGCTCTTCGTCAGGAAGGCGGTCTGGTCAGCCCTGAGGGATCGTCAGACCGACGTGATGATCGTCCACGCACGAGGTGCGTCCAAAGGCGTCGGCCTGCCATCCGACAACGGCAACAACCACCCTTTCACTAGCTCGGACAGGTCGCTTGCTCTGGTGCACAACGGGCGCATAGACGACTGCGAGTACTCGGTTCTGAAGAAAAAGTACGCAGTGAAGACCGACTGTGACTCTGAGATCCTGATCCGCATCATCCAGGCGGCGGAGGCAGACCAATCCAGAAACAGGCTCGGCGGAATATCCGACGTGTTCGGCCTTATCAACCACGGGCATATGGCCGTGGCGGTCGCCGAGAGGGTGTCGGCCGACGAGAGGTCGCTCTGGCTATTCAGGAACCAGCACAGGCCTCTGTGGCTCGTTGACCTGCGCAGCCAGCTAGGCCAGATATTCTTTATGTCGGAGCCGGCCATCTGGCAGGAAGCGTTGAGTTCCTGTCCCATAGCGAAGTCTGCGATCGACTCGGTCAAGGTCGTGGAGTTGCCACCTTACGAGATTTGGGAGTTCAACATCGACCAGTCGCAAAGGTTTTGCTCCCACGTTGTTCGCTACATGGTTCAAAAGGGCAAGGAGAGGCCTTGGGAGATGCAGGGGCCGATAGTGCCGCTGCGGCAAGTTGATCCGCCTTTTCTCGTTCACACCATGCTGGACGACGACGACCTTGTCGACCAGGAGAGATACTCTTGCGATTCCGGACTCAGGCTGGATTTGCTTAATGACAGGTGCGACTCTCTTATAGATGCCGTCAACGATGTCAGGCAGGCATCGGAGGCCATGACTCAGGACGGTCTGCTGTCGAAGGATGGATTTGACTGCATAGTGTCGTCGCTTGACGGCAAGCTCAGGGAACTGCAGGAGTTGGTTTCGCTGGCGAGGAAAGGTTTTGTCCAACCAGACTCGTCCCGTGCCGGATAGGCAAGGGGATGATCTGAAAGGAATAGATGCACTCTTTTGAAGAATTCGATGATTTTGTCAATGACGACTTGACCAAACCAAGGAAAAAGCGCAAGAACGGAAAGCGCAAGGGAAACAGGACGGAGCTTGACCTCACCAAGGTTCTGAACGCCAGGTTCGGCACGGGCTTCTCAAGGTCGGTGGGTTCAGGCAACAGGTGGAGCCAGGTGAGTCACCTGCCGAAGCACGCACGGGACGTGTTCTCCGGCGATCTGGTCGTCCCTGTGGGATTCAGGTTCGCAATAGAGAGCAAGGGTGGCTACGACGGGATTGACATCAACAGCCTATTTGTTCGTGGCAACAGCGAGCTAGACAGCTTCCTAAAGCAGGCTTTCGACGACGGTCGGAGGTGCGGCAGGATGCCGATGCTCTGCTGGAAGAAGACGAGGAAGCCTTGGCTGGCTTTCGTTCTCACCAAGGATCTTGGCGACCACGACTTCAAGTACACGATAAGGTATGGGGAATGGACTGGAGTGGCCCTCGAGCACCTTCTCAAGCTCGAGGACCAGTTCTTCATCGACGCCTCAGTTGATAAGCCTTCCGCTTAGCCTTTCCGCCTTCTCGTTGATTGGCGGAAGGATCAGGCCCACCTTGGCTGCGCCCTGTCGTGCGATGTTGCCGTCAAGCTGCTGGAATCCCTCGAACACGAACGGCACGTTCTGCTTCAGTATGTGCTGGCTGTATGCCTGCGCAATCCTCCCGAGGGCAGCCCTTTTCCCGATGGGTGACTTGCCACCGTCGTTAAAGATCAGGTTCACGTCCTCGCCGTCAGAGACGATCACGGCGTTCTGATCGAACATCCGCCCCATGTCGGAGATCATCTCCTCGAACTCGCCCTGGTCCATCCTCTGGGGGCGAGGCACGAAATATGACCTCTCGATTGTATCGACAAGCTTGTCTTGTGGGCACTCGTTGTACGGTATCTGCTCGCCATTCTCGTCCGTGGCGGTGCACTCACGCCAGTGCCCGATGAGCTGGTGCACGCCCATCTGCTTGCTGTTCAGGACGGTGCGCAGCTCCCTGTTCTTCTGGATGTTCTCGGCCCTTGAGCGCTTCGATCCGTCTGAGTTGGTGGTCTTGTAAGCGGTGATTATGGCGAAAGGCATTTTCGCCAAGGACAACATCCTCGTGAGCGAGGCCTCGCAGAAGTCAACGTGTCCATGCTCGCTCGTCTCGCTGAGCCATTCCTGAAATGTCTTCATTTAACCCTCCGGCCTCCAAGAGGCAGCATTCGCTCAGAGTTATATACATAATTACAAATATAAAAGAATACATGCGGAAAAAGCATAGAATATGCAGTTTTCGCATATCTGCCTCAAGGCAGGCACGATTCAATCTACCACGATTTGCCAAAACGGCACAGGACTTGCAAAAATCGCAATTCACTCGAATTCGGCCAAGCTGTAAATGTTGCATCCAGGGTCGATGCAGCCCTTGCTGCCATCGGCCGTCAGGAACCAGTGCCACTTCTCGGGCTTGGATGGTCGGATGTTGTCCCCATAGCCGTCCGTTATGACGAAAACCGCATCGGGGTGCTTGATTTTCTCCCTCTGCATCGTCTTGGAGACATGTTCCTCGATGATCTTGAATGATGTGCCACCGCCGCCGTAAACCTTCTTGCTCTCCAGAGTCGTCTCCTGAACCATCGTGTCGAAGCAGAAGAGGCGCACTTGGAATCTATACTCGGGCAGCGACTCGGCTGCCGTGAAGAACCTGTCTTTCAGATTCCAGCAAGATCCGCTGGTGTCCAAGAAGAACCACACCTTGATCTTGGTTGCCTCCCTGTCCTCAACCTCGACCTCTGCGTCCGTCGGCAGCATCATGTCCCTAGGGAGCATCGACATCCTGCGGTTGATCTTGATCCACTGCTCGACCTCCTTGTCGGTCGTCTTGAGATGCCGGATCGCCCACTTCTTGATGATGGTCTCCCATTTCTTCTTGCGCTTGCGTGGGCCCGTGGTGACAAAGCACCAACCGCCAGTGCCTGAGCCGGCATGGGTTCCGCCGTCTTTCCCGTCCTTGGACTTATCGCCGTCTTTCTTGCGCTCCTCATCTTGGAAGTGCTTCTTAATCGTTGACTCGATTGCCTTCTTCTCCTCCTCGGATAGGCTGCCGTTGAGCTCCTTGATCACCTTGCCCCAGTTTGAGTCTCCGTCGCCCAGTCCTTCGTGGCCATCGACGGTCTTGGGCATTCCCGGGCCTACAAGGTCGATGCTTATTGCGTCGAGCATGTTGAAGTAATGCTCGAAAGTCTCGTCTTCGCTTGGCTTCTGGGTGCGATCCTTGAAAACGGTGTCTATCCAGCAGTAGTTCTCGCTGTTGTCGATCTTGTCCCTCTCGAAGCCGAAGCTTCTTACGAGCGTGTGGTTGACGACAATGTCCATGGCGACATTGGCTGCAGCGGAGTTAACCCCTGCGTCCCTTGACCTGGCGCCGTGGTTCAGAACGACGTGCATCGCCTCGTGGCATATCACGAAGAGCTTGTTGTACAGGTCTAGCGTTGACCAGAAGCCTGGGTTGAACCGGAACCAGATGAACTTGCCCTCGTTGTCGAACTGCACGCATGCGGTCGGTATGGAGTCGTCAAAGACCGGCTTACCCATCTCCCACACTTTGTAGAAGACGGCATGGTGCGGCTCGAGGGCACGGCTGATCTCGAACCACTCCTCGTTCGTGATCCTGGCGTTGGTCTTGCTGCAGTACGCAACGTCTTCGCTCATGTCACTCCCCCTGCATCAGGCTACTGCTGAGACCACTGACCAGAATCTTCTCCAGAAGGCTCATGAAGTGAGTCTGGGACTCGGAAAGGGCCTGCCTTGCGGAGATGCCCCTGCTGCGGGCTATGTTCATGATGCAGTTGTTGATGATGCCCATGAGGTTGCCGAAGGGCTTGTTGTTGACGATCGTGGAAAACTGCCACTTCTGCCTCTCGGACTCATCCTTGATGGACTCTATGTTGCTGAAGACGCAGTTCAATGCTGCGAGGGTCTCCGTGGCCTGCCGCTCGTCCATTACCTCCGGCATGTGCTTGTCTATCTTCTCGTAGAGGGCTATCCTCTGGGGCACGGTGACGACCTGTGCCCTGTCGATCTTGCTGAGCTCCTTGGAATAGTCAGACCTAGACTTGGTGAAGTGGAGCGGCAGGGCCTGCTGTGTCTCGATGTGGCCAGGCTTGCTCCTGTAGGCGGCCTGAAGCTCAGGGCTCTCCGTGAGTGCCCTGCGAATCTTCTTGCAGAGCTTGGCGTTCTGGTTCGCATCCATGATGTCGTGGCAAATGCCGTGGAACACCGGATGCTTGCCAAGGTTCGATATCACGTGGGAGCAGAACTTCTCGTCCGCCTCCATCTGGGACGATATCTTCTCCTTGGGCATGACCGGACCGAAGAAGCTCAGCAGCCTGTCGCTGGCGAAGATGTACTTCGATGCGCTGTTGTAGTTGTTCTCGTTCTCGAGGAACTTCTTGGCCTCTTCGATGTTCCGTGTGTTGAGCATCGTCTCTAGGCGCTCCGTCACGGGGCCGTTGTTCAGGGCCGAGGTGAGCTTACTGACGTTCGACGAGACGGGCAGCACGTCTCGCATGTCGCCCTTGGCCTTGTAGACATCCAGGGCGTACTGGAGCCTCCTCGGGCTCACGTTGTCCTTCTCCTCCTCGCTGAGCTCCTCCCACCAGCCGATGGCGGAGTCCGCAAGACGGTTGCCGTATCGGCTGCGGAACCACTCGGCGTTTGGTGCGTAGGGCACGTGAATCTGGACATGGAACCTGTCCTGCTGCGCAGGGTCAAGCTTCTCAACGTCATAGTCGTTGACGTCGTCGTCGTCCGGGTTGATTGCCGCCCATACGAACCGGAGGTTCGGGAAGGACATCCCGTTGATGCTCTTGAACTGGATCAGCTCGAGGACGGCGTTCCTGACCTTCTTGGGCGACCTGTTGAACTCGTCGAAGAAAAGGGCCTCGACTTCGCCCGTGGCGAACTGGTGCGGACGAACGAGATCCAGATAGGTGATCCCCTCTTTGGCAGCCAGGGCGTGATCGACAATCTGAGTCGATGCGGCCTCATCGATCTTCCAGTTTGCCATCGCCCACTTGACGGCCACGCACTTGCCGAGGCTGGCTATGCTGCGGAGCAGGAAGTATTCAGGGGGCATCTTGTTCTCGGTCCGCTCCCTCGGCACGCCGATGAAGTCGCACCACGGATCCATCGTGCTTGCTGAGAAGTATCGCCAGTTGAGCTTGTGGCGGTCGAACACGTCCTTGACCATGGCGGTCTTGCCGACGCCATGCTTGCCCTTGAAAAGCACGTTGAGGTTGTTGTTGACCCAAAAGTCGAGCTTGGCGTTGATTGATGCGGACATGCGGCACCTCCATGGCTGCTGTGATTTTTGGCCTTCAGTGCGCCATCAAATGGCACGATTCCATTCAATCTACCACGGCCAGCCCAGAGGTGTAAACAACCCTCAGAAATATATCTGGAGGGCGTTCTTCTCGGAAACGTAGGTGCTGTCGCCCAGAACCGTCTCGAACCAGATGTTGTAGATGCCCTCCTCGAACTGATCAGTGTCGATGAAGTAGAACCCGTATCCTTGCTCACGGTAGTTCACCAACTGCCTGTCGACGACGAGGCGCAGGTCTTGCTCGGCCGGTACGCAGTCCCCGCAGGCCAGCTCGATGGAAACCCTTAGTTCGGAGTTCGTTGCGAGGTTCTCGTAATATGGCAGGATGTCAGCGCCCTTGGGGACGTTCGGGGTGACCTGTATCAGCAAATACCGCTTTGAACCCTTCCGAATCCGGTTCGGGCGGAAGTTGAAGTTGAAGTCGTAGACCGGCGGGGTCGGAGTCGTGAACCATAGCTGGGAGAACACCTTGAAAGTGTTCTCGATCTCGGCGCTGGCGCACTCGCCCGGCATGAAGGTGACCGACCATACATCTAGATACCTTCCTATGCTGTATGTCGATGGGTCAAGATATACGGTAATCGCATACTCGCCGGTGGTGAGCAACTGGATTTCGCTGGTCGGGACGGTCTGGACGAGCACCCTGCCGTCAGGGTTTGTAGTCGTGACGGCAGACGGGTCCATGAAGTAGATCTTCACGTCCTGTATGCTCTGGACGTTGCTCCGGTTGTTGCTGTTGAAGGTGAATAGGCGGAGCGTGAGCTCGTCGCCGCAGGCCGGATTCTGGAATCGCTCTTTGCTCATGGTTATTTAGACCTACTTTTGGCTTTCCTGTTCTGAGCCTCGATGGCCTTGTTCTCGCCCTCTCTCTGCTCCACGAAGCGCTCGATCATCCACCGCCGCAGGATTATTGGCATACGCATGCACCTCTCCGGATCCATGTGCATGTGGTACTGGAAGAAGAAGATCTCCTCCGCCAGCGACTTCCATAACGCTATGCTTGGGTCTTCGTCTTTCTGCGGCGTGGGAAGAAAAAATTTGATTCAAGCGGCAGGTCGAGGGTGAACTCGGCGAGGCAGCTTGCGCACACGATATCGACGTTGGTGTCGACGCCGAACGACGGCTCGTTGATGCAGTTCCTGATGTGGGACACGTCGCTGATCGGCAGGTTCTTCAGCAGGATCTGCAGCTCGTTCTTGTCGCTGATGCCGTCGATGTTGTTTAGGAGAAGCGAAGTCCGGTACAGCAAGGTGTCATCCGCACCGGAGTCGCCGAACGCCTTGATGCGTCGCTCCCGATGCTCCGAAACCTCCTGCTCGTCACGGCCGCTGCTCAGCCTGTAGGAGAAGGGCAGCTTGCTGTTCGGCAGCACATCACGCAGCTCCGGCCCGTAATCGTCTGGGCAGTAGTCAACGTAAAGGTTGTTGAGGTCAATTGCGGTGTTGAACTTCGTGTCGCACTCGGGGCACTTGATCTCTACCTCGTAGCTGGGGGAGTAGCTGATGCCACGGAGGTAGATCAGGAGATATGTGCGATCGACCGTCAGCAGGTTCTCGGCACGGAACTGCTCCTTGATGCACTTCTGGAAGATCATGTTGATTGCCTGGCCCTTCTTGACCAGACGTGGCGTGGCGAGGATTTGCTCCTCCTCGCCCGTCATTGGCCTAATCGAGACGATGCCGCTGGATGGGCCGTTCGTCCCGTCGTAGAAGCGACCCTTGGAGGGTAGCTGAATCTCCTCGTAGACGCCGGCGTTGTCCTTCAGGGAGGCCAACAGGTCCTTGAGGTGGCTCGATCCAGAAATCTGGCTCTGCTGCTGCTGCGGCCTTGCCACGGGGGCCTCGCCGCCTGCGCTCATCTGCCCGAATCCACGCTTGGGGTCGTTGCCGCTGAGCTGCTGCTCGACAGGAGTGTTCTGCTGGCGTGCTGCGGCCAATGCAGCCTGGAAGGCTGGCGGGACTGCACCTGAAATCTGGAATGGGGCTGCGCCCTCGGAAGCCTTCGGGGCGGGGGCTGGGGAGTCGCCACGGACCTGACTCTGAAAATTCTGCACCTGATCGACTGGATTACCTTGGTCCTGACTCACGGCTTGCTCCTGATTGGGAATGGGTGACTTTCTCGGGCGAAAAACTTCATCGGTCATTTTTTGTCTCCTTCCGCCACTCAATTAACGGCGTTCCGGCTGCGCACGGCCCGGAATTAATTAAGTGAGAGTGATATGGAAATAAATTTCAAAAACGTGGAGGAACTCATCTTCATGGACCGCACCGTGCAGGCCGTCCTGCCTTGGTTCAAACACCTTTTTGACCAGTACAACCTGTCTTTCATAGTTCCCGGCATGAAAAGCCTAGCCAAGCGCAGCGTTTTCGAGCTTCTCAACTCACTTGATGCTAGAAGCGTCGAGGCGCTGATGGCCCACTTTGGCGACACCGTCGTCGTCAGCAAGCTCAGCGACAAGGTCGCCGACAGCTACCAGTTCGAGGCCGAGAACGCCGGCAGTATATGCGAGTACAGCGGATACAAGGACTTCTGCATCACTAGGACAGGGGATTTGATAAAGGCATCTTTCTGGAGATAGTAATGAGCGCATGGAATATGTTTATGTATTGCCTGAGCACGATTGGGATGTGCCACATAATTGTTGACGGCAGCATCCTTCAGTGGTTCAGGGACCTGGTCAAGTCAATTAGCGAAAAGCTGCGGATTCCCCACTTGGGCAACGTCGTCGACTGCTACCTGTGCTGCGGCACATGGTGCGGCTTCCTGATGGGCTGGGTGTGGCTGGTGTCGGCCGGCGACTGCGGCACCGTAATCTCGTGGCTCAAGATTTTCGGATGCGGCTGCGCCGGTGGGTTCCTGTCGAACTCCGCTGCCGTCTGGCTCAACTACCTAGAGGCGAACACCATAGTGAGCATGCCCGAAGAGCCGACATTCATCAATACACAGAACACTCAAGATGACAAATGAGTTTAAGTACTATCTTCATTGCAGCAACTGCAACCTGAAGAGATACACAAACGGCATGGATCTCGACGACCTCATCGAGATAAAGAGGAGCCAGCCGATGCGCTTGGTCCCCAAGGTTGACAAGTATTCGGGAAAGCTTGTCGTGCCGCCAGACGTAAAGAGGCCCAAGATGTACAGGTGCCCGAGGTGCGGCTTCACTTTGCGTGGGCACACAATTCCGGCAGTACCAAACCTAGAGGGAAAGAATGAGCAGACCAATAACCCTTCTGGACGTGAAGCAGGCCCTGAGGGACTCCCGCTTCCGTAACAGTCTCCCAGAGTCACTGAAGCCGGAACTTCAGAAGTTCCTGAGCAACCCAGGCTGCGCCTGCAACGTCCCGATCTACCAGAAGGTCCTCAAGGAGGCGAGAAGCCAGCTCTCGGCTTATTTCCCCAACAGGCCAATAAGCAACGTCGAGGAAGAGGTGAAGAAGCTTGCGGAAAACCACTGGAAGGTAATCAACTGCAGCGCAGGCGAGCTCGAGTCCGAGCTCAAGAAGCTTCCGCCAGGCAGGAAGCAGATCGCCGTGGCGAGGTTCGAGGACAAGGTGACAGTCGTGGTCAACGAGATAGAGTTGGTCTACTAGGCCCTGCCAACGTAAACCTTGGATACGCCGGCAAGCGTCTTGCAGGATTCGATCATAGTTTTGGGGTAGTCCCCGTACTTTGACACCTCCATCGGCCAACAGGAGTCGCTTCGCCTCCTCTCGCCGACGACAAGTGCGTTTGTGTACATTGAAATTGCCCTTGAGTAGTCGCCTGCGTTGTAGAAGACGTCTCCGGCGACGCACCAGAACTCCGCCATCGCAGGGCACTTGGCCAAGCACGGGATTATGTTCTCGAGCGCACGCCTGTAGTCTTTCTTGTAGTAGCACAAAACCATGCATATGTAGTACTTGATCATGAAGTATGACATCTGCTGCTTCTTTTCGGCGTGCAGGTATGACTCTGCGTAGTTCAGGAAGTTTTCGGCGCTGCCCCGCTGCAGGTGAGCGCACGCCAGGTAGTAGAGCGGCTCGGCCGACAGGGGCATCGAGGCGTGCCACCTAGTGCATATTTCCACCATGTCTAGGGCTTGGCGTGTCCCGCTTGAAACGAGAAAGGAGTCTGTGTTAGTTGCGACGCAGTCGAGGGTTTCAAAGGCGTGGTTCTTGAACTTGGCGCAGGTATCATGATGCCAAATTCTTGCGGGCTTGGTGACGATGTCACCCTGCATCAGGTGTACGTTGAAGGCCTTGTCTTTTCCTGACGCCATAGCTTCCATGATTGCTTCGTGCCCGCTGATGATGATCTCCTCCGGCCTGATCCACATATTCCAAGGTGTCTCGGAATGAGAGGCCAACTCGTTCCTGGCTCTGGCTAGGCTATCGTTCAGCGAGATGCGGTATATCTTGGCGTCAAAAAGCCTGCACTTCTCCCTCGTCGAGTCCTTGCTGCCAAGGTCGCCAACTATGATTTCGCAAGGCAAGGACCGGACGCTCTCAAGGCATGAGCATATGTCGGACTCGTTGTCCTTAGTCAGTATGTGGACCGTCAGTGGGTTCTTCATTTTCTTTAAATCTACGCTCTAGTAGGTGAGCCACGGCATCGGCTTCGTCCTGCAGCTTGGCGCTCAGGTAGTAAAGTCTCAGGTCACGATAGTTTTTTGGTACATCAGGATTTTTGATGATATCTAAAAAAATATCTTGCAATCTTTTCATATTGTGGTATAGTTTACCTTGTATGGGTTTGTCCAAGGAGACTGATGGCAACTGAGTATCTGAACAACAAGACTTTCGAGGCTTTGATCGTTCGCTTCCAGAAAGCCAAGAGGGAGAGGATCAAGTACCAGCTCTTCATGGATGACATCATCGCCACGCAACAGCGGACGATGCGCAGGGGACGCTTCAAGAAGCCGGCCCTGTGGTGCGAGGTGGAGGAGCTTTTCAAGCAGCTCGCTTTCGACTACGAGAACGCACAGGACGACTTGGCAATTGCCTTCTACACTTTGTCCGAGAACATAGTCCGCTACGCAAAATTTAACCTGATAGATCAGGACGACGCCATTCAGGAGGGCGTCATGATCTGCTTCGAGAAGATTGACAGGTTTGACCCCAAGAAGGGCAAGGCCTTCAATTACATGACGACATGCATCCTGAACCATTTCAGGCAGCTATACCGCACGGCGAGGAACTACAACGAGCTTAAAAGAAAGTACCTTGACTTCGTGCAGATACAAATGGATTGCAAGATACCTACCAGCAAGACAAAAAGTCTCTACAAGAGACACAACATCGTAAGCGACGCTTGAATCGATATAGTCTGAAAAATATAATTGCACACCCATTTTTTTTGGACATAACATGACCAAGAACTCTAAGAACATTTTCGACCAGATCGAGAACCAAGAACTCATCCAGAAGCTGATCGATAACGGCTACGGAAATCTTGTTGACGCCTTTCTGTTGAACGACTCGCAGGTCTACACCAAGCGTGGCCGTCTCAACAAGTCGGGCGCCTGCAGAGTCCTCAAGTGCAAGCCCAAAGATTTAGAGGATGCCATCAAGGCCTGCCAAGAGTTGCTCCAGAAGGAACTTAAGGTTGATGATGGCGGCTCCGACCAGAGCGAGGACTAGGTCCTTACTGCTTGCCAGTAGGCCCTGTCGTATCGAAGAGTGACGTCACAAGTGACCACCTCGCTGGACTGCATGTCCAGCTCGCCGAACTCAGCGTTCTGACACCAGACGTTCTCGAGTTTCCACCCCTCAATCATCGCCCCGCAGCCGTCCAGCAAAGACAAGTAGCAGGTCTGCTTCTTGAAACCACGCCCGTTGTTCTCTATGGAATAACCCCAGAATCCCGTTTCTGGGTTGTATATCTTTTTAATCCACTCAAACACCGGATGGATGTTGTTGATGTCTCCCACTTTTGTGTCGTAGAGCGTAAGATTGATCGGCTTCCAGTCCGGACGTCCCGGAAAGTAAATCGTCTCGGTCACGTGCAGCGCCTCAATTTCCTTGAACTGCACGGAAGGACGGGCTGCTTTCGAGTGAAATAAGACGTTGATGCCAACGGAGCTGACCTCGGGAATTTCCAGAATCCACCTGTGCTTCCTCTTGAAGCAGGCGTTGTAGGTGTCAAGAGCCCCAAGACCCATCGATGTTGCCATGACTTTCCTCGAATGTAAAAAGAACCCTGTATACCAGCTTTAGCGATATACAGGGTTCGTTGGGTTTTAAATCTTGCGTTATCCGCAACCCAAGCATGGGCAGGGTGTGACTCGCTGACCGCAGAAGGACTCGTACTTGGCTTCGTGGAAGCGCAGGGTCAGCTCGACCGTGACTTCCTCGGAGCTGCTGTAGTCCAGGTCTCCGAAGTTAATCGAGGCCGGCCAAACGCCTCCAAGAGTCCACTGCTCCATAGTCACTCCGCAGCCGTCGTAAAGCTTCAGCGTGCCGGTTCCTGCGTAGCCGGAGTTATTGGCGTCGCCTTTCCTAGAGGATTGCCTTAGAGTGTCCGGATTTAAAAAGTCGTAGACTCCGGCGAGCCAACTGTATAGGTTGGCGATGCCTTGAGTGTTGCCGATGTCATAGTAAGTGACAGTAAGCTGCTCCCAAGTTCCCTTGCCGGGAATCCACATCTTTCCGTGGAGGTAGTTGATTTCCTGCTCCTCGATGGTGAGGCTGGGACGGTTGGCGACCTTCACGAAGGCCTCCGGGATAGAAGTGGTGAGGCAGTATGGCTTCAGCGAGAACGTCCACCGATACTTTCTCTTAAAGACTAAGTTGTGGTCTGCAAGCTGCCCCAGACCCATGTTTTGTGCCATGATAATCTCCTTTGATGGTTCCTGTTAGACTTTAGAAGGATTCGGCGCCAGGCGTGGCGAAGCTGCCGGTCCTGTGGATAGAGAACTCGATGAACATAAACTCCACCGCACGGGTGGGCTGGATGCCGATCCTGGCCCTGAACTCGTTGCGATCGATTACGTCGGGAGTGTTAAGCTCCTCGTCGGCCTTGATGATGAAGTCCGTGATGCCACGGCCAACCTGCACCGTTCGCAGGATCGCAGTTGCGATCTCGATGAACTGATCACGGAAGATTTCATCGTTGGGCTCGAACAGCAGGCTGCGGCAGCCAATCCTGACCTGCTTCTCGACGTAGAACAGCATCCTGCGGACGTTGACACGGTCGAGAGCGGTTGGGGTGCGCTGCAGGGTCTTCTGGCCGAAGACCACGAACCCGCCGACGTCAGCGAACTGAACGATCGGGTTGACGGCGTTGCGGTTGCCGTACATCAGGTCACGCTCGGCCAAGGTCGGCCGGTTGTAGACGTCAGTGATGTTCGGAACCTGCCCACGGGTCAGACCGGCCGGGGCGAACCACGGAGCAGCCAAAAAGTCGCTTCGGGCGATGACGGCCATGATGCTTCCGCTAGGCGGGCACCACACGTCGACTTTGTTGTACGGGTCGTAGATCTTGACCCAAGGCCAGTAGAGAGCGCCGAAGTCGCTGTCGAACCTCGTGGTGTTCAGCGGGTGGGCGCCGTTCTGCCAGGAGACGATCTCCTTGACGTTCAGGCCGAAGGGAGGATCGACGATTGCGAGGCAGTCCTGACGGTACACTTGGCAGAACTGCAGCATCTCGGTGACGACTGCGGTGCTGGAGTGTCCGGGGATTGCGACGAGGTCGATGTTGACCTGCTCGGGCTCGCTCAGAGCGTACATGCCGGTGAAGCCGATGGGGCTTCCAAGCAGCAGGGCGTCCTGTGCGTCGGGGTCGGCGGGAATTCCGTCGGTGCCGCCTGCGAGGTCATAGGTGCCGTCGGCAGGACTTGCCCCCACAGTCGTATCATCGACCGCACGGATGTAGTCGCTAACCAAGGCGAGGTAGGTCTCCACATAGAAGCGGCTCGAGCTGTTCTTGGTCAGACCGCCCCACGACTCGACCTGGACGCCGTTGTTGTAGACTTCCATCGTGAACGAGCGACCGTAGATGTCATTCGTGACCACGACTTGGGTGTAGTTTCCGTCGATTCCCGGCGAGTCAGCGTTCAGGATAAAGGTGACTTCGCCGGTGGTGTTGTCGTCGCCGATCACCTTGCCGAAGGTCTCGATGCCGACTGCGCCGGTCTGGCCTTCGGGCGTGACACCGACCTTTGTGGTGGTCGGCAGGCCCAAGGCCACGGCCAAGGTGCTTTCAGCCTTGACCAGAAGGCGGGCGTCAACGCCGTGGCTGTTGGTCACGAAGCTGATTGTGTTGCCGACTCCGGGTGCGGATACGGTGCCGAGGATGGCTGTCCAGCCGCCTGGCAGGGTTCCGCCGTTCTCGGTCTTCTGGGCGTTGATGTAGTTCACAAGGTCTTGGGTGCTTGCGAAGTAGTCGGTCGGGTAGCTTGCGCTGCCGAACTCGATAACCTGCACGACTTGGTCAATCAGGACGTTGTCGGTGCCGTCGAGTACGATTTGGATGTTTGCGCCGGTGATGGCGGTGAAGTCCCAGTAGCCGTTGGCGTCGGTGGACACCTGCGGGTAGCCGTTGGCGTCGCCTTCGGCCGCAGCACGCTCCATGTCCGTTCCGAGCCCGGTGGGGTTGTCACGGATGCTCAAGGGATCGCTGACCGATCCGCCGTAGATGGCGTTCTGGACGGACACGAACTCCAGAGAGGAGGATGGTCCATAAGCCCAGATGGTCTTGACGCTGATGGTGTTCGTTGCGCTCTCGTAGAACTCGATGCCGTCGTTCTCGGCGTCGATCTGAGCGTTGAGGGCGTCCACCAAGTCGTCGACGTTGTAGGTGTCGGCAAGGACGACCAGAGTCTTGTCGGACAGCGACCCGTTCAGCTTCCAGCGGAAGAAGCTGTCTTCGGCGAAGGTGTAGGGGCCAGCGGTGGCTGACTCGATCTCGATCAGGCTGCCAGCGGCGGGCACGTCGACGGTGGCGGTGAGGGCCTGTTCGTCGCTGACGGGATCGTCGTCGGCGACACGGACAACGTACAGCTCGTTGGCGACCAAAAGGTACTGGTCGGCGGCGTAGATGAGGAACGGGTCGCTCGTGTCCGGATGCGGGTTGCCGAATACGGTGTGGAGCTGGCGGCTGGTTGAGATTGGTGTCGGAAGGTTAATTGGACCCTTGGAGGCGAATCCGATCAGGCCCGCCCTGTGAGCCGATTGCTCAGGAGCAATGAAGCTCAGGTCTTTTTCTGCAATTCTAACACTCGGGCTGATAGTGTTAGAAGGGGGAAACCCTGTAAGAATCGCCATAGTCTTATTCTCCCTTTCGAGTCATATTTGTGATTTTCCTGATGGCAATCAATCCATCGTTTGCTGCTCTATCTATGTATTCAGTTGATCTTTCATCTTCTAAATGGTAAACATTTTTTCCCGAACCGACTCCGGGCAAATTCAGGGTTGTGAAAGACCTTGAGGCCCTCCGAGACCTCACGATCAGTTGTACCGGAAACCTCTTCTTGTTCGTGATCTCTAGCATTGCAGTTCCTTCACTGACTCTTCGATTCTCGCCAACACCTGCGTGATGTCTTGATCTGTGATGCCATCGACGAAGTCCACCTTCATCTTCAGCACGGCTTTCTTTCTCTGGATTGGCTGGGCTACGTATGTCTGAGCCGTCATGTTGAACTCATACTTGACGATCCTGATCGCTTGATCTCCAGGCTCGTTGTTTATGTTGTTCGCTATCGAATCAAGCTTGACAATTGTCTCCCATGGCACGCCAGTCACCCGTATGTATGCCACCTGGCTGAATTTTGAAAGCACCTGCTCTAGAATTTGGTTCATGTCCTCTCGGTACATGGTCCATGCCGTGAGCGTGTAGCCGAGGTTGACGGGGATTCCTCTCGCCATGCCGAAAATAGTGTCTCTGTCGTACTTCTCGCTGACCGTCAGGCCAGGCTTACCGTCGGCCCTCTGGAACAGGTTCAGCGCCTTGTGGTATGTGTACCTTGCGAGGTCGTAGTCGATGCTGGTCTGGGTAAGGGCAAGCAAAGGCAGCTTGATGCGGTTGACCACGAGGGTCTCGTCCTTGCGGACGTTATCTTGGATGATCGCCGCAACCGCCTTCTCCGGCGGCCCCATCATCACCGGGACGGGCCAGGCCTTGCCGTCCTCGTCAATGACGACGACCGTCCTGAACATGTCTATCATGGCCTCGTCCGTGCCACGGATCGACTTGGAGTATCTGTACAGGACGTCTCTCGATGGGCTCTGGACATCGTTCAGAATCTGGCCACGCTGGACAGGGTCGCAGTCCACACGTGCCCCATAGCCCGTTTTGTTCATCGTTTGGTCTTTGAGCCAGTTTAGGCTCTCGTCGTTGATGGATCTGCGGTTCTCGCTCGACACGTCGCCGGCGTCGCAGTAGGGTGGGGCAGGGTCTAGGTTGGGATCAGGACGGCTTGCCTTCGGGTTGCACTGATCGTAGTCTTTCTGCTGTTGGTTGACGTTTTCTTCTGACACGTTCCCTCCACGGTTAGTTATCCATGAGCGAGCCAAATATCACCATCTCGTACAGGACCTGGTATCAGGGCATCCCGCCCAGGCCGATCAAGCTCCAGATTCCTGGGTGGAGCGGCGTCCACAACCAAAGGAGTAACGGGGACGAGGCCCAGCCTTGGCACTGCGTGCCATTCGTCGAGGCCTCCACGTACGGTCTTGAGCTGTGCTACTCATTTGACACCGAGGCCACAGTCAGGATCGAGGACGGCAACCTCGTTGTTGACGGCGACTTCACGGAGGAGAACAAGCGAGTTCCCGGCGTATCCCTGCCGCCTTTCGCAGCTTTTGCCCCCGGCCACTTCGGCATGCCATCTTGCCTTGATATCAAGGTGCCAGAGGACTACATACTGCGTATCGAGCCACACCCAAGGTTCTTTACGGACGAGACAAACACCGTTCCTTGCCCAATTCCCGGGCACATTGCGACAAGCTGGTGGACGAAGTTCTTCTTCGTGGTGTTTAAAAACCCGATGCCCGGCCAGTCGATCAAGTTCAGGAAGGGTGAGCCTTACGCACAGATATTCGTGATGCCGAGAAAATGCGTCTGGGATATTCGGGAGATGAACATAGCCGAGATCAACGGGAGGCACACTTTCGACGAGGCCATGACGGATGTCGCCAAGCACTTCGTGACGAAGGACTGGGTTGACCACAAGGGCAAGAATTTCGATGACAAGTATAAGGTGTTGAACAACATAGCGGTGAAGGGAGGAACGTCTGCCGTCGTCAATTTCGTCGATGAAAAGAGGCGCAAGGTTGCAGGCAAGAAAAAAATCCAGATCAAGAACCGCTATGTCAAGAAGCGGAGGTCCGATGAAGGCGTTCAGAATCCAGAAGCCGAAAAATAAGCGTGAGTTCTATATCGCCGGAGAGATGGTTGCGTCATTCCGCAAGCCTGTTCTGCCGAGGAGGCTGCTGACGAAAGTCAGCAAGCCTCTCCTCTACGACCGCAAGACTACTTTTGAGGTGGAGCTTGCTGCTGTTGCTGCTGCGGCTGGGCTGGCTGCTGTCCCTGTTGCGGGGCGGGCTGCTGACCCTGCTGTTGACCCTGTTGGGGCTGCTGCTGAGGGGCTCCCGGCTTAGGTTTCTCCATGTTCGTCAGAAGGTCTGTGAACGTCTTCTTCATTTTCGGGTCTGCGACCTTACCTGCGTTTGCCTTGAGTGTGTCCATGATCGCTTGGGTTGCCTTGTCCGGTATGGGCGGAGACGTGCCCTGTCCTGCCTGCGCAGTGTTGGCGGGCTTGGCCTGCTGCTGAGGCTGCTGCGCCTGGTTCTGGGCCGCCGGCCGCTGGTTCTGGCCGGCTGGCGCCGGCGCCTGCTCCCTGAGCATCTTCTGGTAGAACTCGTAGAATGACTTCATGACTCACCTCAAACGATTTTGATTTTCAAATCCGGCTCTTTCTGCGTGACCTTGCCGTCTCCCGTGACGACATCCTCTTGGAACCTCTGACATATCAGCTCGATCCTCAGGGCGCCCCACATCTTGAACTCGCCCAGATTTCTTTGCACTATCACCCAGTTTTCCCTGAGGTGCGGCGTGAAAAGCCTCGAGCCTATCCTTGGTGGGTGGCCGACCGCCTTGAGCACTGACCTGTAGTTCAGCTCGAACTTTATCTCGTCAGGGGCGTCGATGCCGAACTGGTTCACTAGGTTCTGCGACGGTATTGGGTCGTAGGTGCACCATAGCTGGACAGGGTTGTTCGAGAAAAGCTTGTTCCGAGCCTCAAGGTAAATCGGGTCGATCATGTTCTGGGTGATGATGACCTCGTAATAGTATATTGGCGACCCGCCCCTTCTGATGGCCTCCTCATCCCATAAGTTGAAGAGGTCGTGGGTGCGGTCCAGAGGGTCGTACATCTGGATGCTGCCACGCAGCTTGTACGGCGTTCCATCGCAGTTCTTGAGGGTCATTCTTAATCCTCGTCTTCTTCTTCTGCCACTGCGCTTGAGAACTTGCGCAAGTTGTATATGTCACCCATCGACTGAAGTACTGACAGGGTCGCTTTGGGAATCTCCTTCATGGCCTGCCTCACACGGTTCTCTGTGACCTGGAAGCCGAGAGGGAAGCTGCCGTCCGGCAGAGCCTTGTACTTTTCTATGACCATCGTGCTCGGTACATCCTCACCAATCAGGTCGTCTTGGACCATCTTGATTGCAAGGGTGAAATTCTGCTTTTGGTTCTCCTTGGTCGCCTTGGCACGGCTTTTGGTCAGAGCCTCTATGATCTTCTTCTGGAGCTCGCTCAGGCGCATCCCGCTGCTCGGGTCGTCGATCACGCCCGGCTCACGCATCATGGTTCTGCTCGAGCCGTCTGACTTCTGCGCCATCTGGCTGACGGGTATGGCGGACCTCGGTATGTCCCTGTGCCCGTGTGCGACTATGAACTCCGACTTCTCCCTGAATGACGGCTTTCGTCCCCCGGCCGTGAGCACAGCGTACGCATCTTTGGCCTTGTCTTGATCTGGGAATCCGGAGAAGTCGTTCTTGTTGCTAAGCTGATTCCATATTGACTCAACCCACCTGCCGCCAGATTTACGCCTGATGTCGACGAGCTTGTTCTTGATCGCCTGACCGATCACGCCGAGCACGGCCCTCTCGTATTCGGATTCATCGGGGATGGTCGCCTTGAACCTGGCAAAGCTGTCGACAAGCGAGCTGGGCTGCTTGTGCAGGTCAAACATGATCTCGCTCGTGATCGTCGTCACTGCGTCATCGAGGTCAAGTCCGGCTGCGACGCCCGACGACATGGTGCGCCGAACTAGGTTCGTTATCATGCCCTTGTAGTCGTGGTCGAACCCGGTTTTCGTCTTGATGAACTGGTTTACGTCCGTCGGCAGGTCGGAACCCGCAGCTTCGCTCAGGATGCGCTCGGCGGGCAGGTAAACCTCCCGGTAAAACCTGCGCCATTCGCTCTTGAAAAGCCAATCCGAGAAATTGCTTATCATGGTCACCTCGATGGTGTATCTACATAAGTCGTTTGTGTTTTTCAAAAGAAATGGGCCCGTGAAAAATCACGGGCCCATCCAGTCGTCTTCTTATTAGTCGAGTGTAAGTTGTGGGACTATCTCGATCTCGCCACCACCTGCTGGTAAGGTGAACGGAGCCGTGGAGAATCTCTCCACCCACAAAAGGTCAGATGTGACGCTCGTCATGAAGTAGCCGTAGCAAGTGACCGCTGTGGTGAACGTGAATGTTTGTGCGCTGTAGGTTGCTACGTTCGTGCCTGCCGTGTTCGTGCCAACTGTCCAGCTCGGACCGGTCAGCGTGATGGCGGCGTAGCCGGCTTGGGTGGCCTCGGTCACGTCCGTGTATGAAGTCGCCTTAGTCGGTGTCAGGTTGTTCGTGTATAGGTGAAGCACCTTGTTGTAGCCGGAGTTCGTCGCCCCGCCGTCACCTCGGATGAAGCCGACTATGAACTTGAGGAACAGAACGTCCGCTGTGTTTGGAACTACTAGAGCCATGTTCTCCCTTAGCCTTGTGTTCGGCGACGAAAGCTCGATTTTATATAGAACAATTTTTTCCAAAATTGGCCGATAAATAATGCCTGAGGTGCGTCAACATGGCTCTCAAGAACAAAGACGGTTCCGTTTACAGGCTCTCCGGCCCAAATCCAGCTATGAAGACCCAGACGACATGGGGCTCCTTCACTCTGCACAACATGAAATGGTCATCCGAAAGATTCTCCAATCTTTCAGGCCAAATGCCGGAGGTTGAGAATCAGCGCTCCGAGCCCCCGCCGGTTGAGGTGGCAGACGACTTCGTAAACGAGCTGGAGAAGACCAAGTCGTCAATAAGAATTGTCGTGCCGGAGAAGTCCAAAAAGGCCAAGCTTGAAGACAGTGCGACCGATGACGACGCTCCGTTGGTCGAGAGGAAGGTCGAGGTTCACGAGGACAGCCGAGCTGACGAGCCGGCCTCTCCTGAGATAGACAAGGTTTTCATACACTGCCTGCCGGCTAAGGTAAGCACCAAGAGGGATAGCCTGTACGGCGACGTATACAAGACCGTCAGGTACGAGGACCCCTTCTCTTTCGAGGGGGTCATCATATCCGAGAGCGACCTTGGGCTTGAGGTTTGGACTGACGCCGACATCAAGCGTGACTCTGTCCTGTACCCGAAGATCAACAGCAAGAGGTGGTGGAAGGTGCAGTCCTCAGAGCCCAAGGCTATGGGCAGGCTTCTGACCTGCATGCCGAGCGACTACCAGCCTTCTTTCAAGCAGGACTAGCCGTTCTGCTGGGAAGGCACTATGCGTGCCGTGACTCCGAGCTTCTTGAGCTGATCTGCGTGATCCGAGACGCTCTTCATGTAGCCGGCCTCATAGGTGTCCGTGACCATTTTGAAGAACGCTTGAACGTCACCCTCGGTGACCAGCATCTGGCTCAGCCTGTCTATGATTGGCTCGTTCGGTTGGTATCTCTCCTTCAGAACCTCGAACAGAGCCTTCTTGACATAGTGCGACTTTGTGTTGCTGAGGTAGTCAAGCCATCCAGCCATTATTGTATCCCCCTGTCACGCATCGAGGACTCAAGCGTTTCAATTGCACGCTTGTAGTCGTCCTCGGAGTATGACTCCTTGTTGTCCACGAGAAACTTCTTTAGCTTGCGAAGGGCGGTTGGTATCGCCACACGGTGGTAGTTCTTGTTCATGGCGAGTTGGAAGTTTGCCTGGGGAGTCTGCTCACGACGCAGTTGCTGCCACGGCGTGGCCGTGACGGTGAGATTCCTAGGCTGCCCGGGCCTTGTCGCCGGAGCCGTCCTGATCTGCATCTTCTTGTTGATGGCGTCCTGCGTCGCACGCAGGATTTTGGCCAGGTCTTGCTGCACGTCGGAAGCTGTGTTCCGAAGCCACCTAAACTCCGACTGGAGCTTCTGCTTGACGTCCGACAGGACAAAACGGCTCATGCCGCCGGCTGCTGGGGCGTATTTGGTCTTCATCTGCTCGTCTTGGTCGTTACCGCCGAGACGGCGAAGATCCTCATCGTAGCTCTGGTCGGCATACATCTTGGCGTAGTCTGTCTCGTCATCGATTCTTGCGTCAGAGGACAGCTCCAGCTTGCCGGTCTGGCCTGCAGCCTTGAGCTGTGACATGGCCTGAACCACCAGCGGATGACGCTGAAGGCTGGCAACCATCTTCTCGCTCTTCATGCCTGCCTCTATCCAGCTCTCGACTTGGTCGTCCGCAAACTGTCTTGCCTTCTCGGGGCTGAAGTCGGAATCCTTGGCGTGGACGTAGGTGTACAAAGCTTGCAGTATGTCGGCTGACTGCTCGGCGATCTGCTTCTTCTCGCTGACGATCCTCATGAGCTGCGCTGCGACATCGGGGCCAAGGTCAACACGGCTCTTGGACAGGGCGTCGACGCTCTGCTGGTCGGCCTCGTGGGCACGACGCCTGAGCACGGAGATTTCCTCTACCATCTTGCGGTAGTTGTGGAGCTTCCTGTCCTGTCCGTGCTCCAAAGGTCTCGCCTGTATGCCTGCGAACATCTCACGGGCCTGATCGGTGAACGCCCTCATCCTCCTGCTGCCGCCGCCCCAGTTCTTCTGCGCATAAAGGGATGTCTTGCTCTTGACGTAATCCTTCCTCGATCCCTTCTCGAGCAGGTCCTTGTTGTCGATGTCGAGCAGGATCGTCTGGTAGATGATCTGATGTATCTCGGGGACACTCTGCAGCATCAGCGTGCTCTCGAACTCCGTGTTTCCGCCGCACCTGCCGCTCTCGACGCAGTCGAGGATTCCGCCAACGATGTCGTCGTACAGACCGGAGCCCTGCTCGGAGCTCAGGTTGTAGCCACGACCTTCCTCCCCTGTCCTCGGGGCCACCCTGTATCCGACCTCCTGCTGGTCCCCGAAGATTTCGCCGTACTTCTTCTTGAAGCCTGGCGTGTGCTTCACCATGTGCTTGATGCTCTCGGTCCCGTAGTTCAGGTGGATCGACCCCTTGCCCTGCACGGACTTGCCGTACTGCTCGTTCCCGTCAACCTTGATGAAGTCCTTGGAGAAACCACGGAGCTTGTCCTCGGGATGAATGAGCACCTTGCGGGTCTTCTCACGCCCGAACTCATCCTTGTACTTCTCGACCTTGTAGTCGCTGGAGTTAAGCTTCCTGTAGAGGTGCGATGAGTTAACGACAGGAATCCATGACTCCCTTTCAACCACCCTATCGCCCTGCTTGACCTGAACCTTCTCCTTGCGGTAAGGGAGGAAAAGCGGCGGGTTCTTGATCCTGCCCCTTGCGTCGATGGTTGCGGAACGCTTCTCGTCGGGCACCCCGGGGACGGGAGGGCCGAAAAGCTTCTTGTTTCTTGCCATCTTCAGCAACTGGGCTTCTGTCCGTCGCTTGGCCTCTGCACGGAGTTTTGGCTCGGTGTCTAGTCTCTCGGCCATGCGGCCGTCTGTCCTCCTCGCCTTGCGCAGCTTGCTCATGATCCTCGCCAGGATTTTCGTCCTGTGCCATCCGACCGTGTGAGTGTCCTCCATCCCTGACGGCATCCACTTGACGTCGGAACCAGTTGGCAGGTCGCCGAACATGCTGTGCGAGTTAAGCACAAGGAAAGACTTCAGCCTCTCGTGAAGGTTGTTTAGCTTTGGGAACCTGAGACCCGATGTGCTGTCGCCGAAAACGCTCTCCTGGTCCGGATTGTCTGGGTCGAAGTCTATGGCCTCGATCGGATTGCTCATGTCGAAGCCATACTCGCCCTGGCCGGAGAGGCCGCTATCGGCGTGGTGCTCTATGCCTCCTGTCTGCTCCAGCTTGTGGTAGAACCTGTTGAGGTACGGCTTGGCCATGATCGTTATAAGCTGCCTCGACCTATTGCCACGCCTCTTGTCGGTCTCGGGGTCGTAGCTCGTGTCACGGAACGTGAACTCCTCGGGGTCGTTGCCTCCTGGCAGGTGGATGTTCTTGGCCTTGATGTGGTCGTGTGCGACCTTTTCTGCTATGTCGAGAATCTCCCTGTTTGGCAGCGGCCTGTCGCCGTGAGTCACGGAAGCAGGGTAGTCGCTGCGGAGCTCCTCGATCTTCCTCCTCGAAATCCTTGCTCCCTCTTCCAGCTTTCGCAGCTTGTGCCAAGCCTCGTCGGTCTGAGTTCTCAGCGCCTCGTATATCGCCTGCTTGAGCTGCTCGAAACCCAAGGTTATCTTGATCTCGTGCATCTTCTTGAGTCTCTCGAATAGCTTGCGGTAGCGCACATGCATAGCTTGGCCCCAGTACTCGTGGGGGAACTGCCGCAGGAACTCGATGTCGTCTGAGTCGATGTGCACAGCCTTTCTTGGCTTGTCCTTGTACTCGGCCATCTCGTTGAGAATGCCGAACTGCCTCTTGGCGAACAGCCTCACGGCGCCGTCCGCTAGGAGGTTCGAGTATAAGAACTCCCTGAAGTTAGTGATCATCTTGACACCTTGTGCTCTGGCCAATGTTCATCGTCTCAAGGATATATAACAACATCCCGCTCCGTTTTTAAGGTTCCAGATGAACAACAACGTGCTCTACATCCCGAGGCCGACTCAGGACCAGTTCAACCAGCTTTCGTGCGGACAGGGCTGCGACAACATCGGCCCAACGGAGCCGCTGGACCGTGTGGGGCCGAGAAGGAACAGGGACAAGGTCCGTGAGCAGATCAAGGACTACGTGCTGACGATGCTTGGGGCGCCCGTTCTGCCGCTGGAGTTGGACGACCAGCAGCTTGAGAACTGCGTTGACTTCGCCCTGCAGATTTTCGAGGAGTACGCCCCGATGGAGTACTTCCAGTACTACACCTTCTACACGGTCCCCGGCCAGAGCGTCTACGAGATGCCAGTCGATGTCGGGTACATCAGGGAGATCGCCTACAAGGAGACTGCCAACTACGCCTTCTCGGCGAGCGACCTAGGCGGCGTCATACCCCTCGAGTACATGGGGGCCGGCGCATACGGCTCCATCGCAGGCGGCATCAACCCGCAGCAGCCCGTTTGGGGCAAGATGAGCGACTGGGTGCTTTACAAGCAGTATGAGGACATGTACAACCGTGTCTCGGGCCAGCAGGGCGGCTGGGAGTGGCTTGCTGGATACAGGCACGTCAAGCTGTACCCTATTCCATACAGGACATATCCAGTTGTGGTGAAGTACATACAGCGCAAAACCGACTTCAAGCAGGTCACCCAGGCCATGCAGGAGGGAGCACTCGCCTTCGCCAAGATCATACTCGGCAGAATCAGGACGAGGATTGCAAACCCCCCTGGGCCCAACGGTGGTGTCCAGTTGGATGGCAACACCATCCTTGCGGAGGGCCTGCAGGAAAAGAAGGACTGGGAGGAGAGGCTCCTCATCAGGTTTGGCGATGTTCTCGGACCGAGGATGATGTGATGAGGAAGTGCCTCAAGGATTTCTGCGTCGGAATCTGGGTTTGGGTTGGCTACTACCTCTGGCTTGCTGTCGAGTACCTGCACTTCGAGGTCCACGGCAAGGGGCCAAGGCGTCAGCGGAATGGGTAGTTCCCCGTGAAGTTGAACGTCCTCGAGACGAGCGGCCAGTTTCTCTTCACCCACTCCTTGAACTTGGCCTCGGCCATCTCGACAGCAGTGCCGGGCCCGTCTTTGGTCTGACCCGTCTCCTCGAACTCGAGGACATGCGTCGCCTCATGCACGATGGTGCTGGCGATCTCGATGATTGCCGCAGGGCTGTCGCCAAACCTCTGGACGTGCTTGTTAACGTCGATCCTAATTACGTCGGATGGCTGAATCTTCTTGGGGTCGAGCCCAGGTATGTACTGCATGATTGTCTTCTTGGGCAGCCTGTGTAGCTTCGTGCTCAGAGCAGGGTCGTTCGGGTATATGAACTTGATCTTGTTGACCACGTCTGCCCCGATGACCTTCTTGTTCTCGCTTGACATGTAGACGCCGAAGGCGTTGCCTGACGCCAAGTCTGCTATCGTCGATATGTTCGTCAGAAGTTTCTGGCCGGTGGCTGCGTCGTACATCCTCACGAGCCTGACGCTGTCCTTCACCCTCGCATACCGGGCCTCGACACGGCTGCTGTCAACCTCCTCGGTTCCAACGGTCGTCTCGTTGTACCTGCCCCCACGCTTCTTCCTCTTGCAGTAGTTCTTCTGGCTGAAACCCTTGGGGCTCGAGCAGTCTATGCTTCTCTTGTACTTGAGGCTCCATCGGCTTTTCATGCCGTCACGAGGCTGGTTTGACGCCTCGTCAGCCTTGAGCCACTCACTGAATTTGCTGTTTATCATGCAATATATAGTCGTGAGGTCCACATGAAAAAACTATCTGAATGGCGCTCCCAGAGGAACTTGGAAGGATTCGAGTCGAAAACCCTGAACCGGGACGATTTCGTGCGGCTGTGCCTTGATTACTTCGGATCGACCCTCAGGGGCGATATGAAGACCATCCGTGAGTTCAGAGATGAAAACCTCGTGCAGATCGCCGAAAACTCGAGGTACTCCGTGGAGGTCAACTACAGGACCACGGCTGACCAGGCAATGGAGGGCTTCGCAAGGATTTGCCTCGGCTACGTCAGCGCAGCCATGAAAAAGAACGGCTACCACACCCGTCACGTGTTCGAGGAGAAGCCCCTCCGTCTCCTAGTTACCGCAAGGAACTGGGATGACGGTTCGTGGACGGGGTGCATCACCTACAACCCAGAGCACAAGTGCTTTGTCCTGTCGAAGGGGTTCTTCAACAAGGACAGGAAGACCATCAGCATCCAGAAGTCTGAGAAATGCAACGGTGACTCGGCTGCAGAGCTCACCAAAAACATGGTCAACGCCATGCACCAGCTCAAGGACGAGCCTGACAGGCACATGGAGAAGCTCAAGCCAGTGCCGCTGAAAAGGGGACCAAAGTCGTGAACGAGCAGTACCACAGGATAGGCAAGGACGGCAGGAAGTACTGGGGCAAGGCAGGCGCAGGCATAATCTACACGGACGGCAAGAGGGTTTTGCTGCTCAAGCGTGCCGAGAGCGGTGACAACAATGGCAAGTGGACAGTCCCCGGTGGCAAGGTCGAAGAGGGAGAGAGCCTCATCGACGCAGCACGCAGGGAATCCAAGGAGGAGTGCGGCTTTGCGGGCGGCAGCATGTTTGGCCATTACGACGATGCCGACCACAGGCATCACTTCCACACATTCTTCTATGAGGTGCAGAAGCCATTTCAGTGCCGTCTGTCCCATGAGCACAGCGACTACCAGTGGGTGGACATATCGGATGTTGACGATAGGGAGCTTCACCCACGGCTGGCCAAGTGCTGGCCGTACTTCAAGGCAAAGATCAAAAAGCACTTCATGCTCAGCACCGGATTTTCAGAGTGGATCGTGATGTGCCACCAGGGCAGGACCAAAGTGAATAAGGCCTAAGTCTACTCCGGCCTGATTATCCATGCGTAGGGCGCTATACCGCACTCGTGGCAGTAGTTCGTGTGGTACTGGAGCCAGTGGTGCTGGAACGCCGCTTTAGATACCCAACCGTGTCTGTAATTTAGGTTCACGCAGTAAAGAGACTTCTCGGTGATGGCTGTCACGAGGAAGTAATGGCCCATCATAGTGCCACGCTCGAGGTAGGCCGACTTCATCACCACAGCCCTGCCCGATGTCAGGGCGTCGTCGAGAAGGCCAAGGCTGGGGCAGTTTCTGGGCGTGATCTTCACGCCCTCCAGACCGTAAAGGTTCTTGACGAAGAGCTTGAGCGGAGTACCCCAGCTCTCGCAGCCCAGCCTCTTCCTCCAGAACGGGTAATCCGTCTCGTAGGAAACTGACTCTCCCAGCCACTTCAGTAGGTTCATGATGGCAACGGGACCGCAACTGAACCCGTTCCGCTGCCGTATCCAGCGGGATTTCATAAACCTATATAGGTTGATTATCCTTTGATAATTTCAACGCCGTCCAAGGGGTTCTCGTTGATGAGAATCTCGGGCATCTGCCTGTTCTGGTTTGCGTCGTTCAAGGGCTTGGATGGCACCTTGTTGTCCACGAAATGCTCGACCTTGCCGGAGGTCGTGATCTGATCGGGCTGGTCCAAAATCAATTTGTCGTTCATGTTTTTCTCCTCACTCAAAACGGTTGCCGGCCCATCTTTCGGCTTGAGCTCCTCTATGAGCCTCAGGAGGTTCATCGGCGAGCCAACTAGCTTTAGGTAGTAGCTGTCCCCCTGAAATCTCTTGCGTGGGCCGATCATGCGCAGGCCCGTGGCTGTCGGGCGTGGCAGGGTCAGGTCTGCGTCTGTGTTGTTCTCGAAAACAAACAGTCCCGTGCCCGCCATGTCCTGAGCGTACTTGGCCTGCTGGTACTGCTTCTTCTCGTATCGGTTCATCTTGGCGCCGTATTTCATGATATAAGCCCCTGTTGGCAAGATATTTTTCCCAAATCGCCCATAATATAGTGTGTGCATGAGTCTTTTAGATAAGAACGCCCCGATTTGGGGAACAGGGGACGCCATGAGTGACACAATCAAGCCGCCGAAGTGGACCGACGTTTACCCGCAGGGGTGCAAAGCCGGGGACGAGGAGCAGGACTTCTTCATCTCTCTTGCCAGGAACCAGAAGTGGCAGTGGCGTTCCGTCGCCGCCATCGCCAAGGAAAGCGGACTAAGCAAGGAGAGGGTTGAGGAGTTGCTGCAGAAGTACTGGAAGAAGGGTATGGTGTTCCAGAATCCCCAGAACGACGACCAGTGGGCCTACTGGGAGCGTGTGCCGAACATGCTCCCCAAGGCAAAGTCCTCCGTCACCGACGACGACCACAGGAGCAGGATCGACAAGGCGAAGTCCTAGTCGGTGTCGTACTCCACGCCGGCCTCTGGGCGTATCTGACCGTCTGGCCCGATAGCTTGGTCAGGTGGCGTGAGATGGTGGACGACATGCTTCTTGGGTGTGATCGGCGGCCCTGGCGACATCTTCCACAGTGCATCCGGTGCACGAGACATGAAATATCCGTCCGGATAATGCGAACGGACATACCCGTCGGGGTATGCCCAGTGCGCAATTCCGTTTCTGACTGCTGAACCCCCGCCCTCGTTCTGGCGGTAGACCGGAAGCTCCAGCCTCATCTCGCCAGCCCATTGGACGAAGGACCTCATCAAACTTCTTTCAGCTTGCCGGCCTTCGGGCCGCCCTTGCCGTAGCCCAGCTTGAAGGCTGCGTCAGCGGCGTACGGGGTGAACCACAGGTCGGGGTACTGGTTGCGGACATAGGCGTCGGGGTAAGCCCAGTAGGCGATGCCTGCACGCCTCGTGGCCTCGTCCTGCTGGTAGACAGGCAGCTCTTTTTTGGTGTTCTCGGCCCATTGAACGAATGTTTTCATGTTTCCCTCGTGTATGGCTGGAGGCCCTTTCATCAGGGCGTTCCAAGTATCTATGCTCACAAGAGCAAATCTGGAGCAATCGTGCCAAAAGCAGCACGTCAGCAACTGACTAAGTTGCAGCAATTATTTATGCTTGGCATATCAATTCCATTTGACCGACTGAATTATCTGCGCTTACAATTTTCCATATGGAGGCGCATTCGTGCCTTTATGAGAACGCCTCGAGAGGCGAGGCACACCAGAGCCCCGGCTATGGGGCCAGAAAGGCTATCATGAGCAACACCCTGACCGTACGTCTGACCACCACGAAAACCACCACCGGTGATGTCTACGAGGGCACAGTCAGCATCGCTAACCTGCGCCCCACCAAGCTTGTCCGCAAGGCTGACGGCACCACCCGCTTCCCCACCCGTAGCGCAGTCTGCGGCTCGGCCCGCAACGTCGCCAAGGCCCTTGGATATTCCGATGTGACTTTCGTGGAGCCGAACCAGCCGCAGGCGAAAGCCGCCGCCAAGAAGGTCGCCAAGAAGACCAGCCCAGCCCCGCAGGCCGCCAGCGCAGCGCCCGCCAAGCCCGAGGCTCAGCGCCGCTAATTCGGTCCAATCCACTCAAGCGTCGTGTCCAATTTGGTCACGACGCTTTTTTATTTCCTCAAGTGCCTCTGAGAACGGACCTGACCAGTCGCCCGGCCGTCCCTGCCTGAGCAGCCTCAGGTTGTCGTACCAGATCGTCTTATCTCCGTTTAGACCCCAGCGCCAATCCGGATTCCAAGCTACGAGGCACAATGTGTCCTTGCCGATTGCCCCCGCAAGATGCACTACTGATGTGTCTACTGCGAGAACCAAGTCAAGTGATGCGATGATTCCCGCAGTCGCCTCGTAGCTGGTCATGTGCGGGGACATGTCCACTATCCTCATGTCATCGCAACCCTCGGTGAGGTCGATGACTTGTTTGCTGTTGTGGTAGCCACGGGGTCTGACGTCTTTCATCAGGCTAAAAAGCCGCACGCCATCGAGGTCATGGATTGGCTTGAAGTTTGCAAGCCTGCAAGACCGTTTGCGGTCGTTTGGGTGCTGTGGATTGCCTCCCCAAGCTATACCAACCTTCAAAAATCCTCTGTACTCTCCAAGGTCAAATGGGACTTTTGGTCTTAGGTACGGCCTGCCACATATCGATTTCAACCCAAGCAGGTATGGAAGGCTGATCATAAAGCAGTGCAGGTCATGTCTTGGTAAGTCCGACTCCGCTCCTGTATCCCTTTCCTGCCAGGACGGGATTGTCGCAGGATCTCTTGTGTACACTTCATGACATAGTCCGGCGAGGATTGGAGCCATTACCTCGGAGCAGTGAACTATGACTCTTGAGCACCTTTGAGCAAGCAGCGGCAGAAACCTGCAAAACTGAATGGTGTCCCCATTGCCCTGCTCGGTGTGCACGACAAGAGTCTTGCCATCGATTGGACCACCGTCCCACAGCAATTCTGGTTTGTAAATCTTGTCCCAGAACTTGAGTTGGTCGTAGACTTTCGTCCGCCATTCGTACTCTCTGAACCCATCCCGCCAGTTGCCCTGAAGGTGAAGTATCGATGCCATATCGACATGTGCCTCTGGAAATTCAGGGTTGCATTTGAGCGCTCTGGAGGTGTACTCCATCGCCTTGTTCACCTCCTTGAGCTCACCATAGCATCCTCCGATCATCGCAAGCGTCGTGGCCTTCTCGCACAGATCGTTGGACTGCTCAAATATCTCTATCGCCTTGCGGTAATCCTCAAGGTGACGATGCTGCAAGGCAAGATTGCTGAGGTAGAGCTCCGATTCTGGCCTGAGGGCCACGGCACGCTCCAGGCTGTAGATTGCCTCGTTGTAAAGACCGAGCGAGCTGTAGCTGATCGCTATGTTGTTGAGCGTCTCCGGATCGTCAGGCTTCTGCGCCAGGCAAGCCCTCAGCGCATCGACGGACTCTTCGTTCCGGCCAAGGGCATGTAGAGTGACGCCGTAAAGCTGGAGTGCCTCATGGCAGTCCGGGCTCACTTTCAGCAACTGCTCGACGACGACGCAACAGTGCTTGTGCTTGCCTTCACGAAACATCTCATATCCAAGCTTAAGAGCGTCTTCGACCAGCGACCGAACCTCTTCATCTGTAAACATATTTGCCCCCGAAGCGCATAAATAAGGCATGGGACACGAAAACAAGGGCGGTTGCGGCTGCGGAAAACCCGCACCCAGCCAAGCGACGAATCCTGACCCTAATAGAGCGACGATGGTCAATGCGATCAGAAGCGTCAACGAAAGAAAGAGCAAGATATCCAAGATCAACCTAAAAAAAATCTTCTAGGAGGTTACCATGGCTTGCGGATGCAAGAAGGGATTTACGGGCAAAAGTAGGACGCCTGTGGTCATGGCAACGAGCACAGTCCGTTCGGTTTCAGGCGGCGTGGCTGCCGGGCCGACTCCAACACAGCTACGGCTCCAGAATATGGCGAACAAGCCTGAGCGCAGCGTTTCTGGCATGAATGCCGAGAAAAGGAAGACCCAGGCCCTGAGGAGGCAGGCAATCGCCCGCACACTCGGAAAGTAGTCATTCGCCCATCTCGATGGTGGAGCTTTTTTTGGGCATGGCCCAGTAGCTTTTCGGAATTCTGGTGTTCATAACGGAGGAGGACATGTCCCAGATCATGGACATGTCCTCCTCTGGCCATTCCATGAAGATTTTCCCACCCCTGTAGTGTGTCGACGCCACCTTTGAGCCAGCCGGCCTAATAATCTTAATTCCCTCGAGAGAATTGGACAGCCTTGATAAGACATAAACCATGTCCATCTGGCTTCCGCTGCCGTCCGTGACTTTTTGGTGAGCGAATATGTTGTCTGCATCCTCCGAGAATCCCGATAAGTCCTTTAATTCAATCCTGTCGTGACCGAGCGACTTTGTCAGGAATTCTGGGTTCAGAGCGCTCTTCAGTTGGCTCTTTGGGTAGTTCTCGTGTTTGCAGAAATACACCGACGGAGGACTCATGCGTTTGGACCAGAACCAAAATATGCTGCTGTTGCTGCCTATATCCATTTCCTCGCCTGTGAGCCTGTGTCTTGCGATGAGTCGGAAGTTCCTTGGCTTTTCATATGCGAGCTCGCCAAGGCAGGAGAATGTCTGCCTTCCCTGCCTCAGGCTTATGGGCATGTTTTTGCAGTAGACGCTTCTCACTGCATCCGATTTTTCGGCGAAATTCTCAACTATGTTGAGAATCTCCTGATTCGGCGCCGCAATTTCGCCGCCTGGTTCAGGCAGCGGGTCGGGCTCGTGGCGATCGTGTTTCAGAAGAAAAAACAGTATAAGACCGCCCAAAAAGGCCACGAGAGCCAGAAGTTTTTTTTGCATTTGGGCCTTCGGGAAAAAGTTTGCGCTTCCATATATACCTGTTGAATTTGTCTCTTTGTGACACAAACCATTAAGACAAGAGGATCATCATGCTGTCGTACAAACAATGGAAGTCCCTGAACGAATCGGTTCTTCCCAGCTTCAACCTGGGCCTCGGTCGCCCATCAAACCTTGGTATTTCCTCACAGTTCGGATTCGAGGAGGCCAAGCATGGTGACCACGGCAAGAAGATGAAGAAGATGAAGAAGATGAAGGGCGACTCGGACTTGGTCGAGCCTGCCGAAAAGAAAGACGATCCCGATGTGGACGTGAAGCTTGGCGACAAGGACGACGTGTCTTGCTGCAGCAAGTGCGGCTCGATGGCAAAGAAGCACGGGAAGAAGCACTGCGGAATGTGCATGAAGTCCAAGAAGAAGATGTGGTCCGACGAGGACGACCAAGAGGATGTAGAGGGTCATGAGGAGGAGGCCGAGGAAGAAGAGGAGGAGGCTGACGAGGAGGAGGCCGATGCCGATGAAGAGGAAGCCGATGCCGACGAGGAAGAGGCCGACGAAGAAGAGGACGACGAGGCCAACGAGGCGGCCAAGCACGCCCACAAGCATTCTGGCAAGTACAGCAAGAAGATGATGGGCGACGATGAGCATCACGAAGAAGACGAGGACGAGGACGAGGACGAGGACGAGGAAGATCATGACGAGGAAGATCATGACGAGGAAGATCATGACGAGGAAGATCATGACGAGGAAGATCATGACGAGGAAGATCATGACGAGGAAGATCATGACGAGGACAAAAAGTCCGATGACAAGCCCATGTTCATGAAGAAGTCCAAAAAGAAAATGCTTAAGGGTGGCCAGCACAAGCTCGACGCCAACAAGGACGGCAAGATCAGCGGCGAGGACTTCAAGATTCTGCGCAAGCGCAAAGAAGAGAAGAAGAACGAGATGACAGAGGAAGAAGCCGCATGGTGGAAGAGCGTCCACAGCATGATCGGCAATTCAGATGAGAAGTTCTCCGACGGCCTGTTCAAGGCTCTTGATCTGGACAACCTTTATGTCGGCGTCAGAAACGAGGCTTTCGGTTCAGCCGTGACTGGATCAGTCACCTACCGTGTCAACGACCCGAATCTGATGTATGATCTAGCCAACCTTCCTGGTATCGACATCGTCGAAGACGAGGACGGACAGGGCGGCACGATTACCATTTCGCCAAGCATCCATCCGGACAGCGCTCAAAAATTGAGCGATATGGCTAAGATGGGAAAGATCAAGATGCACGCTGGTCCTGCCACCAAGAACATGACCGGCAAGGAAATGCCATTCGGACGCCACATGTGATTCATCAATCGATAAGAAAAAACTAAAGCGAGGCCGTCATGGCCTCGCTTTTTTTTATGACAGATCAAGTCGTCTGATCATTTCTTTTATTCCATTGACTGTGTTCCATATCGGATTGTATCCGATTAATGTTCTTGATTTATCAAGGTTAATCTCGGTGTGTGACTGATACTTGCTTGAGAACGGACAAGGTATCATTTTGGGATGGATGCTGACGCCGAGAGATTCCGAGATGATGTCTACCAAGCGAACGAAGCTTACGCTCTCGCCGCTGCCAACATTGACGACTGTAGAACCTTCAATTCTGCAGGCCCTGATGTTTGCCTCAACGACGTCATCCACAAATACCCAGTCCCTCATCTGGCTGCCGTCCTCGAAAAGCTCGACAGAATTTCCCTGTGAGGCTTTTTTGGCCATCTGATATATCATGCTTGCACGCCGACCCTTGTGGTTTTCCCCTGGGCCGTAGACGTTGGTGTACCTCAAACCAACCGTCGAAACTCCTCTCTGCTGGCCGAATTTCTTGGCAAATGTCTCAAAAATCAGTTTCGATCTTGCATAGTGGTTGAGCGGCAACGGGGACTGACTTTCCACAAAAGGTGTGGATCCGTTGCCGTAAACGCTGCAGCTAGATGCGTATACAAAACTTCTGCAACCTCTGTTCGCAAGCTGATCAAACATCCTTGTGGGCTTGGCAACGTTCGAGTCCATCATTTCCATGAGATCGTTCAGCGTTGTGTCATTGTTCGCAGCTTGGTGGAAGCAGACATCTATCGCAGGCAAATCGGGCCATGGTATCCTGTCTAAGTCGGCTACCAAGGCCCTGCTGGACTCTGGCTCGCTCTCGTTTTTGGCGCAGACAGCGGTCACGTCCCAGCCCAAAGCCATGAGTCGTCGGCAGATATGACTCCCTATGAAGCCGCTGGCGCCAGTGACAAGAGCGGTTTTAGGCATGGCTTTACACCTCCGGCTTATTTAGAGTCTTGTCATGAAGACATATCAGGCCATCGACTTTTTTGACAAGTATGTCAGCATTGGCCTGCGGCCCATCGCCCTTTACCCTGGCACCAAGAAGCCTGTCGAGCCAGCGTGGAATAAGTCTTGGAGTTCCGAGCGATGGAGGCCCTACTTCGTGCAGGGCGAGCACAACATAGGACTCCTTCTCGGCGATGTCGTTGACGTTGAGGGCGACACCGACGACGCCAACGACCTTCTCGAGAGGATGATAGACGGCAAGCCAAGGCCTATGTACAAAAGCGCAAAGTCCGTGCACAACCTGTTTGCAAACCCAGACCCCAGCCTTACAAGGCTTGCAATAAACGGGATCGAGTTTCGTGCTTGGTCACACATGTCGGTTGCTCCACCATCCCGCCACACAGACGGCACCATGTACAGGTGGCTGGCTGGCAGCGCCTTCCCCATTCCGAGCATGCCTGACGAGCTCTGGCAGTTCTACCTTAGGAACAGGCGTTCACCAACCCAGTCGCAGGAGCCTAGAGCCGAGCGAAGAAAGCCTAGAAACAGGCACAAGACGCACTGCAACGGTTGCGGGGCCAATTTCCCAATCAACCCGACCAGACTCAGGATCGAAGTCCGTGCCTTCAGGATGCACGGACTGCTGTGGATGTGCAGGAGATGCAGGCGCATCGACATCCGCCCCGCATGTCGTGAAGTCAGACGGCTGCGCTGATTCCCCAGCTCTCATAGATGTCGGCAGCCGTAGAGTTTGACGCATGATCAATCCTGTCGTACAGGCTGTCGGGCAGGAAGTTCGATATGAAAATCATGAACTTCTCGGCGATCTTCTTGTCACATGCGTTTATTGATTTCTGAAGCAACTTGATGTCATATCCGGTACAGGAGTAAGCCTTGCTCGGGTCGTCACCGTCGAGGAGCATCTCGTTTAGAGACCAGAACCTCTTCTGCTGGCCATCCGCCACGAACTCAAGCACGAAAGCGGTCAGGTCGTAGACGAGGGAAACCAACTCAGGCGACGAGAGCCAGAAGTTCCCCAGGCTCCGGTACTCGAAACCGTAGTCCGTGGCTCTGTGGCTTCCGGCGTGGCCGTAGAGCTTGCGGCGGTCTTTCGAGGTCTCGTCCTTGTCCATAAAGACGCTAGGCACACCGATAAACAAATCCATCATCCTGATCACGTCAAATGCTGCAATCGGGTTGTCTAGTCCCTCGGCCCCGATGTGGATGTGGCCGCCTGCGGTGCGGTGCGTGGTTGTCTCCATCGCCTTCTCGGGCGGCATGTTGCAGCGCAAGCTGTACACATCCCACTCCGGTTTGCAGCCGGCAGTCCTTGCTGCCTTGTCGGTCAGTTGCGACTGTGGGTACTTGGCGGATGCGACAGGCATGACCGAGCAGGGCGCAACTAGCTTGGCGAGATGCCTGATGGCGGCCTCGGTATTCGAGAGAACCTCGTCCTTTGATGCCCCCGGCTTGACGGCTATCTCCGCCAGCACGTTGTCGTGGTAAAACTTGCTGCCGCCCTTGGACACAGCACGCTCCTTGGATGGAAGCAATCCGATTGCTGACTGCATCTTTCCCATGCGACCAAGCATGAACTCTGGATCGCTACCGAACGTGAAATTCATGGCTGGCCCCCGAAATATGGAGTCGCACGCCTGCGGCAGAGTGCGCCAAAATCGATTGATATCTGATATTTTATCGAAGCTTTTTTCACTAAGTCAAATCGTACATAAACTGCAGGTAACTCATCATGGCAATAACAGCTTCCGACATTTCGTATGTGTACTCGGGCGGCGCAACAAACACCGATCCGGATGAGTCCTTGGGCGGGGATGCGTCAGTTCATGTCATAGTGGGAAATGTCATATTCGATGCCGTAACACCCGACCAAGCAGCCGCAGGATCAATTGACTACAGATGTATTTACATATCAAACGATAACGCCAGTGACGATTTCTACAACGCAGAAATACTTATACAGTCTCAAGTCGCCGGCGGAGCAACTGTTGAACTTGGATTCGATGAGGTCAACGACCGCCAGTCAACGACGATTACAAACTTTTCGACTGTGACCGGCGGCAGCGTGACTATGGAGTATGTGGACACCTCATCGCACACCTTCACGTTCGCTTGGAACGCATCGGTAACCACGATGGCGTCCAATTACCAGACACAAATAAGAACCATCAATTACCTTGGGGACGTCACCGTAACCGGCAGCTACGACGCAGGGACCAACACGGCAACATTTGAGGTAAACTTTGTCGGAGACGCCGCAAACAGGTATCACCAGGGCATGACTGTAACCACAAACTCACTGACCTATTCGGGTTCCGCACCTACCGTCACTAACACCAAGACAATAGACGGCGGCCCGATCAATAGCACGGCAGAGCTTATAGACGTCGAGACGACGCCTCCGACAAACGTCACCTTCTCGAGTTCCGGCTTTACGGTCGGAACCTTCCGCAGCATGGACATCATTCCCGTGTGGGTAAAGAGAACGGTCGCAGCCGGATCGACCGCCATCGAGAACGACGGATTTGTACTTCGGCTTACCGGAAACCTGTTCCCAACCTGAGGTCGCATGCTGCACATTCTTGCCTGCCTGCTTGCTTTCGGACAGCCAAAAGCGACACATGATGACTACATGTCCGTGATAGCCATATACGACCGCTACTCGCCAAAGATCAACGACATGGCGTTCTGGGAAAAGGTCGATGTCCAAGACAAGGAAAAGAAGAACTTCAAGCTGAAGCAGATGACACCAGAGGAAAGGGATATGTTCATCCTGATCTTCGCCAAGAGGCTAACCAAAGAAGGCTACGACCTGCAGCAGTCTTGGGAGAAAGAGCTTAAAAGGTTCGATCAAGACTCGTATAAGTCAGACGACAAGAATGTGGCAAGCAAGGAGGAAGTTGTCCAATACTGCCTGCGACTGCGACAGAGCAGAGCCAAGTTGGCTATTGAGCTAGAGAGGTTTGTATACGAGAGCAGCAAGAGACTGAAAGGCAGAGTGAGCGAAACCGAACTGAACGACATGGTCAAAGGCGTCAAGAAATATCACGATTCCATCAAGATCATTGAAAGGAAGTGATTTATGGAAAACTGCCCTATGGATGACCACCCTTGCTCGAACCTGAAGAAGATTCAGTTGCTCAACCCTATCACCGGCGAGCAGCAGGATGTTTTGGCCTGCGAAATATGCTGCTCGGGAAAAATCTCGGCCGATGGCATTTTGAAAATGGTTGACGACTACCTCAATCGAAACCTGACGACCAGATGCCCATCGTGCGGTTGGTCAGCCGACGAAATCATGCGTCGCACTAGGTTCGGATGCCCATCCTGCTACAGCACTTTCAAAAGTCTTTCGGTCAAGATGTTTCAAAACTGTCAGAAGGGTATATCCCATGTCGGCAAGAGGCCCGAAGACGGCCCCAGCGAGGCGAGCATGGACTTCGACTCCAAGATATTGATGCTGCGCAAGAAGATAGACAAAGCCGTGGCAGTTGAAAATTACGAGGTGGCCTCCGTTCTTAAGAAAAAGATACAGGATCTCATGAGGACAGCCGTCAAATGAAACAAGAGCAATTCCTGAAATGGTGGCTTCTGGTCACGCTGATCACCATAGGCTGCGTGTTCAGCGCAATATACGGGCTACCGCAAGAGATATGGAAAAAGGACAGCAGCTACCTAAGCGCAGCCACCTTTGCCATATTCTGCTTCTACTCCTGCGCATGCGGGGTGAACATATGGCTCTCGGGGGCCTGCAAAAACCCGTCTAAGGAATATGTCAACAAGCTGAGGGAGTCCGAGGAGACTGGCTGGTTCGTGTCTGAGATTTGCCTCAACCTCGGGATGCTTGGAACAATCATAGGATTCGTCCTGATGCTTGGCGGATTCGAGGGTCTGAGCATATCGGACCAGTCATCCATACAGAAGCTTCTGTCCGAGCTCGGGAAGAGCATGGCCACGGCCCTTTACACGACGATGGTTGGCCTGGCCTGCGGCCAGCTACTCAAGATGCAGACCTTCCTCCTGAGCATGGCCCTTGACTCCCTCGAGAAACAGGCGGAAGAAAATGAGAACAATCAGAAACTATAGCTGCTCGGTCTCGTTCCTCGACCTGCTCTTCAACATGCTGCTCGCCTTCACGGCGCTTTTCGTGCTGGCATTCGTCATGATCAGCGTCAAGAAGGATGACTCCAAGTCTAACGCAGAGGTGAAGGCAGAGTACATAATCAGCATATCGTGGCCCGAGGAGCTTGACTACGACGTCGATGTCTATGTCGAGGATCCCATGGGAAACTTAGTCTGCTTCAGGAGGCGTGAGGAGGGGCTCATGCACCTGGAGAGAGATGACCTAGGCCACAGGAACGACACTGTGCAGACCCCCGAAGGGCCCCAGAAATTTAACGTCAACAGAGAGTCCGTGACGCTGAGGGGCCTTCATTCCGGCGAGTATGTCGTCAACGCCCACGCATACAGGGTCGCACAGGGGGCACGTGTTCCGGTCACCGTAACGGTTGACAAGATCAACCCCAAGTTCGAGACCGTGCTGCTGAACAACGTGACGCTAGTCGGCATGGGCGACGAGAGGACGCTTGTCCGTTTCACCCTAGACAAGAGCGGCGACCTTGTCTCGAAATCCACTCTTTTCAAGCCACTTGTCGTTCCCAAGAAGGACTAATATGCAGACGACCCTTGCCATCCCACTGTCCCTAGTGCTAGTCGCAGCATTACTGCTGTGGATGATCATACTCGGGCGTGGTCACTGGACGCTGAAATCGCTTGCGGTTTCAGTCTCGATATACTACAGCGTCTGCCTCTTCGCAGGGGTCAGGGACATCATGGGTTGGCCATGCGAGGCAGAGCTGCCGGAAAGGTTTGTCATCAAGCAGGCCGTCATCAACGAGCCCCCAAAGGTCGGCGCCGGAGAGGGCGACATAATCATATGGCTCGTCGCCATCGACGAGAAGTTTGCCCCAGCACAGCAGCCCGCATCTTGGCTACCCTTTGGCAGGGCCGGCAAGCCGGAAGACCCACGTTCAATCAGAATCCCGTACTCGAAAAATATGCATGAAAGCGTCCAGAAGGCCATGGAGATGGGGCGGGAGGGTCGTGGAGTTTACATGGAGCGTGGACAACTCTCTGAAAGAAAGGCCGGAGGCAAAGACGGTATGTCAAGCCTCAGCAGGGACACGGAATTCGTGCCGCATATGCTGCCCCCGCCTAGCCTACCGGAGAAAATCACGAACTAGGCTGGGACTTCAGCCAGTCGTTCATCTTCCTTGCGTCGATTATGCCAAAGCCCTCAAAGAACTGCTGGCCAGCAAAGCTCGGGTCGCTGATGGGGATGGTTTGTCCCCTTAGCACGTTGATGTAGTCCTGCGAAGTGGCCAAGGACAACGACAGATTCTTCTTTCTCTTGTGGGATAGCATGAGACACCCTATGCCAACTGCAAACGGGTTTGCCATGCTCGTGCCGCTCATGACGGCGTACCAGTTCTTTGGGACTGTCGAAAGAATCTTGACGCCGGGCGCAAGGAAGTCTAGGTCCAGGCCCGTGCAGCTAAACCTAGCTCTGTTCAGAGTGTCGTCTATGGCTCCGATGCCGATCACGTTCGGGTACGCAGCCGGGTAGAATATCTGCCTTGTCCTTCCGGCGTTGCCCGCTGCGCACCATGTCACCGAACCTTTGGTCGCTGCGTAGTCGATTGCCTCCTTAATCAGCGGCACGGCAGTAGGTGACCCGAGAGACATCGTGATGAAGTCTGCGCCCTGATCTGCTGCCCACCTGATGCCCTTGGCCACGACATCCAAGTTGCCGGAACCCTTCTTGTCCAAAACCTTGACGGGGAATACCTTGGCTTTCGGCGCAACCCCGACAACACCCAACGTGTTGTTTACGGCGCAGATAGTGCCGGTTACGTGGCTGCCGTGACCGTTGTCGTCCTCTGGCGGTTTCCCAGGGTTAACGAAGTTGATGCCGGGAAGCAGGTTCTCGACGAGATCTTCGTGGCTCAGGTCGCATCCGGTGTCAAGTACTGCGACCTTGACCCCCTCGCCTTGTGTAAGGCTCCACGCCTCAGGAAGGTTGAACGCCGTGATTTCCCAACCGGCCTTCTGCTCGACGTCTTGAACGCTGACGAGGTTCTCACGCTGGTAGGGTAGGAGCCTGATTGTTTTCCTTTTGAGTCTTGCCATCGATTTCCTCCGTTTTCCAAATGCCGTCCCTGTACTTTCTCACTATGAAGTCCACAAGGTTGCTGATCACTATCGAGATGATTATTTCCTTGATGACCGGCGCAAACGGCCTGAGCCATATCGGGAATGCGGCGGACGATATGTAGTCGAAAACGTTCGCCACCACCAGCAGCACGGCAGCTTTCTTCTCTGGGCCGCTCGGAATCAAGTCCTCGACCGACTGGACGAGGCTGTCCGTGATACCGATAAGAAACACGGTACTCTTGACGAGATATGTCCGGCTCATGTGCCACCACGATCCGGCACCTGGGTTCTCCTCATCCCACCTACGCTTGGTCTGCTCGAGAAATCCCCTCAGGCGATCGAGTATCTGCTGGGTCTGATCCGCCGAGAGGTTCTTTTGCATAGGTGCCGCCTTGTGCGATATATAGTTCGAGGTGAAATCAAAATGCCCTCTGTGACTGTCATCATCCCAACTCTTGAGCTCGCCACCCCAGTTACGGACAGGCTAGTCCATGCCATTCAAGCGTCATCAGCAGTCGCTAGGGTCATATTTATCAACAACGTCAGGCAAGACTCTTACTCGAGCCGTTACGCCGATCATCGCAAGGTCGAGGTGGTTACCCACATGCCGAACCTCATGGTAAATCCAGCGTGGAACTACGGGATGTCGTTGTGTGACACCAAGTACTACCTGCTGCTTAATGACGATCTTGTGATGAGCAGGCAGATAATTGACGGAATCACGAAGATTCTGGACACAAGGGATGACTTGAATCTTTTTACAGTTAGAACAGTTGTCGACTACGATCTGGATAGGATAGACAGGCAGATCGCCAGCCAGCCGCCCATCGAAAAAATAGAATTTGACATTCGCCGTTATCCTGACGGTGTGAAACAAGGCTGGTTCATGCTTGGAAGAACGGACAGTTGGTTGAAGATCGAGGTCAACAAGTCTCGCAATCGCTGCTACATCATGGGCGGAGACGACTTTGTGTACGAAAAAAACCAGTTGCGATATGCTGGCGCCGGCTTTGTCAAGAACTCGACGATCTATCACTGCGAGAGCAGCTCGGTGCATTTGCACTCAGGAAATCCAGGAGAAATAGAGCGTCTGTCCAAGCCGTTCGATCCCTATTTTATTCCTGATTACGTCTGACACGCCAGAAGATGCCGCAGGGGTCAATCGTTGTAAATGGCTCGACAATACCGGCTCTTTCACGGAAGTCCTCAGTCGCCCGCCGGCAATTTTTCAGGCAGTAATCGTCAACTATCACAAATCCGTTTTCAGATACTTTTTTGTAGCAAGAATCGAATACGTCCATAGTAGACTTGTACATATCTCCATCCATTCGCAGAATGCACAGCTTGCCGATTGATTCGTTTCCGGGCAAAGTATCCGAAAACCAGCCCTTTATGGGTTTGACCCTGTCCGTATTGCAGCCGTAAAGCCTGAAGTTCGACAGCACTTCATCGAGCGAAACACGCAGGAAATCGACCTTGTGGTGACCGTCGCCATCGTCCTCGGGTATCTCCGGCGGCGGCAGACCTTGGAAAGAGTCTGCCACGAACACCTTTCTGTCCATGCCATACATGTCGAAGTACAGGCATGCGAAAATGCAGGCGCCACCTCTCCAAACTCCAGTCTCTATGAAGTCGCCTTCGATGCCATCCTCCCTGACCCTGTCTAGGCAGTCCAGGAGGTTTTGCATCCTAAGCAAGCCAATCATCGTGTGGGCCCTCTCGGGCCAGTCTGTCCCGTTGTTTCTGTCTGGGCACACGGGGCTACTGAGGACTCTTTCTAGCGCCTCTTCGTCCGGGAATTCCCGTTTGTCGAAGAAGCGAATGCGCACTCCATCGTCGCCGACCGTGTCCGTCAGAACCCTAATCAGAAATTTAAGTTTTTTGCTGTTGTCCATTATCTTTTTCCAAGAACCGTCAGGCCGTTGTTGTGCGTGTAGACACGCTTCCTCTCCCACGAGACGTCTGATGCGAGAAAGTCGTCAATTGCCGCAACGAGGCCTGTCTTGCCGTGGTTGTGCTGCGGTGAGCTAGGGTAGTAGACCTGCTCGTCAACCAGCCCGAATGTCTCAGTGTCGTGCATCACAATCCATCTGCGAACCTTACCGGCGTGACGGGATAGTTCGGACAGTAGCTGGTGATATGTGTGCAGGGTATCGATCATCAGCATGTCTGTCTGCTCAATATCGATCGAAAGAACGTCGGCCACGGAGAATGAGAAGTCAGTCCCGGAGTCGGGGGCAGCCTCCGCAACGTCGCCCACTGGGCAGTCGTGTATGTCGTAGCACACGAGCTTCTTTGGGCAAGCCGCAAGTAGCGCCCAAGTTGACACGACATTCCTTATACCGAACTCCGTGACATGGTCGCAGCCCAAGGCAAGTTCATGAATTGCCAAGAGGTGCTCGTTGATGTCTGACTTCTTGCCCGCCAACTCAGCCAGTTTGTCTGCTGCTCTCACTTGACCCTCCTAAGTATCACGCAGTCCTTGCCGCACAAGTCAACCTTCTCGCAGAAGCTCAGGAGGTAGTCTAGCCCCTTCTGCGTCGAGAGGACTCCTTCTCTCTCCGTCCAGTTGACGTCATCGAAAAAAATGTGGCCGCCGACCTTGACCTTAGGGAGGAAGTTTACGGAATCCTCGTATGCCATCTTCTCGCAGTGGTTGCCGTCTATGTGCAGGATGTCCACGCTGCCGTCCTCAAACCTCTCGACGACGTCGCATGATTTCTGTCTGTGAATGACGATGTTGTTGTGGACGCCGTACTGGCGCAGCCTTGTCATGAAGTCCCTGTAGATAGACTCCAAGTCCTGTGAGCCCCACCACGCCTTGTTCGCAGGGTTCTCCATCTCCTCGAGGCAGCTTTCAACGGCCCAAGGGTCAACCCCTGCGGCAGTACCGCCGGTCTGCTTCATGGCAAGAGACAACGGGAAGAATGACGACCCGCCGTAAACACCTATCTCCAGCACCAGCTTTGCGCCGTAGCCGACGGCGCACTCGTAAAGCTTCAGTGCTTTGTCCTGCGTGCACCAACCCGGGACTCTGGCCAGCTCCGACTCTACGTAAATGTCTATGTTCATCACCATCTCCACTCTTTGGACGCCCGCAATTCTTTCCGCTGCCTCGCCAGGTCGAATGTCGGAACCCCCAGCCAGATGCGGAGGGTCGAGGCGTGCTCTGGGGCAAGCGGGTCAAACTTCCTATATCTGAGCGTTTCCTCTCGAATAATCTTCATGTGCTCGTCGGTAAGTTTGCCGCAGTTTGCTTTTGTCTCCTGCAGCCGCATCGTGCATGCGTACACGCCGTAATTCTCGACGGCGATAAGGCTGTCGATCTTCTTCTTCTTGATCGGGGTGGGCGGTACTACGCTCGCTTGGCAGTCCTGCCCCTCGGCAATCTCCCAGTTTGTCGGCCTCATGTCTGCATAGCTCTGGTGGTCAAGAATGAAAAGGCATGCTGACTTGTCTTGAACGAACTTGCGACCACGCATCTGCAGCCTAGTGCTGAACTCGCAGTCCTCGAGGCTCTTGCAGCCGTCCATCCTTTCGTTGAAGCCGTTCATCACCACCGCCTCAGCCAGCGGGAAGCTTGTGCCAGCAAAACCCCATGTGCCGTTCGTGTGGTAGTGGATTTCTTCCTTGATGTTGTTGTACCTGTGGTCGTTGATGTAGATGTCGCCATCTATTGGGAAACAAGGTAGCCCATCCTGCACTTTCATGCTCTTCATTCTTTTGTGCATGCCAAGCATTAGGTGTCCGCTCTTGTAGTGTCTCCAATATGTCTCGAGAAAATTCTCTGGAAAGAACTCTGCGTCATCGCATGTCACGCACAGCTCGCCGTCTGCGTATATTATCCCTGTGTTCTTGGCTGCCGAGATGTACGTGTTGCCCCTGTTGAACCAGTACCTGTGCTCCTTGTGCACCGGCACATGCTTGACGATGAACGGGAGACCTGGCAGCATCCTCTCAAAGGCGTCACGGTTGTCCTCGTAGAAGGTGTCCACGTAGACAAGCTCAAAAGACTTTAGCGTCTGCCTTCGCAGGCACTCGAGGACTGCAGCGTGGTAACTTGGTATCCCCTGATTCTCAAGGAAGTTGTCGCATGAAGCCGTGTGGATCATGATCGTCATGTTGTGCACGTAACGCATCAGCCGCCTTTCTTAGCCTCTTCAAATGTCTTCCGCACCTCCTGAATGGTTGTCTCCATGATCTTCACGCAGGAGTCGTTGTCGCCGTAGCTTATCGTCACCCTATCCCCTTCGATGATCATTCCGCATGGGAAGTTGCACCTTATGATTCCAGCCTTCCTGAAGTGTGGCTCCACTGCGCTCTCCGCAGGAAGGTACGTGACACGTGCGCAGTCGATTGGTCTGAAAGGCGGCTTTCCCTCAAAAATGTAGAATCCGTTGTCGTAGTACAGAGTCCCACGGATATCTGTGGCGGTGTGGAAGGTGCACAGGTAGTTGCCATCGCCCATAAGACAGGCGTTGGTGTTGCCACGCATGGTCGATGGATAAAACCACCTTGGAGCCCACTTTGAGGTGAAGGCTCGTGTCGCCTCGCATCTTAGATTGGGGTTGAACTCATACACCTCGTGCGGGCTGACGGATGCTACGAAATATATGATGCCTTCATGCACGAAGGGCATCCAGTTTTTCTGCCTCTGCGTGAGGTTCTTCGGGCTTATCCTGTATGACTCACCTAATCTGATCTGGTCTTTGCTCTTGTTGAGATCCATGATCACGCTGCCGGCGATGTGCTCAAGCGTGACGCTATGGAAATATCTGGAGTAAGACAGCAACACACGATTGTCTGGCATTAGCGTCAGCCGTGGATCCGCCACCTTCAGCAGGGGCAGCTTGACAAATGATCCCCTGTCGATCTCATGCTTGTCGTCTATGAAGCAGGCGACCAGCTCAAGCTCGTTCGGCCGGTACACCATGAGTCGCCTGTCGCCAAGGTCCAGTATGGATGCGTTGAAGCTTCCGACCTCTGGTAGGTCAAGTCTCTTGATCGATGACTCCACAGCATATAGTCTGTTGTCGGGCGGCCTGACTGCCTGTGGCACTATGCGCTGTGGTCGCTCGTTCCTCTGTGCGACAGTCTTCTGGTGCTGCCTCTGGGGCACGGGAGGTCTCGGCTGCACGGCCGGCCTCTGCCTGTTCCTTAGCGTCTTGGCGACCAGGGCCTGCTGGATGAGCTGCTTCGTCTTGTCAGAGCTTGCTATGCTCCGTCTAGGCATAAGTTCATCCCTTGGCTGTCGGCTGGGTCAGCGGAGGCGACACCGGCTCCGAGTTGGTCACCATGCCAGCCTTGGCGGCCTGAGCAACGTTGCTGGCCGTCATGCCGAACTTGTTTGCCATCTCCGCAACGATAGTAGAGAGAAGCTGCATCGCCTTTTGCTTGTTCATCGGGTTTTTTTGGATCAGAGGCGTAAGCCTGTCCTCTAGGAACTTTCTTATGTTCTGGCTGAAATCAAGCAACTCCTGATCGTCGCTCTGGCCGCCGACGGGCGGAGACTGGGTAGCTACGGCTGGGTTGGCAGACGCCGATGGCGCCATTTCCTCTTTCAAACGAACAAAATCGTCAAACTTGATCATGGTCATCCTTTCGACGCAGCCGGCGCAACGGTGTCTTCTTGGGGCATGGGCATCGGCAGCCTCTGCTTTGATGGTTTGCCGACAGGTATTTCTGTCGAGGACAGGGAGGAAGGGAAGAAAGCCTCCATCGTGAGCTGCACGATGGCACGAGCGTATGCGTCACGCATCTCTGGGGCCAGGTCCCGAAAGGTTTCCGCCTGGCCCTTATGCCTCTGGACTATGGATTCCATGATTCCGTCGATTTTCGGACGCAGGAAGGACAGCAGGGTTTCGTCCGCTTTGAGTTTGCTGGACTTCATCGCATCCCATGCTGGATCCGATGCCTCATCCAGCCTCCACTCGCTAAAGCTCCTCATCTTCACCCCCGATGTCAGGCAGGCCCGTCTTGACCAGCTTCTTGTTCTTGCCGACCTCCTTTGTGGAGTCCATGGCCCTAACCTTCTCGAGTGCGTCCGTGACTTTGTTCCTCCAAGTCGCTATGTCCTCCACGCTTACGTCCAGTAGCTGGGCTAGTCCCTCCGAGTTGTTCAGGACTTTGACGAAGTCATCCCAGAAGCTCTCGCTTGCGCCGAAACCTGTCCTTATGACAGAGGCCACACGGTCATCGACCGGCTGCTCCGATTCCTTGCCAAGTTTCATGTTTTCCCAAAGTCGCTGGAAGTTCATCTCTTTGGCCTTTTTCTGCCGTATTTCTTCTCGGGGTTCAGGCCAGAAGACTCGGCCGGGACGCTTCTGGCAAAGTTCTTGGACCTGGCCCCCGTCCTGCCGAAGTCGTAGTCGGAGTTGGACTGATTGTCACGCAGGTCGCCAGCACCCTGTGGGGAAAGCTGGGACAGCGGCTGAGACATGAACTCCCTGAATCCTCTGAGCATGCATTATTTAGGCATGAGGATGGCATTCTGGCTGGGTCATGAAAGGATTGACCAACTGGCAGGCCTCCGCCTCACTCTCGCATATCTCGGTCAGCCTGTTGCTTACCTCTTCACAGGAGTGACCCTCGCACACACGGATGCTCCTCTCGTCGATGCTGACGCCGCAGAACACGCCCTTCATGGACACGGTCTTGCAGCTCATTTTGTCGCAGTCCGGCATGTCGCATTCCATCTTCACCGCCCGCTAGAAGTTCTTCCAAACGATCTCTGTGACGTTCTTGCTGATATGTATCTTCTTCTTTTGCATATTCCAGTTCTTGTAAAGCCTCTTGTACAGCGGAGACATGCAGCCGCTGAGCACGACCTTGCCGCTGAAGTTGTTGAGAAGCCTGTAAAGCTCCATGTGCTCATCCATGCTCATCTCAGAGCCGTACAGGCTCTTGCCCTTAAGGTCGTGCAGGTATGGTGGGTCACAGTAAATCAGAACTGATTCGCAGTTTATCGTCTGGATGATCTCAGTTGCTTTCTTGCTGTATAAAAATGTATCACGAATTCTCTTGGACAGCTCCGGTATCAGTGACACATGGTTCTTCCAGTCGTCGCCGGCACGCAGCTTCTGGTACTCGGACTTCTGATGGTTCTTGCTAATTTTCCTCAGGACAAAGTCCTGGACGGCGGAGTCCATGTAATCGTCAGCCGGCTTCTTTTTGGAAAGCCTGTCGAAGGTGTCCTTTGAGTCGCTTTGCCTCGAAAGCCTCTTAGAGAGCTCGCCGGGCTCGTCCCTCAAGGCCCGCAGGAGGTTGACGAGGGGCTCGTCCATGTCGTTGAAGACCTCAATTTTCGACTGCCTCTTGTGGAAAAGAACGCTCCCGCACCCGCCGAATGGCTCGCAGTAGGTGAGGTTCTCGTACCCCTCCGGAAACTGCTCGCAGATCCACGCCCTGATCTGCCACTTCTCGCCCGGCTGCCTTATGAATGGCCTATTTTGCCTCATTTGCCTCGCCTTTCTGCGGCTTGTGTATCACATGGCCACAACGGTCGCAGACGAAGTCGAATGGCCCGTAGCCGAGCCGTGACCCCTCCCAGAACCAGCCAACCTCTGGGTCCTTGTCGTGGCAGGCCACGCACATCACTGACATGATTCTGTCCTCCGGCGACTTGGACTCGTCGACGTAGAAAAAGCAGTTTTCCCGAGCTTGGCCCATAGATACCCCTGTCTAAGAGACTAATGGCATGAGATTTTCACAGGCATGTGTTGGTCAGCAGAGGCTCCAGAAGTCAACGCTTCTCGGATACCTGCCTTCCAGCCTCGACACCACGAGGGTCATCGTGCTCGCTACGGGCAGGGTGATCAGCGTGGAGGGCTTGCCCCTTGCGACAGTTCAGGGCAACATCAACGCAGGGGTCTGGGCCTACTACGAAAATCTCCTGCCACGCAGGATGCTAATTATCAATCAGGACTGGTATATACAGTCGTTCGACCCCGAGAGCAGGATTGCTTGCGTCGTGATGTCGAACAGGACTGGGACTAGGAACATGACCTTCACGCTCAACCCGATCGTGTTTCAGTAAATTTCTGAGATGGCCGGGATATATATTACAGACCTCTTTTTGTAAAGGGAAAATCACATGGCAACTTACACGCTCAATCTCACCCCCGCCCTGCGCAACCTCGCCACCGAGGGATCGCTGGACACCTCCGTGCTGGCCGGCGTCAGCCTGCAGCGCACTGGATACGTCGAAACCGTTGATGGCTCCGGCGGCCGCAAGGTTTCTGAGATGAACGACGGCGAGTCTTTCACCGACGTTCCTCAGGATCCCACCGATTACGACAACGGAAACGGCGGAAACTGGATTTCCTAAGGAATCCCAACCGAATTTTTCAAGCTGCCCGGCATCCATAAGGAGGCCGGGCAGTTTTTTTGGAGTGCTCAGATGCGAACAACAATTGTGGCTGCAATCCTGCTTCTAACACGGTTGGCCAACGCACAGGACAAGAGGCTGTACGAGGAATGCCTGATGCCGACAGTCATGGTCATGGACGCAGGCGACCAGGCCTCAGCCAGCGGGTTTGTGATTAGGTCGGAGAAGCACGGCGACAGGTACAGAAACACAATCATCACCGCACACCATGCCGTGGACGGCAAGGGCCCGTTTGTGGTCAGGGCCATAGATTACGGCGCCGACTGCGAGATTCTCGGGCACAAGGACTACAGGATGTACCTCTACGACTACAACGAGAAGATGGACCTCGCCGTGGGGCTTTTCGAGAGCGACCGGGAGATGAAGAAGGCATCCGTTCTGTACGGGGCCAAGAAATTCCTTGGGGACAGGGTTCACCATGTCGGCTTCGGACTAGCCGATGACGCACGGGTTGACCACGGCATCATCACCCAGCCGAAAAGCTCGGAACCTTCGATGTTCACCGGCCTCATCAGAACGAACGCATACGCCATCAGCGGTGACAGCGGCGGCCCCCTATTTGACCCGAAGAACAGGGTCATAGGCGTGTGCCACGGTATTAGGACACACAAGGAGCAACTACTGACGCACCAGTCCTACTTCGGCGACGTTGACAACATCAAAATCTGGGCCAAGACCTCAGATAACAGCATCGAATTCGTATATAACCGTGAGTCAAAGACTCCCACGCTGCCATTCGTCAAAATGCGGCTTCAGGAGTACAAGTTCCAGATTCCACAGGAGTGACATGAAGACATTCACGCAAAAGCTTACGGAGACCAGAAACCTTAACGCTATCGAGAGGCTTTACCGTCTTATGGCGGATTGCGGAATGAAACCGGAAAGGTTCAACGAATGGCTGCTAGACCAGTCCATGAACCCAAACATCGACATCAGCGAAAGCGCAATATATTGGATCGACAACGAGACGAAATTTCTGGAAACTGGATTCTGGCAGGATGTTAAAACTGGTGCTGGATATGGCGCAGGCATGGGCTTACTGGGAGGCCCAGGAGGTTTCCTCGGAGGCGGACTTATTGGAGCTGGGCTAGGCGCAGCAAAAAACCTGTGGTCTAGATTTGGCAAAAAGCCTGAAGATCAGCAGGACTACCAGCAGGACTACCAGCAGGATTATCAGCAACCACAGCCCGCATCGCTCGACACTGTAATCAAGGACCTCAAGACTAAGCTGTCAAGCTCGCCTGAAATGGCTAGAATTATGGAAGACCCACGATTGAAAGACGCTGTGGACAAAATGATCGGGAAGCTCCAGCAGAATCTCAACCAAATCGCTGCAAACGCATACCCACAGCGACAAAAGAAACAAAAACAGCAGCAGCAGCAGCAGCAGCAGCAAACAAAACAACCCCAGCAGCCTCAACAGCAGCAGCCTCAACAGCAGCAGGCTGACGTTTCGGCGGCATTACAACCATTTCAGGCGACAGCAGCCCTTGGGGTGGAAAATGTCGAAAGTGGCGACTCTGACTCGCTCGAAGGTTTTTTTCCGCACGAGAAACCGGGTAACTGGTTCGCATTCTAGAGCAAAAAAAACAAGGCGCCGGGCGATTCTGGCCCGGCGCCCTAGTTTACCGCTGCATTAGTCCTTTCGCAGCGTGTCCGGCCAGAAATCACCTCCAATCGGCCAACCAACACAAGGTAAACACAAGACTAAATCCATCCTGTCTTGATTGCGTCCTTGATCTCTTGCATGGTCACGTGACGCCCCAGAAAGTCCGACACCGAATCGACAAAGTGCCTTTCGATATCACGCTGCAGCTCTCGCACGTACATCGGACCCATGCTCATTGCTTCGGTGAAAGAGGCGAGATCGACAGCCCAATCAAGCATCTCGCCGTCGATGAATATGGCCCTCTCAAGCTGGCCGCCAGAACCTTTCCTCATCATCACCTGAAAAGTCTTCTTCCCGAGCTCCTCAGGCGATGGTTCCGCAATATGATCTTCCACCATGACTCACCTCGTTTCTGCCTGTAAATAAGTGTTTTCCCGCTGAAATGCCTAAATAGACTTATGGATTTCAACGAGTGGCTCGTGCTGCAGGAGTCGAACATGCAGCAGCTATACACAAGCACTGAGCTCGCCTTCCCAAGAACGAGGAAAAGGCAGCATGCGGTGGACGAGATAGACATCCTGTCCTTCTCGTGGACTCCATATCTCGGGGTCAACACCCTCTTCCTCAAGGCTCTCGCAAAGAACGAGACCAACGGTAGAGAGTACAACCCCATAATCCTCTTCAAGAAGGTCCGATACCACGACGCAAGGGACTCTAGGAACCTTGTCGAGATAGCCGACAAGGACGGCCGCAGGCACCTGCTCGAAAGGCTGTCCCAGCGCAACGAGGTGCAGGTCCGATGCGACTGCAAGGACTTCTACTGGAGGTTCAACTACGAGGACAAGAGGGATCGATCCCTCTGGGGCAGGGTGAGGGCAAAGTACGAGGCGCTATACAACCCGGGTTCGTCAAACCCGCTGGAGATGCCAGGCATGTGCAAGCACATAATCAAGCTTGCGCAGGTGCTCAACAACTCTGGGATCATGGAGGGGTGATGGACGAGGAATTTGAAAAGCTCATCAGATCCCTTGAGGGGATCGATGGCGTCACCATCTTGGACATGCCAGTCGACTACTCCCACATCCACCTGTCGATAACGAGGGATGATTCGATCAAGGCGATATCGTCGCAGGTGTCTGAAGTTCGGGAATACTACGGCTGCAGCCTCCTCGTGATGACCAAGGCGGAGAGGCCTGCTGAAACGACCTACCAGATAGTTTTCGAGAAGAAGGACAGGGAGGCCATGATCCGCCTCCTCCGCAAGAAGCTGGACAACCTGAAGCAGTCGGACGGCAGCCTCGTCAAGGCCAAGTATCGTGAGCTGGGGCTTCCTGACATGTCGCTCCTCACCATCAGGCAGATGGCAGCCGAGCTGAAGAGAAGGGATGGGCTGACCTTTGCGCTCGTGTGGATAGAGAATGCGGAGAGGGACAACATAGCCATAGAGGGTAGCGGCAACCCGACGCAGCTAGTTGGCCTACTCACCCGTGGGTCCCATATGGCCATAGAGTGGGCGGACAAGAACATCAAGTTCTTCAAGCCAAGGGAAGATGACTAGCCGATCTTGATCACGCACCAGTGCACTGTGTCGCCATCGCCTGCGGTCACGCCAAAACTCCAATCGGGATCGCCAGCAGATAGAGGCGATGAAATGTAGGCGTGCTCGGGGCCGCTGTTCGTGATCTGGATGCAGTAGTGGGCAGGCGATCCGATGAGGGCCGGGAAAAGGACAAGGCCCGAGGGGCCGTGCAGGGCAGTTGTGCCTGCTGCGACGACCCTCGGGCCAATGTGCTTGCTGACCTGCAGGCTGAGGTAGGAGTTCTTTCGCCCGTTCACGACGGCGGCTCCGGCCCCAGTCCCCTGCGTTGTGGTCGCACCCATCGTTACACGGTTGCGGAGAACGGGGTCGCTTCGGTGCCGGTCTGCGCAAGCAGGGCCGTCACGGCGAACACGCCAGGATACACGTCAACCAAGGTGATTACGTCACCACGAATGCCGCCGGTCGTGGTGCCGTTCAGGGTGATGGTGTCGGAGGTCGATGCAGTCTCCCAGCCGTTCACGCCGCTGCCGCCGTCCGCCGCTGCGAGGGCCAAGCCCTGCACAACGTCGGTGGTGTTGCCCACCTTGATGACGGTGGTGTTCGAGGTCACGGTGGTCAGCACGAAGAACTTGAAGCTTGCGCCGGAGCCGACGGATTGGGGTAGGGTTGCGGTGATGCCGGCTGCACGGTCGAGAACGACCACCTTGCCGGCGTGATCCGCCTCGGTCACCGTCAGGGTCGCTGCGGTCACATGGACGGGGGTCACGTTCAGGCCAGACTCAGAGATGGCGTTGACGCCGACGTTGCCGGCCTTCACGACGCCGTTGACGATCAGGGGAAGGTCGAGCGTAGCCGAGCCCGGTCCAGTTCCTTCAGTTGTTGTTGCACCCATTTTTGTCTCCTTTTGAGTTCAGAGGTACGTGTTATCTATCCAGCAGGGCACGGTAAGCTTCCGGAAATTTTGCGAAATGATCAAAGTAAGCAGTATATATCATCATCAAGGAAAAACATGACCTACCAAAGCGGCCCGTCACTGAAGGAATGCCAGAAGCAGACGCTTTACGGCACAATCCTAGGCGGATCATCCATAATCAGGCCCGACCGTGGGAAGAACTGCTACCTGGCGATGCGTGACAGCAATCGGACATGGCTGAACTACAAGATCGAGGTGATGTCCGACTTCTTCAAGAAGGACGCAGACTGCATCAAACTCGACAAGAACACCTTCCGGTGCTACTCCGTGGCCTACCCGATATTCAACGAGGTGTACTTAAAGTTCTACAGGGACGGCAAGAAGTTCGTCAACCGTGAGGTCCTAGAGATACTCACCGACGAGGCGTGGATGACATGGTTCCTCGACGCAGGCAAGAAGAGCAAGAGGAAGGCCTACCTCAGGACACACAAGTTCGGGGAGGACGGCACTAAGCTTATAGCGGAGTACTTCAACTCCCTCGACTGCGACTGCGCAGCGCACGTCGCCCGTGGCAGGCACGAGATCGTGTTCAGCAACAAGGGCGCCCACGAGCTGCTCAAGTACGTCGCCCCGAAAATACCGGAATGCATGTTGAAGTTCTTCGACTGAAGAACGTAAGATCTTGTAATGGAAGAGCTTTTCCCCGTGCACCCTAGAAGGTTTGAGCTCAGGGACGCCTCCACGTGGGAGCCCATCCTTGACGTGGAGATGCTTTTCTTATCCATCGACACCCACGACAGGCCATCGCAGGGCGTCCACGCCTCGGTGAAGATCCCGCTGTCCCACGCCTGCCTGCGCATACTGAACCTCTGGATAGGGACAGACGAGAAGTGGAAGGGCCGGACTGCCATCGTCAGGAACGAGGACGGCAGCAAGTTTCTATTCGACCACTCCATAGTGCACGCCATGAAAGTCGACGACGAGGGTCTCACCATCGTCTTCTGGTGCCAGGAATATGAGGTTATTTGATCTATATAACCCTAGTGCCATCAGTGGGCACGATGACTGCTAGGCAGCCCCAGACTAGCTTGGCTAAGGGGGATCATACAGTAGCAACAGCATTTCACAAGAGGGTTAGCAACATGAACTTCGACGACTACGTCATTATGCGTGAGGCTCTCACGCCAATCTCCCTGCTCCAGATCAACGAGTCCTCGAACCAGCTAAGCGAGGCAATGCAGTACCATGTCGAGAACGGGCTGTCCATCTCGACAAGCGTGTTCCGCATCGGATCCGAGGCATGGATGAACCTAGTCAACGAGGCCCGTGACCTGCACGAACAAGGCAAAGTCTCCCTGAACGAGAACGACCAGTTCATCATCCTCACGGAGGCCGGAAGGACCGGCGTCTACCAGGGCAAGTCAGTCCCCCTCGACAGCCCAAAGCGTGGCGGCCCGAAGAAGTTCTACGTCTTCGTGAACAGCGGACGCAAGAACGCAGATGGCAGGGTCATCGCAAAGAAGGTAGCATGGGGCGATCCCAAGCTGACCGTCAAGAACCAGTCCGAAGGCCGCAGGAAGAACTTCCTCGCAAGGCACAACTGCGCCAGCAAGACCGACCGCACGACGCCGGGCTGGTGGGCATGCAACGTCGGTCGCTACGCAAAGCAGCTAGGCCTCGTCAGCTCGAAGAAGTGGTGACATGCTGCCGTTCAGCCAGAAGAGACTTTCAGGGGACACCGTCGTCAGGACGTTCACGCAGGACGTTGACGAGGAGGAGCTGAAGTGGCACAGGGATGCCGAGGACAGGGTCGTCAAATCTGTCGGCGAAACGGACTGGCTTGTCCAGATCGACAACGAGCTCCCTAGAAAAATCCAAGGCGAGATACACATACCCGCTGGCGTCTACCACCGTGTTATCAAGGGGACGGGCGAGCTGAGGGTCGAGGTTAGGATGCTACGCTGACGGGGCCGGTGCGCCTCCTCCGCCTCCGTCGCATGGACCAGGCCCGCCGCCCTGCCCGCAGAGCTTCAGGTCCTTGGGCTTCGGCTTCACGTCACGGGGCCCCGGCTTGAAAGGGTGCCCCTTGCCCTTGGCGGACCACATCTCCTCGAATTTTTCCAGCCACTCTTTGAAGTCCATGCACATATCTATCCATGACGGACTAATTCGGAGGGCGTGGGCATGAAGGAATGGCAATTCAACCTCCTCAGGCTTCTGCTTGCTGCCGTGTTGTTCTTCAGCGTGCCTGTGGCGTTCTTCGTCGGGGTTGCCATGGCGAGCAGCAGGCCAACGCCTCCCGGCCAGTTCGGCTTATCATCCTACGGAGAGGGGTATTCGGAGGGTCTGGACGGGGTTCCGCCCTCGGTTGTCAGGTGGACGCTTAACGCAGACTACAGACTGGGCAGGATGGCCGGCCAGCGTGAGGGCAGGTCTTTCAAGTGACCGAGTACCCCAGATCACGGGCGCAGTCGCACAGCATCTGGTGCTCCTTGTATGCCGAGTAGTCCGAGTATTCTAGGCATATCCGTCCTTTGGAGTGTCTCCTCGTCGGAATCTCCACCGGCCTCTCAAAACTTAGGCCAAGATACTCGCATAGCTCCGCAAGCTCGCTCTCGACCTTGAACCTGAAAACAAGTCTCGGGTGGGACATTATCCTGCGATACCTGCCGACAATCTCAGAGATGATTGAATTGATGTTGACTGGATCACCGTCCCTGATTCTTATCGCTATGTTGGAGTTAAGCACGCTGATTGGATTTCTGGATATCATCACCAGCGGAGTCGCAGAGAACGGCTCTCTGTCACACCAGTCTATCGCTATGTAGCTACTCTCCCCGAGCGCTCTGTCTACGAGTCTGCCTCCAGCGAAGTCAGCCTCGCCTGAGGGCCCTACATGCCACCTGCCCTCGGACTCCACATGGCAAAGCATCTCATGCCCACACGGGAAACCTAGCTGGGTTAGGTAGTTTGCGGTAAAAGAGGTTCCTCCACCTGGGTTCCCGCAGAATAGGTGCGTTATCTGCCTCAATGTCAGTCTCCAAGGCCTGGGGCCACGACCCTCTTCTTAGTCCTCCTAATGACGGGTGTGGCAGACGGCTCCATCCTGCCGTCCTTCGACTTATCAACCGGAACCTTGGGTGCTTCCGCCTTGGGTGCTTCAGCCTTGGGTGCTTCAGCCTTGGGTGCTTCAGCCTTGGGTGCTTCCGCCTTGGGTGCTTCAGCCTTGGGTGCTTCAGCCTTGGGTGCTTCCGCCTTGGGTGCTTCTGCAACAGGCTCAGGAGCCGACTGCTGGGGCGGAATCTCCGCAGCGGGTTGCACGGGCTGCTGGCCCTGTGCCGGCCTGCGCCTGAAGACCTGCCCGAATGCGTCCCCAGATAAGATGACGGTCAGCAGGATTGCAAGCGTAGCTAGTCGCATCTTTCACCTCTTCGTAACGAGCTCGACGAAGCCGCTGTTGGAGATGTATGCCTTCGGGTTCTTCAGCAGCTTGTCGACGAGCTCCTTGCCCCTCGGCGTGTGCAGCTTCTCCCAGACGAACTTCCTCGTTGACATATCATAGTCTGAGAAGACCTTTTTGAGGTGGGCGACCATGTCGTTCATGCACTTAACCCTGTTGCTGCTTGCGTCCTTCTTCGCCTTGGACTCCTTCTTCGGCTCCTTCTTCGAGTCCTTCTTCGCAGCCTCGTTAATTGCCGACTCGCCCTTGATGCCGCAGCGGCCCAGCTTGCTGTAGTACTTCGGGTCTTCACGGAGGTGCGCAAGGGCTATCTTCAGCACGTCTGCGTCGCTGCGCACCACGTCCGTGTCCTTGCCCATCTTGCCGTCGTGCTCACGCTCCACCTTGAAGCCGGAGACGATCTCCGACCTGTCGAACTTGGATATGTCGAGCCCAGCCCTCTGCGCCACCTTCTCGATGTCGCCGTAAGTCGCCTCGTCGATGCGCCACTGCTTGAAGTTTCTCATGCTTTATCTATGTGGAGGCTAAATAAGATTATGAGAAGTTACGCCGAATACCTCGCAGAGGCCACGAGGGACAACGACCCCAAGGTCAAAATCGTAGCCATACAGGGCTCCCCAAGGACAAGGGAGTCCTGCTCCGGCGGCGACTCCAAGACCGCCTTCCTCCTCAGGAAGGCCATCGACGCCCTCCCAAAGGACGTCAGGGTCACGCTGATAGACCTCAAGGTGATGGACACCGAGCCGCAGGTCAGGCCTTGCAAGGGCTGCATCGGTACGGCGAACGGCTTCCACTGCCACTACCCCTGCTCCTGCTACTCCAAGGGCGACGGCACGGACGACCTCATGTACGAGGAGGACGTCTACGGCAAGATGATGGATGCCGACGGCTTCGTCGTCTTTACACCAGTGCACTGGTACGGGCCGAGTTCCCAGGTGAAGGCGCTGTTCGACAGGCTCGTCTGCGTCAACCTGACCCTCACGCAGGACGAGGCGAAGGAAATCATGGGCAAGGATGGCTACAAGGACCCGAAGGTCACCACGGCCACGGAGAGGAGCGGCAAGCACCGTGACCTTCTCAAAAACCACTACGAGGGCAAGGTCGGTGCGTTCTTCATCCACGGAGACGACGGGGCGAACGACTACAAGGGCCGCAGGATGCCTTTGTCGATGGCCGGCTTCAAGGCTGAGGAGAACGTGTCGCCCAGGGAGTCCATCATGCCCATCGTAAACCAGTGCAGGTACAGCGGCATATTCGTGCCGGAATCCTGCATCGATGGCACCGTGTTCGGATACGGCAAGCCTTACAGCCAGAACAACATAGACGCAAAGAAGTCCGAGGCTCTGATTGATAAGGCGACCGGACTTGTGTCCCGACTTATCGGTGAGATTCGTAAGAGAAAATGACATTCCTTTCATGATTGTAACCGATCGGTCATAGAATTTCGTGCAGGTCATGGCAAGATACATTTAGCCTCGGGAGGCTCCCATGATCAACCACGAATACAGGTTTGTGCATGTCCACTGCAGGAAGGCAGGCGGGATGAGCCTTGGGCACCTCTTCCCGAGGTTCGAGACCCACCACAACAATATGCACGACTATATCAGGATGCTTGGCGATGAAATCAAGGACTACTTCGTCTGGACGATAGTCAGGAACCCATGGGACAGGATGGTCAGCTCCTTCTTCTACGAGCTCAAGATCATGCGAAGATGCCACACGGACAGCTTCCCCCAATACGTTAGGGATATGTACGAGGGCATCAAGGACAACTCATTTGACCACTTTTACGACATGGTGGAGCAGGTCGAGTACCTGAAGGATTTCCACGAGCTGCCAGCCTACGACTACGTGGCCTGCCTCGGCAACATAGACCGTGACTTCGAGATGGTGAAGAAGAGGACGGGGATGCCTCCCGACCTCAGGTACCCTAGGGTCAACAGCACCGAGCACCCCGACTACCGGCAGTACTACAACGACGAAACGAGGCGCATGGTGGCCGATGTGAGCAGGAACGACATCGAGGCATTCGGCTTCGTATTCGAGGACAAGACGGTCATGCGCTATCCAGTCCCCGACCCAGTCGCCGTCCCGTTCCAATTGGCTTGGCGTGAGAGGCTCCTGCTGCCGACCCCAGACTAGCAGCAGCCACCGCCGCAGCAGCCGCCATCTTCCTCGGGCGTCTCCGGGCCACATTGACCCACGCCGCACCGGTCCTTCGCCAGGCAGTCCGTCGTGAGCGACCTGAGGAACACCTTCACGGGCGTCATTGCCAGCGAGCTGTACTCCACGCTGTGTATTGCGTAGGTGCTGATCGTGTCGGCCTGAACCTCCACGAGCACCTCTAGGCAGTCAAGCAGCACGTTACCGTCCAGCTTGCCGAGAATCATCGCCAGCTTGTCCGTCGTCATCCGGTGGTCAACGTCGTCGGCAACCCATGTCTGCAGGCTCACGTGCCTCGTGCCCCTGAAGGTCCCACCGCAGTCGGTGAACTCCTTCGTGACGAGTCCGACCTCCGTGATGTGGAGGTGGCACGGGAGGGCCTCCTTGCTCGGCAGGATGATCTCGATCTGTTTGCTTGATTGATCTTGAGCTATCTGTCGAAGCGTCCTGAGGTTCATGATGGTTCTCCTGAAAGCCAATTATAAGTCGCTTGGGGGACGCTTTTTGGCCTGGTACTTGGCCTTCATCTTGGCGCTGCGGCACTCCTTGCATGATGTGCAGAAGCCGTCACTCTTGGTCTTGTCGGGGGAGAAGCTGGCGAACTCGAGGATTCTATCGCAGTCCCTACACTGCTTCTTGCCCTCGGAAGCGTAGGGATTGACCAGCCTGCGCTCGAGCTTGGGCCTGCTCCCGGCAATGTGGCCGCCCTCACGCTCGCAGATGTATCGGCCGTTGCGGGCGATGTTCCTGTCATGGGTGAGCTTCAGGGCCGTATGCTCCTCGTTGCAGTACTGGCAGAAGACCGTCACGGTGTTGGTGGCTATCTTGGAGCGGTAGTGCTTGGTGGCTTTGGTTAGGTTCCTTTCCTTCCTTTCTTGAACATAGTCAACCGGCTGTATGTGCGACAAAAACTCGTCGGCCCACTTTGTGATATAGTGCTCAGAGGTGAAACCAAGTTCGGTCTCTCCCCATATTTGCATCGACCAACCTTTGCTATCCGCTAGAAATCGGTTGTCGTCGAGTTGATCCTTGAACTCATCAAGCCTTCTCTCCGGTTTGATTTCGATGATTGAGACCGACCCGTCAACCCATGTCACCAGAAAGTCGATTATTCTCTTGTTGCCACGGATTGAGAACGGAACCTGCGTCGTGTAGAACCGCACGTTTTCCATGTCGTCAAGCAAAGTGGCAGCCCTGAGCTCGTAGCTTGACTGATAGTAGATTACTTTTGGCTTACCCTTCTTAGTCTCGTAGTAGCCGTGGCGTCGGTGAACCAGATTGTTGACCTGCCTTTGCGTCGATATGGTGTAGTACCACCGTTTCTTGCCTGCGTCAAAAACCTGTGCAAGCCCCCTCTGCTCTGCAAACTGCCTCTCGGTCATTCCATCAGGGCAGTTGACCGCACTCTTTTTCTGACTCTGCTTGCTGTGGGATTGGCTTATGTCGTCTCTGGAGATGTATAGATAATCCGGCTCTATTTCCAAGTCCAACTGAAAGCCTAGCTTTTCGTACACGATGCCAAGGCTATAGCGGTTATCGCTGAAGCTTGATATCTCTCTCACGCCGTTGAGCTTGCACCAAGCGATGGCTCTGCTGAAGAGCTTGCTGGCGCCACCAACCACACGTACTCCATGCTTAAAGCACATCCTGTCGAGGATTGTTTCCTCAACATTACGGTGGTGTCTTCCCAGCGAGAGAACGCCAAGCATCTCGTCTTGTTCAAATATGCCGAAGCAAACGACGGATAATCTGTTCGACCCTTGTATGTGGTACTCTTCGCAAAATCTGCGATGTGTAGGCGCATCGATCTCCCTGACGGCGCATTTCCTCGCCTGGATCGATCTTGCGCACGATGAGTATGAATCGATGTGGTTGGAGATTTGGACGCCTCTTGACACCCACTCGTGATGAAAGAATATGAATGTCCTAGGGTTATCCCGCCTTTCCTGTGCGAGCAGGTCACGCACGTGATATTTGTCGGACGGTATCTGATCCAGCACTATCAATTTGGCTCTTGCGTCAGTCATTTTGCCCTCCTAAAGGCATACTTACCCGTGTAATAAGACTTGCCTTATTGTAGTGGCTTCAGGATTGGTTTTGCAAGAAAAAACCAATACGGCAAATTTTTTTTTGATGGGATAAAAACAAAAAACCCCGGATTTCTCCGGGGTTTTTCGACGTCTTCCTATTTGAGATAGGAAGAGTAAAATTAAATCACAAAGTTGGCAATGCTCATCCTTGCGTAGAATTTAGCTCCCTCACGTAGCAATTTTTTTCCATATCGAGTCAAGATTCCTTTGCGAGGGCAGAAGGACTCTGGATCGAGCACGACGGGGGTCTGGGTCAGAGGCACATAGGGGCAGTAGAAGTATCCACTGTCCATGTAGCTGTCGCCCTTGTATCCCATGAGCAGTTGGCTGCTGGGGAACAGGGGATCCTTGTACAGCCTCCAGCGGTTGTTCACAGTACCGACGTACTGGATGCCGAGGGAGCTGGTGAAGGTCTCGCTGGGGGCGGGAGCGAAGCCGGCGGTTGCGGTCTCGAAGATCGAGGCAACTTCGGGGCTCGTCACGATCCAGTTGGCGCCAGCACGCAGGGTCTTCCTGTGGATGACGTTGGAGATTTCGACAACCTTGACGTACAGGCTCTCGTACTTTTCCTTGATGGTCTCGCCGAGGGCGGTGTTGAAGTCCCAAGCGGACACGGTGCCGGCGTTGTTGCGCAGGTCGGTCAGAACCTCACGGTCGATTTCCAGGTTAATTTCCTGGGCCAGAACTGCGGTCAGCTCGGCTTCGGCGTCGAGGTTGTGCTGGCTGCGCAGGTCCTGCTGGGCCTCGTAGCTCCACACGGCCTTCAGCTTGCGGGTCTTAGCCACGATCTCTTCGGATTCAACCACGAGGTTGATTTCGGGAAGATCTTGGTTGCACTCCATGTTGTACTCGTAGGAGACAACAGCGTTGTTGGCTCCGGGAGCGCCGTTCCACGTGAGGGTCAGCTCACCGGTGGTCAGGTTCAGGGTGCCGGCGGTGCACTTGGGTGCGGGGGCGCCGATGTCCGTGAAGGTGAATGAGCCTGCTGCCGAGACGGTGAACGTCTGGACTGCGGTGGCCCCGTCATACACGGTGCCGGTCATGGTTCCGGCGAGGATCGGAGTGTGCTCCAGCGGGCTGAAGACCGAGACCACGCCAGCGCCGGCGTCGGTGCTGGTGGTTTCGTTCTGCACGAACTGCGAGCTGTAGAAGATGTCGAGATTCGCAGTACCGTCAGCACGCTGCATCAGGCTGTTCACGTCGTCGCCGGGGAACCCGCCGTTGTTGTCAGCGCCACGCACCGAGCCCTTGTTGGAGCTGTAGCGGAAGCGGAGGTAGTACACCAGGCCGGTCGGCCCGAGCAGGGGCTGCACGGACACGATCTTGTTGGCGATCAACTGGGGGTAGATGCGGCGGACCAGCGGGATGCTGATGCGCTTGAACTGGGCCACGTCACCGGTGTCGGTGCTGACCTCGTTCATCAGGCGCTGGTTTTCCAGCAGGACGGCGGTAGCGGAGCGGACATAGCGATCCTGAATGCCTTCGAGGAGACCAGTCTTCTTCCAGCGTGTCTCGATTTCACGAGCCTCGTTCAGAAACTTGGAGTTTGCGTTCATGTGTGAGTAATCCTATTCTCTTGCTGTTGAAGGTTAGTTGGGCCTCTTGAGACCCGACAGGACCAGAAGCTGGTCCACGTCATCACCACCGTTTGACGCCGTGTGTTCCGAAATCACGACAGTCTCGTTCGAGGTGGTGCCTCTCCCCGTTGCGTTCTTTGCTTTCTCGACTCTTTCTTTCTGTTCGGTCACAACTGCCGACTTCTTCTCCTTGGCGACAACCTTGCGGCTCTCGCTGATGAGTTCCTGCGCCTGACGGATATTCTCCGTAAGCTTGGTGTTCTCTGTGCTGATGCGGATGTTGCGTGCCTCAAGGATGCGCATTTGCCCCTTGAGCTCCTCGAGTTGCTTCGTGGCGGACTCCAGCTTTGCGCTGTTGACCCCGGCGAAGTCCTCGTCAGACAGGTAGTTCGATGTGATGTCGATGATGCGCTCGAGGGCGACCTTGTGCTCGGCCATGCGAGGATCATTGATGATGTCCTGGCGGGCCTGCTCGTAGATCTCTTTGCCCTTGAGCTGGAGGAACTGGTCGACCTTGTCGACGATGTATTCCTTCATCTCGGCGAGCTTGCCGTCGTACTCTTCGTACATCTCGACTTCGAGGTTCTGGTTCTTCTCACGCTCGGTCTTGAGCATCTGGTAGGCTTCTTCGTATCCCTCTTCGAGGGCGGCCTTGTACTCCTCGCCTTGGACCTCGAGTCGGCTGCGCAGGTCGCCGATGATGGCGTAGGCCTCCTCGTATCCATGCTCGGCGGTCTTCTCGGCCTCGGCCAGCTCGTTGGTGAGCTCGGCATAGGCCTCTTCCAGCTTCTGGTTGTACTCGGTTTCGAGTGAAGTCTTGGCCTGCTCGAGGAGTTCGTTGACGGCCTCGGCAACCTCGTTGACCTCAGCCTGGGGCAGCAGCTTCTTCAGTGCTTCAACAATCTTGTCCATTATTTCAACCTCGCTGTGATGTTCCTAGTTTGTTGTTCAATGATTCCACCCAAACAGGCCAACAATGCCTCTTTCGTAACCTTATGTATGCAGCCATCGTTATTTTTGGCGGCATTTTTCGAGGATTCTTGTCCTGCCGTGGGCGTGTAGCTTTCCTTCTTGGCACTCACCACTTTCTCCTGAAATGCTGAGTGTGTGCTTGGATCGGCGACTGCGTCGAAGGTGATGAGCTTGTAGCTCTCACCGATGACGAGGATGCCGTTCTCATCGCTCCTTCCGTTGCCGACGCCACGGCTGCTGATGCCAACACGCACGCCGTCGTTGAGCAGTGACTTGAGGATCTTCCCGTGGGGCGTGTTGAGGATCTCCCCCTCGCCCATCAGGTTGTTTCCATCCCACCACAGCTTGGTGATGACGTGAGAAGCCTTCTCGAAGTGGACGATGCTGTCCGTCGGATGGTCCAGCTCGCCGATGAGGCCACGTGCCTCGATTACCGGGATCAGCTTCTTGACGTTCTCGTCAAGAACGCTGTGGGGGTATATCCTCTTGTTCTTGTTGACCGCCTCGGCCTCCTGGAACTTGCCCCTGAACTTTGTCAGTCCCCTGTCGGTGACTGACTCGTTCAGGTTCATCTGGAAGCATGCGTTGCTGCAGCAGTCAACAAACAGAACCTGGTTGCTCATGGCTCTCCTTTTCCTTAAACGACAGGTTTCGGCATTTTGGGCTTCGGGGCCATGGGGTTGGACAGGTTGGGCCAGGTGTGGCTTTGGTCCGTCGCAATTCCGTCCTCGGGCTCGTTCGGCGTGTCATGCACCTTGGGGGTGACCGACTTGGGAACGTAGGGGTTCTTGAGGTCGGGGTAGATGTCGCTGTTCGAGACGTTTCCGAGGGCGTTGTGCCCCATCTCCTCGGCGTCGCCGCCGTCATAGTCCTTTCCATCGCTCACGGGTGCGGCGGACTTCCACCCGCCGGTGTTGTTGGAGGCGACAGCCGCCTGCTTGGCGTTCCACTTGGTCATGGGGTTGTCGCCGCCGACGGACACCTCGACGCCGTGATCCCAGCCGGGCTGGGAGGCCTCTGCGCTGGCCTCTAGGAGGTCAGCGAGGTAGTCTGCGATGGCTTCGGCCAGGTCCATGTCGATGGCTGCCGTGCGGTTGAGGACTGCCGTGCATTCCTTGAGGAACTCGGCGACCTCGACACGGGTGACCTCGTCGCCGGCGTCGAGAGCCGAGCGGTGGACCTCATGGAGTGCGTTGTAAAGGTCGGAGAAGATGCGGAGCTCGTTGCCCTCGCTCTCGTCCATCTTTGCGAACAGGTTGGAGGAGGCGTCGGCGAAGTCCCTGAAGGAGTCCTCGGACTCACGGCTCTCGGCGGTGATGTCCTTGGTGACGCCGGCCAGCTTGGCGATCTTGCCGACCCTGTCGGTGTAGGCGTTGTGGGCGGTTCGCAGGATGGCCTCTGCCATGAATGCGCAGGTGCTGTCGTCGTAGTTGTTGACGCTTGCGCTCTCGAGTGCGCCGGCGATCTGCTCGGCGAGCTCACCCTCGCTGACGTAGATCAGGTCGGGCCAGCGGGTCACGATGGCCTCGAGTGTCTCCTCGAGTGCGCTGTTGTCGCTGATGTTGTTGTAGCGCTTCAGGTCGGCCATGGCCTTGACGAAGTTCTGGTCCTCGCTGATCTTCTTCATCTTGCCACGCAGGACCTTGACCTCACTGTCGAGGGTCTTGAATCCGAGGTCGAGGATCTTGCCCTCGTTGCGCTTGGCACGGGTCGGGATGCGCAGGCTGGTGATGTTGCCACGCTCGTCGGTGGTTGCGCTCTCGCTGAGCACGGTGCCGGTGTTGATGTAGTTGATGTAGCCGGCGACGTTCTCGCACATGCGGGCCCACTCCTTCACGACCTTGGGGGCCATGTTGGCGAGGATGCCCTTTTTCTTCTTGGCGGCACGCCCGAGCTTCTTCTGGCGCTCGTAGGGGGTCATCATGGCGAGCTTGCGGTTGCGGGCAGCGGTCCTCTTGGCGACGAGGGCAGGGCTCTGCTTCTTGCCGGCCAGGGGTGACTTCTTCTTGCCGATCTTGGCGACGGCCTCGTTGACCATCTCCCTCTTGACGCTGGGTGTCCCCATGTAGGTCTCGAACAGCATGCTGGCCTTGGCCTCCTGGTTCTCCAGGATGCTGTCGATCATGGCGCTCAGGGTCTCACGGGCCGACTTCTTCTGGCTCTCGTCGTCGATCACGAGCATCTCGATGTCCTCGAGGATGACGTCGTTATCGGTGACCTTGTAGGTTGCGTGGATGTAGTTTCCGTCTGCCGTCTGGTAGGTGACGTCGGACTCGCCGTATGCGTGGAGCTTGAGCCCATCGACTCCGAAGGTCCTTGCGAGCATCTCCTCAGCCTGCTCGAGCTCCCTCTGGGCCCTCGTCAGGGAATTTTCTTCGATCTTCCTAAATGTGTCGAAGTTGATAAGTTTTCTCTTCATGTCGAGTGACTCCCTCTGATTGGTGTTCCTGTTTTCCACTTTGTCAATGTCGGTGCCTGCGTTCCCTTGGGACACATTCCATCACCAATGCCAGTATGTATACCTCTGGCCTTAATTTCGCTCTCGCAATTCCTGAATTGCAGGATTGTTCCGTATATAAGTATGCTTCGGTCACTAAAAACGGGAATGCAATGAAAACTTTCACGGACTACATCTCGATGATGGAGATAGCGGCCTACACGGCGGACGAAGCCGAGGCCAAGGCCGGCGGCGAGCTCGACCCCCGGTCGCAGGCGTCGATGGACGCAATGAAGGAGGCGCTGAAGCACATCATGGAGACGAGGCCGGACATGCTCGTCGCCTTCCTGAACCTCCACAGGACGGACCCCGACGTGAAGCGCATACTCCTCAAGCACAAGCTGGACGTTTTCCTTGACCCCAAAGGGAAGCAGGACCCGGACTTCAAGGAGAAGGGCCTTGCAGACGAGGAGGGGGAGGCCAACATGGTCTCGCCGAACGCAGCGGACGGCTTCACGAACTGAATATGTGCTCCGAGGCCCTCTTCAGGGCTTCCTCCGTGAGCTCGTAGCCGCATGACTCCGAAACCACGCAGTCGTGGCCGCAGGACGGGCAGCAGCATGTCTGCCCGACGTCGGTGTAATCCTTGACTTCGGATGACGGGAATACCTTGCCGCACTTGAAGCAGCCGGCTGTGCCGGACTGCTCGACCATCCGCCTGTTCCTAAACGCCATGAATGGAAGCTCGCCTACCTTCATGGCTCCACGCTGTAGTCAACGTCCTCGATGTCCTGCTCAAGGTCGTAGCCCTGAATCTCGAGGTCGAACTTCTTGATCTCGTCCTCCGTAGGCTCCTCCAGCTCAAGCGGCTCTGGGGCCGAGCCCTTCTCGGCTGGCGGTCCCTCCTCCGGTGCGGGGAGCGTCTCCGGGCCGCCAGGCGGCAGCTCGCCCTCAGGGGACGGCATGGGTGCGGGTCCTCCGGCCTCTGCCCCGAGCTCCGGTGCGCCGCCGCCATCCTCTTGGCCCGGGATGCCGACGCCAAGTAGCTGGGGGTTCTGCGCAAGAACCTGAAGCTTCAGATCCTCCAGCTTCTGTATCTTGAGCCGTGCCAGCATCTCCTCGGTGTCGTCCTCGTTGTAGCGCAGTATCTTCCGCATGATGTCGTAGTCGGACATCAGTTGGGAACCCTTGAGGGACCCTGCGTTCCCGTAGCGGGCGTTGACGACCTCCTGCCTGCTGAGCTCACGCCAGTCCGAGGGAGGGGTCATCTTGATCTTGAGGTCACGGTAGGACTCGTCGGGGTATCCCCTTAGCTGCAGGTGCCTCTCGGCTATCTCGGTCAGGCCGTCCTCGAAGCTGCTCTGGAGCCTCTCGATCATCCTTGCGAACTTGACGTCCTGTGCGCTGAGCGTGATCCTCGTGGCGGCGGGGTCCTCGTTGTTGAAGTAGTTCTTGGGGAAGTTGAGCGCCGTCAGAAGCTTGTTCCTGAAGTAGACTGCGTCGTCGATCTCACCGAGGTTCTCGGCGCCCGGAAGGGTGTCGATCCTCGTGTTGCTGTTCGGCCTGATGGGCAGCCAGTAGTCCTCGTCCTGCGCAGGCGGCTGCCACCTCTCCTCGACCTGGTTTGCGCCGGAGTTGCCGCTGTTGTTCGCAATCTTCCTCTTCCTGAACTGGTCCTTGAGGCGGTCGAGGAAAGCCTCGGCCTTGAACGGCGGCAACTGGCCCACGTCGATGTAGAACACACGGCGCTCCGGCGCACGCACGAGCCGGTACACCACCATGGCGTCCTCCATGAGCCGGAGGCTGTGTGCTGGGGCACGTGCCGGCTCGATCAGGCTCTGGCCGTAGGGGTAGAAGGTCTTCCTGTCGTCGCCGATCCTGAAGTGAACGATCTGGTTGGGGGCGAAACGGATGGCGGTCGTCTGGTTTAGCTCCGTGTCGGACAGCTCCGTGACGGAGCCTCGGACGATCGCCTGGTAGTCGGGCCCCTCCTTGCTCTGCTGGAACTCGATGAGCTTGCTCTTGACCGTCTCGATGCGGTACATCGTCTCGGGTGGCAGAGGAACGACACGGAAGATGCCACGCTTCGGGTCCTCCGGGTCTATGACTATCTCCATGAACTGGTCGCCGTAGATGCACAGGTTCTTGAACCACGTCCATGCGTTCCTGTTCAGGTTGAGCATCTTCCGGTTGAGGAATAGGAACTCCAGCTCGTCCTTGATGTCGCTGTTCTCAGTCGAGACCCTGATGACGTGGCCGGTCTCGTCCTTCTGGCAGTTGTGCAGGATGACGCTGTCGGTGGCGAAGCACTGGTGCTTGTCCACGCTGAGGTCGTAGACATCCTGCTCCGCTGCGGGCTCGACTCCGACCACGCTCCTCTCGCCGTCGAATCGGTGCAGGCGTCGCACCTCCTTGTGTGTGAAGCCCTCCTTGTGTATCCAGTCCTCGATCGTGTGCCAGTCGTGCTCCATGTTCTTCATGATCTGGCGGGTGGTCAGGCCGGCCCCGATCATCCTGCAGACCTTGTTAACACGCTGAAGGTGGTGGTCGGTCTTGCCGGACTTCCAGTCGTCCACGAACTGTCGCTCATGCACCCAGCCCTTGGTGAAGGTCATGATCCTCGGGTGCTGCCTGTGCTTCATCCTGGTGAAAAGCTGGTTGGCGGCCACACGGTAGAAAGGCATGAGCTTGGAGCCGAACTCGAGATTGCCGGCCTCCGTCCAGGTGCCGTCCCTAAGTAGAACCCTGTGGTCGTCCGTGCAGGTGAAAGATGTGCCGTTGTCGAGCAGTATTTTTATGGTCGGGGCCTTCTTGACCAGCCTTGGGGCGTAGGCCCAGCCGAGGGTGTAGTCCTTCTTGTCGAAGTCGTAGCAGTAGACGAGGAACCTCTCATCTGCCTTCTTCTCGGCGAGCTCCTTGATGGTGATGAAGCCGAATGGCGTGGCTATCTTCGTGTCGCCGGAGACGCAAGCCTCGTCGCTGTACACGGTCATGGCCATCTCGATCTCGGGGACGTTCCGGAGCCTCTCGTACTCCTTGTAGCGCATGGCACGGTTCGACAGGGTGGTCGTGTCGATCATGTCGTTGGTCTGGCGGAAGCTGGACATGCCGCCGCTGACCGAGCCGTTCTGGATGTCGGCGCCCAAAGCCTCCGGCTGGGTGATGCCGGCGGTCTGGAAGTTCTTGGGGTTGCTGACCCTCGACAGCGGGTCGGGCTCCCCGGCATAAGAGAAAAGCCTGTAAAGGTCGCTCCAGAACGATGGCATTACAACACTTCCTTCGGGATCGTTCAGATCAGTACGTTGCCAATTTAATTAGAGTCAAACTCCTGTGATTTAAGGTATATACTGGCCGGCCACAGATTGTGTCGGCGTAAGGCCACGATGAAGAAGATTGTGTTCGTCTGCAGCCATGTCTACTCGGGATCATCGCAGCTATGCGATGCGATGGACGCAAACCCACGCATGCAGGTTTACGGCAGGCAGCACGAACAGTTGAAGGTTGGTCAGGACGGCAAGCCGTTTCTCGAATACAGCCTTCCATCTCGCTCGGTCTATTCCACGCCGTCTGATCTGCTAAACCTGACGGACAATAGACACAAGATGTCCAGCAGCGCAGCGATATATGTTGATGAGCTGTTGCAAAACTACCAGTTTTCCATCAAGGAAGCATATTCGATATGTAAGTTTGTGTATGTCGTGCGTGAGCCAAGCCCTGTTCTAAACTATATGCAGGCCAAGTTCCGAACACGGCCCGAGTACGCCTCGAGGTACTACCTTTACAGAATGAGGCGCATATGCGAGATGGCCAAGCGCACGCCAGGAGCCGTTCTGCTGACATTTGACGACCTGAGATCCGGCCGTGGCATTGATCTTCTTCGGGAATATCTTTGCCTGAAACAAGACATAGAGTGGGATCCGTCGATGCTGACGCCGGTCAGAATGAGGCTCAATCAGGCGTCGATCGAACCCGAGGCTCTTGCCCAGGTCGAGGAGGGCTGGGAGCGATACCTGTATTTCTTGAGAAGTCTGGCTCTTCGGAGGCCACGGTGACTGGCACCTCCGGAGCCTGCATCAGGAAAAGATTTATAGCTTCCTTTGTTCTTTTGTGCTCTTGTTGAATCTCCTCATAGCTCGGCACCCTCTGGTGGTCGCCAAACTCCGCCACAACCGTCATGGCCCCGCTCCTGTAGAAGTAGTCGCACTCCGTGCCGGTTATAGGCCTGTCGTAGAGCTCGGAGCAGTGAATCTTTTTGTACCTTGCTAGCGAGGCCATCTCGCCGACGATGCGCTCGTAGTCGTCCTCGTTCGGCGTCCTGCCGTACCTGTCGCCGTAGGGGACCATGAAAAGCCTGCCGAAGGTGTGGCCGCTGAGGACTGCCCTTGGCCTGACGGTGTGGAAGAGCTTCCTGACGGCCATGACTGGCGCAACGCTTTGCCTCTGGGGATCCTTTGGGGTCGGGAAGTTCCTGTTGGGGTCGACGCCGTCTACCTCCCTGGATCTGGTGTAGGAGTCCGGCGAGACCACGGGCACGAAGTGTATCTCCCTCGTGTCGATGATGGATGTGGCCTGCTCGTCCCTTCCGTACTCCCCGAGGAGAGTGCCGATGTAGGCCATGAGTGTGCCCGTGGCGAGAGGCTCGTTGCCGTGCAGGCAGCCGATGACCATGACTGGAACCTTCGGTGAGTCGCCCTTGGTGCTCGATATTTTCAGGCAGTGAAGGTCCGTTCCCCTGCTGCTCTGCCCGTAAACGCTGAGCGAGGTGAGGTGCGGCGCCTCCTCGTTCCACCTCTTGAGCTGCTCCACGATCTCCGGATAGCTCAGGTGGTTTGGTACTTTCAGGGTGATGCTGGGTGTTACGGGGCCATTAGGCTTCCGCTCTAGCTGGCTTTCCGCATGCTTTTCGGGTTCGGCTTGCCTTGGCGAGGGGGCGTAAGCCCGTGGGTTCTTGGCCCAGTATGCGATGGCGAGCGACAAGCCGAGTGCGACCACGGCGATCCTGATCCTCCAGTCGGGTTTCTGGGTGCCTAGTTCGGTGGTGGCTGTCATTCCTGCTCACGACAAATAGGTGCGGTGGAGGTATATACCTCACATGATGACTTTCCGTGAATACCTGAAGATGCGTGAGTGGTACGGCGGGTCGGCGAACGACCCGTCGAACGTCGAAGATGAGGGTGACGGCGGGGACGGCGTCGAAAAGAGGATGGTGAAACCTGGCGCATTTCCGACCTACGGCGATGACGAGATGCCGATAACGGACAGAAACAGGAAATCCAAGCCAAGCTACATGAGGAAGGGTGGCGTCCGTCGCCGTGGAAAGATCTAAGCAAAGTGATATTGGGGATGAAGTGGAGGTCTGGTGAACTTCAAGGAATGGATAACAATATCAGAACGAACATTGTATCACGGCACGGTTGTGGACAATGAGGAATCCATACGCAAATATGGTTTGCAGGGTGGATGGCAAGGGCCGTTGGGCAGTTTTGTATCTAAGTTCTATGATGATGAAGAGCACGGTGAGCCCACGGAGGATGACGAGGTCGTATTTGCATCTGACAGGAATTCCTTGGGTAAATCCGTGACTGCGATGGTGCATCATATCGCTCAGAAACTAGGAAAAAACTTTCATTCCGTAACCGATAATGACATAAGGAATCATGGCTTGTTGGTCATGATCAAGGACAGCGATTTGAAGCCTTATTCTGCTCATGATCGCAGTTGGGCTCACAGTGTTCCCCCGAGAGGGGTCGAGGAAGGCGACTATTTCGACAACATGATGAGTGGCGACGTGTACTTGCGTGGTGCGGCTTTGCTTCGATTTTTGAAGAGGAATGGTCAGTGGCCTCGCAATTGGGGTGTTGATAGCGGAGGGCGTTCTGACGCATTGCGAGGTCGTTTAGGGGCTATGGCGATAAGTCGTGGGCATGAAAAAAGCGATGCTTTAGAAAAAATATCCAAAGCACCTCTTAGTGTGGTAAGTGATCAATTGAAAAAATGGATTTAGATTGCACCGACTCGAGGCAAGAATTTTTTACTTGAGGGGCTGAAGGATGTAGTCCTTCTCGTATGCTCCCTGCGTGCGGTTCCTGTCGATTATGGGCATCGTGGGCACTTTGGGAGCGTACTTCTTCGGGATTATATCGTTGTCTGCGTAGATTGCCGAGACCCAGCCCTCGCCACGCCTCTTTCTGTGGAACTCCGCCATAGTCCATGTCCTGACGGCAAGAGTCCTGTCGGAGTTGTTGATGTACTTGACTATGCCTTTCTCCTCGTCGAAGTGGACGAGAAGCATGGCGTGGCCGGGAACGCAGAACAGGACGCCACGCCTCTCCTTGACGACGGCCTTCCTGATGAGGGACAGATCCGATGCGTTCTCGGTCGTCTCGAACTTTACCCCTAGCTGGCGCATCTTCCTGGCGAACGAATAGGCGTTTGCGTAGCTCTGGCAGTCAGGGTCGTCCGTCAGGTTCATGAGCTTGGGCTCTTCGGCGTAGCGGCCTAGCGCCTCTGTGGTTGCCCAAACGCACTGAATTCCCGTCTTGTTGTAGACCCTGTCCCTCATCGGTATGGGGACCATCACGTCGGAAAGGTCCTCGTCCACTGCGCCCTCGATGGCCGCTATGGGGTTGGTGTCCTTCGCAAGGTAGACGTTCGGGTACTGAAGGTTCGCCAGCTCCTCCGGCTGGTCCGGTGCGATCTGGCCGGTGGCGGTCAGGTTCGCCAAAAGGAAAACGAAAGCGTAGAAAAATCTCTTCATGAACCTCCCTGTCATGTCAAGAATTGTTGAGGGCTGCTCTTCCATGCAGCTATGTATATCACTTATTTATATATTCATCTCACGCCCACAAAAAACGAGCCCGGGCTGTTCGGCCCGGGCTGTATCGTGACATTGTTGCGAATATCACCTAATAGTTGTCTTCCTCGTCATCCTCCTCGTCGTAGTCCTCGTCGTCCTCGCTCTCCCAGTCGTAGTCATCGTCCTCGTCGTCTTCGTCCTTGTCCCAGTCGTCCTCTTCGTCTTCGTCGTCTTCGTCCCAGTCGTCCTCGTCCTCGTCTTCTTCTTCCTCGTCCTCGTCCCAATCATCGTCCTCGTCTTCTTCTTCCTCCTCGTCTTCGTCATCATCCCACTCGTCGATGTCGATGAGGCAGGGTTCGCCGAAGCGAGGCATTCTCCAGAGTTCAACTAGGGCGAGGCTCATGATCTGTCTCCTTTTATCAAAACTGTTAATACATATCATAGGAGACATTTATGAAAATTGGTCATATACTCTGCTGCATTTTTATGTTTTTTTCAAGCGGTTGTGCATTCGCACCTTTCCTTGTCAGCCCAATAGTCACGGGCGTTCTGATGTGGAAGGAAGGCGAGGCGAGGAAGTACTATAAGGACGAGCTCAAGACAATCCACCGCTCCGTCATCTTGTCTCTCAGGGAGCTTGGACACCCGGTTGCGGAAGACAAGCCCAGCAAGCAGGGCTTCTACATAGTCGCCGGCGAGGGAAGCAAGTTCAAAATCAAGCTCATCAAGGTCAAGGACAACATAACCGAGGTCCGCTGCAGGATAGACTTCATGGGCGACAAGCCTTACGCCGAGCTGCTTTACGCAGAGATCGACTCAAACACTGACGTGGTTGAGTATGACGACGGCGGCAGGCCGACGAAGGGAAGGCGTCGCCTCAGGGACAGGCTGGGGAACTAGCAGACCCTGCGTGACGCCCTGTTGCAGACCCTTACGCCTTTGGACTGCCCGACGTTCAGCCTGGTGTAACACCCCGTCTTTGGCGGGGGCGTAGGCGTTGGCGATGCGCAGTCGCACGGCCTTGGCAGGCAGTTCGTTCCGCTCCCGCACTTGACGCAGCCGGCGTTGTTCTTGGGCTTCCAAGGCTTCTGGTACTCCGGTGCGCCGGGTATGCAGTAGTTTGGCTTGTTGCAGCCGCACGCTGCGATCATGAGCCTGACGAGCTTGCCGTCCTCAACTGCGAATAGCGCCTTGTCGTCGCCGGAGGCTAGGTTCCTCGCCTCGATCTGGTCAAGGCAGGACATGGCTGCGTCGATCGCCTCCTGCCCTGTCGTCTCTATCGCTAGGGACATCACGCCGTCCCCGTCGAAGTAGTAGCAAGACTCGTCGGCAAGCTCTACCTCGGCCTGGTACAGCGGGTTTGCGGAAAGGGCGGTGACGGTGTCAGCAACCTTGCCTCTGCCTGCGCCCGATTTCCTGAGTATCTTGATGTCGCCAGCCGTGTCGATCAAGGATGCCTCGCCGAGCTCAGACAGCATCTGGTCGTATGTCTTAGACTCGAGCATCTTGATGACAGGCTGGATCAGCTTGTAGTCCGTGAAGACCGTACGCATGGTGTTCTGATGCGTGCCGCCGAGCGATGAGTCCGCCACGAGCATCTCTTGGCAGACGGCGTGCAGGAGCTTTGGCGTCCTGGGCACCTTGGAGACAGAGATGAGTAGGCGATCAATCATGGCGTCCCTCGCCCGAAGGAAGGAATCCACTTGGCTTACTCCTGACTTGGCTATCTCCTTCGACGCCTCGACAACGAGGCGGTAGAATGCACCGCTGAAGACCCTGCCGAAGCTGTGCGGCTCGTTGATAAGCTGGCTGGTCGGGCCGTCGGCTGGCAAGGTCTCGGGTGCGACATAGTTGAAGCGCATGCTCATGTCACGCATGCTGCCGTTCTCCTCGGTGTAGCCGGGAGCTACCTTCCTGAGGGACGCACCGACCTCCATCGCTATGCGTGTGACGGGGTTTGACAGGGCAAGGTTGCCGCCGGTGTCCGAGATCGCACGCTCGACCACATCCCTGTTCATGGTCACAGAGACGAGGCAGCATATGTCTGCGAAGGACTCGTGGAAGGCCCAAGCCTCCGGGGCCTGCAGGCTCCAGAAGTCGGGACGCATCGCATCGAGATAGGCGTGGCCGAACTCGTGCGCCACCACATGCCTGGAGTCGCACAGAAAGATGTTCCTGCGAATGCCGTGGTCGGGGAAGTAGAAGAACTTCAGCGACCTCCTGTCGTAGAAGGCGTTTGCGTCCTGACCGGCCCTCGCCTGTAGACTTAGAACGGATGCAGCAGCCCACCTTGCTGGTTTTTTTGCCCTGCGGCTCAGAAGGTATACCAGCGTGTCGTTTACAATTTGCCTGAGGGCGGCCGCTTGCTGCGGGGCGGTCTGAAGCGGGTATCCTCCACCCTTCTCACCGGTTGCGGACATCGGCCACGCAGTCTTGCTCGGTATCGGCGAGTCGATTATAAGGTTTGGGAAGGTTGGGTCGATCTTGTATGACTTGTTGTTGCTGACTGGCCTCTTGGGTGCGAGTGCCTCACGCTCATCAATTGCCCCCTGCGGCAGCAGAGAAAGCACCTGTCTCCGGAACCAACTGATCAATCCTTTAAGCATGTTCCTCCAGAAGTAATTGGCTCGTATGTATATAGTGTTCAGGAGTTCAAGATGAGCCGTGAAAGTCTCCTGAGGGAAGCAAGAACCACCGAGGCCATGAAGAAGGGCTACATGGGCCTTGAGGGCAAGTTTGCCGTCATCGCCAAGACCCTAGGCCATCCCATCATCCATCACGGCGGCAACACCGTCGAAAACAACTTTATAGACGACCCGTTTGACCTGCGTGACGAAGACGACATGCCGACGATGGACGCCGAGGACTCGAGCCACGAGCTGGGCGTCCACTTCGACGGGCTGTCCAGCGGCATAAACTTGTCGATCACGGTGAACCACTACCACCGTGAAATATCCTGCACGTTCGAGGGGCGAAAGGTCTATGTCGAGATGTCTGGCGAGCTTGAGGGTTTTGCGCCTGGGGAGTCCTGGGAGTCACACATCGAGACGCTTTACGGCAGGGCAAGAAAGATAGAGAAGACAAGGAAGCCTGAGGAGAGGAAGCGACTGAACGCAGAGGCCGACAGGAGGAGGAGACAAATCCTGGAGGATTTTAGGGATAAATGGGGTCTTACCTGATGGAGTAAAAATGGAAACCTTGCTTTTTGACCTGATGCAGAACGGATTCATGATATTTCCCAGCAACGGGAGGTTTGTGGTAAGGAAGGAGGCTGTGCCCTCCAACATGCGTGTTATCGAGAGCCAAGAGGTTTCGACATACGAGGAGGCCATAGAGCTGGCTAAGGAAATGCACCTTGCGCCGCAGCAGCTCGTCTGGACTTGTGTCGCAAGGTACAACCGGGGGCTTGGAGTCGAGTACAGGGTGCTCCCCGACGTCTTTGCAGCGACGATCGAGGAGGCGAGGGCTTTCGCACAGGCCGAGACCGCACGTGTTTTCGACAAAAAGACGGTCGTTTCCGAGATAAGGGTTAGGGTCAAAAACTCTCCATAAGGCATAGATAGCGAAGAGGGTTCTCTAACCAGAGGTACAAAATGGACGGTAACGTCAAGATCGAGCGTTGGACACTTGAGGACGGCAGAAGAGCCGAGAAGCGCATCGTTGAGACCGTCGACGGCAACGGACTTGCCGAGAGGGTCATAGAGCTTCACATCGAAGATCCGAAGCCTCTGAGGCTCCAGTCTAGGGTCGTCGAGAAGATCAGGCCGGTCATCTTCGAGCGCAAGGTCGAGAAGATCGACCCCTCAAACGGCGCAGTCATCGAGCAGAAGTTCGAGACGATCGAGCCTAGGACTAGCGGCAGCGTTGCGGACAGTATGGGTCCAGGTGGCGTGTCGGCTCAGTCTCTAGGCGATCCGTCCGTGAAAGACGAGATAGTGAACGCAGTGGTCGCCGCCCTAAAGAGGGATCATGGCTGCCACAAGAAGCACGCAGCGAGGGCGGAGGCGAAGACCGTTCAGTCCCTTGGTCTGGCCGAGGAGATAGAGAAGCTCCAGAAGCCTCAGAGCGATGGTATGTCGATAATGGACAAGGTTCTCCTCGTGATCATCGCTTGCCAGGTTTTGGGTCTTGGCTACATCCTGTTCTTTATGTGACATGGGCGAAGGCTGGATGTCCTTAATGGGCGAATGGGCAGGTTGTGTCAAGTTGCACAACCTGCCCATTTCACATATTGGGCCCGCAATCAAGCACCGCCAGATAAGTGCACTTGAGATGCACGGCTCCGCAGCGCACTGGAGCCCTAGCGAATTCGGAGTGGCCGGTCAGGGCGTGATCAGGTCGCCCGAAACAAGAACATGTGGAATTTCTGTGATTTCGCTCGGCACCGTGTTCGCTCCGACATAGACATACTGCGTCTTGCGAGCGAAATCGCCAACGCCGGCGCCTGCCCCGTATTCGATGACCTCGGTGAGTCTACCGCTGCCGTCGACGGTTTGCTTCCTGAACTTAAACAAGCCAGATGCCCTGCCACGCAGGAGCTCCCAGTCCGCCAGCATGTCGCCGGGCACGAAGCCGGCCTGCTCGATAATGTCCTGGTCTACAGGGTCTGTCTCGTCGAGGAGGATGAGCTGGTTGACCGAGTCAGGGAAGTCAAACCTCTCGGCGATGGTGTGCCTCTCGAAGTAGGTCGGTAGCTCGCTGACGCCTGCGAAGCGGTTGAAGTTCAGCTTCGTCTCCGCCCCGCCGTTGGAGATGTATGTCTTGACGACCTGCTTTGGCCTGTCCTGCTTGGCCCTGATGAGCACGCAGGGGTTTTCCTCGTAGGTTTGCACGACCGCCAGCCACATGCTTGCAAAAGTCGTGTTGGCGTTGAGTGCCGCCACGACCTCGTAAACGGTCGTTGCTGCCGGCGCCGCTCCAGCCACGTTTATAGAGAGGGCCGACCACGCCTTGAAGTCGATGTCGTAGGCGTAGTTGATGGTCAGCGTGTTGTCTGCGCTGAAGTCGTAGGGCCCCTTGTTATATGCGATCATGAAGTTCGACGTGTTCCGGTTCGCCGGGCACGTGAACGTGAGGCTGTATTGCTTGTCAGCGAGAACCCAGTTGCCACGGAACTCGGTGTCGAAGCAGTTTTGGAAAAATGACATGATGTACTCCCGACGGGTGATCTATGTCAGTTATTTAGTTCAGCCCTTTCAGGATTTGCCGAAACTCGTCAACGTCTTCCCTGCTGTGCTCGATCTGCTTCTCGAGGAAGATTTCCAGCCAGCGGGCGTTGACTGCATCCGACATCCGGCTGGCGTCCATGATCCTGTTCGTGTAGTTGTCCACGACCTGCTCCTCCATCTGGAGGGCGGCCTCAATGATCTCACGGGGGTCAGACAGCATCTTGAAGACATGGGACTCGACCGTGGGGTTTCCTCCAAGCCCACGAATCATGTCGGAGAACTCCAGGACATGCTGCATCTCGCTGGCCGCCTCCTTGGCGAAAAGCTCCTTGAACTCGTGCCTGTGCAGGCCAACCACGGCGCTTGCGTGGTAAAGGTAGAAGTTCATGTGAGTCCACTCGTTCTTGAGGTCGCCGTTGAGGAGCTCGATCAATTTGTCCTTACTCATCGTCTTTTCCTTCCGAGGGCTTGTCCTCGAATTGCACGCCCTTTTGCCCATGGTCATGGTCATAGTTCATCTCGCTGAAAGACCCGAAGTCAAAAGCAGGCTTGATGCCGCTGTTGGCGACCAGCCATGACAGCTCGAAACCGTATTTTGCGACCTTTTCGAGCCCTTCGTAGTTGAGCTTGTCCGCAGTGTCGCTGGGAGTATGGTAGTACCTCGTGAGGCCCGTATGCAGGAAGGCGACTGGTATTTTCTTGTTGTAGAAGGGGGCGTGGTCGCTGCCGCTGGAGCCACGCAAGGTGATAGAGCTTGCGAAGGAGTACTTGGTGCTGAGGCTCCTGATCATGTCGCCTATGTCTGGCGAGCTGCTGCCGTCGTCGAATGCGAGTGTCTGGTTCTTGCCTAGGTTGCCGACCATGTCCATGTTGAGCATGAAGATGTGCTTTTTCAGGTCTGGGTTGCCCTTTGGGAATATGGGGTTGTTCACGTAGTGGAGACTGCCCTTGAGTCCCATCTCCTCTGCGGAGAAGGCCATGAACACCACGGTCCGCCTGTTCTGTCCTTTTAGCGATGCGAATGCCTTGGCGATCTCTATGAGCGCCGCCGTGCCCGATGCGTTGTCGTCTGCTCCTGGATGAATCTTGCCACCGCCCCAGCGGCTCATGCTTGGCCCATACCCGATGTGGTCGAGATGGGCGCCGACGACGACGACCTCATCCTTCACAGACGGGTCGTTCCCCTCAAGCCATGCGTAGACATTCTGCGTGAAGTCGTCGCCTATTTCCCTTTTAGGTCCGGGGTTCATGCGACGGATCATGAACTTGTGGTATTCGGTGGGCAGCCCTGCCCGCTCGAACTCCTTCTTCACGAAGTCGGCTGCTAGCTTGTTGCCGTTCTTGCCGGACATCCTCCCCTCAAGCTCGTCGGATGTTAAATAGGACACGGACTTCTCGAGTTCGTTCTTGGTGATCTTGTCGAGGGCGTCCTTGACGGTCGGTTTTTGCTTTTCCTTGTCAAGCGGGAGGGCCGGAGGCGGCTCGAACTCCGGTGGCTTCTGGATGCGCAAGCCAGAGTCCTGCTTCGTGTACAGCAGGACGATTATGATTACGGCCAGCGTTATGACTAGAACCTGTAGCTTGCGCATGCTTCACCCGTTTCTTTCCGCCAGGGCTATATATCAGAGGCGACAAACACTCTATTGGGTATCAGAGTTTGCCGGCGAAAATTATGGAACAGCAGACGTTTTTCAAGAGCGTTGAGGAATCGGCGTGGCGTGGCGAGTTCACGAGCCTCAAGGAGTACTACGAGGTTGGCGGCCCCTTCGTGCAGCAACTGAACAGGAGGCTTTACGAGAGGAGGTACTACGAGTTCGACAAGTACGAGCTGACAATAGACCCGGACGAGCCTCTTGATGCGGTAGAGAACTATGACGCCGCAAGACAGCGCAAGGAGATCATACGCTGCTCCGAGAGCTTCGCCTACTTCTGCCACAAGTACGTGAAAATCCTGCACCCGATGCGTGGCCTCCTTCCCTTCGTGCTCTTCAAGTACCAGCGCAAGACGATACACGACTACGAGAACAACAGGTTCAACATCATCAGCAAGTTCCGTCAGGGCGGCCTGACCACCGTGACGCTCCTCTGGGGCCTGTGGCGGTGCATGTTCCAGCTAGACCAGCAGATCATGCTGATATCAAAGACTGATCGTGAGGCTACCGACATCGGCATGATGGCTGACCGTGCCTGCGAGAACATGCCTGAGTGGCTGAGGCCCAAGAAGGACGGCAAGTGGAACGACCACCTGAAGATGTTCACGGACACCGGATCGGCGCTGAAGTTCTACTCCCCTGAGGCTGCCCGTGGTAAGTCGGTCACATTCCTCATCGTTGACGAGGCGGCTTTCATCACGGACATGGACAAGCACTGGAAGGCGATGTGGCCCATCCTCTCCACGGGCGGTTCGTGCACCCTGATATCAACCGTGAACGGCCTCGGCAACTGGTATCAGGAGACCTATCACGACGCACAGGAGGGAAGGAACAAGTTCCATGTCATCGACCTCGACTACTGGGATCACCCAGATTACAACAACGACCAGTGGGTGGCGGACCAGAGGTCGCAGCTAGGCGAGAAGGGCTTCAGGCAGGAGGTGCTGCGTGAGTTCCAGGGCTCGGGCGAGACCTACTTCTCCACCCGTGTGTTGACACGGCTGAACGAGCAGACAAGGAACAACTACCCCAGCAGGAAGCTCTTCCCGAAGTGGGTCAACCTGAAGGGGCGTGTGGCGCAGCTTGAGCACGACGAGTCCAAGGGCGCCATGTGGATATGGAAGGAGCCCGTGGAGGGCCACGAGTACGTGCTCGCAGCCGACTGCGCAGAAGGTCAGGCGGAGGACAACGACAGCAGCGTATTCCATGTGCTCGACATGAACACGCTGGAGCAGGTGGCCGAGTTCTACTCGAACATCGTGTTGCCACATGAGTTTAGCCAAGTCATAAAAGAGATAGCAATATATTACTACAACGCCCTCGTTGTTGTCGAGAACATGGGGCCTGGCACCGCAGTGTTAAGCGCCCTTCAGCACACTCATTTCTACGACAACCTTTATTTCGAGAACGTCAAGTCGGCCAACATCAAGCCCGGCATCAGGATGGGAACCCACAACCGCAGCCTTCTCCTCGAGTGCCTGCAGAACCACCTGTCCAACGACACGGTGAGGATAAACAGCATGAGGTTCGTCTCAGAGCTCGACACGTTCGAGTACAACAAGGTGACCAAGAAAGCTCAGGCACGCAAGGGCAAGCACGATGACGCAATCATAGCGATGGCCGTGGCCCTTTACGTAAGGGACATTCAGATGAGGGATCTGCCCATCGGCGCAGAGACGAAGCAGCACATCGGCATCGTGAAGTCGGAGATATTTGACCAGATCAAGAGGGAGCTCATGGAGGGGCGACCCGAGGACATCCTCCTCGACAACGAGTATGACGTTCTAGCGCCGGACAGGGAGACTGTGATGGCGAACATGGGCATGCCCTTCATGGAAAGGAAGGGCGAGCGAATACTCAGGGAGTTCGGTTTCTAGGGGAGTTCAAATGGCGTTCAACAGGTTCTCTGAATTCGTCAGGCAGCGTGCGACCGGGTCGCACGATGTCGTCATCGACACAAAAGAATACAGCGACACGGTTTATGCCGACCTTGCTGCCGCAGCCTTGAGGAACTCTCCGCTCATCGGGTCCAAGGACATGGTTTCTCTGGCGCTCCTGAGGGTTGAGCGCAAAATGGCCGAGATCGACTACCAGAACCATCACGCAGTCTGCGCAGCAATCAGCAGTGGCAACGAGAGCAGGCTCGCAGCGCAGCTTAGCCGACTTGAGAGGCATGTAACCGACAAGGCCATATTCTCAGAGGTCTCGGCGCTTTGCGAAAAGTCCTTCTTCGACTGCCAGCTTCCGGAGTCGTGCGTCCCTCTGGACATCGATTCGGTCAGGAACGAGCTGAAAGCGGTGGCCGAGGCGCAGGCGAGCAAGATATCCTGCGCAATTCGTGACGCCATGAAAAGCTGGCCGAAGACGACGATCAGGCTGGAGGCTCAGAGCCCGTCTGACGGACTGATATGCCAGTCGTTCAGGTGCAACATAGGTGATGCTTACGGCATAAGATTTGAAATTAGCGAGTCGCTTGACGTCACCAACGTTGAGTTCGCCGACGAGGACTCCCTCATCATGAGCGAATCCTTCTCAAGGCTCGTCGGGGAACTGTCCGGCGAGAGGAAGGCGAGGTCGTTCGGCGTCTACTACATGAACTACCCTAGGGCCATGAGGCACGTTATGGAGGCCAAGAGAAGGGACATATCACTTGGAATCAAGTGTTACATCCCAAGGTTCTCGAGGCTTGCATCATCGCCGTCCTTTGATGATGCCTCAGACACGTGGCGCCTGCGCATCGAGGACAACCTGCTTGAAAGGGTGGACGATTCCTCTTTTGAGGCGAAAAGCCAGGCAATGCTTAGGTCGGTTGACATGATTGGAGAGGCAAATGAAGACCAACACTGATGAACTGAAGGCGCACCTGAGGCGTGCGCTTGTCAGCGCACCAGACGACAACTCGCTGCGGGAGGCCAAGACGCACATACTGCGTGCGATAGAGGTCATCGAGGAGGTTGAGTCAAAGAGGGACAGGCGTCAGTCCGCACTCGTCGAGAGGCGTCAGAAGAACCTTTTCATTCCGGATGTCAAGTCTGCTTACAAGGCTATCGAGAGCGAGCTGGCTTCGGAGAAGGCGAAGCTTGAGCAGATTGTAAAAAGGAAGAGCTCAAGGGTTTTGGACAGGCCAGAGCCTCCGGAAGAAATGCAAAATGTTTTCGGATGACCTGCCATACCTCATAGCCGAGCCGCCAGAGCACATCATGGACGAGATCGTCAACTGGGGCTACGAGAACATACCCAATTCATTGCTCTTCGAGGAGGATGGATATGGCAGGGAGCTGTATGTGCACCTGACTTTCCTTACCAACGTGGACATGAGGAGGAACACGATGCTCAACGAGACACTCGCCATGCAATCCTCTGTCAATTGCACGCTCGGTAAGGTGATGACTTTCACCCAGAACAGCAAGTTTGACGTTGTCTGCCTCGAGATAGTCAGTGGTGAGGTGATGGACTTGCACAAGAGCCTGCACAATAGCATCATATACGAGCAGCTATATCCAACATTCATACCACACATAACTATAGCGTACGTTCAGAAGTCGCATGGAGAAAAGTTCCGTGGGAATACATACTTCGAGGGAAAGTCATTCAAGATTGACGACCTCGTGGTCTCCCACAACAGGGGAAAGAGCCAAGAAAGGGTGAGGCTAAAGAAATGAGAAGCAACTGGAGAGGAATACTGAAGATCCTTGACATTCAGCACGTCAGGGACGGCAAGGTGATCTGGTCCGAGCAGAACATCCACAACCTGTTGCACACCGGCGGCGAGCAGTTCATGCTGCTCTGCGCATTCGACAACGACGGCAACGTCGTGCCCGCAAACTACTACTTCGGTTTGGACAACAGGACGGTGGTCGCCGTCACGGACACCATGGCTTCGATATCCAGCACGGAGCCCACCTCCGGCGGGTATACGAGGCAGAGCGTCGCATCGAGCGGGGGGTTCACCGTTGAGGCCGTCTCTGGCATCTATCGTGCGGTCGGGCCGATCTTGACCTTCAACGCCACCGGGATCGGCTACGGGCCGGTCAAGAACCTGTTTCTGACGACGGCTTCCGACAACAGCGGCTACCTCCTGTCAACGGCGGTTCTGAGCTCTTCAGTCACGCTAACCTCGGGGGACAGCATAAATCTGCGAATGTCCATCCAGCTTGCCGACATAACGCTCTAGTTGAGGGTGTCAATCAGCATCTCGACAGGCTTTATCTCAACGAAATGCACGATGTTGTGCTCTCGCCTGGCGAGTTTTCTCTTGTAGTAGAACCTGAACTCGCAGCACTCGAAACCACCGTCGTCAAGGTCGAGCAAGCATTCGCTGGTCCCGATTCTTTGCTGAGCTGCCCTCACCACCTCTGGGTCAGTTGGGCCGTCGCCGACAACCTCGAAGTATGGCAAATCGATGGCGAAGCCAGATTCTGTAGGCTCTAAGCCAGTCTTCTTCCTCGAGTTCCTAAGGGTGTAAGTGCAAAAGACTTCCTTGGCTGGTTCGCTGGTCTTTCCGTCTTGGAACCAGACTGGGACATACACTCCGCCGCAAACGACATCCTTTCCTGAGTTGATGTCGTACCTTTGGCTTCGATCGAGATAGAGGTAGTGAGATGCTGTCAGAGTAGCCATACAATCACCTTTTGCAAGATATATAAATTGTAACCGTTCGGGGGCCAAAGATGTTCAAAAACATTATTTTTTCAGTATCTCTTCTTCTCTTCGGAGCGCCTGGGATGACGCAGGTCATACCCCCAAGCCAGAGGCAGTTCGCCGAGGTAGATCCCTTCGACAACATGCCCATCCTTGAGAGGGGCAACTACGGCGCAAACGCCAAGACGCCTGTCCCTCAGCGAGGTCCTGAGTTCCGTAGGTTTCTTGCTCCCTCGTGCAAGATAAGCGTCGGCAACGGCTCCGGCTCAGGGACGATCATACATTACGACGAGTCAAAGAACTTGGCCTATGTGGCAACTTGCGGCCACCTCTGGCAGGAAGGAATTGTCGATCAGGAAAGAGCTAAGCGGATGAACATCAAGTGCAAGGTGATATTCTGGTATCACAATGACCAGAGACTTGATGCCCCAAAGCAATATGATGCCACAGTTGCTTTCTACAGCTATGTGCGTGGGCAGGACACTGCGCTCGTCACTTTCAAGCCAGACTGGAAGCCGAACGTGTTCCCGCTTGCGGAGAAGGACTACAAGTACCCCAAGGGCCAGCACGCACACTCGGTTGGATGCGACGCAGGATCCGAGGTGGCCCACTACGACATTGAGATGATAGGGCTTGAGTGGGATGACCTAGTGACCATCGGGAACAGCCCAAGGCCTGGCAGATCCGGAGGCGGCCTGATGGACGACAATGGTCTGTACATAGGGACTTGCTGGGGGACGCAGTACGTGGACGGTAGCGGCAAGGGATTCTTCACCCCGATGCAGGTCATACATAAGTTCTGGGCAAACCAGAAGGACTACAGTTTCCTTCTCGAGCAGAGGAAATCCGGAGGTTTCCGCTACAACCTCAAGATTGTGGATCACAGCGGCTCAAATGAATCGTTCCTGCCCGAGTATATCCTACTGCCCTAGGTCAGGCTGTAGAAGGGGCAAACCGTCCTGTAGTCGCACCGTTTGCACTGGAACCCGACACGGCCATACACGTCGTCTGGCGAAGTGCTGATGATCTGCTTGTAAGTCTCGTGCAGCTCCTGCTCTGCGGTCTCGACGCTCTCCTGCGTGAACTTCGTGGATATGAGCTCGGCGCCGTCGAGGTAGAAAAGGGCAGCCCGTATGTTCTCCGGCTTGGCTCCGAAAATGCGGTTCACCACCCTTGCGTAGCAGCGCAACTGCAGGTCGGAGCCGATGTTGCTGCGGTTCTTGCGCCACTTTCCCTTCTTCGTTGTCTTGTAGTCAAGTATGAAGTACTTGTCGTCACGCACGATCAGCCGGTCTATTACGCCGGTGACTATGTGGTTGTCCGGCGGCTGCATGTCGTACCTGAACGGCCACTCGGTCTCGCCATCGAAGCCGATCCTGTCGGTAAGCTCCTTAATGTGCCTGATGTGCTCTGGCAGTTTCTTGCGGTAGCTGGCGTCAAGCTTTGGCGCCGACTCACCCTCCTCGACCTGTATCTTCCCGCTCAGGACGTCCGATGCGATGGACCCTATCTGCCGTGCTCCCTTCTCCTGAACGTAAACCTCGGCGATCTTGTGTACGACCTTGCCGTATGTGAAGTATGGCTGCTGCGGACCTTCAGGTATCATCCGTAGATGATATCTAAACTTGTACTTCGCCTGGCACTCAGACCAAGTCTGCCTGCGTGATACGCTTATGTGTTCGCAGATGAGGGTTTTGTGTTCCATGTTTTTCTCGGCTTTGGTACACTTCTACTGTAACCATCGTTCTTGCAAAGGCAGGAAAAATGAGCATACCTTTCAAAAATTTCGAGAAGTGGGCCAAGGAGAAGTTCGGCGACGACGCCGTGAAGGTATCCGGCAACGAAATCAAGATCAACAGCATATTCGAGAGCGACGACGACGGCCACCACCTTTGGTGCAACCCGGACGGCGGCAAGAAGAAGCACAAGTTCGGCGCCTTCAACTGCTGGAAGAGCAACAGGAAGGGAAGCCTAGTCAAGCTCGTTATGATGGTCGAGGGCTGCGACCGTGACGAGGCCGTGGCCAAGTTGATGGGCACCCAGACGATCAGGGAGCTCGAGAAGGACATCGAGGCCATATTCGCCGCTTCGGATGGATACTCCTTTGACGAGGAGGTCAAGACTTCGGGGCCGGCTGGTCTTTCGCTGCCTGAGGGTAGCGTGCTCATATCGTCCCTGCCGGTCGGCAACTGGTGGAGGTCGAAGGCTCAAATCTATCTTGAGGACAGAAAGATACCGATAGATGGTCTGTATGTCTGCACCGAGGGCAGGTACAAGTACCGCATCGTGATACCGTACATCGGCAGGAAGGGTGAAGTCACCTACTTTAACTGCAGGCACATGGGCGACAGCAAGTGCAAGTACCTTGGCCCTCCAAAGGACATCGGCGTCGGCAAGGAGGATGTCGTCTTCATGGCCGGACCTTGGCCCGATGAAGGCGAGACCGTCTACATCTGCGAGGGCGAGTTCAACGCAATAAGCATGAGGCAGGCGGAGTTCCATGCGGCCGCATGTGGAGGGAAGAGCATGAGCGAGAAGCAGGCCATACTGCTCTCGCCCTACAAGACGGTCATATGCCTTGACCGTGACAGGGCCGGAAGGGCCGGCACGCTGAAGATGAGCTCGATGGTGACTGCACTTGGCACGGGCAAGAAGTCCAAGGACAGCCTAGGGTTCGTCATTCCGCCGGTTGGTTACAACGACTGGAACCAGTTCCTTAAGGAGAAGAATGCCGTCATGCTGCACCACTATGTCACAAAGAACACTCGGCCATTGGACTATTCTGGGCCCATCGGGACTACCGGAGACTTCTTCGGGTTCAGCGATCTCTGGCGTTGAGCCACTCGCTGAAGCTTACGAATCCCTCGGTCTTCACCTTCTTTTTCTTCTTCTTTTTTCCCTTGCCCTTCTCCTCTGGGTAGTGAGCCTTGTCCCCCTTTTTCTTCATGTACCATGCCAGAGCGAAAGGGTTGTCTATGTCTTTATGCTTTTTCATGGCCTTTACCGTTCCTGACCAGCCCGGCGGCGCCACCTCGTTCTTTTGCTCGCTCATGATTTCTCCTCGATTTGAAGGGTTCCAGCCATGAAAATAGGCATGATAGATGTCCACAACCAGAACTATGAGGGTATATACGAGATCAGTGCCCCGATTAAGAGGGCTTACTGCCAGAAGCACGGTTACGAGTTCGTGGAATACGTCGCCGATATGCCGCTTATACCGGAGTCTAGGCAGTATAACTGGAGCCGTGTACAAGGCATCATCTACAACCTCCACAGGTTTGACTGGCTCTTCTACCTTGACACCGACATACTGATCATGAACGACTCGCACAGGATCGAGGATTTCATAGACGACAGCTACGACATGGTGGTCGGGCCGCTTCCGAGCGAGGGCCACATAATGACCAGCGGTATGCTCATTAGGAACTGCAGGTGGTCATACGAGTTCATGCTGGACATGTACGCACAGACAGAGTACATCCAGCAGCCCTACTACTCGCCGGAGGGCTGCGACGCAACCGGCACACCATGCACCGGCGGATACTACTTCGAGCAGAGCTCCTTTCATTACCTGTTCGACTCGGTCAAGAAGTACCGAGACAGGATCAAGCGTGTCGAGAGAAGGCGCTTCAACTCAGAGACGAAATCCTACACGCCGGGCGACTTCCTGATCCATTTCCCTGGACAGGTCAACAAGACTAGGCTTATGAGGGCGATGCTTGAACGTGGGCACGAAGCCGTCGTCGAGATGGCGTATCCCGTGGACACGAAGGACTACCTTAGCAAAACGCTGAGCGACTACGAGAAGATCAAGGCACGAAACATGATGCGCAAGCAAAAACTCAACTCGGAGGCAGAAGGATGAAAATCACTACGATAAAGAAGATGCAGGAGTGTTTCCTGAATAAGGTTTGCACGGTGTTGACGCTTGCCGTGAACAAGGGCAACTTCAACGATGTCCAGTTCGCCGACTTCTTCACCGGAATTGTTGACATGATAGACGATGATGGAATTATGCTAAGGCATCATATGACCGGATGCCGCAGCTTCTATCCTATGAGCCACATCACCGGAATACTGGAGGAGCAGGTCATAAGCGAGGATGACCCGAACTACAGCAGGGTAGTCGAAGAGATCAAGAACGCACCGAAGGACAAGAGGCCCGTGGTGGCCACGGTCAATCCGACGAAGCAGCCTTATGTGGACCCCGCTATGTTCGCCAAGCTGGCCCAGCAGGCTCAGGAATTCAAGAAGACCTAGAGCCGAGATCCTCGAGCTCGACCACGGCGCTCATTAGCTGCTCGATGTCCTTGGCCGAGTCGATGAGCTCGGCGACCTCACGGGACTGCTCGTCCTCCATGTCGAGGCTCTCCTTCTTGGACTGGAGCATGCGCTTCATCTTGGCCATCGTGCGTCGAGCCCTGTCAGAGGTGATGGGGTCTCCCATCGTCGAGATGAGCTCCTCCTTCTCCTGCTCGTCCGGCCAGTCCATCACGAGATCGACCACCTTGCTGGCGTCGTCCCTGTGCTCGTACTCGAGCTCCTCGGCGTCGAAGCGTTCGTCCCCGCCATCGCCCATGAGGAGGTCGGGCTGGGACGCCCTGCTGTCGGGGGCGTCCCTCTCTTCCCGTGACTCGGGCTGATCCGGCTGCCGCTCGCCGGCGGCACGGGTCTCTGCAGACGACCTTGATGAACGCAGCTCTGCCGCCTTGATCATGTCCTCGAGGTCTTCTGGGTTGGCGATCGGGTCTGACTCGTCCTCGAGGCGACCGTCTGACTTCATTTTGTTCAGCATGTCGGCCGACATCTCATCACGGCGTGGGTCGCCGATTCTGAGGATCAGAGGCAGAGGGTGGCCGAGGAACCTCATCTGCGGGTCGTCTCCGCCACCGTGCTTGTTCCACGACTGCTTTTCCTCAGAGGACAGAGCGAGGAACTTCTTGCCGGTCGTCGGCTGCCCCTCTGGTGACTTCTCCGGCTCGGCTCTCTCGGGGCTAGGCTCGGGCCTTGCCTCTGGCTCGTCCGCCACGTCGGGGTCAACGCTGGGCGCAGGAGGCGCTTCGGACTTTGTCGGGAACGATGACAGCGCCGGCATCCTGTATTTCTCTGCGGGCTTGGGTGTCGGACCCGGCTGCGGGGCCTGCTGAATGCGGGCGAGCAGCCTTTTTGTCGTGTCCTTTAATCTGGATTTAAGCTCGTTGACCTTGGTGCTGATAATCTGGAAGATTTTGAGTTTGTCGTAATCCTCCGCCTCGCTGAAGACCCCTTCTATCTCGGAGCAAGCGACATGCAGCTCACGGAACTCCTCGAGGCTCAGCGAGTGCTCTCCGAGCCTGCCGAACTTGTTCCTCATGAGGTAGGGGTTGGTGGGGTTGTCCTCGCCGTGGTAGATGTTCGAGAATACGTTCTTTATCCTGCCCCATAGCCCGGGGGCAGACTTGACGCCCGTGCCGGATATCAGAGCCTGCTTGAGGTCCCTAAGCCATGTGTCCAGAACGGAGTCGATCGATGCGTCTATGCGACGGGCCGTGTCGTCCGGCTTTGGCCGGCGACCCATTTCCTCGTGGAACCTTGATTTGTAGTCTTTGTATCCCAGCATATACGCTCCTTGAGGGTATATACTGTTTTTTTCAAGATTGTTCGCTGATGTACTCGCCGATCTTCTTGAGCGACATCAGGCATGAGTCGAAGCGGTGAAAGTCGCTCGATATGTACTCGAGGGCCACCTCGTCGAACTTCTCGGCGGAGTTCTCGTCGACCTCGAAGTAGATCGCCTTGCCACGCCGACCCACGACTTTGTACTTGTGCATGAGGATGTACGCTGCGGCGCCGAGGTCGGTCACGAACCTGTTCCTCGTGTCGAAGTTGTACTCGCCGATCTTCTTCAGGGACATGATGCAGGCGTCGAACCTGTGGAATTCGCTGCTCAGGTAGTCCAGGGTCAACTGGTCAAACTTCGCTGGTGTGCACTTGTCATCGAGGAGAAAGAATATCTCCTTGCCCTTCCGGCCGATGACTTTCAGGTCGTGCATGAGCAGGTACGCAGCGGCTCCGAGGTCGCTGACGCTCTTTTGGCTTTTCATTCTTTCATCCTTCGCATTCTGTTGGTTGTGTTTGTTCTGTTTGCAGTTGTGCTTACTTCGCAGCGGCCTCGGCGGCTATCAGGCAGCCCCGGGCGACGCTGTAGAGCGGGTCGTCTGGCTTGATGATGTCGCCGATCTTGATCGGCAGGGTGGTCTGCTCGAGCACCTCACGGAACAGGTTGGCGAACCCGTTTGGCGAGCTCGTGCCGCCTGCGATCACGACATCGACTGGTGCGTCTGTCCTGACCGTCTTCGTGACGTCGCTGAAGCCCTTCTTCAGTCCGGCGACGGTGTGCTCGATCATCAGGCGGTACTGCGTGTGGATCGCCCTCTCGACAAGGTTCGTCGGCTGCTTAAGGAGGTCAACCTTCGTCTTCTCCTTGTTGATGAAGGAGACACTCTCGCCGGTCGCCTTGGCTGCCTGGCGGTCAATCCAGTCGCCCGAGTTGACGATGGCAAACTTGAAGACGGGGTTGCCGTACATGGCGTAGCACACGTTGATCATGCCGCCGCCGAACGACATGGCGATGCCGGTGTACGCCTTCTTGGCGAGCTCGGCGTATACGAGTGCCAGCGCCTCGTTGATCGGATGGGCGTCAACCGTGTAGCCGGTCTCGTCTCGGTAGGCCTTAAAAATGGCGTCGAGAATCCTCTGGTGGTAGTCAGCGTCGGTGTCGACGTTGATTGCGTTTGACGGCACGCAGTAGTACAGCAGGTCGCCGTCCTTCTTCACGCCGTCGACGAGGCTGTGGATCATGATGCTCATGATCTGGAACGCATCCTTCTCCTTGGGGTTCACGCAGCCGTGGATCATCGGCCTCTTGAGCTCGAGTGCGCTCATCGTGTAGGTCATGTTGACCGCCGCCTCGCCAAGGGCATAGGCCACGTTGTCACGCTCTATCAAGGGAACGCCGGCCCTCTTCATCATGTCGAACACGAACCTGTTCTCGAGCGGCAGCTCGAGGAAGGCGTTGACTTCACGCTTGTAGACGAAGTCGCCGTCCTTGTCACGGTGGCACGAGACCAAGTTGTATGTTCCGCAATCAAATCCGGTCATTTGATCTCCTCACTCTTTCTTGCCGAAGTCGACCTTGGGAATCGGCCCGAAGTCGGGTATCTCCCAGAGAGTCTTGTCGCCTGCTTTGTTTTTTGCCGGGGCTGCCTCCTGCTCCTCCTGCTGCCTTGCGTTGACCACAAGCCCGTCAGAATTGAGGTTGATCGTCAGCTCTAGTGCGATGGTGACCTGCACCTCGCCGTCATTCGTGACGACCTTCACGTTTCCAGGCTTGATGAGCTGGGGCAAGATGAACCTCTGACTTTTCCGGCCCCGCAAAAGGGGCCTCCCGATGGCAATCCAAGATATATTAGTTAGTGCCAAGACATAAATTTCGATAGTTTTACAGCGTTTTCAAGGCAAACTTGGCCGGAGTCGGCCACCTCTCGAACATCTGGCGGACAACTTGGCTTATGCGTCCGTCCGTGAGCGTCGTCAGGCAAGGCTTGAGGTCGTCTCTAGTCCTGCTGCAGGACTTGTAGTCGTAGCATGGGCCGCACTCCCAGTCGCCGTCGTCAAAGTGTCTCTGGACGAGCAAGAAGTCATAGTGCTTGCCGTAAGTCTTGCCGTTGGCGAAGGTGAATATGCCGACCAAGGGCTTGCGGAGACCGCCAGCGACATGGAAGGCAGCGGAGTCAACGCTGATCACATAGTCTGCGGCGGCTATGAAGTGCATCCACTTGCGAAGATTGCAGCCGTACACGCCCGGAACTCCTGCGGAGTCCAGCTCCTTTACGGGCCTACTGTGGCTGCCGACAAGGTTTGCGCACCGTGTGGCCTCCACGACCTCCGAAATCTGGCTGGGCATTAGTGTCTTGGTTCTTACCGCCGAGACGGGTGCGAAGAGCACACTCGGGGAGCTCGTATATCTCTTCAAGTCGTCAAGCTCCCGCCTGCACTCGCTGAGCAGCGCCTCATCCAAATTGAACTGCATGTCGTGCCTTTGGAGCTCGATACCGCAGTACAGGCCCCATATGTCCGACCTGTTGAGGGCGCACGACAGTCCATGTGCGTTCTCGTACTTGTTGGCTACGTAGATGCATGTTTTGTAGTGCATCATGAAGTCAGAAAGCTCGACAGTCCTTGCGCAGTGGACGCCTGACAGCATGGGGTGGTCTGACACGACATCCCTGTAGTTGTCGAGGACTGCAAAGTGTATCTCCGCCTCAGGGTAGACACGCTTCACGTCCCAGAAGAGCATCCTCTGGATGAAAACGTCGCCGAGACCCCCAAGAGGCATCCAGAAAAGTATCCTGTTCCTTCTCTCGCTGAAATCACGCAGAGACATTTGGCCCGATCTGGTCATCAAATAAAAGAGTCGGGCCCGACCGATAGAGGCCGGGCCCGACTCGAAATAGTTGATGGTTCAGCTCAGGCAGGCGCTCTTGACGCTTGCGATGATCTGGATGGAGGCCGCCGACCCGCTGGAGTTTGCGAAGTCGAGGCTGGTGACAGCCAAGTCGCCGTAGTTGAAGACTTGGGTGTCGCCGGCCATCAGGGTGAAGATCGCCCCCGCCAAGCCGTTCAGCTTGACGGAAACGTCTCCGCCGCCGGTAGCGTTGGAGATTTGGACGAAGTTGGCTGCTGCGCCGTAGTCGCCCACGATGTCGACGAGGTTGGCGCCGGCGTAGGTGCTGCCGTCGGCCACGGTGAGGGTGTAGACGGTGGGGAAGTTGTTTTCCTCGGGAATCGGGCTCCACACGCTGCCGTCATCGGTGACGACCTCGATGAAGGCCTGGTCGAGACCAACCTGCGGGTAGGCGAACTTCTTCCAGTAGTTGCAGTCGGTGAAGGTGTCGCCGTCGTTAAGCTTGCGGTAAATCTTGTTCGGGCCGGTCACGAAGATCGTACGCTGGATCGAGGGGTCAAATTCCGCCCCGGTCGCCGGGTCAATGTCCAAAGTTCCTTGGACGGTGTTCTGAAGATTAACTCTGAATACGCTCATTTGTCTCCTTGGATGTAAAGGAAAGAATCCCCATCTCAAGGGTATTTATGCAGGACGGCGGCAATCATGCCGGCAAGGATATGATTTCGCCATCCGGAAACATTCGCAGGAACAGATTTTCACCAAAACCTGACCTGATGAGGGTCACGCACTTGCCTTCGGCAGCGGCCTCCCACAACTGGTCGCACTCCACACCGACCACCCAGTCGAATTCGCCGACAGGCTTGTTGATCTGCGCATCCGACCCACGGGCCCTGATGAAATCTAGGGCCAGCCTGATCTGGTCGCCCGACAGGCTCTGGTTGGGCTGAGAGCCGTTCGGCAGGAGCACGCATGAGCCGTTCAGCTCGTGGAGAGGCCTCTTAGGCCGTGCGACAGGGCCAAACGGTATTGATGACTCGTCCATAAATGACTCGACCGGATGCCTCTCTCCATCGGAGACAAGCTCTCTGATGTAGGCGAAGCGACCACTAGACTCCTTCAGCTCAGTCCGGCTTAGCGTCCTTTCTTCACCCCTGAGTAGATACATATACTCATCACGACAGCAGATGAACACTTTGATGCCTGGAAACTCTGATTCCATGTAAGGCCTGAGCATTCTGAGCTGCACGACATAGTCCCTACAGTGGCCCATGTAGGCCACGCAGTAGTTGTCCTTGATCTTGGCGTATTCCGGGAGTGGTATCATATGGGCGACCAGGAGAAAAACTTGATAGAGGCAGCTCAACTGTTCGCCAACCAGTTCGGGGACGACAGCGAGTACAGCCGCATGCTCATGGAGATAGTGCTCGAGGAGCTCATGCAGGCCAGCACGAAAAATTATAAAGCAGACGTGGAGGGGCAGAGTGGCAAGGATTTACAGTGACATATATCTATACCTAGCAAGGCGTGACAGGTCATCGGTCAGGATACTCTGCAAGCTAAGGGGCTACGAGATCAACGCCTCAAGGATACAGAACGTCGACACGCTGGGGCTGCCGCCCGACTGGACGACAGCCCTGAATCAGATAATCTACGACAACAGGATGCTTTGGGAGCCCTGGGTAGAGTCAGCCGACACATACGAGGATCTTAAGGACTCGCTGAGGCTGCGTGGTTACAAGAATCTGCCTATGAGCGGTCAGCCGGAATTTACTGCGGCCAACACGGCGTCTCCGGTTGTGAACCCGAATGCTCTGCCGAGAAGGACCGTCATGGTGCAGAAGAGGAAGGACTAGCCGTCCATTCTCCTCAGGTACATCCGGTGGATGAGGAATGAACCCTCGCTCACCGACACGTACATGTAGTGCCCGTTCTCCTCAGTGATCGAACCGCCGTTCTTCTTGAATTCCTTGGCGACCTCGTAGGTGTCGCCATCCTGCGTCTCCATGCGGGAGAGCAGCTTCTTGAAGGGAATCTTGGATTCGACTTTGACGCCGACGAGACGACTCTTGTCGTGGTCTGACTGATGGTTCATCCACTTCTTGAAGTCGCTGAAATTGAATGGACCGAATGGGTCCTTGTTGTCACTCCATTTACTCATTTTTTTCACCAACCTTGTTGAAAAAAGAAGGGAAGTCCTTCCCCTCTATGTATTCCGCATTCGAGTACTTTTTCGAGCTCGAGAAGTCATAAAGGTGAAAATCGTAGTGAGGGTGGTTCTTCAGCCAGTAAAACATCCCGTCCACGATGCCGCTGAGCTTGATGTGCTGTGGGTATGTGTGGAGGCCGTTCTCCAAGGAAACGGAACCAGGCCGTCCGGCGTCAAAGCTATCGTCGCAGCAGAATAAGAATATGGATTCGGCGCCAAACCTGTAAGCCAAGCTTATGGATGCGCAGATCGGGTTCCTATAGTCATCAACCTGCCATGACACCTCCTTTACGCCAAGCGATGCGTAAGAAGTCTCGTTGACTGGGTAGTACCTGTACTTGTTTGTCTCGTACGCAGCAAGGAACTTGTGGTTCGTTCTCGACGAGGCGATACACTTTGGTAGGTTCATCCTGCGCCGTGGGAGGAACTTTAGGCAGTCTGCGTAAGGGTTGTTCACGACATACCAGTTGATCGACCGGCTCTTAACATTCCACTTCTGAAGCGCACCGTTCACTGCGAATATAGTCCAATCCTTGGGCAGGTTTTCGAGAAGTGACTGCCTGCGCTCGAAGTCGTAGCCGTCGTTGACTATGACCACCTTTGGGAAGAAGAACTTCTCCGAGTCCACCCAAGGCATTCTGAGCATCTTGTTCTTAGTCTCGTTCTCGAGAAAAAGGAAGTGATCCGATCTCTGGATGGTTTCGTTGAGGTCGATTGACACGACGTTGGTCTTCGTGAAGTCACGCACCCACACGCCCTCCGGCGTCAGGAGGTAGTGATTGCCGTCTCTGCTTTTCTTGATTCTGGGTTTCATGTCAGGATGGGTTGCAAGGCACTATCGCCACGCACTGGGCCTTTCCGTCTTCGCCGGTGATCTTGGTCATATCAAGGTTGATTTTGACGTCGATCGGCGCACCTCTGTAAACGAGTTCGATCTCTGGCTTATCTGGCAGAACCAACTGGATTGCCGACGGAGCGCCTATAAGCTCGATGGCGCTTGGTATACCGACCACTTGGATCTTCTCGGGTATGCCTGTGGTGTCCAGCTTGATGGTTGGCATTTCATCAGGCATCTCGAGCTTGATCGTGCTCGGCAGCGACGAGGCATCGATGCTGATGACCGAGGGAAGATCCGTCGCCTTGAGCTCGATGACTGAGGGAATGTCAGCGCCCACAATCTTGATCTCGCTCGGGATCGGCGTGGCAGGCCCGATAATCTTGATGTCCGGTATGTTGAAACTCTCAACCCGAATCACGTTCGGGATGTCATGAAGAACCTTGATGTCCTGTATCTCAGGGACTTTGACGATGATCTCGCTAGGTATGCCGATCATGTTGCCGTCGATGCTCAGCGATTCCATAGGCTGATACATCCCATCGCTGAACAAGTCTGGAGTCCTGAACGCCGGCGTTGCGGATGGGCACAGCACAGTAACGACGCAGCTTAGTGTCGGCGGCGATCCCCAGTTGACGCTTAGCGTCGGGGCTGGTCCGAAGTCAATCGTCGATGGGATGGACGGACCAGGCCCGAAGTTAATCTGGCTTGGAATCTGGGGACCAGGCCCAAAGTTGATCAGGCTAGGTATCTGCGGCCCAGGGCCAAAGTTGATCAGGCTAGGTATCAGGGGGCCAGGCCCGAAGTTGATCAACGACGGCAAGCAATTAGGTATAGGTCCGAAGTTGATCAGGCTCGGTATCTGGGGTCCAGGTCCGAAGTTGATCAGGCTCGGTATCTGCGGCCCCGGACCAAAGTTGATCTGTGATGGAATTGTCGGCCCTGGACCGAAATTGATTAGGCTTGGTATCTGCGGCCCCGGACCGAAGTTGATCAGGCTCGGTATCTGCGGCCCCGGACCGAAGTTGATCTGTGATGGTATTGTCGGCGCCGGCCCGAACGGGATGTTGCTCGGGATGTTGGGCGCCGGCCCGAACGGGATGTTGCTCGGGATGTTGGGCGCCGGCCCGAACGGGATGTTGCTCGGGATGTTGGGCGCCGGCCCGAAC